>MDTE01002635.1_pt1 | contig 19467 bp, 15 predicted proteins | sample 811231 | NCBI WGS metagenome assembly MDTE01 (sample SAMN05326651, study PRJNA326480) | marine metagenome | isolation source: seawater | place: Indian Ocean: Red Sea | collected 2010 | reverse complement strand
TGGCAATTGCCGCGGCTTGTGAGAATCGATCGCAGAAGTCGATCCTGCCAACAGGACAGGTGGTGTCGTGTTGATTAAGATCGTGCCAACGATGACCTGTTCGAACCCGAGGACTCAATCCATGTGCGCCGCCCGGTTTTCGTTGTCCCTGTTCCTTGTCCTTCTGTGTCTGCAGCCTGTCGAAGCGCAGAAGGGGCGGACTCGCAGCCGGAATGTGGGGATCGGCACGTTGTCTGGTAACCGACTCGTTCACCAGGAACTGAAGTTGAGTGACGAGCAGAAGGCCGCCTTGAAGAAGGCGGCTTCCGAAGTTCGAGCGGCGGTCAAGGCCGCCCAGGGCCTGGAAGAACAGGAGCGGTCCAGGAAGAACCGCGAGGCGACCCAGAAATTGCGGGCTGCGATTGCCTCCACCTGTGACGACAAGCAGCAGAAGCGGCTGTTTCAGATCGAGATCCAGTACACCTCCGGTTCCTGGATGCTGATGCGAAAGGAACTCTCCAGCGTCCTGAAGTTGACCAAGGAACAACGGAAGCAGATTCGGGAAGTCTCACGGACCATGCAGGGAAAGGTCCGCAAGCTGCGGGAATCACGTACCGACGAGAATCGCCGTGACGTGCAGTCAAAGGTCAATGCGTTATTGGCCCAGGGCCGCAAGGACGCTGTCAAACTGTTGACAGAGGAGCAGCAGAAGAATTGGAAGGCGGCCAGTGGAAAGGCCTTTGAGCTCTGGCCGGCGAAAAAGAAGAACAAGAAAAACAAGAAGAAGAAAAACAAGAAGAAGAAAAAGACGGAATAGAACTCGTGTTGTGCTAACCAAACCACAGGCACAACGCGATGTGGTCCTCGGCAGGTAGGTCAGACCCGTGCCGCACGTTCCGAGGCGGGTCAATTGCCGACGGACAGCGATCCCGGATCCGGCGTTTTTCCGGCGACGTTGCTCGCGAGGTTGGGACGGTTCCAGATCAGCTTGGCGACGAAGACGCTGTTGTCGCTGCCGTACTTGGCGACTCCCACTGGCTGCATCCATTCGACGGTCGTGATCCACGTTTCGGTTGGGCTGACATCGGTCATGCCGAAATTTCCCAGCCGCGTGCCGCGTTCGGGAACCAGGATGCGTTCGGTTTGTCGTTTCACGGTCACGCGTCGGGGGTCGACTTCCGCGATGACCAGCGGGGCCCGATGGCGGATGACGTGGTCATTGTTCAGGCCACGTCGTGTGTACACCAGGAACAGGCCGTCGGAATGGGTGACCCAGTGCTGCTGGGTGTTGTAGCTGCCCAGGTCGGCCCCGTTGTCGAAGGTCCATTTCTTGAGGGGGCCGAAGTGCAGGCCATCCCGGCTCGTCGTGACATACCCGTACTTGACGGTTCGCAGTGTCATGTAGAAACGGCCGTTGAACCTGGTGATTGACGGTTCGGAGAATCCGTCGCCGTGCTTCTCGGCCGGCGGCAGTTCCAACTCGTCACCGTGTTCGACGAACCGCAGCGTTTTGCCGTCGAACCGGCAGCGACAAACCGTTACACGGTGTTCGGTCTGATCGCGGCGGCGGTAATAGATCGGCAACAGGATGTCGCCGTTGGGCAGATCGTACCTCTGGGCACATCCGGCTGATGCGTTCTTGAATTTGGGGTCATCCGGCAGTTTCAGTGTCTTCCAGGGATTCCATTTTCTGGTGATTGGGTCATAAGCCGAATACGCCGTCTCGCTGGGGGCGCGGGCGAGGTGGCGCTGATCCTTGGTGGTGTAGTAGAACGTCTTGCCGGTTCCCAGCAGTGTCTTTGTGGCCGCATGCCACAGCGGCCAGAAGTCGCAGGGGACCACGGAGATCTGCTCGGTCGCCTGACGCCGCCTCAGGGACTGATGGCCGGTGGGGCCGATCCAGTTTCGGCCCAGGTTGTCGGTCCGCAGGTCGTGGAGTCCGAAAAATACGTCTGACCGAGTCAGCATCAATTTCTGCAACGTGATCAGCACGATCGGCGTCTTGCCGGGATTGCCGGGCGTGTCGGGGGGAATGGCCCCCGGACGAGTGTGGACCCAGCAGGTCTTGCCGTCGAATCCCTTGATGACTGTTGAGAGTTCAATGCGGTAGTCGAGCTTCGGGCGTGGTGCCTTGTGTCCCGGAGGGGCCGCCGGAACCGTCCCGGCGATCATCACCAGGACAAGGACGGGAAGAATTGGGAGCATCGAGGCCGGGTGCCGGTGTGTCATGATCAGGATTCCGTCAATGCGGCCGTGTTGCCACGCCGCTGACGTACTGGGGCGTGGCTGGTCTGGTGCAAGCGATCTGCAAGGAGAAGGGCGTGATGGTCAACGGTGGGGATGACGACCCGGGGCGGATCCGGCGGCTAGTCAGGGATGATCCAGGACGTTTGGGTGATAAGCACATTCAAGGAGGCGAAGGAAACGGCCTGGTTGGTTGCATATCGGGCCGATGAGTTTGCCGGAAATGTCGCCTGCACGGCATCACCGACCAGGAAGACATTAAAGTCACGACGCAAGTTCTCGTGTCCGGCCGTCGTACTACAAACGCACATGTCGGCGTGGTAACCGCACATCAGCACATGTTCGATGCCGTTGTGCTGCAGAAAACGCTTCAACGCATCGTATCCCTCACCGTCGTAGACAACGACATCGTTGGGGGCAACCTCAATGGAACCCATCACTGGAATCGGCAAGTCCCGAAATCCCTGGTTGTTGTACCTGGCCGAAGCATCGAGACCGGGAAACTGGCGGAAGTAGTCGATTGCCGGCTTGCTGGAACGCAACTCGATGCGTTTGGGAATGTCACTGCCTTGATACCTGAACGACTTCAGTTTGGCCGTCAACTGCTTTTGCGCTTCCTCGCGCTCAGCCGCCGACGGCTTGTAGGACATAGAGCGATAGAGTTTGCGGCGAATGGGATCGCCTCGACCTGGCAGGCTATAGACAACCATCCCAACTCTGGAACGAAGTGTCTTCAGCAGTGGGTTGACCACGACTTTGCCATGTTGAACCATCACCCGGTTCTTGTCCGGCGTACAGGCGAAAATGGCCCCTGCGGGCTGCGGTGTTTTCCAACCTTGACCATCGTCAACACCCCACGGGTGGACTACCACAACTGCTGTTTTCGCCGCCCGCAAACGGTTCGGCATTTCAATGACGCCTCGAGCGTTATAAGAGAATCGCCAGGCTCGAACGCTCAAGTCAGCAGAGGAGTCGCTAATCAGCTGAGGTGCTTCATACCGCACTGATGCAATGACCGGCTGCACAAACTCCGGATGGTCTGCGAGTAAAGGTTGAGGGGCAGAAAGCACTTTCAGATCATTCGAGTAAACACGAACTGTCTTCTCGCTGCTGGCCCGTGTCGCCATCGAAGACAAGACCGCCATGGCTACGAATAGAGTGCAGCTCACCAAGGCCGTTGATTTCAACATGAATGGTTACCAGTGAAGGAATTGGACATCTAGAATTGGCACAGCGATTCTTGAGCAACACCGCTTTCGCCGCAACACCTTTTCAACTCCCAAGTTATCGCGGGCTTCGAAATACCTGAGTGGGAGAGTTTACGATGGCCCCATCGTCCATGTTGTCGCTGCCCAGGAAGTGGTTTACTGACGTTTGGCTTTGCCAATCCGGAAAAACCTCTGGCCGTTGCCGGGGTTGAGGTCTCGGCGGAACCGTCTCAAGGGGATCTTCATTCTCCAGGAAGCCGCATCATGTCTCGCATCGAAACGATCAGCGAAGGCCCCATCTACCGGAGCCCGAATCCCGGCTACGGTTATGTGGGGGCGTTCTTCAGCAACGTGGTGCAACTCTCCGAAGACGAGATCTTTTGCACGTACAACCGTGGCGGCGGGATGTACGCAACCGACCTGACTCACTATGCGGCCCGGTCGACTGACGGTGGCGAGAGTTGGGGCGAGCATCACGTGGTCCATGATCGCGGAGCGGATGATGCGGCCTATTCGTACCACGATCCGATGGTGGCTCACCTCGACGACGGCTCGCTGGTCATCACGACCTTTCGTGTGGATCGCAGTGACCCGGAACGCCCTTTGTTCAACGAGGAGACCGGTGGGATCGGGGCATTCGAACTTGTGGCTCTGCATTCGACGGATCACGGCCGCACGTGGTCGCGGCCGGAGCGGATGGAGGTTCCCGGCGACCTGATCGTGACGCCCAGTTCCGGGGTGATCGAGTTGTCCGACGGCACGTGGTTCATGCCCTTCGACCGGTGGCACGCATTCGACTCGCCCCAGCCATACCGGCCACAGGTGGTGGGGCTCTTCTCGTCTGACCGGGGCAGGACGTGGAGGGATCCGGTCGTCATCGCAGACACAAATTCCCAGGACAAGGGGTTCTGGCACGGGCAGGTGTTGCAAATGAACGACGGGCGTCTGTTCACCATGTTCTGGACGGCGCTGATGAAGAGCGACATCGACAACCAGCCGCTGCACCGTTGTGTCGGGTCTTCCGACGGAAAGAACTGGTCGGATCCGGAGCCGACGACACTGCCGGGGCAGACCAATCACGCCGTGGATCTCGGCGAGGGACACATGCTGAACGTCTACACCCGACGCGATGGGCCGCAGCCGGGGTTTTTTGCTGCTTTGTCCGATGATGAGGGAAGGACGTGGGATGTGGACAACCAGGTTTGCGTTTGGGATGCGACCGGACGTGACAAGTTGGGAGTCGAGGCGCCGGACACCTACCCCCGCTCACACGACACGATCGCCTTCGGAGCACCCAGAGCGGTTCGACTGGCAGACGGAGACATTCTGGCGACCTACTGGTGCACAGAGATGAGCCTGACGCATGTTCGGTGTGCGCGGCTGAGAGTCCTGACAAGCTAGTGCAATCCGAACCTGCTCAGTGCGAAAGCATTCGGCTGGCGGGGACGGCGCAAAAAAAAGAAGCCAGCGAAATTCGCCGACTTCTTCTGTTGTCTCATAGAGATGTCACGATGCTCAGATCACTTTGACATTCTCTGCCCGAGGTCCCTTCGGTCCGCTTCCCTCAGTGTAGGACACTCGTTGTCCTTCCTGGAGGTCGTCGTAACTCACTCCCTCGAGGTTCGAATTGTGGAAGAAAATGTCTTCACCGGTCCCGGTATCAATGAAACCGAAACCTCTGTCCGTCAGCCGTTTGATCGTGCCTTCTGCCATCGTTTGTCCGATCCCTAAGAAAGGTGTCTCTGCGGAGTCGCCCGAAACAACGGGTTCAGGCTGCCCTGCCGCAGGTTGATTTTTTACCCTTCGGAGCAAGAAAATTCAAGGAGGGGGCACCTCAATGGCATCGTTTGCCCTTCGCCATCGCACCGTGCCGTATACCAGACGCGTCGCGACTGCCGCGAAGCGAACATGACAGTCCTGTTTGTGGAGCTCTATGGCATTCGGTCGTGATGTTGGGACGTGTCGAGCCGGAAAAGTTGACCCAGGCCGAATTGTTGACCGGTGCCCCGACAACTCCCAGTTGTTTTCTGACGGGGTCTGGTGAAAATAGGTTAAGACGGTTTTTCACCAGCGGCCAAGATCCGACAGCATGTCCACGTCATTTGATCCGTACCACAAGTGGTTGGGAATTCCCCCCGATCAACAGCCGGCTCACCATTACCGGTTGCTGGGGATCGACCTGTTCGAGTCGGACGCGGACGTGATCGAGGCCGCGGCCAACCAGCGAACCGCCTACCTGCAGGAGTTGGCCGCTGGCGAACAGGTGAAATTGACACAGAAGCTGCTCAACGAAATCACGCAGGCTCGTCGCTGCCTGCTCAATGCCGACCAGAAACAGGCCTACGATGCCCAGTTGCAGTCGCAGCAGCCGGTCCGACCGGTGTCCAGGCCGGAGACCGAGCCAGAAGTTCCCACGGACAAGACTTCCAGGACGCCATCTCTACTGGCCGGGTTGGGCATCGCCACCTCGGTTGTGCTGATCGTTGTGCTGATCGTCATGCTGTCAGGTGGTGGCAGTCCGGGCGGGGCGACTCGGGAGGCGGGTGTTCTGTTGATCCGCTGGGAGACCAGTCAGCGGGAAGGGGCCGTGCTGGAGGTCGATGGCGAGAGTGTGCAGATCCTGGCGGAGCGAGAGTTCGAGGTCGCTCTGAAGAGGCAGCCCCGTTTTCGCCACAGAATCGCCATGCGCCGGACCGGCTACAAGTCGATCGAACGTGAACTGACGGTGACGCCTGACGATCGTATGCTCATTCAACCCAACTGGCAGCGAGAGAGACGGTAAAACTGACCTCGAGGTCCCGTGTCGCAGATGGGCCACGATGATGAAGAGAAGCAGGACGCGATACGGAAGGAATCCCATTCCGCACGTCGGACCGAACCTGGCATCGTGACAGACCAGACACAAACACCAGCTGTCGGCATTGATCTGGGCACGACCTTTTCGGTCGTCGCACACCTGGATAGCCAGGGCCGCCCGTGGACGATCGCGAGCCAGGAGGGAGACCCGACGACTCCCAGCGTGGTGCTGTTTGATGACGGTCAGGTGATTGTCGGGTCGGAAGCGGCCAAGGCGGCCGAATTCGAACCCGATTCGGTGGCGAGTTTCGCGAAACGCGATATGGGGAACCGTCACTTTCACCGCACGATCGGTGGTGAGCATCTGCCGCCGGAGGTGATCCAGGCGTTGATCCTCAAGAAGCTCAAAGAGGACGCGGTCCTGAAACTGGGCGACTTCACCAAGGCCGTGGTGACTGTTCCGGCCTATTTCAACGAGCCGCGGCGACGCCGGACCCAGGACGCCGGACGGATGGCTGGCCTGGATGTGCTGGACATCATCAACGAGCCAACGGCAGCGGCGATTGCCTACGGAGTTCAGCAGCAGTTCCTCGACGAACAGGGCCGCAGCAGTCGGCGGGAGACGATCCTGGTCTATGACCTGGGGGGAGGCACGTTCGACGTCACCCTGTTGCAGATCGACGGACAGTCGTACACGGCGATCGCGACCGGTGGCGATGTGTTCCTGGGCGGAATTGACTGGGATCGCCGGATTGCCGATCTCGTGGCAGAACGTTTCCAGGCCGAACATGGTGTGGATCCTCGAGAGGACGCCATTGCCATGCAGACGCTGCTCGGCGAAGCCGAGGACGGCAAGCGGTCCCTGTCGGCCCGGGAGGATGTGCGGCTGCGTTTTGCCCATGACGGCCAACGCGTCCAGGTGGATCTTTCGCGAGGACAATTCGAGGAGTCCACCGGAGATCTGCTCGATCGCACGCTGCTGACCACTCGCAAGGTGATGAGGGAGGGCAAATGCTCGTGGAGTGATGTCGATCGGTTGCTGTTGGTGGGCGGGTCGAGCCGGATGCCGGCGGTGCAACGGATGCTCGAAGCCGAATCGGGCATTGCCGTGGATCGCTGTCTGTCGCCTGACGAGTCGATTTCACACGGTGCGGCCATCTATGCCGGCCTGTTGCTCGGGTCCGACGTTTCGTGTTTGCAGGACATGTCGGTCAAGAACGTCAATTCCCATCATCTGGGTGTCCTGGGAGTCGAACGTGCCACGGGTCGGAAACGCCGACAGTTGATGATCAGTCGCAACACCGTGTTGCCGGCCAAGTCGACTCACCGGTTCATGACTCTCAAGGATGATCAACCGAGCGTGGAAGTAAACGTGGTCGAAGGAGGAGACGACAGCGGCAACGACGCAACGCGGATTGGCCGGTGCGTCGTCAGTGGACTTCCGCCCGGGTTGCCTGCGAAGACGCCCGTCGAGGTGACATTCCAATACGAATCCAACGGCCAACTGGGGGTGGATGCCCGGGTCCCGTCAGCCGACAAACGTGCGCACCTGGAAATCAAGAGATCAACGGGACTCGCCGACGACGAAATCGAGCACTGGTCGAAGAGGATCCAGTTGGGGCTCGACCTTTCGGGGAAATCCGAAAGTGGGGCACCACCACCTGGGATCGTGACGCCGGCCGGCGATGGCGAGGTTGTCGACCCGTCAATCGGTGGAAACCGGGTGACGGCGATCGAGTCTCCCGCTGTTGATGCTCCAACTGCTCCTGAGACCGGTGGCTGGAAGTCGCGACGCACTAAGGTGTCGGCGGGCGACGAGGAGCCGGCAACGTGAACGCATCGACGATCACTGTCTCCAACGGACAGGAGTTTTATCGGATTCCTGTCACGGACCTGGCTGAAGCGAAGCAGGATGGCTTCTATGTTCCCGCTGAGAAGCAGCGGACCATCGTTTCGGATGGCACCGAATTGTTCGAGGTGCCGTTGTCGGATGTCGCAGAAGCAGAAGCTGACGGGTTCCACGACATCCTTGTCGGAGAGCGGGCGGCTGTCTCGGATCTCGAAGCGACTGCTGGCCCCATGACCGGCCACGTGGACGTTATCCCGTTGACGACACGTTCATCGGCCGAACCGTCACCCGTGCCGGTCAAGATTGAGGTGGAGGCGGAAGCAGCGGGAGGTGAGACGAGTTCGGTGGCGACGTCGCCAGTGAAGGTGGAAGTGCAGACGGAATCCGCAGAGGGGGAGGAGGACGAGGAGACGCTCACCGCCAACCGCCGTCAGTTGTTGGGAGTGTTTGGTTTCAGCAGCCTGGTGCATGCGGCCGCCGTGTTGATCCTCTTGTCGATCATCATTCCCATCGAAATGGAAGACCGTGTCGAGATTCTCTCGGCATTGCCGACCGTGGACCAGGAGAACGTGAAGTTCGAAGAAGTGGCCCTGGTTCAGCCTGAGCAGATCGAGCAGGACGAAACGTCAGAAGTCGTGCAGGAGCTGATCACCGACAGTGACAAGGTCCTGGAGATCGACATCAACGATCTGGAGATTTCCTCGGCAATCCCGGAAAAGACGAAAGGCGCGGGGAATCCCGTTGCCAAGATTACGGGGGAGCTGGGAGGTCGCAGTCGGGCCGGACGAAGTGCCCTGGTGGCGCGATACGGGGGAAACGCGGCCAGCGAATCGGCCGTGCGCGCGGGCCTCGAATGGCTGTCACGCCACCAGAATGCGGACAACGGCAGCTGGAGTTTTGACCATGTCCATGCGGATTGCCAGGGATCCTGCTCGCAGGCGGGCAGCCTGAAGAAGTCGCACATGGGAGCCACGGCAATGGCTTTGTTGGCGATGCTGGGCTCTGGAGAGACGCACTTTGTCGGCAACTATCGCGAACAGGTGTACAAGGGGTTCGATTACCTTCTGACCTATGCCAAGCCGACGCCCAATGGACTGGATCTGCGAGGGGTGGCCGAAGGGAACACCGGCATGTACATCCAGGGACTCGCCACGATGGCCCTGTGCGAGGCGGTGGTGATGAGCGAAATGGCCTTGAAGCAGCGGTCCCGGTCATCGCGGGCGAAGACCAGGAACAAGGAGGGAGTGGACCGGAAGGTGGCCACCGCCAGCCTGAAGCGATTGCGGGCCGCATCGCAACTGGCACTGAATTTTATCATGCGTGCCCAGGATCCCGGCAATGGCGGCTGGCGATACCAGCCTCGAAAAGGAGGGGACACCTCGGTCCTGGGCTGGCAGGTCATGGCGCTCAAGAGTGGCCAGATGGCCAGGATGCAGATCCTGCCCGATACGATCCGCAAGGCCTCCTACTACCTCGACTCGGTCCAGATCGATGGCGGGGCTGCCTACGGGTACACCGGTCCGCAACGGAAGGTTTCCACGACGGCTGTCGGACTCCTGTCTCGCATGTACATCGGCTGGGGACGGAAGGAACCGGCACTGGAGGCTGGAGTGAAGTTGCTGGCCGCGACCGGGCCGAGCCGGAACGACATGTACTACAACTACTACGCGACACAGGTTCTGCACCACTGGGGTGGTGAAGAGTGGCAGAACTGGAACAAGGTCATGCGAGAACAACTGGTCAAGTCGCAACGACGGAAGGGCCACGCAGCCGGCAGCTGGGATGTTGCCGACAGTCACGGTGGAGCCGGCGGGCGGCTGTACATGACCAGCCTGTGTGTGATGACGCTGGAGGTCTATTACCGGCACTTGCCGCTGTATCAGCAGGCCGGTGAACTCAAGGCCCCCACGGCCAGGAAGAGCCGGAAACGGTCCGGCACGAAGGGCTCGAGGAAGGCCGGCGACGGCAGGTAAGCCGTCTCGTCGGTACGGGGCTGCGGCTCTCGGTCTCTGCGATGTGAGGCAATCACCCCTGGTCCTGTTTTGATTCGTCCGCCCGGGGTTGTGGATCACCATCTTCGGCCAGTTCCTCACTGGGAACCTGCCATTCCCACAATCCGCCGACGAGTGCCAGTAAAACGGCACATGTGCCGACTTTCAGCGGCCAGCCTGTCCACCCGTTGTTCGACCAAAGCACCAGGAGAAACAGGCAGGTGCCGAGGACACTCACCCTCAGGGCATGGGCAATCACGGATCGCCCACTGGCCCCGGGATTCGCTTTCCTCAAGAGTCCCATGAGGATTGGTGACCTTTGGTGTTTTGGCCGCTGTTGGTGAGACATGTTCCTGTCTGCGGAGGGCATCTCGCAGATCAGGACCTCATGCCCCCATCGACTCTCTCAATTTCTTGACGGTTGCCAACGCTTCCCCGACACACGAATCCGTGAAATCGTCAAGCCGTTTGCTGGCGTCGCCGGTCTTCCGGGATTTTCGATCGGCAATCACGTTTTGTTCGAGTGTGGCAGATCGTTCCAGCCACTGCCGTTCCAGTTGATCGAAGGCGTTTCGGGCCATCGGTTGACGTTTCCGGAAGTGGGTCCCGGTGTCGTCGCCCTTGATGCGGTCGAGCAGGTCACGGAACAGCCACCAGTAGGACTTTTTCGAGAAGGTGTCGCGTTTGGCGCGGTCGGGGCGGGTGACCGTTTTTCCCTGGCGGCCGGCTCGGGTCAGGACCTTGGGCAGTCGGCTGGTGGCGGCAAACACAGGGATGTAGAGGCCGGTACATGGGGTGACCGGTGTCCACCACATCTGGGCCAGGCGGTCATCCTTCTCGGGCAGAAGAAACACCGCTGAACTGGCCGTGTTGCCCCAGGTGAACTCGGCGGGTGAACTGTGCATGCACAACGTCAGGAAATCCGGCAGCGCGGCATTGAAATTGGGGCCGCCGAGAAAAGTCCCTTCGTAGTGGTCTCGCAGAACCCGCATGACCCACTGCGGCGAGATGTCTCCGTCTTCCTTCTGGCAGAGGAGTTGACGCGATCGCTGAACACGCAGTTGCGAAAGTTGCAGGGGTGTCTTCAGGTCGATGTAGGCCCGGGCAAAATCGAAATCATGTTTTTGCTCTTTGGGCCACCAGCCCCGGTCGATGGCATAGTCAACCAGGTCGTGGCTGGCCAGGTCCCAGCGGTTGCGGATGGACGGTTGGTTGGAGATCGTGGCCACTCCCCGGGTCACACGTCGAGCCACCCAGCGTGTGCCCACGGTTTCGAGAATCCACGCCTCCTTGCCGTCGGCGATGATGTAGGAATTGTCGTAGCCGCCTTTCTCGTGGCTCACGCCCGGCACACCCGATCCCCATTGCCCGTAACGCTCGACCAGGTCGGTGATCACGTCCAGGGCCTTGCGGGCCGTGCGTCCACGTTCGAGACCAAGACGCAACAGGTCCATTCCCAGTAGTCCCGGTTCCGGCGGCTTGCCGGCCTTGCTGGCGGCCACCGCGTCGGAGAACGTCTTGGTGAAAATTGCCTCGTTGCCGATTGCCACGCCAAACTCGTTGATGCCCTCCTCATAACCCCAGCACCAGTAGGGACTCGAGCCGACGGTGGCGTGGGTGTGGGAGGCCTGGGGAATGGTCCGGTATTCGAGCTGCAGTGTGGCTCCGTCGCCGTATGTCTTTGCCGAATGACGGACAAGCGGCTGACAGTCGAATACCGGGCGGTCACTGTTCTTGCCGAGGACCGTTGTGCCGGTCGTCGTGGCATCGGGCAATGCGACCATCGTGTCACACGACATGGGCCACACGCGCCGATTCACGTCACGGGGTGAACGTGAACGCGGTCGAGTGTTTGCCAGGGCCGACAGTCCATTTAAGGAGAGCAGGCCAAGAAGCCCCCCACCGGCGGCCGTCCCGTGTCTGAGCATCGTTCGGCGACTGATGCGGGCGGCGTTGGGATTTCTCACGAGATGTGTCCTCGGTGGTCACACGGTGTTGCTGAATTGCAATTGCAGGCAGACGTCGGTTCAGTCCGGTCGATGAGCGTCGGACGACTGGTCGGGGCTGTGCCAGGTCAGGCCGGCCAATCGTACTGGCTTTGCTTGCGGAAGCCCTTGAGATGAATCGTGCCGTCGTCGGCCAGGCTCATGATCGAGTAGCCGTTGTTGGCGGCGCCCGACCCTTCGATCATCGCGACCATCGTGCAGTAGTGGATGCCGCCGATTTCCTTGTGGTCGTTCTCGTGGCTGTGCCCCTGGAAGACGGCCAGTACCTGGCCGGAATCTTCCAGCAGCTTCCTCACCACCGGAGCGTTCTTGACACCGTAGACGCTGCTGACATCCAACCTCTGGTGAGCGAACACAACGGTCTTTTTCGACGTGGCCTTGAGGTCGGCCCGCAGCCAATCGACCTCGGCGGCGGGGATGTTGGGGTCGGTCCACTCGAAGTTCTTCCGTCCGTACGGTTGACCGTCACTGCGGAAGCATGAATCGAGGACGATGAAGTGAAAATTCCCGGAGTCGAACGAGTAATACGACTTCTTCTGCCCCACGGTTTCCAGGAATTCCTGCTTCTTCAACGTGTAGACGCAGTGATTGCCGAGCACGTGATGCCGTTGCTTGCAGATGGCCGAGAAATCCCGGTGAATCCGCTTCAGGTAGCCGAGTTCGGTTTTTACCGAGTCGGCCGCGTCGATGAAGTCGCCGAGTTCGACGAGAAACGACGGCTTGTGTTTGGCGAGTTCGGTGGCGGCTTCTGCCAGCTTGTCCGGGGTCTCGCGATAGTGTCGGGTGCCTGACGAGGCCTTGTCGGCGTAGTGCAGATCGGTGACCAAGCCGATCTTGAGGCCGGGCTTCGGCTCACCGGAAATCAACGACGCTGGTGTGACGGCCGCGGCCGAAAGAACCAGCACTCCGTTCTTCATGAATGCCCGGCGTCCGAGTTGTGTTGTTGCCGCATTGGGGGTCTGCATGTCTGGCTTATCCGCTGTCGGAGTGAGTGGTCAGGGAGTTTGTCAGTGTAACTTCCCGGAGGGAGTGTGGCCGAACGAGTTGACGGAAAATCTGCTCATCGTCTTTCCGGGAACAGGAACGAGTGCAGGTTGGAGTCATTGACCACAACTCGCAGGCGGACCGGATGGCCATTCAGGTAGGCTGTCGGGACCGAGAGCTGGTACGACGTGACGTGATGGGCATGTCGCCGCAAGTGCCGGTTCTGATCCGCCGTCAACATGGCGGGGATGCCGATTTCAGGGACGACACGTGTGTGACCAGGCAGCGAGCGAGGACAAGAGATGATGAGACCGTTGAGACGTGTTGGTGGTAGGCCGGGATTCCGGTGGAACTGGCGGGCTACGTGCCTGGTGGTTGCAGGTTGCCTCGTGTCGGGCACATCCCGGGCGGAGCAGCCACAGGCGGCGATCACAAAATCTCGCTTCTTCTACAACGACGACGGCGACCGGCTGGTGTTTCTGCTCAAGGGGCCGTTCCACAAGCGACAACTGAACTATCCCGTCGACGTGCTGGTTGGCACCGGGGTCACGACGCTGGTGTTTTGCGCCAATATGGGTTCCGACCAGGCCTACTATCCGACCAAGGTTGCTTCAACGCTTGGTTGGCGCGAGGTCGAGAACACTCGTCGCAATCCGCGGTTCACCTATTTCAATCGTCTCCATGAGATCGGGACGATGCTTCGGGACCGCAAGATCGATGTGCTGGGCACAGTGATGCGGCGGGCATCGCAACATGGCTTGGAGTTCGTGCCCTCACTGCGGATGAATGACACGCACTTCTTGAACAAGGTGCCGCCGCTTGAGCATCCGCTGACCGGTGAGTTCTGGCTGAAGAATCGGGACCTGACCATCAACGGTGGGGCACTGGACTTCACGCACAAGAAGGTCCGCGAGTATCGGATGGGGCAGGTGCGGGAGTTGATCACCGGTTATGCGACCGACGGATTCGAGATGGATTTCACGCGACAGCCGGTGGTGTTCGCCAAGGGGACAGGACGGGACAAGGCAAACCTGGTGACCGAGATGGTCCGGGAGGCCAGGGCATTGCTTGATCGCAGGAAACGAGCCGACGGACGGCGTCGGTTCCTGATCGTGCGTGTGCCCCACACGCTGGCACTGTGCCAGTTTTACGGGTTCGATCTTGGGTCGTGGATGACTGACAACCTGGTCGACTACGTGGTTCCGGCTTCACCGGATCGGTACTTCCAGTTCCACATGCCGCTGGGTGAGTTCCTGGACCTGGCCAAAAGGACCGGTAGCGGCTGCCGGGTTGTCGCCGGACCCGATTCCTACAAGGCCAGTCCATCGATGTACCGGGCGGCGATGGCCAACTATTACACGATGGGACAGCGGGACACTTACCTGTTCAATTTCTTCGCCGCACGTGCCGAGCAGCGGGATTACTACCCGTTTCGGGACGAGGACTACGCACTGCTGCGAGACCTGAAGAGTCCGGTCACGCTCTGGGGACGCCCCAAACACTACATGTCCAACACCTGGTTTCCCGGTAGCAGCGTGCAGGTGAAGGAAACCGGCAAGGCGTACAAGACGGACATCTACGTTGGAGAAGACCTGGCTGTCTGCCGCGGTGAGAACATCCTGAAATCGGCGACGCTGAGAGTCGTTATGAAGAGGCTGCAGAAAGATGACGTGCTGGAGGTTGCTCTCAACGGACAGCCGTTGGCGTTGGCCGACGCCAAACGTGATGGGATGACTATTCGCTTTGAATTGAGCCGACGATTGCCAAAGCTGGGAAACAACCAGGTGTCGGTGACCGCCAGAAAGTTTGCTTCGGAAATGCGGCCGACGGTGTCCCTGGTGGAATTGCTGACCGAATTCAACATCAGGGGTGTTTCAGCAACCACTGCGAATTCCAAGGATCGTCGCAAGTAGTTTGACACGAGCGTCGTTTGTTTTTGTTGCTCCAGACCGGGACTTGATTCGATGAAGATCGTTGCTTTGGCCATTCTGGTTCTTGTTTGTGGTGGTGGGCTCGGGTGGGCCCAGGAGGCGGGGCTACCGACGGCTCGTGACGCGTCGAAACCGGCCAAGGTGCCGACGCCGCGGGACACCATCCCCCTGGATCGACTGAAAACTCTGGCGGCCCGCAACGCCGGTGCCGAGTTTGATCCCAATCGTGTGATCACTCCGCACATGCCAATCGGCATCCGGCAGGAGTACCCCGGGGGGCTCCGGTACCAGGAGGGGATCAGTTACACGTTCCTGGTGCACTCGATGAAGTTCGCCGCCATGTGTCGTCTGGGGGACGGCACGATCGCGATGGTCGGAACGGGATGGGTCGACGGGACAACCAGCGAGAAGCGTTCCTGCTTTATCTCGTACTCGAAGAACGAGGGGCGGACGTGGAGCCAGCCGCGGCTGTTCCACGACGGTCTCGAGCGGCCACAGCCGGTGGCACTGGGCGGTCAGAAACTGATGCTGCTGCCGATGGACGATGACGGGTTCCTGGCCTTCAGCAACGACGGCGGCAAGTCGTTCACTGGCAAGGCGATGTTCCCCAGACTCAGAAACGGAAAGATCACCTACCACAAGGGCAGCGTGTTGGTCGAAAAAGACGTGGTCACGGCGATCTTCACGGCCGAAGTGGCTCCACACGGCCCGACCGGCTGGCGGGCACAGTCGCTGGTTCGCCGCAGCCGTGATCAGGGACGGACCTGGGACGAGGGCTATTGGTTCCCGCCCGGCTGGGAGACGTCGGAAGGAGCGATCGTGCGGGCTGCTGACGGGGCACTGGTGGTCGCACTTCGCACTGCGCAGCCAGCCGACTATCCCTCGTACAGCGATCACTGGAGGCGACTGACGACGGCGCGGTCGACTGACGACGGGAAGACGTGGACCCACCGGCAGGTGCACTTCAAGTACGGAAAGGTCCACAGCGACATCATCAAGCTCAAGGACGGCCGGTTGCTGCTGACCTACGCCGCACGGATGGGAGAACTGGACGGCCAGATGTACCACGGCATCGAGGCCGTGGTCAGCCGGGACCACGGCAGGACCTGGGACTGGGACAAGCGGTTCATCCTGTTCCGCTGGGCCATGCACCAGTCCATGCACAGCCCCTGTTCGCTGCAGTTGGCCGACGGCCGGATCTTGACGCTGTTCCTGTACCACTACGGTGCGCAGTGGGGCAAGAAGGGTGTGGGGGGGCCGGGACGTACGCTGGGTATCACTTCGGCGGTGATCTGGTCGACGGACCCCGGAAAGACCGTTTCAGCCAGGTGATTGCTAGGGGAGTGTGACATCCCAGATCTTGGCCCGTCGCGCCTGCCCCTTGGGCCCTTTGACGATCAGCGTCACGATGAACTCGCCCGGTTTCTTGTACCGGTGAGTCGGGTGCCGTTTGGTCGAGGTCTGGCCGTCACCGAAATCCCACTTCCATGACGTGATCTCGCCGTAGGAGCGATCTCGAAACGAGACGGTCCGGTCCTTTTGACTGATCACGTGGAACGACCAGTCGGCTTCCACCGGCTTTCGGAGGTGTTTTTCGATCGGCATCAACCGGAAGGCCACCAGGTCCGAGGCGTTGCCGTACATGGTCGTCTTGTGCGAGAGGTTCCAGAAGCCGGCGTAGGTGCCGGCTTTCTCGTCGTCGTAGTCGAGCACGGCCCAGGACATGCCAATCACCTTGTTCTCCGTCAGTTTCGACGGGATGGCCCGGGTGGGCTGGGGCGGGGCGTAGTCGAACGGGGTCACGTAGAACTCGAGCACCAGTTTCCCGCTCTTGCCGTGCTTGAAGTTGTACTTCGTGGCGGCATTGGCGTACGGCAGATCCTTGATCCACGGTTGGCAGCCCCAGACCATGGTCCAGTCCTTGCCCTCGGCCGGGGTGAAGATGTGGTAGTTCTGGGCGTGGACGCCGTGGAACAGGAAGTGCGTGTCCAGCTTGTCGCGGAGTTCCTTGTTGGGGTGCATCTGCCGGATGAAGGGGCCGCCGGAGAGATCACCGTCGACGACCAGTTCGAAGATGTCGTTGTGCAGGCCGGGCTGGCCGAAGTCCCAGTAGTTGTCGTGGGCCTCGTAGAGGAAGTAGAGGTGGTTGAGCCCCTTGACCCAGCCCACCTTGACCTTCACGTCGAGGTTCTTCGGGTCGTGCTTGTCGCCGACACCGATGACCGTCTCGCGGAGTTGTTTCGTTCCGATCGTGTAGGAGTCGGGGACGATCGACCAGTCCGCGGTGTCCCCGTCGATGCGAGGGATCTGGTTGGCGGGGAACTGGAAGATCGGGAATTCGACATCGGGTCGTTCGAGTCCGACACCGACTCCGAGGCCGGCCAGCAGGAAAAGGGTCGGGGTCATCGGGCGTCTCCGTTCCTGGGCAGAAAATTGCGAGTCACTTGGCTGAACCGGGGTTTCCCTCGTCGCCGCAGCGACAGCCTAACTCACACATCCCCAGCTGGCATCTCCACCGGACCGCGGGCTGGCTAATCCGTGAGAATGAGCCGGCAGTTCGGCTTTTACTTGTGCAAACAAGACAACCGTGGGCATGATGAAGGCCTGGAGAGTCGGGGCAGGTTCTTCCGGAGAGGTTTCCATGGCCGAGCAGCGCAATTCGAGGTTGCCACGACTTCCAGTGATGCTGGCGCTGTTGATGATTTGTTCGACGAATGCCGCCGGCGTTGCTGGTGATGATCCGGACGGAGAGCCGCCGGCAGTCGCTCGAAAGGTCGTGGTCCTGGTTCATGGCCTGCGACAAAAAACCAAGGACCTGAAGAAACTGAGTGACTTCCTGGGTCGCGACACGACGTTGTCGGTTCTGAGGTTCGGATACAAATATCGAGAGGATTCGGTGGAAGTTGCTGCCGAGAAACTGGTCTCGTTTGTCCAGGAGGAGGCACCGAAATCGGAAGTCCATTTCGTAGGGTTCAGCCTGGGCAACCTGGTCATCCGCCAATACCAGCAAAAGGTCCGGAAACAGGGACTGCGGTTGAAGATCGGCCGTGTCGTAATGATCGCTCCTCCGAATCACGGATCCCGGAAGGCAATCGATCTCAATGGTCCTGGGGCCTTGTTTTTTTTGGGCCCGGCCACCAGGGAAATCGGAATCGGATTTCCTCAATTGGAGCCGAAACTGGACACTCCCAACGACTTTGGGGTCATCGCCGGTGGCAACGGGGGGGCGGGATTCAATCCAGCGCTGCCAGGCGACGATGATGGCTGGCTGCGGGTCGAGACGACGAGGCTGAGCGGTGCCACCGATTTTCGCTTGGTCAAGGCACGTCACGGAAAACTCGATGATCATCCGCTCGTGCACAAGTTGACGCTCAGGTTCCTGCAGGCAGGATTCTTCAAGTCGAAGGCGACTCGCCAGCCGATTCCCTGACCTCCGGTCCCGTCACTGATGGTGTGATCGGTTGCTTCTCAGCGTGCCGTGGGTTCTTCTGGGGTGTGTCGGAACCTGTCGCCGACGCACCAATGCCCAAAACACACACTCCTGAGGAGATGAGTCCGTGGTAACCCGTTCCGTGATGATCCTGGCTGTCCTTTCCTGTCTCCTGGCTCCGGCTGCGGATCTGCCAGCCGAGATCAAGGCCCCCAAGGGCTTCACCTCGTTGTTCAACGGAAAGGACCTCTCGAACTGGTACGGCTGGAGTACCAAGAATCCCGAGATCCTCCAGAAGATGAGTGCCGCGGAACAGAAGGCCTACAAGGCCAAGAGCCGCGAGGACATCGCCAAGCACTGGAGCATCGACGGCGACGTGATCGTCAACGACGGCCACGGTCTTTACCTGACCACCGAAAGAGAATTTGCCAACTACGAATTGCTGATCGATTACAAGACGGTCCCCAAGGCCGACAGTGGCATTTACCTGAAGGGCAATCCTCAGGTGCAGATCTGGGACTACACCGATCCCAACACGTTCCGCAACGGCGGTGACAAGGGCTCGGGAGGACTCTGGAACAACAGCAAGGGAGCCAAGGGGAAAGATCCTCTCGTTTTGGCCGACAAGAAGATCGGGAAATGGAACAGTTTCCGGATCGTGCAGATCGGCGCCCGCACCTCGGTGTGGCTCAACAAGAAGCTGGTCGTCGATCACGCCGTGATGGAGAACTACTTTGACCGGAAGCGGCCGCTGTTCCACCATGGGCCGATTCAGCTGCAAACGCATGGCGGTGAGATCAGCTGGCGAAACATCTTTGTCCGCGAGATCAGCAACGAAGAAGCCAACAAGATTCTTCGGAAGAAGTCGTCCGGCGGTTTCAAGTCAGCCTTCAACGGCAAGGACCTGACGGGTTGGGCCGGTGCGATCGACAACTACGAGATCGTTGATGGTGCGATTCGCTGCAAGAAGGGCAAGGGCGGCAACCTGTACACCAAGGAAGAGTACGGCGATTTTGCGGTTCGCCTGGAGATCAAGTTGCCGAAGGCCG
>MDTE01203198.1_pt1 | contig 19468 bp, 15 predicted proteins | sample 811231 | NCBI WGS metagenome assembly MDTE01 (sample SAMN05326651, study PRJNA326480) | marine metagenome | isolation source: seawater | place: Indian Ocean: Red Sea | collected 2010 | reverse complement strand
CCTACTACCCGCTTCCAGGCCTGATCCAGGTCGAGGCTGGCGACGGGGTCGTGCTGATCGATCCGCTGCCCCTGAGCGACTTCTCGCCGCTCGGACAGCTGTTCGTCGACCCTGGTGTGGAAGTCGTCATGCACGCGCCCGGAGAGGACTTCGATCTGTTCGAGCGCATCGCCGGGAGCGTCCCCGGGCGGCTCTTCGATACCCAGCGGGCGGCGGCCTTCGCCGGTCTCGGCATGGCGCTGGGGTATCGGGGGCTGGTGGCGTTGCTCCTGGGGGTGGAGCTCGACAAGGGTGAGACCCGCTCCAACTGGCGTCGGCGGCCCCTGTCACCGTCGCAGCTGAGCTATGCGGCGCTCGACGTCACCTATCTGCATCCGTTACACGAGCATCTGACGCAGAAGCTCGTCAGGTCTGGCCGACTGGACTGGCTCCACGAGGAACAGGGGCTCGTGCGTGTGACCCGTGAGGCCGACGCCAGACCGGAAGCGGCATATCTGCGAGTGAAGGGCCGGGGAGCGCTGACGCCGGACGACCACGCGGTGCTCCGCTCGCTGGCCGCATGGCGCGAGCGGGAGGCTCAGTCGCGGAACCTGCCTCGGAGACACCTGGTGCCGGACGCGGCGTTGCTCGCGCTGGCCAAACGGACGGGGGCCAGGCCGTCAGGCGGAGTCCGAGGTCTGTCGCGGGCCGTGCTGGAGCGATATCACGAACAGCTGGATGCGGCGGTGCGGGCCGGCCGCGAGGCGGGGCCGGGGCCGAGGGATCGGAACGTCGACCTGCGGCCGCTGGCCCGTCGCCTCGACGCGTTGAAGCGCATCGTGGCCGAGGTCGCGGCCACGCTCGAGTTGCCCGCGGAGCTGCTGGCCTCGCGACGCGCGCTCGAAGCGCTCCTGCTCCGGGTGCAGGTCGAGAGAGGGGAGCCACCCCGGGAGTTTCTCGGCTGGCGCTACGACGTCGTGGGACAGCGCCTGATCGACACGTTGCGGCAGGAGCACTGACGCCGGGGGCTGGTTCGATGGTGGCTGAGTCAGTGTCGGGCGGGGTGACGGCCGCGGCGGTCAAGACACGAGCGAAGGAGCTCGGGTTCGACTTGTGCGGCGTTGCCCCGGCCGTGCCGTTCGAACGCCTCGGGGTCCTACGCGAGTGGCTGGACCGTGGATACGCGGGCGAGATGCACTATCTCGCGCGAAACGCCGAGCGTCGGGCCGACCCGCGAGCCGTCCTCCCTGGGGCGCGGGCGGTGGTGGTGCTGGGCACCATCTACAACGTCGACCGACCCTACTCGACCGAGATCGATGATCCTGCCGTGGCGCTCATTTCGCGCTACGCCTGGGGCGACGACTACCACGATGTCGTCGGCGCCCGGACCGAGTCGCTCGCCGAGTGGATGGCGGCCGCGCACCCCGGGGGCTGTCATTGCCGGCCCTACGTCGACACCGGACCGGTGCAGGAGAAGGCCTTCGCCGAGCGGGCCGGGCTCGGTTGGGTGGGGAAGAACACCTGCCTGATTCACCCCGAGCTCGGCTCCTGGCTGTTTCTCTCGGTCGTGATCACAACCCTGTCGCTGCTCCCCGATCCGCCCGGATTCGACCAGTGCGGTTCATGCACCTTGTGCCTCGACGCTTGTCCGACCGGGGCGTTTCCGGCGCCGGGGATGCTGGACTCGACCCGCTGTCTCTCCTACGTGACGATCGAGACCAAGGACGTCATGTCCGACACGATGCGGGACGCCCTCGGCAACCACGTCTATGGCTGTGACATCTGCCAGGAAGTCTGCCCCTACAACCAGCAGCCCCCGGTGAGTGCCGACCCTGCGTGGCAGCCGCGGGAGGCCCTCGACCGTCCCGCGCTGCTCGAGTTGTGGCGTCGTTCGGACGACCAGCTTCGAACCACGATCAGGGGCAGCGCCATGACACGCGCCCGCCTGCGGCGACTACGGCGGAACGTCGCGGTCGCGCTCGGCAACAGCGAGGCCCCGGAGGCCGCACGCACGCTCGCGCAGCCCGAGGCCGGGGTCGCGAAGCCGGCCGATTCGGTTTCCGACCCGCTGGTCGAGGAGCATCTGACCTGGGCGCGTGCGCGGCTCGACAAGAGGCTCCGGTAACCGGCCTGGTCGCCGATCTCGAGCCCTGCACTATCATTGAGAAGACGTTGACGTTCGCATGACCAACTCGCTACAGACCGGCTCGCTGGCCCCCACCTTGCTGCTGTCCATGCCGCAGTTCGTGGACCCCAACTTCAAGCAGACGGTCGTCCTGCTGTGTGAGCACGGCGACGAAGGCGCTTTCGGGCTCGTGCTCAATCGCCAGACCGAGACCCCGGCCTCTTCGGTGGTGCGTCTGCCCCCGCCGGTCGATGTGGACAACGGACTGCAGCTCTGGATCGGTGGGCCGGTGGAACCGGAGCGGGGATGGATCCTGATGGGTGATGAACCCCCGGACGCCGAGTCGGTCGAGGTGTGCGATGGGCTCTACCTGTCGACCTCACCCGATCTCCTGCGCCGCCTCCTCGTGGGCAGTCCCCCGGACCGGGCCCGCCTGCTCACGGGCTACGCGGGCTGGGGAGCTGGTCAGCTCGACGAGGAGCTGTCCTCGTCGGCCTGGCTCGTCGCGGACGTGCAACTCGACCTGATCTTCGATACCGCGGCCGCCGACATGTGGGAGACGGGGATCCGCCGGCTCGGAGCAGACCCATCCATGCTACAGATGGGCCGCGGCGTCCACTAGTACTTCCATGGGGCTTCGCCCCAAACCCCACCCGACGCTAGTGGGGCCCCCTCGCCCACGCCGCGTCGCGGACCAGCGCCGGGCCAACGCGCACATACCATCGCGTTGGCTTAAGCCAAACCACGATTCGCAGGGGTTTGGCCGTGCGCGCCCGGGCAGGCTCGTAGTTCGGCAGCCTGCCCCATGGTCAGTGTCATCGGGGTTGATCGCCGAGAGCGGGTCTACCGGGCTTCGTATTTGAAGACGACGCCGCCTTTCATCACGAAACGGACGTTGCGTAGGGCAGCAATGTCGGCGACGGCGTCCCCAGGGACCGCGATCAGATCGGCCTGGAAGTCGCGCGCGACGGTGCCCACCTGGTCGCCGAGTCCCACCGATTCTGCGGCGACCGACGTCGCTGACACGATGGCATCCATCGGGCGCTGGCGACCCGCTCGCACCCTGGCGACGAGCTCCTCGACATTTCTCCCGTGGGCGCCGGCCAGCGCGTCGGTCCCAAAGACCAGCTTGACGCCTCGGTGCGCGACCACCCGCTGGAAGGTGTCGAGGCCGGTGCGTCGCGCCTCCGCCATCCGGGCATAACCCATCTCGGTGTAGTTGCCCCGGCCGATGAAGGCGCTGCGATACTCCTCGTAGTTGCTCCACAGCAACTCCAGGTGCAGGTCGAGATATACGCCCCGCTCGGCGATCAGCTCCATCGCCTCGTCATCGAAGCGCGTACCGTGCTCGATTCCGTCGCATCCCGCTTCGACGACCGCGGTGACACCTTCGGTCCCGTAGGCGTGGACGACCGAGCGCAGGCCGACGGCTGTCGCTTCGCCGCAGGCAGCGGCCAGCTGGTCGGCGCTCATCACCAGACCGCCGCCATCGCGGATGCTGGCCGAGGCGAAGATCTTGATCACGTCGGCACCGTCCTCGGCCAGCTGCCGGACGGCGGTGCGGATCTCGTCAGGCGTGCCGGTGCTCTCCCGAATAGCGCCGAGCGAGCTGAGAATCCGGGGGCCAGGCAGCGAGCCCCGGGCGATGGCGTCGCGGAGTTCCGCATCGAGTGGGCTGCCAAGGCTTTGTATCGTCGTGACACCGCCCAGCAAGGTCCGGTAGGCGTTCTCGGCGGCGTACAGAATCGTGCGGGCGGGCGACTCGTCGGGGTCGTCGTGCGCCTCGCCATCCTCGTCGAAGTGCGAGGTGAGGTGCACGTGGGTGTCGATGAGACCGGGCATGACCGTCATGTTCGACAGGTCGTAGGTCACGGCGCCACGTAGACGATCGACCCCGGCAATCTCATTGCCGTCGATCGTGATCCGCGCGTTCTCGACGATCCGACCCGTGCCGTCCAGCAACTGGCCGGCCCGGATGGTCACCCGTCCTTCCTGTGCGGTAAGTCCGGTCAGGGCGACGATGGCCCCAGCGAGGGCGACGAGCGGTGTTCTCCTGAAAGTCATGGCTCCGTTCCGAGTCGATTGTGGCGCATCGCCCGCACGGTTCGCTGGGCGGGCTTGGTCCGACGCTGCTCCTCGAGTCGGGTCAGCTCATCTCGCCGGCGTCGTAGCTCGTCGTCCTCGCGGGTCAGGGTCAGATAGCTCGCGAGCCTCGAGGCCGACAGCGTGCCGGCGTCGACGGCCTGTCGTACCGCGCAACCAGGTTCCCGATCGTGGCGGCAGTCGCGGAAGCGGCACCCCGACGCCAGCTGCTCGACGTCGTCGAAGGTGTCGTCGGTGGCCGAAGCGGCGTCCCAGAGCTGCAGCTCCCGCATCCCGGGCGTATCGATGAGGAGACCACCGGTGGGCAGCACGATGAGCTCACGCTGGGTCGTGGTGTGCCGACCACGTCGATCGCGCCGACGGACATTTGCGGTGCGCTGCCGTTCGGTGCCGAGCAGCCGATTGATGATGGTGGACTTGCCGACACCCGACGACCCGAGGAGCGCGATCGTGCGACCCGGAGCGATGTGTTCCGTCAAGGGTTCGACCCCGGATTCATCGAGACAGCTGATGACATGGATCGGGATCCCGGGCGCGAGGGTCCCGACCACGGCGCGGGCGTCGTCGGGATCGGGCGACATGTCCGCCTTGTTGAGCACGACGACGGCGTCGGCGCCGCTGTCCCTGATGGCGACCAGATAGCGTTCGATCCGACGGAGGTTGAAATCGCCGTCGAGTCCCGACACCAGGAAGATGATGTCGATGTTGGCGGCCACGAGCTGCCGCCGGGTGGCTTCGCCGGCCGCCTTGCGAGAGAAGCTGGTGCGACGCGGAAGCACCGCTTCGATCGTGGCCTTGCCGGCCTCGGCGTGCGGGCGGGCCGCGACCCAGTCTCCGACCACCGGCATGGCGTCCTGGGTCGCCGTCTGGTGACGCAGACGACCCGAGACCTCGGCCATCAGCGGTCCCGAGGCGCCAAGTAGCTGGAACAGGTAGTTGTGGGCGATCGCCACCCGGGCGGGTTCGCACCCACGGTCCTCGCTCGCGAAGTGTCCAGCCAGATCCTCGGTCCAGCCAAGGGTCTCGAGGCTGGGCGAGGGCACGACGCTGTCCACGGGCGAAGTCATGAAGGGCTGGCACCTTCTTACCACACGGTCCGGGACGCGGCAACGCGACGGGTCCGGTAGACTGGCACCGATGGGATGTGACGTGTCTGACCGACGACGGACCTCAGCGATGAGCTGGGCGCGATATCTGATGCTGGTCGGGGCCGTGAGCGTTGCGGCGCCGGCCGCGGCGCAGCCCGATGGCGGTTCCGAGGCTGGATGGCGACAGTGGGGTGGTCCAGGCCGGGACTTCTACATCGAAGACGTCGGTCTTGGTGAGAGCTGGCCCGACCAGGGCCCGGCCGAGCTCTGGCGTCGCCCACTCGGTCCAGGCCACTCGTCCATCCTGGTGGACCAGGGACGGCTCTTCACCATGTATCGCCCTGGGGCTGAAGGGGAGCCGTGGGCCGATGAGGAGCGTGTGATCGCGCTCGACGCCGCCACCGGCCAGACGCTGTGGGAGTTCGGCTACGCGTCCGAGCCAGTCAACTTCCGGTTCGGCGCCGGGCCGCATGCCACCCCGCTCGTCGTGGGGCCGCGTCTGTTCACGCTCGGCACCAACAAACAGCTGCACGCGTTCGACAAGACGTCAGGCGATCTGCTCTGGTCCCACGATCTCGTGGCGGACTTCGACGCTCCCCCTACCTTGATCCGGCCCGCGGTCAAGGCGGGAAACGGGGCCAGCCCGACCGCCTATCGGGATCTGGTGATCGTGCCGGCCGGCGGACCGGGCCAGTCGGTGATGGCGTTCTCGCAGTCCGACGGGGCTCTCGTCTGGCGGAGCGGGCGTTTCCTGATTTCCCCGTCGACGCCGATGCTGGTCGAGGTGGACGGACAGACGCAGCTCATCGTCTTTGGCGGTGAGACCATCAACGGGCTCGACCCGGAGACCGGCGACGTGCTCTGGACCCGTGGCCATGCGACCCAGGGCGACATGAACAACAGCACCCCGATCTGGGGCGACGACAACATCCTGGTGATGGCCTCAGCCTACGACGGCGGGACCCGCGCCCTGCGGCTCGAGCGCCGCGACCAGGACACGGCGATCGAAGAGCTGTGGTTCACCTCCAGGCTGAAGGTGATGTTCGGGAACGTCGTTCGTCGAGGGGACTATCTCTACGCGAGCAGCGGAGACTTTGGTCCTGCCTTCTTGACGGCGGTCGACGTTCACACCGGTGAGGTCGTCTGGCAGGAGCGAGGGTACGGACGAGCCAGCTTCGTTCAGGCCGGCGAATCGACCGTGATGCTGACCGAGGATGGTGAGCTCGTGCTTGGTCGGTTGTCGCCGGACGGGTTCACGACCCGGGGGCGAGCCGACGTCTTCGAGACGACGGCCTGGACGGCCCCGACCCTCGTGGGCACGACCCTCTATCTCCGCGATCGTGCGGAGATCCTGGCGCTGGATCTTGGGGAGTAGCCTCAGTCCTGCGTCTCTCGACGGACCGCGGTGACGCTACCCAGCAGATAGCTCAGGCTGATGCGGTCACCGGGCTCGAGTTGACCCTCCACGGCTTCGGGGCCAACCCGTGCCATCTCGATCTGGCCGTCCGGCTGTTCGGCATCCCGAAAGAACACGTCCCACGATATCTGGCCGTGAATGCTGATCGGCTGGACCTTGTGGAGAATTCCGGACCGGGTCCCTTTGAGCATCGCAGTGATTATCCCACGCGGGGCGACAGCGGGAGCGTCGGGTGCCCGAGGGGATCCTCAACGGGGCTGTCGGGTTCGAGGTTGTGGACGCTCACCCCGAGGAGTCGGACCGGGCGTGTCCCGGCGTCGGTGCGGGCGAGCAGCGCCGTGGCCCGCGCCGCGAGTGCGGCCGCCTCGCGCGTGGCGGGGCGTTGGCTGTGACTGCGGGTCACGGTGACGAAGTCGTCGTAACGCACCTTGATGGTCACCGTGCGGGCCCTGAACTGACGCTTGGAGAGCCAGCCCGCCAGGGGGCGCGCCATCTGGTCCACCTCGTGTCGAATGACGTCGAGGTCGGTGAGATCCTCGGGAAACGTGCGCTCGGCTCCCGACGACTTCGCCACCCGGTGCGGGGTCACCGCACGGTCGTCGTCGCCGGCTGCCAGGCGTTTGAGCCACCCCGCCTGACTGCCCACGGCACCATGGAGGGTTGCGTCGGGCACCGTGCGGATATCGACCAGGCGCGTGATTCCGGCCGTCCTGAGCCGCTTCGCGGTCACCGGACCGACGCCCCATAGTGCCTCGACCGGAAGTCGCTGGAGAAAGGCCTCGACCCGCTCGGTGGGAATGACCGTCAGCCCATCGGGTTTGTCCCAATCGGAGGCGATCTTGGCCAGGAACTTGTTCGGCGCCGCCCCGGCCGAGACGGTGAGTCCGGTCTCTTCCTTGATCCATCGCTTGAGTCGTTTGGCGACCGTGGTGGCGAGTGGCTCTCCCCAGTTGTTCCTGGTGACATCCAGGTAGGCCTCATCCAGGGACAGCGGTTCGACGAGGGGGGTCACCGCTCGATACATCTCGAAGATCTGCTGCGAGATCGCGCGGTAGCGGGCGAAGTCGGGCCGGACGATGCGGAGGTCCGGACAGAGACGGACCGCCCTGGTCATGGACATCGCGGACCGGACCCCGAAGCGGCGCGCCTCGTAGCTGGCGGCCGCGACCACCCCCCGTCCTTCGGGGCGACCCCCGACCGCCACTGGCGCTCCTCGCAGCGAGGGGTCGTCCCGCTGCTCGACTGACGCGTAGAACGCGTCCATGTCGAGATGCAGGATGCGTCGGGGGCGAGGCTGGTCGGGTGAAGCCACGGCGAACGCCTATACTGTACTCAGAGGGTCCCCGACCGGAAGCGGCGGGCCCGGCCTGACGGCGGATGGCTGACGACACTCCCCAGAAGACGACGGCGAAGAAACGACTGGTCACGCCCGGAGCCTGGGCCGAGGCCAAGGCGCTCGTGCATCAGCACCGGCATCGGTTGCTGCTCGGGATGGTCCTGATGCTGATCAGCCGGCTGGCGGGGCTGGTGTTGCCAGGGTTGTCCGGCTACGTGGTGGACGATGTCATCGCCGAAGGGCGGTCCGACATGCTCGTGCCGCTGGCGATGGCGGCGGCGGGTGCCACCCTGGTGCAGGCGAGCACCGGCTTTGCCCTGTCGCAGGTTCTGGGCGTGGCAGCCCAGCGAGCCATCACCGAGATGCGGAAGCGTGTGCAACAGCACATCACCCGCCTGCCAGTCGGGTACTTCGACTCCACCCAGACCGGGGTGCTCATCTCACGAGTGATGAGCGACGCCGAGGGGATTCGCAATCTGGTCGGAACGGGGCTGGCGCAGCTCACCGGCGGCATGGTGACCGCCACGCTGGGGCTGATTGTGCTGTTCTATCTGAACTGGCGGCTCACCACGCTGACGTTGCTGATTCTCGTGGTGTTCGGCATCGGCATGGCCAAGGGCTTCTCGAAGCTTCGTCCGCTGTTTCGCGAGCGCGGGAAGATCAACGCGGAGGTGACCGGACGGTTGGCCGAGACGCTGGGAGGGGTTCGCATCATCAAGGCCTACAGCGTGGAGAAGCGCGAGCAACTGGTGTTCGCCAAGGGCGCCCATCGGCTGTTGCGCAACGTTGCCAAGAGCGTGACCGGGGTGTCGGCGACCACGTCGGCTGCATCGCTGGTCATTGGCCTCATCAGCGCTCTGATGATCGTCATGGGGGGACGCGCCATCATCGATGGCTTCTGGACGGTGGGCGACATGCTGCAGTATCTGGTGTTCACCGGGGTCGTCGTGGCGCCGGTCGTCCAGATCGCATCGATCGGCACCCAGATTACCGAGGCGTTCGCCGGGCTGGATCGCATCCGCGAAATCCTGGGGACGGCCACCGAGATCGATGAGGACGAGGCGCGTCAGCCTCTCGATACCCTGCGGGGTGACATCGAGCTCGAGAACGTGACGTTCGCCTACACCGAGGGTGTGCCGGTGCTCGAGGACGTTTCGATGACGGCTCCGGCGGGTACCACCACGGCGTTGGTCGGGTCGAGTGGTTCTGGCAAGAGCACGCTGGTCAGTCTGGTCATGGCGTTCAATCGGCCCCAGCAGGGACGGGTGCTGGTCGACGGTCACGACCTGGCCGACGTGAAGCTGGCCGACTATCGCGGCCAGCTCGGCGTGGTGCTGCAGGAGAATTTCCTGTTCGATGGGTCGGTGGCCGCCAATATCGGGTTCGCCCGCCGTCACGCCACCCGGGCTGACATCGAGGAGGTGAGCCGTCTCGCCCACTGCGACGAGTTCATCCAGGGATTTCCGGACGGCTACGACACGATCGTGGGTGAGCGCGGCATCAAGCTGTCTGGGGGACAGCGGCAGCGAGTGGCGATTGCCCGCGCGATTCTGGCCGATCCCCGCATTCTGATCCTGGACGAGGCGACGTCGAGCCTCGACAGCGAGAGCGAGGCGATGATCCAGGCGGGACTCCGCGCCTTGCGCCAGGGTCGCACCACGTTCGTCATCGCTCACCGGCTATCGACGATCCAGAGCGCCGATCAGATCCTGGTGCTGGAGAAGGGACGCATCGTGGAGCGGGGCACCCATCACGAGCTGCTGGCGGCGGACGGGCGCTATCGGGAGCTTTACGACACCCAGTACCGCTTCGAACAGGACCAGTTCATCAATCCGGGTGAGGACTTCACCCCGGAGCCGGAGAAGGTCGAGGTGCCCAAGGCGGGGGGCGGGGCGCCGCGGCTGTGATGCCGACGACCCGAGAGGAGAGACACATGAGGCGAGCGGCACGTCGTGTGGGGCTGTTGGTGGCGCTCTCGACCGCGCTGGTCGGGGCCGGGCTGGTCACGACGGGTGTGGTCGCAGGCGAAGCCCAGGCCACCGGCACCATCCGCGGTGTCGTGCGCATGGACAACCCGCCCGGCCCGTCCACCCTCGAGGTGAACGCCGATCAGGCGGTCTGTGGCGACGCGGTACCGAACGAGGAGATCGTGGTCGACGCCGAGGGGCGGGTGGCCAACGCGGTGGTCCGATTGACCGGCGTGGCGTGGCCGGAAGGGGTGGATGCGCCCAAGATCGACAACATCGGCTGCCAGTTCGTTCCCCACGTCCAGATCGCGCCGACGCGGTCCATGCTCCTGGTGACCAGCCAGGACGAAACGCTGCACTCCACCCACTCCTACGACGACCGGCAACGGACGGATTTCAACATCGCCATGCCGTTTCCGGGGATGGAGGTCAACCGGCCGCTCCGTCGCCCCGGCGTGGTGCGGATCGAGTGTGATTCACACGGGTGGATGCGCGCCTGGATCGTCGTCAGCAACGATCTCGGAGCGGTCAGCGGGGCCGATGGCGTGTTCACCATCGAGCAGGTCCCGGCCGGGACCCACGAGCTGACGATCTGGCACGAGGTTCTGGGGGCGATACCCCAGTCGGTCACCGTCGAGGCGGGTCAGACCACCGAGGTCGAGTTTACCCTCGCCGCCCAACCCTAGCCTGCGCGGTCGGCCTTCCACTGGAGGCCGACGTTCAGGATCTGCTGGAGCAACGCCTCGTAGGTCACGCCCTCGTGATGGGCTGATTCCGCGAAGTCCTCACCATAGGCCAGCTGGGGGTTGGCGTTCGCTTCGAGCACCCACGGTTGCCCATCTTCATCGAGGCGGATGTCGATCCGCCCGTATCCGTTCATCTGTAGCAGGTGATACACCCGCTTGGCCAGGAACTGGAGGTACTCCTCCAGCCCGGGTCGAGGCAGTCGCGCCTTGCCACACCGGATGCCGTGCTTGCGCTGATACGCGGCGCTCCACTTCACGCGGGCAGTGGCGATCCGGTGGACCCCCTCCGGCATGTTGGTGAACTTCATCTCCCAGACCGGGTAGGTGTGCAACCGGTCGTTGCCGATGACCCCCACGTAGAGCTCGCGTCCCTTGATGTACTGCTCCACGATGGCGTCGGTGCCCAGGCTCTCGTGGATGTAGAGCACCCGCTCTCGCAGTTTGGCGTCGTCGTTGACCACCGACGCCTGGGAGATCCCGAACGAGGCGTCCTGGGTCAGCGACTTCACGATCAGGGGAAACCGGAGCCTGGCCGGACGGCGGACCAGGCGGCCGATCGGGAAGATGGCGAACGCCGGCACCGGGATGCCGTCGTAGGCGAGGACCTTCTTGGCCAGGGCCTTGTCACGCGTGAGGATCAGGCCCCGGGGGTTGCATCCGGTGTAGTGCAGGCGGAGCAGCTCGAGATGGCTGACCACGTTCTGATCGAATGTTCCGACCTCGTGGAACGCCTCCATCATGTTGAAAGCGATGTGGGGACGGACCTCCTGCATCGCCTCGCGGATGGGGCCGAGCTCGTCGGCGACCCCCAGCGGATAGACGTCATGCCCCATCGTGGCCAGCGTGTTGGTGACGTCGTACTCGGTCTTCCAGGTGGCGTTGACCACATCGACCCCGTCGACATCGTTGGGGGGCACCATGTAGTCGTGCATGAGCGCAAGGACGCGGAGTTTCTTCACAGGGCTATCCGATGGCGGCCGCCGTGCAGGTAGTTCATGGTCTGCACGGTCAGCAGCACCATGAAGTCGAGCTTGCTGCCGTCTTCAGGGCTGGCAAGGTGGAGGTTGAGTGCGTCGCACCGTTCGATCATGTCGTTCAGTACCTGGTCGATCCGGTACTGATACTCGCCGGTCCACCGCGCCACCCGCCGCCGAACGTCCCGCCGCACGCGGGTCAGGAATCGTGCGGCGGACAGGTTGCCCGCGTGTTCGGGCGCGTCAGAGAACAGGCGTCGGAGGTCCCGGTCGTAGAAGTTCGGGTAGTCCAGCCCGAACCGCCGCCGCTTCTCCTGGTAGTGCTGGCGAAGCGTCTTGCGCAGGCTCGGGAGCGCGTCGACGGTGCGACGAGTCGTGACCACCGGATCCTTCCCGGCGAGGGTACGCATGACGCCGTCGACGTACTCCAGCTTCTTGAGAGCCGGCCAGTCCGCATAGCGTCGTGACCAGTCCGATCCTGGGTTGAGCCACACGGCGAAGGTCTCGGCGAAGTCCTCGTCGGGATGGCTCTGCGCGTACCAGGAGTCCAGGTGCAGCACGAAGCTCTTGCTGTAGGGCCGAGGGGTGTAGTACTCGGGATACGGCGTCGACGACAGTCCGAACAGCTTCTGGCGCTTCCGCCGGCGCTGTAGACGGTAGGCGTTGTCGATGGCGTGCCCCACTTCGTGACGCAGGATCCGCAGACACCAGTCTTTGGTGCCACCCTCCACTTCCAGCATCTGCGCCAGTTCGAGCTGCGCCAGTCGTGGGTGGGCCAGATAGAACGGGATCGCCACGCCGGGGACATCATCCGGGGTGAACCACTCGTCCGACAGCCAGAAGTGGGCCCGAAAGGTGATGCCGCGGGCCGCGAGCTCCCGGTTGAGGTCGCTGATGCGACGCTCGATCGCCGTGCCTTCGATGCGCACCGCGAGGTCACACATCCGCACGTCGAGCAGCTCGTCGTCAGACCATCCGACCCATACCGGGCGCCGGCGAGGACGCCGCGACCCGGTGGCCTTTCCGCCGGCGTCTCCCCTTGCGGTGCTGGGCGTCGTCTGGGGTGTCGTCCGCGGCGGCCCGGGCGCGTAGGACACCGAGGTCGTGGCAGGTGTCGGCGGCGGGTCAGGCGGCGAAGCGACCGACGGAGGCGTGTCGGACATGCGATAGACTGGAGGGCACGCGCATCGATGAGACTGGCTTGCCTGGTGACTCTATCGCAAGCTCCGGTCTCCTGTCTCCCGACCCCTGTCTTCTGAGAGCACACCGCATGGCCCACCAGTACGTCTACACGATGAAGGGACTCGGCAAGTCGTATGGCCATGGCCAGGAGGTGCTCAAGGACATCTGGCTCTCGTTTCTTCCCGGCGCGAAGATCGGCGTCCTTGGGCTTAACGGCGCAGGCAAGAGCACGCTCCTCAAGATCATGGCGGGAGAGCTGTCGGACTATACCGGGGAGGCGTTCGTCTCGGAGGGGCTGAAGGTGGGCTATCTCCCCCAGGAGCCCACGCTGAACCCGAAGAAGTCGGTGCGAGGCAACGTGGAAGAGGGGGTCGCCGAGCACAAATCGCTGCTCCGGCGCTACGACGACATCACGGCGAGCTTCAACGACGGGCTGACCGGCGACGAGCTGCAGGAGGCGATGGAGGAGCAGGGGGAGCTCCAGGACCGGATCGAAGCTGTCGGGGCATGGGACCTGGACTCTCGCGTCGACCAGGCCATGGACGCGCTGCGGTTGCCGCACCCCAAGGCCGCGGTGGACACGCTCTCGGGTGGTGAGCGTCGTCGCGTGGCACTCTGTCGTCTGTTGCTGCAGTCTCCGGACCTGCTCCTGCTCGACGAGCCGACGAATCATCTCGACGCCGAGACGGTCGGCTGGCTCGAGCGTCACCTGAAGGACTACCAGGGGACCGTCGTGGCGATCACGCACGACCGGTACTTCCTCGACAACGTGGCGGGCTGGATCCTCGAGCTCGACCGGGGCGAGGGCATCCCCTGGGAGGGGAATTACTCCTCCTGGCTCGAACAGAAGCAGAAGCGGCTCGAGGTCGAGCAGAAGCAGGAATCGAAGCGTCGTCGTACGCTGCAGCGGGAGCTCGAGTGGATCCAGATGTCACCGAGAGCTCGACAGGCCAAGAGCAAGGCGCGTCTGAATGCCTACGAGGAGCTGCTCAATCAGGACGTGGCGGAGAAGCTCGACTCGGTTGAGATCTACGTGCCTCCCGGCCCTCGACTTGGCAGCACCGTGGTCGAGGCGCGCAACCTCCGGAAGGGGTACGACGACCGCTGTCTCATCCAGGACCTCACCTTCACGCTTCCGCCGGCCGGAATCGTCGGCGTCATCGGGGCCAACGGGGCAGGCAAGACCACCCTGTTCCGGATGATCGCCGGGCAGGAGTCGCCGGACGGGGGCACGCTCGACATCGGGGAGACCGTGACGCTCGGGTATGTCGACCAGAGCCGAGAGCTGGATCCCGACAAGACCGTGTGGGAAGAGATCTCGGGTGGCGAGGACGACATCACCCTCGGGAAGCGTCAGGTGGCCTCGCGCGCCTACTGTTCCTGGTTCAACTTCAAGGGGCGGGATCAGCAGCGCAAAGTGGGCGAGCTGTCAGGAGGTGAGCGCAATCGGGTCCACCTGGCCAAGCTGCTCAAGACCGGCGCCAACGTCCTGCTGCTGGACGAGCCGACCAACGATCTCGACGTCGATACGCTGAGAGCGCTCGAGGACGCGTTGGTCGAGTTTGCCGGCTGTGTCGTCGTGATCAGCCACGATCGATGGTTCCTCGACCGGATCGCGACCCACATCCTCGCCTTCGAGGGCGACAGCCAGGTGGTCTGGTTCCAGGGCAACTACCAGGACTACGAGGCCGATCGGCGCCGGCGCCTGGGATCGGAGGCGGATCGGCCGCAGCGGATCAAGTACCGGCGGCTCGTTCGCGCTTAGCGGCGTTGTCGGCGCCGCCTGCCAGAAGTCAGGAGACAGGTCTCCTGTCTTCTGTCTCCTTGATTGGTCTCGCGAGATGGAGACCAATGGCGACCACGAACAGCGCGGCACCGGCGATGTCGGTGATGGTGGTGGCGTAGAAGAGCAGGAGCCCGCCGACGGTCGCCACGGTCCGTTCGAGCGTCGTCGCCTCCTGCCGGAGCCAGCCGCCGAGCCCCATCGCCAGGGCCAGGATGCCCACCACCGCCGTGCCCACCGTGACCATGGTGTCGCTGAGTGACGCCTGGAGCAGCACCCCGAGACCCTCCGGGCTCAGCGTGAAGGCGAAGGGCACCAGAAACGCCGGCAGGGTGTATTTCCAGGTCAGCATCATCGTCTTGAACGGATTCCCGCCGGTGATGGCGGCCGCGGCGAATGGCGAGAGCGCCGTGGGCGGACTGACCTCGGAGAGCACCGCATAGTAGAAGATGAACATGTGCGCCGCCACCTCGGGGACGCCGATGGTGGTGAGCGCCGGCACGATCATGACCGCGGCAATGATGTAGGACGCGGTGACCGGCACCGCCAGTCCCAGCATCCAGACTGCCACGGCGGCGTAGAGCACCGTCAGGAACAGATTGCCGCCGGCCAGGTCGACGATGATGTTCGAGATCTTCAAGCCCAACCCGGTCAGGGTCACGACGCCCACGATGATCCCGGCGGTGGCCGTGGTCGCGGCGACGGCCAGGACGGCCCGGCCACCCGTTTCGAGCGCCGTCACCAACCGCCGAGGCCTCAAGGCGGTTTCCCGACGGACGAAGCTCAGCGCCACGGCGATCAGCGTGGCCAGGAACACCGCGCGGAACGGCGTCATCCCGGACACCAGCAGGACGACGATCGAGATCAACGGCACGAACTGATAGCCGGAGCGTCTGGTCAGCGCTCCCACCGACGGCAGGTCCACATCCACCGCGTGGGTACCCAGCCGCCGGGCGTCGGCTTCGATCATCAGCACGATCGACAGGTAGTAGAGCACCGCCGGCACGATGGCCATCAGGATCACCTGCAGATAGGTGATCTGCAGGAACTCGGCGATGAGGAACGCCGCCGCCCCCATGGTGGGCGGGGCCATGATGGCTCCGATCCCGCTCGCCGAGAGGATGCCGCCGCCGACCTCGGGGGTGAACCCGGCTCGTCGGAGCATGGGCCAGGCGACAGCGCCCAGGGTGACGGTGGTCGCCACGCCGCTGCCTGACACGGTACCGAGCAGGAAGCCGGACATCGTGACCGTCCGGCCCGGGCCGGCGCCGCTGGCCGAGCGGCCGAACGCCGACATCGTCCAGTTGATGAAGAACTGTCCCGCTCCGGAGTGCTGCAGCATCGCCCCGAAGATCGTGAACAGCACGATGTAGGTGGCCGCGACGTTCAACGGCACCCCGAAAATCCCCTCCAGCGTCATGTAGAGGGTGCCGGCAAGGCGAGCCACCGTGTAGCCGCGGTGCGCCATGATCTCCAGCCCGACCAGCTCGAGATAGGGACCGTAGTAGCCATACAGCAGGAACCCGACGGCCGTCACCGGCAGGATCCATCCGACCGTGCGGCGGGTGGCCTCCAGCACGAGGAGCGTCGTCACGACTCCGAACCAGATGTCGAGGTTGTTGGGGGTGGCGGCCCGACGCACGAACTCATCGAAGTCGACGATCGGCCAGGCGAGGACGAGGATCGAGACCAGCGCCAGGACCCAGTCGCTCCAGCCGACGCGCTCCCGCCACGCCGGGATGGCCGGGTAGAGCACGAAGGTCAGCACCAGCGTGATCAGCAGGAAGCTGACCCGGTAGACCTGAGGCTGGACGATGCCGATGACCCAGTAGAGGGCGTACAGCGACAGACCGGCGGCGAGCACCGTGACCAGCCGCTCGGTGAGGCCGGTGAGCTGCCGGGTCGGGACTTCAGCGTCCGGGTCGTCTCGGGGATCGATCGAGGGGGCAGGCTCGGTAGTCACGACCCCGGCCAGACGCCTTGCTCCTCGTAGTAGCGGATCGCTCCGGGGTGGAACGGCACCGTCGAGCCGGTCACCGCTGTCTCGAGGGCCAGTTTGGCGGCCTCCGGGTGTACGGCGGCGAGCTCGCTGTGGTGCTCGAACAGGGCCTGGGTGATCCGGTACGCGAGCTCGTCGGTCATCTCCGCGTGGGCCACCAGGACGTTGGCGACCGCAATCGCTTCCACGTCACCGCTCATGCCCGGGTAGGTGATGCTCGGAATCGTCGACGGGCGATACACCTCGCCGTAGTTGTCGTGCAGGAAGCCGATTGCGTCGGTGTTGGTGACCAGCTTGACGGTCCGGCCCGGGGTCGAGGCGAGGTCCAGCACCGAACCGGTCGGGATGCCGCCGCTCCAGAAGAAGGCGTCGATCTTGTCGTCTTTCAGGGCGTCAACCGACTGCGCGGCCCCGAGACTCTGGCGGCGGATGTCGGCGTCGGGGTCGAGCCCGGCCGAGGCCAGAATCCTCAGCGCCGTCACCTCGGTGCCACTTCCGGGGGCGCCGGTGGAGATGATCCGGTCACGCAGGTCGGCAACCGTCTCGATGCCCTTGCCTTCGAGCGTGACGAGCTGGTTGAGGTTGTCGTAGAGCACCGCGATGGCGCGAGCCGGCACCTCGCCGAAGTCGGCGAAGGCCCCCCGTCCGGCGGCCGCGTCGTCCAGCGTGTCCGCCAGCGCGAAGGCCAGATCGGCGCCCCGGTTGGCGATGAACTTGAGGTTGTCGACCGTGCCCGCGGTGACCTCGGCGGTCGCTTCCACGCCCTCGAGATGGTCGCTGATGACCTGGGCCACGCCGCCACCATAGGGATAGTAGACGCCGCCGGTGCCGCCCGTGGCCACCGAGAGCCGCTGGGTCAGGCTGGCCGAGCCTTGCGGGCTACACGCCGCAACGAGGGCCACCAGGGCCAGGACGACGACGCCCACGAGAGCGCGTCCAGACGGGCGGGGAGCGTGAATATGCATCGACCGAGACTCCAGGTCAGTTGAGCGACTCCACATTCTACGGGAACACCCAGGCCGTTGCACACCGGGGAGCAGCGGGGGGCTGCGGGCCGGCGGTTGGCGTCGGTTGGTGTAGGCTCGTATGAGGTCGGATGTCGGCGGTCCGCGTTCTCACCGCCCCCCAAGCTACTCCATGAGCCGCGCCTCGTTTCTCCTGCTTCTCGTGCCCGCGTGTCTCGCGGCGGCCTCCACCGTTGCCGGTGCGCAGTCCCTGGAGAAGCCCCCGCTCTTCGAGGTCACCCTGGGACCGGAGATGGCTCCCCAGACCGGTCGGCTCCTGGTGGTGCTGGCGCCGGGGGGCAGCCCGCAGCCGCGCCAGTGGATCGGTCGGACCGGAGCGAGCGCGGTGCCGACCCTGGGACGTGATGTCACCGCTCTGGCCCCGGGTCGGTCGGTCACGCTCGACGAGACGTCAGCCCTCTTTCCGCTCCCGGACCTGCGCGCGCTCGAGCCCCGGACCTACGAAGTGCAGGCGGTGCTCGTCACCAATCCCGATCTGCGGTCGCCGTCGGCTCCGGGCACGCTGTTCAGCCGCCCGGCGGCGGCGCGGTTCGAACCGGAAGGGGGCGACATCATCCGGCTGACCCTGGACCAGCAGGTTCCCGCTGAATCGTTGCCTCCGGCCGAGGGGCTGCTGCGTTTCGTCAAGATCCGGTCCGAACTCCTGTCGGCGTTTCACGGACGGCCGATGTATCTGCGCGCGGGTGTGATTCTGCCGCGAGGGTACGAGCAGGAGCCCGAGCGCCGCTATCCGCTCCGCGTACGCACCGGGGGCTACGGTGCGAGGTTCACGGCAGTCCGGCGACTGATGCGTCGCGGCCATCCGTTCCGGACGGCCTGGATGTCGGACGACGCGCCGAGGATGGTCTTGTTGCACCTCGATGGCGCGGGTCCCCATGGCGATCCGTATCAGGTCAACTCGGCCAACAACGGGCCCTACGGTGACGCCATTACGCAGGAGCTCATCCCCCATGTCGAGGCCCGGTTCCGCGGGCTTGGCCGCGCGGGCTCCCGCGTGCTCGATGGGAGCTCCACGGGCGGATGGGTTTCACTGGCGCTGCAGATCTTCTACCCGGACTTCTTTGGTGGCGCGTGGGCGTCGTGTCCCGACAGCGTCGACTTCCGCGCGTTCCAGCTCGTGGACATCTATGAGGACGCCAGCGCCTATCTGAACGAGCGAGGAGAGGAGCGGCCGAGTGCGCGTGGGCTCGACGGCCAGACCCGGTTCACCATGCGACACGAGCTGCAACTCGAGAACGTCCTGGGGCTGGGGGATCGATGGTCGATGTCGGGACGCCAGTGGGGGGCCTGGAACGCGACCTACGGACCTCGGGGGCCGGACGGTCTGCCGCAGCCGCTGTGGGATCCGCAGACCGGTCGGATCGACCGGGGCGTGGCTCGCCAGTGGGAGCGCTACGACCTGCGTCGGGTCCTCGAGGCCGGGTGGAACGAGCTGGCGCCCAAGCTCAGGGGCAAGCTGAACATCTGGGTGGGCGACATGGACGACTATTTTCTCGAGGACGCCGTCGTTCTGCTGGACGAGTGGCTCGCCGGGCGTCCGGGCCTGGACGCCAGAATCGAGTATGGCCCCGGCCGGGGCCATTGCTGGACCGGTATCTCTCAGGGGGAGCTGCTACGTGAGATGGCGGCGGCGACCACCGCCCCCTCCTCGCCCTAGGTGGCTGCCGAAGCACCAGCCTCGTGACCGGTTTCTTGTCGAGACGGGTGCGTGGCAAGGCGCGAGGAGGGAGCAACCAGGCGGGTT
>MDTE01021914.1_pt1 | contig 19469 bp, 14 predicted proteins | sample 811231 | NCBI WGS metagenome assembly MDTE01 (sample SAMN05326651, study PRJNA326480) | marine metagenome | isolation source: seawater | place: Indian Ocean: Red Sea | collected 2010 | reverse complement strand
ATTATCGCGATTAGTCTTATAAATTTTTTCTTGATAAATTTTATCATATCTTGAAAGAAGGGAATTTATTAACTCTTTACCAATCAACTGCTTTTCTTTTTTAAAAAAAAACTTAATGTTCATACTTTAATTATTTATATTATGATATAAATTTAACTATGATATATTTTAAATTAGAATAAATATCTAATTCAAACTTAAAATGCCCAATAAAATATTTACAAATATACCATGAAGAAAGCTCTTATTACAGGTGTAACTGGTCAAGATGGATCTTATCTAGCTGAATTTCTCCTTAAAAAAGGGTATCAAGTTCATGGGGTTAAAAGAAGATCCTCTACAATTAATACATCTAGAATTGATCATTTATACCAAGACCCTCATGAAGCCAACTTAAAATTAATATTGCATCATGGTGATTTAACAGACTCTACCTCATTAGTCAGAATCATTCAAAGTATTCAACCAGATGAAATTTATAATTTAGCCGCTCAAAGTCACGTAGCAGTTTCATTTGAAGAACCTGAATATACTGCTAACTCAGATGCTTTGGGTACTTTAAGAATTTTAGAAGCTATTAGAATTTTAAAATTAGAAAAAAAAACCAAATTTTATCAAGCATCAACCTCAGAACTTTATGGTATGGTGGAAAAATCCCCACAAGATGAAAATACACCTTTCTATCCAAGAAGCCCTTATGGAGTAGCAAAATTGTATGCATTTTGGATAACAGTGAATTATAGAGAGGCTTATGGAATTTATGCTTGTAACGGTATTTTGTTTAATCACGAATCTCCAGTAAGGGGAGAAACATTTGTTACAAGAAAAATAACTAGAGCATTAGCCAGAATAAAATTGGGGTTACAAAAAAATTTATATTTAGGAAATCTTAACGCTAAGAGAGACTGGGGACATGCTAGAGATTATGTGGAAGCTCAGTGGTTAATGCTACAACAAAAGTTGCCTCAGGATTTCGTTATAGCAACTGGTAAACAATATTCTGTTAGAGAATTTATAAACTTAGCTGCTGAATATTTAGACATGAAAATTGAATGGATAGGTAAAGATTTAAATGAAATAGGGGTAATCAATAATAAAGAAGTAATTAAAATTGACCCAAGATATTATAGACCTGCTGAGGTGGAAACATTACTAGGAGACGCAACTAAAGCCAAAAATGAGTTAAACTGGACACCTAAAATATCTTTTAAGGAATTGGTAGAAGAGATGACAATGGAAGACTTTAGAAATGCTAAAAAAGAAATGGTTCTAGTAAATCAAAATTCTACGAACACAAATCCTTAATTATAAATGACTAAATTGAGAATATATGTTGCAGGACACAAAGGCATGGTTGGATCTGCTTTGGTTCGAATTTTAAAAAAAAAAGAAAATTCTGAAATAATTACTCAAGATAAGGCTCAACTTGATTTATTAGATCAATCGCAAGTAAAAAATTTTTTTAAAGAAGAAAAAATTGATCAAGTTTATATTGCTGCAGCAAAGGTTGGAGGAATTTTTGCGAATAATACATATCCAGCTGAATTCATTTATCAAAACGTTATGATACAGAGTAATATAATTCACTATGCGTTTCTTTCAGGTGTAAAAAAATTATTATTTCTAGGATCAAGCTGTATTTATCCTAAAAACGCAAAACAGCCAATTAAAGAAGAAGAGTTGCTATCTGGATTTCTTGAACCAACCAATGAAGCATATGCAGTTGCTAAAATAGTGGGTATTAAAACTGTATTAAGTTATAATACACAGTATGAAAAAAGTCATGGTTTAGACTATCGAAGTGTAATGCCTACAAATTTATACGGACCTGGCGACAATTATCATCCTACAAATAGTCATGTGATACCGGGATTAATTCGTCGCTTTCATGATGCAAAAATTTCTAATCACTCGACGGTGGAGGTTTGGGGATCTGGAAAGCCAAAGCGTGAATTCATGCATGTTGATGATATGGCAGACGCATGTATTTACTTAAATAACGTCGATAGAAGTGTTTATAATAAATGTATTTATCCCTGTTCTCATATTAATATTGGTAGTAGTAAAGAAATATCGATAAAGGATTTAGCTAAAATTATTAAACAAATTGTTGGTTACAAAGGTAAAATAATTTTTAATGAAACCAAACCAGATGGTAATCCAAGCAAATTAATCGATAGTCAAAGGTTAAAAGATCTAAATTGGCAACCAAAAATTAGCTTAAAAATTGGTCTTAAAAATGTTTACGAAGATTTTTTAAAATTAAAATGAAAAATATACAATTATTGTACTCTATACTTTCTTCTCATGAGCGTAAAATAGCTGGTTTGTTACTTATAATGATCTTGATAATGGCGATCTTAGATATGATTGGTGTAGCATCAATTTTACCGTTTATTGCAGTTTTATCAAATCCTACTTTAATAGATACCAATTCAATTTTAAACTTACTTTACCAAAAATCGTCTTTATTAGGTGTAGAAACTAAAGACCACTTTTTATTTTTATTAGGGGTAATTGTTTTTATTGTTCTCATATCTTCACTTTTGTTTAAAGCATTAACAGTTTATGCAAAACATCGCTTTGTTCAGATGAGAGAATATTCTATAGCCAGAAGATTGGTCGAGGGCTATCTGAACCAACCTTATGATTGGTTTTTAAGTCGTCATACTGCAGATTTCGGAAAAAATATATTTTCTGAGGTAGTAGCAATAGTTAATATTGGTTTTAAACCTGCAATAAATTTAATTGCACAAGGATCAATAGCAATAGCAATTTTAACATTATTAATGATTGTTGATCTTAAGTTATCTTTAATTATTGGATTAACATTCGGCGCCTTCTATTGGATTCTTTACAAATTTAATAGTAAATTTTTAAAAAAAATTGGAGAAGAGCGTTTAAAAAATAATCAAACAAGATTCATGGCTGTTAGTGAAGCATTTAGTGCATCAAAAGAAGTAAAATTTGGTGGTTTAGAGAGTGTGTATTTAAAGCGTTTCAATAAACCTGCAAAAATATTTGCAAAAAATTCTGCATCATTTCTAATTGTATCTGAGATACCTCGTTTTTTGTTGGAAATTATAGCTTTTGGAGGCATGTTGTTTATTCTGTTGTTTCTAATGAGTCAAAGTAATGCTACATTTCTTGATGCTTTACCAACCATCGCACTCTATGCTTTTGCAGGATATCGTTTATTACCAGCTCTTCAACAGACCTATAGTTCAATTATACAACTTCGGTTTATAAATTCTTCGATAGTAAATTTACATAATGAAATTAATAATCTTCCAAATTCTGAATACAAAAATTTAAGAAAACAAAACAAAGCAATAATTCCAAAAGAAAATATTACATTAAGTAATATCTACTACAGTTATCCAAATTCTACATTGACAGCCTTAAAAAATATGAATATCAAAATAAAGGTAAATACAACAGTAGGAATAGTAGGTCCAACTGGTAGTGGGAAAACTACAACAGTAGATATATTGCTTGGTTTGCTGAAACCGCATAAAGGTACTTTAAAAGTAGACGGTAAAATTATAGTAGAGGATGATATGCATAATTGGCAATCGTCAATTGGATATGTTCCCCAAAATACTTTCTTAGCTGACGATACTGTTGCTGCTAATATTGCATTTGGATATGAATCCAAAGAGATAAATTTTAATGATATAGAGCGAGCTGCTAAAATTGCAAATTTACATAATTTTGTAGAAAATGACTTACCCTTAAAATACAATTCTATTGTAGGAGAAAGAGGTGTTAGACTGTCAGGAGGGCAAATACAGCGTATAGGAATTGCACGAGCGCTTTACAAAAATCCTAAGTTTTTAATTTTAGATGAGGCAACCAGTGCATTAGATAATTTTACTGAACAAGCTGTCATGGATGCAGTAAATAATCTAGATAAGAAAATTACAATTGTAAAAATCGCACACCGGTTAACCACAATCAAAAATTGTGATAAAATATTTGTGATTGACGGAGGAGAATTGGTGGCAGAAGGAACTTACGAAGATCTTTTGAATAGAAGTGCAATTTTCAGGAAGATGGCAAATGTGTCATATACTATAAATCAATAATAAATGATTAACAAATAATTAAATCAAAATAAAAGTTATAAAGCTGAAATAATTATTTAACCCAAAATCTTGACTGTTATAAATATTTAAAATGAAAAAAAATAAAATAGAAATTTTCAAAAAAATTTTTTTAATTTTAGCATTTACTTTAATTATTTTTTCAGTTTCAGCTTTAATTTTTTTACTTAATAATAGTCTTATTTTTCAAACAAAAGATATATTAAAAAAAATGATTTTATCAAAATCTTTGAATCCAAATAATTTACCAATTTTAACAAAACATAAAGATAAAAAAAAATTTGAAGTTTTTTTAGAAAACGAAAGACAAGCACTTTTAATTTTACCCAGATACGATGCTGATCTTAAGAGATCTATCGTGGAAGTAATTGATCTAATAAATTTTGAAATTATTCACACATATAAACATAATATAACTGAAATGAATGATAAGGTTAGAAATAATCAAAGATTTCCAAGTAACAAATTAGATAATAGTGAATTAAGATTTCGTTATTTGCATCCTTTAATATTAGGAGATGGGTCATTAATTAGTCAAAGTGGTGGTTCACCTTTATTTAAGATCAATTTATGTTCTGAATTAGAATGGATAAACGAAGAAGAAATATTTTCTCATTCAATAATGCTAGACAAAGATAATAATATTTGGGTTAAAGGTATTTTATTCCCTCCATCAAAATATTTAGAGGGTTTTAGTGTTTCTGATGTGAAAGATGATGCAATTATTAAATTGGATAAAAATGGAAATATAAATTATAAAAAAAGTGTTATCGAAATCTTAATTGAAAATAACATTTTACAAAGTAACTTTGCTCTTTATTCAAAAAATGATCCAATACATTTAAATGATATTGAGCCAGCTAAAAATGATTCAGATTTTTGGAAAAAGGGTGATTTATTTTTAAGCTTAAGAAACATGTCATCAATTATACATTATAGACCTAGTACAAATAAAATAATAAATTACTTTACTGGTCCTTTTGCAGAGCAGCATGATGTAGATATTATTTCTGATAAAGAAATTTCAATTTTTAATAATAATAATTTCTTAACCAATAATTCACATTCTGAGGTTTTAGTATATAATTTCAAAACAAAAAATTATCATAAATTATTCAACGAACAATTAAAAAATGAAAATTTTAAAACCGAAACAGAAGGACTGTCAGAAATTTTAATTGATGGATCTTTGTTGGTAGAAGAGGGAAACCACGGCAGGTTAATTTTATTTAATAAGGAAGGAAAAAAAGAGTGGGAATATATTAATAAGGGTTTAAATAAAAAAATTTACATTACTCATTGGGCAAGAATTATAGAAGACAAAGTTTTTATAAATAAATTCAAATCGCTAATTAATAAAAAAAATTGCTTAAACTAAACTAAAAATTACTCCTGCCAGTGATAAACACATTTTTAACTTTTCGTGACCAGGTTTTAATTTTTTAATTAAAAACTGCCAAGATTTAAGTTATCATTTAATTCTGTATGATAGAACATAATTAATGCATATTTTTTTTATAAAAAAAACAATTGTCTAAATTATTTTTAACATTATTTTCCAATTATATTGTTGATTATCGAAAGAAATAACTTATTCAAATATTAATTGATTTTACTCCATTAAATTTTATTCTTAGTGTAAATTAATAATATCAATTAAGTATAAAAAGGTTAAAATTGAAATTTTTAGAAATTCTAGAAAAATTTGAATCAATAGAAAGTGAATTAGAACTTGATAAATCTATTATTCAAGGTGTCCCTTGGTGGGATATGGTTAGGTATCCTCTCTTTGAGGATATTTTTGCACAATTTAGTGAAACGAAAAAAGATATAAATTTAAAAAATAATTTTTTTATTAGATTATGTTCTAGAATAAACTCTGTAACTAAAAGTTTGATTTTAATTTTATCCCCAAAATCACCTATATGGATCCAAAAAGAAACAAATTTGATATGGGGTCATCCAAGAAGAAAATTTGAGAATGAAAAGTTTACAGACATTTATTCAGATGCTTTTATTGATTTATTTCCATCTAGTGTAGATTTTACAGTAATAGAGAGAAGCGATAACAACAAACACCTAACACCATTCAAGAAAAAAAATGTTTTTTTTGGAGAAAATTTATTGAGTTTGGCCTACTTAATACAAATTTTTAAAAAAATAAAATTTAATCAAGAAGAACTTTTGCTGATTGAAAAACTTCAGTTTCTTATAGATAAAAATTTCTCCTGCCAAATTGATATTAAAAGAATAATCAATATCAAATTGAGAAGTTGGTTTGGTATTTTTCCACTAATGTGTTTGTTCTTTAAAATTAAAAAGCCAAAAAATTTTTTTATAGTTGTAAGTGCAGGAAATGAGGCAATTGTTGCAGCAGCAAAAAATCAAAAAATCCCTACTTTTGAATTACAACATGGATCTCCAACAAGAGGCAAGTTGAATTATGATTATTCTTCAGGTTTAGAAAAAAAGTCATTCCCAGATTGGTTTTTATCTTTTGGAGATTATTGGACTTCAGAATTTAAAATACCTATTGATAAAAAAAAAATTATTCCGATTGGTTATTCATACTTAAACAAGAAAATTTCGCACTATGCTGAAATAAAGAAAGAAAATCGTCTTATCATAATTTCACAACCTAAATATTCTCTAGAGTTGGCAGAGTTAGCTATTGATATTTCCCAAACATATCTAAATAAACTTAAAATAGAATTTAAGCCTCATCCAATGGAGATAAATTTTGGAAAAAAACCAAAGTATTTTAAAAAACTTGAAGATGCTGGAATACTTATTTCAAATGCAGATACTGATTTATATGAAATACTTGCCAAATCACGATGGCAGATTGGCGTTTATTCAACAGCATTGTATGAAGGACTGTGTTTTGGTGTTGCATGTTTTGTTTTTGATGTTCCAAGAGCAGAATTAATGAAAAATTTATTTAAAAATGATCTTGCACGTATAATTTCAACAGCAAAAGATTTTGATCTGGAATGGCAAATAGATAAAAAAAAAATGAATAATTATTTTTGTAGACCAAATAGAGATCAAATTAATTTTTTAATTTCATTAATGAGTAAAAAATAAAAGTCTTGCAGTTTTATTTCTTGAGAATAACATTGTGTTTTAATTTATTATATAATTTATGAAAACTAGAATCGGATTGATTGGCTTAGGTTACGTTGGACTACCTTTAGCTGTACTATTTGCAAAAAAAAAATATAAAGTTAACGGTTTAGACCTTAACAAGGAAATTATTAAAAAAATTTCTAAAGGTAAATCTCATTTTAAAGACAAAAAATTAATAAAAAACTTAAAAAATGTTATTGCAAACAGAAATTTATTGGTATCATCTGATTTTGAAAATATAAAAAATTGTAATATTTTTATAATTTGCGTCTCTACTCCTTTAAATAAAAAAAAAGAACCAGACTTATCTTATATTAATTCAGCAATTAAAATTATTTCTGCATTTATGAAAAAGGATAGTATCATTATCTTAGAGTCCACCGTTTATCCTGGTATTTGTGATGAAAAAGTTATACCGCAATTAGAAAAATTATCAGGCTTAAAAGTTAATCGAGATTTTGGTTTTGCATATTGTCCAGAAAGAATAAATCCTGGAGATATTTTTTGGAATTCAGAAAATATTCCTCGTGTCCTAGGAGCCTCATCTAAAAAAACTTTAAGTAAAGTTGCAAAACTTTATTCTTCTATCTTAGGGGGACCAATTATAAAGATACAAGAAATAAAATCAAAATTGAAACCAAAATTTAAATTAGAAAAAAAAAGAAATTTTAAAATCAATTCAATACCCCTTGGAAGCGTAACCATGATGCGTTCAATTAAAGATGCTGAGTCAGTTAAGGTAATGGAAAATACTATAAGAGATGTAAATATTGCATTAGTTAATGAGTTGGCAAAAATGAGTGATCTTTTAAATTTAGATGTTATTGATATTATTGATGGGATGACAACTAAGCCATTTGGCAAAGGACCATTTTATCCTGGAACTGGTGTAGGGGGGCATTGTATTGCTATTGATCCAGAATGGCTAAATTCTGCAGCAAAAAAGAGAGGATATGTATCAAAATTTATTGAACTTTCTCGTTTTACCAACAACAATATGCCTGAATATACTGTGTCTTTGTTAAAGAAGGCTTTGAAGAGTAAAGGTATTTCAATTAACAGATTAACAGTTGGTCTTTTAGGAGTGTCGTATAAAAAAGACGTTGATGATCCAAGAGAGTCACCTTTTTTTAAAATATATAATTTACTTTTGAAAGAAAAAATAAGTTTAAAAGTTTATGATAGTTGGTATTCAAAAAATAATAATGTTAAAAATTTAAAAGATGCTGTTAATAAATCTGATGCATTGATAATTATTACAGATCATACCGATATGATAAATAATTTAAAAAAATTAAACTTATATGATTTGGGGGTTAAAATTATAATTGATGGACGTAATTGTTTAGATTCTAATAATTTTAATAATAGTGGTATTTTATATAAAGGTATTGGTAGATAAAAAATTGTAATAGTTTATTAAAATTATATTATGTAATCAACTTTTATAGCTTCAAAGGCACAAAAATGAAAAGAATTTTAATAACTGGTGGTGCTGGATTTATTGGAAAAGAATTAATAAAATCTTTGTTGAAAAATAAATTTAAAATATTTGTATTAGATAATTTATCTTTTAAACAAAAATTTTTAAATGATAGTAGAATTAAAAATTACAAGATAGATATTACAAAAAAAAAACTTCTTAAAAATTTAATTAATAAGATTAAACCAAATATAGTTGTTCATTTGGCTGCTATACACAGTATACCAATATGCGAGAAAAAGAGACAACTAGCACAACTAACAAATATTTTAGGTACAGAAAATTTATTACAGGCACTAAAAGATATAAAGCTTGATAAATTTATACACGCTTCAACAGGAGGTATTTATTCCTGGAAATCAAAAGTATTAAATGAAAAAATTACTTTAGTTGATCCAAAAGACAATTATTCAGTAACAAAATTTACAAACGAAAAACAAATTTATTTTTGGTCAAAAATTACCTCAAATAATTATGTTATAATGAGAATTTTTAACACAATAGGCCCAAATGACCCTAACGCACACTTGATACCAGATATACTTAAACAAATAGATTTTAAAAAAAAAATTAATAATATTTTTCTTGGGAATATAAATTCAAAAAGAGATTATATTGATGTGAGAGATGTTGCAAATTCAATAGTGAAAATAATTAGGTCAACACTCAAAAAGTCAGAGGTAATTAATATTTGTAATAACTCAAATTATAGTATTAAAAATATTATCAAAATAATATCAAAAGTACTCAAAATTAAAATCAACGTTAGTGTTGATAAAAAAAGAATTAGAAAGTTTGACAGACCTCATCAAACAGGATCAAACAAAAAACTTATTAACTACATAAAATATAAGCCGATTTATAATTTAGAAGACTCTATTAAGAATATTGTTGCATTTTATTTAATTAAAAATGTCAAATAAAAAAAACTTAATAAGATTAGCTTATATTGTTACAGAAAAAGGCTGCATGTCACCAAACACTGGTGCTTTCGAGCATATAAAAAATGGTATTCATGAATTGTCAAAACATTTTGATTTAGTAACTTTCTTACCTAAGAACATTCAAAGTCATAAATCAGAAAAAACTTTTGATCAATCAAAAAAAAAAATTTGGTATAAACAAACTGGTTTTTGGGGTATGCTTAGAGACTTAAGAGATTTTATACATAATTTTAATGAATCAAAAAAAATAGCTCATCAATTATTCACCTCAGATTGTAAAGTTGCTTATATACGTGTTCAAGGACTTCATCCATTGCCATATATTTTGAAAAAAAAAGGAGTTATGGTTTTTTTAGAGGCTAACGGTTTACAATTTGAAAATAGACAACAATATTTTAGATCATCTTGGTTATCTAGTTTATATCGTCCATTTGAAAGATTTATTTATGAGAAAGTCGAACATGTATTTTTTGTAGGGAGTTATGGACAATATTGGAATTTAAAAAAAAATAATTGGAGCGAGGTTGAAAATGGTATTGAATTAAAACATTTTCCTTCTAGAAATAGCCCACCTTGTTCTAAACTACCAATTAAATTAGTATTTTTAGCAAGTCTAACTAAGCACCATCAGGCTAATCTGATTGGGGAAGCATTATACTTAATTCCAAAATCTTGTCACAAAGAATTGGAATTACACCTTATAGGTGATGGGCTACAAAATTTAAAAAAAAAAATACCCAGTAGTATTTTGACAATTGATCATGGTTTTATTAAACGCAGTGAAATAGGAACATTACTAACTAAAATGGATATTGGATTAATACCTGGTGGACCTACATTAAATTCTCAAATGAAATTTATGGATTATGCTGCGGCAGGATGCGTTATTGTTGCAGCAAATATTACCCATCTAATAAATTTTTATGAAAAATATGGAGTTTTGTTCTTCAAAAATGGATCTGCACAAAGTCTTTCTGATAATTTAGTTTCTATTTTAAATGGAAATAAAGATTTTCTTAAAAATGTAAATAATTTAGAAAGTCATATAAAAAAGCATTATCAATGGTCCCAAATTTTTAAACGTAAAGCTGCTTGTATTTTATCAATTTATCAAATGAAATAATTTTAATCTCATGCAAATTTTACATATTAATTACAAACTAGAAGAATCTGGTGGTACAGAAACTTATATTAGAGATTTAATTCCTGCACTTCAAAAACAAAACATAAATACTTTTCTGTTATCAATGAAGTTGATTAATAGTGTATTAATAATTGAATCATCAAAAAACAAATTTAATTGGAGTGGAAAAATTAAGAATTTCAAAGAATCAAACATTTATAAATTTGTCGACCAAAATACAGTTTTTCATGTTCATAATCTCAAAGAACCAAAAATTATGGAATTGCTTTTTAAACTCGGTCCTGTCATCCGTCATTTACACACAACTTCTATTTTTTGCCCTGGTAACGATAAATTTTGGTCTAAAAATGAAGAGTTGTGTAAAATAAATTTTGGCTATAAGTGTGTTTTAAACGCGTATATAAAAAAATGTTGCAACAGGCACCCAAAAAGATTACTTAAAGCCTTTGTAAATACGCACTACGAAGTTAATAAGGCAAAAAATAAATATTCATCTTTAATTGTTAACAGTTCTTTTTTGTACGATGAGGCAATTAAAGCTGGTTATAAAAAAGAAAAGATCAAACTTATCTCATATTTTACTAATTTAACTCCAAATTATAATAGTACGAATAAAACTCCACCTCAGATTACTTTTATTGGAAGGTTATCAAATAGAAAAGGTGTTAACTACTTAATCGATGCCTTTGCTTTAATTGTTAAAAAAATTCCAGCAGCAATCTTAAATGTTGTAGGTAGAGGCCATAGTGAAAAAGAATTTTTTTTACAGGCCGATAAATATAGTTTTAAGAATTCAGTTAGATTTATAGGTTGGGGAAATAAAAATTTGATTAATGATTATATTTTAAAATCAACAGTCGTAGCATTCCCATCAATCTATCCAGAAACATTTGGAATTGTAGGCATTGAAGCCATGATAAGAGGAAGGCCAGTAGTTGCATTTGATGTAGGAGGAGTAAAAGATTGGCTAAAAAATAATGAAAGTGGTTTACTTGTTAAAGTAAAAGATACAGAGGGATTCGCAAACTCTATAATAAAAATTTTAGAGGACAAAGCATTAGCCAAAAAGATGGGAAAACGTGCTAGAGAAATTGCCAAATTAGAGTTTTCTGAGAAAATTCATTTAAAAAAACTTGTTGAAAGCTATAAAAATGCCCTCTCGTAATAAAATTATTAATAAATAATTATTTTTATTGATCAAATTTATTTAAAAATATTTACTTATAATATTGTATGAAAATATCTTTATTCACAAATGGAATTTATCCTTATGTTTTGGGAGGTATGCAAAAACATTCATACAATTTAGCGAAATATTTTGCTAAAAATGGTATTTATGTTGATTTATATCATTATGTTCACTTTGACCAACCTTTAGTAAAAAGATTAAATTGTTTTTCAAATGAAGATTTAAAATTCATTAATAATATTTGTTTGCGTTTTGATAAACCACAAAAATATCCAGGACACTATATTTTTAGATCATATAATTATTCAAAAAAAATTTATAAAGAATTTCTTACTAAAAAAAGTGTAGACTTTGTTTATGCTCAAGGTCTTACAGGTTGGTTTTATAGTATTCAAAAAAACAATAATAATTATCATCTACCTCCAATTGCAGTAAATTTTCATGGTTTAGAAATGTTTCAAAAAGCTGCCTCGTTTAAAGAAAAGTTAAAACAACAATTATTTAAAATTCCTGTTAGAAATATTAGTAAACTAACCTCATTTAATTATTCTCTTGGTGGGAAACTATCATCAATACTAAAGGAATTTTCTAATAATCAAAAAATAATTGAAAGACCCAATGCAATTTCGAAAGATTGGGTATTTGATCCTTATATTCATAATAAAAATAAAGTTAGAAAATTTGTTTTTTTAGGTCGTTATGTCAGACATAAAGGGATCGAGGAACTTAGCAAAATAATAAAAAATTTAATTAATTCTCATGATTTAGAAATAAATTTTATTGGACCCATTCCTAAAAAAAAACAAATTATTAATAAAAAAGTTATTTATCATGGCGAAATCAAAGATAAAGTTGGAGACTCTATTAAAATTAAAAAAATTTTAAGAAATTCAGATTTCTTAATTTGTCCAAGTTATGCCGAGGGGATGCCAACAGTTATCTTAGAAGCAATGGCAAGCGGTTGCTCAATAATTGCATCAGATGTTGGAGCAGTAAGAAACATGGTTGACGAAAGCAATGGTTGGCTCATTTCACCTGGCAATGAGAAAGAGCTTAATAAAATTATTCTAAAAGCCTTATATATTGACGAATTAGAGCTAAATAAAAAAAAAAAAAATTCAATAGATAAAGTTAAAAAAAATTTTATTTGGGATAAAGTGATAGTTGATATTATTAATGATTTAAAAAATTTTAATTTAGAAAATATTAAAGATTGATTATTATATTATAAAAAAAATAAATTAAAAAAATTTTAAATAATTAAAATTACACCTATGATTTAAAATATTTAAAAGAAAATTTAAAAATGCTTTATTAACTTAGAATTAATATTAAAAATGAAATTTGTTTTTCTTCATAGAAAGTTGTCACCTTACTGGGCTTCATGTTTATTAAAATTAAAAAATAGTGGATGTCAAAATTTAGTAATTTCCTATTCGTTTCAAAATATAGCACCGTTTGAAATAGAGAGTATTGAAAAAATAGGCGAAATAATAGACAGATCGCTTATTCATAAATCTAGTATATTAAATAAAATTAAAGAATTTAATCCTGACGCTATAATAGTTTCTGGATGGAAGGACAGTTTATATATAAAAATTTGTCGTTATTTCAAAAAGAAAAATATACCAATAATTTTAACTTTTGATACTCAAACACAAGGAGGTTTTAACAACAGATTATTTAGAGGGAAATTTATTTCCAAAATTATCATTTTCTATTTGAAAATTTATCTTAGAAACTTAGTAGATAAGGTTTGGGTGCCTGGAAATAAACAAATAGAATTCGCAAAAAAACTAGGTTTTAACAAAAAAGATTGCTGGGTTGGTCTTTACGCAAGCGATTTAAATAAATATAAAAAAATAAATATTCTGAGAAATAAATCGGAGTATGAAAATAAAGATCATTCATTCTTATTTGTAGGAAGATATGTAAAGGACAAAGGTTTAGATGTACTTTATGATGCTTATAAATATTATAAATCAAATAACAAAAAACCTTGGAAATTAATTTGTGCAGGTGGAGGAGATTTTCCATTCAAACAAAATAGTTTAGGAATTGAAAATAAAGGCTTTATTCAACCAAAAGATATCAATAATTTATTTTTAAAAGCTTCAGCACTTGTTTTGCCAAGCACATTTGAGCCATGGGGGGTTATAGTTCATGAAGCAGCAGCTTGTGGACTACCAATAATTGTTTCAGATGCTTGTGGTTCTAGTGAGCATTTAGTCAAAAATGGGATTAATGGATATATTTTTCCCTCTGGTGATTTCATTTCGCTTGCTTACAAGATGAGAGTTTTATCAAGTCTTGATAAGAATGAACTACAAAGTATGGGCAATCATAGTTTAGAAATTTCAAAACAATATTCCAGCAATAAATGGGTTAAAACTTTATTGGAAGGCCTGCGCAATAATTAATATGAATAATATTGATTATAAATATATTTTTAATTCTCAACTACTACCTTATCTTGTTGCATTCACTGTCTTTTCCACTGAATTATTTAAACATTTCTTTTTTAATTCTTATTTTGCTATTGATATATACTTAATATTAATATCGATTCTAGGTCTTTGTTTTATAAAAAAAATTAATAAAAAATTAATAATTATTTTTACTTCAATTATTTTTATTTTATTTGTCAGTTTTATAGTTTTGAATTTATATAATTATAGTATTGAAAACTTTATTAGACAAGGAATTGGAATTTGTTTGGTTTACTTAGGTTTGGGCTCATTATTAACTAGAATAGATAAGGTAATTTTGATTAGAGCTTATATGAACATATCTCTATTTGTAGCTTTAATTGGTATTCTGCAGTGGCTACTTTCTTATTTTGCAATTATGGATATTTTAATTAAAGTTCCAGGACAGATGGACTCAATTTTTTATGAGCCATCACATTATGCTATAGCTTTAGCACCTGCATTATTTCTATTTAGTAGAAATTTTTTTTTAAATACGTCTTTAAAAATATTTATTAAAACTTCATTAATTATTTTCAGTTATTTGATAACATTTTCTTTAGCTGCATATTTGATATTGTTAGTTGTTATAATTTACCTTTTTATTATTGAAAAAAAATTAATTTTTATAATTATACCTTTTTTTTTAATTTCAACTTTTTTTATTAACAACATTAAACTTACTGATGATAAAAAGGCTCTATTATCTCTACCTTATAAGCTAAATGAATTAAACCTTAAAATAGAAAATTTGTATAATAATTTTAAAAATATAAACAGTTTAAATGAAATAGGAGTTCCAAAAAACCTAACAGCATTTTCATTTTTCATAAATTTAAATACTGCACAAACTACAATAAATTCTGGAAGAATTTTAGGCAATGGTTTTGGTAGTCACTCTCAAGTATTATTAGAAACTGCCCCAATGAATTTTAGAAACACTTATTATTTTGAAAATCAAATTTTTAATTCTAATGGATTTAGTTTATTAATAAGAGTAATTTCAGAATTTGGTTTACCCGGAATAATTTTGTATATTTTGTTTGTAGCGAAAGGAATATTCCGTAACCCGTACAGTCAAAATATCTATGATATTTGGTGGATATTAGGTTCGGTACATTTGATAACTTTGGCTTTTAAAACAACATCTTTTATAGATAATGGTACACCAATGTTTATATTGGTACCACTTTTAATGAATAGGTATTTCTTAATAAAAAAAACAATATAGTTTTAAGATTTTAATTTTTATTTCTTTATATTTAGGTATTTTTTAGGATTAAATGAAAATTTTACATGTCATTAGAGATCTTTCGGCAAGTTCTGGTGGTCCAGTGAATGCATTAATAGGTCTAGTTGAATCTCAAACTAAGTTTGGTCATGAAGTTAAAATATTAACAACTAATTTTGATATTAATAAAAATGAAATTGCTTTAAAAAAAAATGTAATTTTTGTACCATGTAATTGGAGTAAATGGAGATACTCTTTTCAATTTAAAAAAAATCTAAAAAAACTGATTCATTGGGCTGACGTAATACATATACATATGATTTGGGAGTACCCAAGTCTTGTAACTGCTGTAACTGCAAGAAAATTTAATAAACCTTTTCTTCTAAGACCTTGTGGTGCTTTAGAAAAAAGATCACTTAAAATTTCAAAGTTGAAAAAAAAATTATATCTAAAGTTTTTTTCTAAAGCTCTTTTTAATTTTCCATGTAAATTACATTATGCTTCTGAAGATGAAAAAATAAATAGTTCAACATTTGGTGCAACTAAATCAGTTGTTGTAAATAATGGAATAGTTAGTAGTGCAAAAAAAAATATATCTAAGGAAATATTCTATAAAAAATTTCCATCTCTCAAAAACAAAAAAATTATACTCTTCTTAGCAAGAATTCACCCAATTAAAAGACCAGAGTTAGCAATTTTATCTTTTTATAAAATTTATAAAAAATTTAACGATAGTGTTCTTGTAATTGCCGGACCTTGTGAAGAAAGCTATTTACTAAAATTAAAAAAATTAATTAATAATTATCAATTAGGTAATAGAGTTATATTTACTGGATTACTAAAGAATGATTTACTTTATTCTGCTTATTCTGTTTGTAATTTATACTTATTGCCTAGCCTACAAGAAAGTTTTGGTATATCAGTTGTTGAGGCGATGGCAGCATCTAAACCCGTCGTTATAAGTAAAAATATTGCTATAGCCAACTCTATATTTAAAGCTGGTGCAGGATTCGTTTGCGATGAAAGTGTATACTCATACTCACAAGCTATAGAAAAATTACTTAGTTCAAATTATTTACAAGAGGAAATGGGAAAAAAAGCAAAAAAATTACAATTAAACTTTTTTGATTGGGAAATTCTTTCAAAAAAATTAGATTCTGTATATTTAGATTCAATAAATGAATTTTAATCAAATAAATATTTTTTATGGTATTGATGTTTATAATTAATTCTTTATTTTAATTAAAATCAATTTACAGTAAATTTAATGTATATACTTGGCTTAAATGCATTCCATGCTGACTCTTCAGCCTGTCTTTTCAAAGATGGAAATCTTGTTGCAGCAGTTGAAGAAGAAAGATTTCGTAGAATTAAGCACTGGGCTGGGTTTCCAAGTGAATCTATCAGATGGTGCTTGTTTAAAGAGGGTATTAAATTAAATGAAGTTGATCATATTGCTGTTAACCAAGACGATAAAGCAAATCTTTTTAAGAAAATAACTTTCACCCTAAGAAAAAGGCCCAATGTGGGAATGCTTTTAGATCGTTATAAAAACAAAAAAAAAAGATCAAACTTGGAGCAGTACTTAAACAACAGTTTTCCTGAAACAAAATTTAATGGAAAAATTCATTTTGTTGAACATCATATAGCTCATCTTTCATCTGCTTTTCATGTTTCACCCTTCGAAAAAGCTGCGGTGGTATCAGTGGATGGATTTGGAGATTTTGCAAGCACTGCTTGGGGATCAGGTTTTGGAAATAAAATAAATGTTGATAATCGTATTTATTTTCCACACTCTCTAGGAATTTTTTATCAAGCTATTACACAGTTGATTGGTTTTCAGAATTATGGTGATGAATATAAAGTTATGGGATTAGCGCCATATGGCAAACCTTCTTATTTGGATAAAATGCGTGAAATAGTAAATTTACAATCAGATGGTAAATTTGAATTAAATTTAAATTATTTTAGACATCATAAAGAAAAAATTGAATATGAGTGGGAAAATGGTTCCCCTACATTTGGACGTTTATTTTCTATAGAACTTGAAAATCTTTTGGGACCTTTAAGAGATGAGAAATCAAGTATAACACAGCACCATATGGATATAGCCCACTCGGCACAAATTATGTATGAAGAAGCATTTTTTAACATTTTAAACCACTTACATGATAAGTATCATTTAGATAATTTAGCTATAGCTGGTGGTTGTGGAATGAATTCGGTAGCAAATGGAAAGGTGTTATTAAAAACTCCATTTAAAAAAATTTATGTACAATCAGCGGCTGGTGACGCAGGTGGAGCTATAGGAGCTGCATTAACTACATGGTTAAATGTTAATGAGGATAAAACTATTAATAAAATACCATCACACGGTCATGCATATTGGGGACCTTCTTTTAATAATGAAGAAATAAAAAAAGTTATAGATTTTAAAAAAAAAAAAATTTTACTTGAAAAATGTGAAATAAATTATTTTTCTAATATTAGCGAATTAACTAAAAAGACAGCTTATGAAATTGCAGATGGAAAAGTTATTGGTTGGTTTCAAGGGTCTATGGAATGGGGTCCTAGAGCTCTTGGTAATAGAAGTATAATTTGTGACCCTCGTCGCTCTGATATGAAGGAAATTTTAAATATTAAGATTAAGAGACGTGAGTCTTTTAGGCCTTTTGCGCCATCAGTACTTCAGCACGAGGTTATAAATTGGTTTGAACAAAATCATGAAGTACCATTTATGATGCAAGTTTTTCAAATTTTAGAGAATAAACGCAAATTTATCCCAGCTGTAACTCATGTAGATGGTTCTGGACGTTTACAAACTGTAAATCAAGATAATAATCCTCTTTATTATAATTTAATAAATGATTTTAATAGTGTAACCGGAGTTCCTATGGTTTTAAATACATCTTTTAATGAAAATGAACCTGTAGTTTGCAAACCAGAAGAAGCTCTTAATACATTTCTTCGTACCAAAATGGACTTATTAGTTATGGGTAGGTGGATGATTAAAAGGAAAAATTAATCTTGAAAGTATCAATTATAACAGCAACTTTTAATTCTGCAGAAACAATAGATCAATGTCTCAAGTCTATAGCCTCACAAACATACAAAAATGTTGAGCATATTATTATTGATGGGAATAGCAGTGATAGGACATTAGAAAAAATCAAAAATTCTTCTTACAAACCTTCTAAAATTATTAGTGAGAAAGACGATGGAATTTATGAAGCTCTAAATAAAGGAACAAAGCACGCTACTGGAGATATAGTTGGATTCTTACATTCTGACGATTTTTTTGCTCACAGTGAGGTTTTAGATAATATAATTCAAAAATTTAAAAATAGTAACATAGATGCTGTTTATGGTGATCTTGAATACGTTAGTCAAAAAAATATAAATAAAACTATTAGAAAATGGAAAAGTTCACCATTTAAATCAAAATTTATAAAATATGGGTGGATGCCTCCACATCCTACCTTATATGTTAAAAGAAAAATTATTAATTCACTTAATGGATTTGATCCTAGTTTCAAAATTTCCGCAGATTACATGTTTGTTTTAAAGATATTTTCACAACCAAATTTTAACTCTCAATATATTCCACAAGTAATTGTAAAAATGAGAACTGGTGGTATGAGTAATAAATCATTTACAAAAATAATTTTAAAATCTAAAGAGGATTGGATTGTTCTTCGCAAAAATGGATTTGGATTTTTAAATTCTTTTAAAATTCTTCTTTTTAAAAATATTTCTAAAATAGCTCAATTTTTTT
>MDTE01181647.1_pt1 | contig 19470 bp, 10 predicted proteins | sample 811231 | NCBI WGS metagenome assembly MDTE01 (sample SAMN05326651, study PRJNA326480) | marine metagenome | isolation source: seawater | place: Indian Ocean: Red Sea | collected 2010 | reverse complement strand
GATGTCGTCTCCCCCGATCATGCCAAAACCACGGCCATGGCCTTGGGGCGCGTGTTGCGGCGCACGCGCCGTGTTCGTCGCGGGTTGGGATCCATCCGCCAAGACCTCAACGTCTCCATCGGTGCGGGTGATCGCGTCGAAATCAAGGGATGTCAAGACTTGAACTGGATTCCAACCATCATCCGGCTTGAAATGGCGCGGCAGTTGCATTTCTACCGCTTGGCCAACGAGCTCCGCGCCGACCTCGACCTCCCACCGCTTCCACCCCATCGCGAGTCGGACGATGCTGAGACCGAAGCACAGGTGGCCCTCGCTGTGGCCGAACACCTTCCACTCTCCCTTCACGATGTCTCCTCATTGTTTTCCTCCACAGCGTCCGGCATGGTCGCTGACGGTCTTTCCAGCGGCTCGTCGGTCATGGCGCTTCCACTCAAGGGGTTGCAGGGTCGCTTGGGAACCAAAACCAGCGACGAGGATGGTGCCCAACTCCCCCGACTGGGAAGGGAACTCGCAGGTGCGGCGAAATTGGCCGGCGTGAAAGGGATTTTCCACGCAGACGAACTACCAGCCTACGGCATCACGGCCGACGAAGTCAAGGCCGTTCGTGCCCACCTCAAGTTGAACGACAGCGATGCGTTCGTGCTGTGTTGTGCCCCTTCCTGGCAGGCCACCTTGGCCCTCGAGGCGGTTCTGGACCGCGCCCGAACGGCGTGGCACCGAGTTCCGCAAGAGGTTCGCAACGTCGTGGTCAAAAAGGGCGCGCCTGAAGACGGGACCACATCGCCCATGCGGCCGCTCCCGGGTCGCTCCCGCATGTACCCTGAAACCGATGTTCCCCCCCAGGCTCTGAGTCTGGACGACTGGACCGCCATTACGCAATCCCTTCCCATGTCCGACGAGGCACGTGCTCAGCGCCTGTCGTCGTTTGACATCTCAGTTGACCAGAGCGAGCAACTCTTGGCCAGGGAACTTGACGATGTTTTCTGTTCGCACGTGGAGGCTCTGCCCGACAAGGCGTGGGCGGCTTTGCTGCTCACGCACGACACTCAGCCACCTCAAACGCTGGCCAACATCTTGTCGCTTCGAGCGGAGGGCGTGTTGGCTCGTGACCACGTCGAAGGCGTGGTGCAGGCCCACCTCAATCGTGTGGTTTCAACGGATGAGCTCCGTGACTACTGCCAAGCCAACGACTTGGCACCAGCCGATCTGGGCGGCTTGGAAGACGTGATCCAAGGCATCGTCAACGAACGGCTCGATTTTGTCAAGGAGCGGGGCATGGGGGCCATGGGTCCCCTGATGGGCGTCGTCATGCAAGCCGCTGGTGGTGCGGACGGAAAGGAAGTCAGTGCGTTGTTGCGAGCAGCCATTCAGGCCGTGTTGGAGTGAATGGAGCATGAAGCGCGCAGCGGTCCTGCTGGCTGCGCTCGTGCTTGCCGTGTTGTTACCCCACGCGTCGGCGGAACCTTGGGCGCTGGAGTGGGAACAGGACGTGGGACCGGGGTACATCACGACCTCGCCGCTGGTGGACGAGGAACGGGTTTACGTTCGTACATCCGGGTTCTGGACCGGCGAGGAGCGTCCTGAGGTGATGGCGTTCACACATCAGGGTGCATTGGAATGGTCCTACTCCAGCCCAACCACCGTTCAGCACGACATGGCGCCGATGCTCAAGGTAGGGGCGGGGTCGGGACCGTGCGGATCGTGGCCCGATCTGTTGCTGGTTGGATGGGCCGACGGGGCTTTCACCGCACTGCACCCCTCCAACGGCACCCTGCACTGGCAAGCGAACTCAAACGTGAGCGGTTGGGGCATCACCGGTGCATCGCTGGTCGAAGGCGACGACGCCGTGATACCCACTCGAAACGGGTTGATGCGGTTGTGCATGGCGGATGGGACACTCGAATTCAGCGTTGAACTTGGAGAAGGTTGGCGCAACGGCGTCACCTCGTTCGATGAAGCCTACTGGTTGGGGGACGAGGACGGCCAACTTTGGTCCGTCGAACGCAACGGCACGGTCCGAGCTTCCTATTCACTTCCCGGCTCTCTTCGCCATGCACCTGTGGTGGTGGACGATGGCTTGTTACTCCACGTGCAGGAACCGCGCTCGAGTCGGCTCTTGTTGTTGGACATCAACACCAACAACCTCACTCAAATCGCCTCACTCGGTGCCTCGCCTGCGCTGCCGCTGGAAATCGGAAACACGTTCGTGTTCGGCGACAACGACGGTCTGACGACCGTACAATGCGAGCCCACCTGCACGTTGATTGACACCCACGCCACCAAGGTGAACGGCGAGATGAGGGCCCGTTCCTCCAGCCGATTTTTTGCGCCGGTCAATGCACCGGATGCTGGTTGGCTCGTTGTTGACCTTGACGAATCTGGGGCGTTCGTTGACGTTCGCACCTTCTCGACACCGCACGACGATTACGGCACGTCGTCACCCGCCTGGTCTGCGACGACCATGTTTCTCGGAAACGATGCGGGTGTTCTGATGGCGTATCAGGTAGGGGCGCCTTCCGCCCAAGAGGTGCCGTCTGAAACGTCCCCTCTGTGGGGTTTGGTCGCCCTGACCGTCTGCCTGGTCGGTGCGGCGTGGCTCGCCGGTCGGGGGCGTTCAACCGACGCTTGGCGAGTGTTCACCCTCTGCGCCGTCGCCGTTGCCCTGTTGATGTTACCTGACCTGTCCTCCTCTTGGAGCGCATGGCTGGCCGAGGGCGATGACCTGAGTGCGGAGGATGCATGGGACCCGTCGTGGCCGGATGCGTGGCTCGGCACGCAGGTCGTGGTGTTTGAACTCGCCAATGAAACGGTGGTGGTGGGTGGCCTTGTTGGTCATTCAACGGTGTGGGACCTCACCCAAGCGGCGGTCGAGGAGCAAGGGTTGACCCTGGAAGTCGAATCGACCGGTCTGGGCCTCTACGTTGTGGCCATCGACGGCGTGCAGGGATCGGGTTGGGAATACACCGTTAACGACGTGCGCGGCACGATGGCGGTGGACGACGCTGCGATCGAATCCACCCTCGTCTTGCGTTGGCATCTGGCTTGAGGGTGGCAACCCTCAAGGCTGGCCTCCCTCTCGGATGAATCATGTTCCAAGCGCTGGGGGTCCATGGACCGGAGTTGTCCCCCGGATGGGCGGCCTTCTTGGACATCGCTTTGGTGAGCGCCGCTTTTGCGTTTTTGTTCTCCGCTCCACGGGCCAATCGCATGACGGCGGCCATGTTGGCCACCATGGTGGTCGCCATGGCTGCGCTTCGTGTTGTCATGCAACCGCTTCCGAACGTTCAGCCCGTCACGGTGGCGGCGCTGTTGGTCGGCGCCCACCTCGGAGCCAGGCGCGGCGTGGCCTTTGCCATCCTCGTCACCTTGCTCTCCAACCTGCTCATCAGTCACGGATGGTGGACCTTTTTCCAGGCCCTTGGGTGGTCGGTCGTGGCCGTGATCGGTGCCCACGCAAACCTGGTGGTCGACGGTCGATTGAATCACGTCCGCCTGTACGTGGCGGCGGCGCTGGTGGCACCGATGTTTGGGGCGATCACCACGCTTTCACTCGTTTCTGGAGAAATGACGCTGGGTCAATTCATGCTCCTCCTCGGACAGGGCCTTCCGTTTGATGCGGTCCACGCCCTCGGCAACGTCGCTTTCGCCGTTTGGACGGGCTCCATGCTCCACCGTTTCCTCAGCGGCTTGACCACGTTGGAAGATGAAGCGGTGGCGACGGGTGAAGCGCATGGCGTCGATGCATGATGCACCGACCATGGCCCTCGTCGTCCGGCAGGATTTGGCGTTGACCACGGGAAAAATCGCTGCGCAATGCGCTCATGCTGCCGTTGACGTGGTCCGGGCCGCCCGTCGGTCGCGTTTGCTGGAGCGATGGCGCGCCGGTGGAGCAAGAAAAATCGTCCTCGGCGTGGATGATTTGGCAGCCATGACGGCGCTCCACGCTTCCGTCCCGAAGGGATGCTATGCGGCCCTCGTTACCGATGCGGGTCGAACGGAGATCCCCGCCGGCACGGTAACCGTGCTCGGCATCTTGGGTCCCCGTCGAGCCATGGATACGTTGCTTCGACATTTGGATGCGCTGTGAGGTGAACCGATGGGACTGCGTTCGTTTCTTCATCGACTCACGGCTCCTTCGCCGTCGACCTCACCGGTTGATGGCTCGGTGAAACTGGTGTGCGTGGTCAACCAATCCCTGAAAATGGGCAAGGGAAAAATTGCTGCTCAGGTGGGTCACGCTTCGGTGCAAGCCTTTCTGGGAGCCGGTGTGAGCCATCCACACCACGTGGAGGCGTGGCTGGCTTCGGGCCAGAAAAAAATCTGTGTCAAAACCCCAGAAGCGTCCGACTTTGACCGTTTGATGGAAGAAGCTCACCGAGCCGACGTCCCGGTTCATTTGGTTCGCGACGCCGGACACACGCAAATCCCGAAGGGTTCGGCCACCGTCTTGGCCTTGGGGCCGTACAGTGAAGCGACGCTGGACGAGTTGACCGGCCATCTGAAACTGCTCTGAACACGGCATTGATGAAGGAGAGCGTTGACCCAACCTCATGCGGGAACACCCCTCCTCCCGAATTGATTTCCGTTCAGACACGGTGACCCAGCCAACGGCGGCCATGTGGGAGGCCATGCACAAAGTTCCGGTCGGGGACGATGTCCTGGGGGACGACCCCACCGTCATCGAATTGCAGGAACGCGTGGCGTCCATGTTTGGGAAGGAAGCGGGTCTGTTTGTCGCTTCGGGGACGATGTCAAACGCCATTGCGTTGCGAACCCACACACAGCCTGGCGACGAAATCGTCTGCGACAAGACCGCTCACATCTACCGCTATGAGGGTGGCGGCTACGCAGCCCTCTGCGGCGCATCCGTCGCCTTGGTTGACGGCGACAGCGGCCTGATGACTCCCGAGCAGGTTCGAAAGGCTGTCCGAAAAGCCGAAGGGTCAGGCAGCCACTATCCAAACGGCTCCCTTGTTTGCGTTGAGAACACGTCCAATCTTGGGGGCGGTTCTTGCTACGATCAGGAAACGTTTGATGAGATCGCCAAAGTCGCCGCTTCCTTGGGTTGTGCAACGCACATCGACGGCGCCCGTGTGTTCAACGCCGCCGTTGCTACGGGCGTGGACGTCGCTCGCATGTGCGAACATTACGACTCGGTTTCCATCTGCTTTTCCAAAGGTCTCGGCGCACCGGTGGGCTCGGTTTTGGTCGGTTCATCGGCGTTCATCGCCCGGGCACACCGGTGGCGGAAAATGTTCGGCGGGGGGTGGCGTCAAGCCGGTGTTCTCGCAGCAGCCTGCCTTCACGCCCTCGACCATCACGTGGACCGACTGGAGGAGGACCATGAGCGCGCACACCAAATCGCCTTGATGCTGAACGCGCTTCCGGAATTCACGGTTGACCTCGACACGGTCCAAACCAACATGGTCTACGCCAAGACCACCCGTCCCGCCGCTGAGGTGGTGAAACACTACGGGGAGAACGGCATCGACATGTTTGACCTGAGTGAAAACCGCATTCGCGTGGTCGTTCACCTCCACATCACCGACGAAGACGTGGCGAAGTTCACCGAAGTTTCACAGCGTCTTTTCGGTTGAGTCTTCAAAAAGTGTCAGGGCACATATCCCTCATGACGACAAGCGCACGCGACGCGCTGTGTGTTTACAACGCAGCCAACTCAACCACCGACCACGTTTGCGACTGGTGCCAGTCCATCATCGATTTTCAACCACGCCGCGGATGGAACGCGCCGCTCCATCCCGAAGAACACGAACGGGCGATGGCACTGTTTGGCGGACCAACGGGGACTTCCCAGCGGAAATGGAAGGCGCTGGAAGCGAACACCGGGGACTTGAAGCACGTCTCATGGGCACGGTTGCCAGGCGAACAAGACCCCATCACCCATCCCCCCCGTTCGTGGGCAGCGTTTGACGACCTCACCCATGCCGTTCTTCGCGGCGACCTCCTGAGTCAGGGACAAGAGGCGTTGCTGAGGGAGGGCATTGGTTTCCACGACGGTTCTGTGTTGCGGTTTCTTGACGGTTCGTGGAACCTCAACGGTTGTGAACTCCACGGGTTGAGCTTGTTTGTTGTGTTTTCACTGATGGGGGAGGCGTCCAAACGGCAAGGATGGGACATTCCCGCCCTGCTTGTGTGTGCGACCTCGGTCAATCCCGAGGTCCGCCATCCTCCCCGAATGATGCAACGCTTTCACCACGGGCGCCGAGATCTTCGTTCCTCCTACCGACCCCTGGCGGGAATGTTGACATGGTTGTCAACCCGGTTGAAGATCGATCGAACGCTGAACATGGAAGCCAGCGAATACGTTCCCATGATGGCGTGGTCGCACGACATTCAAACGCGTATGTTTCAGCATCAGCCACCCAACATGGAGGGGATGTTCCAAAACGCTCTGGCGCACCATCCTCCGGGCTTGTTTCACGCTTACGACACGCCTTGGATGCAAGCGTGGCGTTCCCTCGAATCCGCTCACGAACAGGCCGAGACTCAGAAATGGGCGATGGACCTGAACCCCAAAGCGCTGCGCCTTCGAACCCGTACGGCTTCGGGTTCTCTTCGACTCATCCGTGTGCCGAACGAACCGGCCCTGTGGGCGCTGCTGTCCTCCTTGGCGCTCTCTCCGTTGAATTCGGACGGAGGAAAACTGCTGCTCGGCTTGCAGCACAACTGGTCGGTGGGCTACATTGAACGAAGTCAGCCTTCCAAACCGCTGATTCGTTCGCTGGAATTTTGTCACAACATCATGAACGACTTGGAAGGCAAGGTGTTTCTCGAGCGTGCACGGGCCTTGGTCGTCGGTCAACTGGGACACGTCTACGAAGTCGCGGTTGAAAACGGCCAGCACGGCGCGCCCTACACCATTCAGCATGTCACGGACATCACACCGAATGTCAAGCGACCGATTTGCATTCACAGCGGCCAGTTCGCCAACAACTTGCCGCTGGGCGACACCATGGGGGGCGTGCTCTTGTCCATGGTGAACGATATCAGAGCGTCGCGAGACATCGGAAGCCTCGAAGAGTTGTTGTTGCACCATCCACCCTTCGGATATCCACGGGAAAACATCCCCCCTGAATGGTTGGCGTCGTTGAACAATGAGGCCGTTCAAGCCGCCCTCCCCCACCCGCATTTCCTTGAACAAATGCGCTGGTACCGTCCTCGTCGCAGGCGAGATGAGATCGAGCGACGTCCCGGCTTCCACGAATTGATGCTTCGGAATCGCCACCATGCTCGACATCGCTCACGTTTCTCGGAACGGTGGGCTGCACGGTTTCACACGGTCTTTGACCGAGAAGGGCGATTTCCGATCGAAGAGGTGGTGGCAGAGTGGCGCGAGACGGTTCCTCCCTACGTGCCCGGCCGCACCGAAATCCACGGCCACGGCGATTTCTTTGGGCGGATGCACGAGGGCTTCTTCCATCGACGTTATCACCATCTGATGCCGCATCGACGCCACGACGATCTCCACGAAGAAGGGGACGTTCGGGATGGAGAGCGGCGCTGGTGCGAGGTTTTCGCTCGAGTGTGGGAGGTGCTCGTGCACCAGCCCCTGAGTTCACGGTTCCGATTGCCTCTCCAAGACGGCGGTGCATTGAACCTCGAGCACGCTGCCCTTCAAGTGTCCGTGCGCACCGAACTGGAGCGTTCCTTTTTCACGCGGGCGGCCAGGATGCTGGGCTACGTCAAGGACGATGAAGACAGCACGCATGCGATTTTCATCCGACGCGACCATCCGCGTCCAAACGCTCGCCTTCAACTCACGGACTTGCTCCGCGACATGCAAGACCGCCAACGGGTGCGCGGCGCACCCCCCCGATGGTGGAACTACGTTGACGTGATAGCCCCGCCGAGGGCCGCGCCCCACTTCCGCTGGCAGTTGCACCTTGACCATCGAGACGCCCGCCCCCGCATCGAGGGCGACGGCCCTGCCGATCGAGAGTTCAGCGGTCTCGGCGATCTCTTCGGGTGAACGCCAGCGCCAACCCCGCAACCAGGACCGTCGACACGACCGACAGTGCAGGCGTGTCTTCGCTTTCCTCCTCCGTCGGGTCTTCCTGCACCGGGTCTTCAACGACCAGAGGCACGATTTCGTAAATCAAGTGAACTTCCAGATCGTTGCCGTCATGCGGTGTAGGAAGGTCCAGCGTCGCCGTGCCCTCGGTCTGATTGCCCAAGTTGATGATGTTCCGGACGATGTGGGGGTACGTCCCCTGTCCGTTTGCGCCTTCCTCGTATTCCGCTTCCGACTCAACGACCCATGCAGCGACGCTCAGGGTCATGTTCGCAAGGTGACGGTCGTCGATGTCAAGGGCCCATCCGATGGTGCCGGACGAGTCGCCCATTGGCGTCCACGAAAAGGAGGTTGTTCCTGTCCCCAGTGCAAGGTCTTGTTGAGCAAGACCGGTCAATTCCTCAACGCGATTGTCGTGGTCGTTGTCATGGACGTCCACGTCTGCATTCTTTCCAACCTTCTTGACGGTCCCGTTGAACACCGCACCGGGTGGTGAGTGGGAATAGTCCGTCAGGTGGGCATACCGGTCCCTGAAGCGTTGCTCCAGCGCCTCTTCGCCGAACGGATCACTGAGCGTTGAGTGGAAGTGATAAGGCGTGATGTGGCCGTTTTCATGCACTTCCTTGAGGGCGTGCTCGACGTAGACGCAGCTCTCGCACCACGTCGCAGTGTAGACTTCGGTCACGGCCTTGAGATCGGTAAGGTTGGTGACCTCGGCCTTGGTCGTGTTGGCCATCGTCCATTGCCCGCCGATCACCATGCCGTTGTCGACGGGGACCGCAGGGATGGCCGCGGTTGGGGTTGAAAATCCAAGCACGAGAGCGAGGGTGAGGAACAGTACGAGACGTGAACGCATGCCACGGGGAGCGGTTCGTGGGATATGAACCCCACTTCACCCGGTTCACTCGTCGGCGGGCTCTTCGTCGGTGGGCCGGTCGCCTTCAGCGGCCTCATCGATCTCGTCGGCAAAGAGTTCGGCGCCTTGGGGGAACTCCCCTCGCTCGTACCGAGCCTGCAGGTCTTCAAGACGACTCTTGATGCCAGCGCCTGAGCGACGGACGGCTTTGGCCACGGCGCTGAGGTTACCGCTTTGGAGACCGAGTCGACACAGCAGGTTGTACATGACACAACCAGCGACCATCGAGATGGGGATGTTGGCCGTGGGGGCGTCAACGCTGGGCTCACCGATGCTCGACATGATGCCGAGGAAGGCGTTCATGATGTCGTCGAGGTCGTCATCGTCGAGGCGCTTGCTGAGGCCGTCGCTCAAGTTCTCGACGACCTTGTCCAGCTCGTCCTCGCGAGCGGCGGCTGCGCTGAGTTGTTGCGGTGGAGCCGCCCAGCCTTGGTTGACGCGTTCTTGGTAGTGCTGCATGATGACCTTCTTCGCGTTCTTGAGCTGCTTGGCCGTGATGCCGTACATGTCCATCAGTTGCTTCTCGTTGACGCTAACGGTGCGGAACCAGCGAGCAGCGATGGATGCGATGGCCAAGGCCATGATCTGAAGGTTGTCCTGGTCGGTTTTGCCGCGGAGTTCAGGGTGCTCTTTTCCACCGGCACGGCAGATGGAGGTTTTGGGGCACTTCAGGCGACGTCGCTCACCGGGCGTGAGGGTCTTTCGCGTGGCCTCTTGAGCTCGGGTGAGTTTGCGGGTGGCGGCACGCGCCAGGGGTCCAACGGCTCGAGCCACATCGGCACCGAACATGTTGCGCAGGGTGGCCATCAACTGGGCGTGCATCGGGTCGGTGTCGCGCTGGGAGCTTCGGTCCAACTTGCCGATGCGGGCAGCCAATCGCTTTTGCTTGGCCGTCAAACGGTTACCGCGGCCGTCAAACTTGTCTCCGAAGGGGTTCATCTTCGCACCCAACTTGGCGCCACCGTGGCCGCCTTCAGCGTTCACCGCTTCGTTGTGTCGACCTTCACCGAGGGAGCTGGCGCTGTTGGTGTCTGCATCATCGTGAAGGATGGGGTGCACCAAAGAGCACACGTCGCAGACGCCCTCTGCACGGGTCAAGTCAAGGGTCAGGTTTCCGCCGCATTCATCGCAATTTGTCATCATTTTTTTCAACTCCACAGATTATGCCCCGCCACTCCTTATAAAGTATCGAATTTCATGCATCTACCCATCATAAGGTCTCTCCTGGCCCCCAAACCGAGGTTTGAGGAAGCAAAAGAAAACAAGACAATATCATATGGGGGTCTGCACTATATGAAGGTACCGTTCATAACCCCGCCCATCGCTGTAGATCGTCACCCCTCCGCCCGATGTTTTGAGCAGGCTGGTGGCGGGCGATGCGGGGGCCGAACGAACCCGTGAGGCATCGAAGGTGGCCACGGACCGATGATTGGGCTTCATCCAACCAGCCGCGCAACTTGAAATAGGCTCGGTTTCGTTCTCCCCGACAGGCTGGTTTTCATGGAGCGAACACGGAGCGTGACCTCGGAATACGTGCCGGCGGGCGAGGGCTGTCCGCCGTGGCTGTTTCACGCGCTGTCCTGCCCGGATGAACACGCACCGTTCATGGTGCTCCATCCCACGGAACTTCACCGTCAACGCACCCTTGAACGCCTGCACGAAGCAGGGGTCGTGGTGGCGCCCCAGTATCACCTCACGCTCAACCGGCTCGTTCGCCTTCTCCATGTCGACCTTCGCCTGCCCGTGCTGCTCGACGATGAAGCGAGCACGTTCATGGCGCTTCATGCTCGATGCGCTGAAGCGGCCGAAAACGCCGAACTACCGTTTCTCCACACGCCCGGCGTTGGTGGCTGGACGCTGACGAAAACCCGACGCCTTCAGCAACTCCACGGTGAGTTGCTTCAACTCCGCCGTCCTTTCGCGTGGGAGGGAGACCCCGGTGCTTCGGTGTTTCACCGCCTCTGTCTTGAAACTGAAATCGAGTCCGGCGGGATGCTCCCCTCGCTCGTGACACGGCATGTTTTGGAAGCCTTGCAAACCGCTGCCACCACTCCGTTTCACCTCAGCGAAGTCGCCGGTATCGTGGTGCTTGACATGGCGCCTGACTTTACCGAAGTGGAACAAGATCTCCTCACCACGGTTTCGGGGTTCACGCCGGTCCACCAGTTGCTCAATCCGGGCTCGTTTCGACTGGGCCACCACGGTGCTTACCTCGTCGATGAGCAACCCTGCACCACCGACACGCTTCCGGGATGGGTGCCGCCTCATCAGGTGTGGTCCGGTGATGCGTCCGGATGGCAAACGGAGGTTGGGCGAGCGCGTTCGACGCAACTCACCCGCGTCACTTTGGATGAACGTCGGCACGGCATGAACGCCGCGTTGACCATGATCCAAGCCTACCGAGCCAAGCATGACGGTCAGGTTTTGATCGTGGATGCGGGTGTCCGAGAACGTTCCATCGCGTGGTCCAACGGTCTTTCCTCCATCGGTGTTCGCTGGCATCCCGGCTCGACGGCCATGAATCAGCAACCTACGCATCACGCCGTCATCCGCGCCGCACGCTTGGCTCAGGGCATGAGCGCTTGGTCGTTGGAATCGCTTCGAGGGGTGTTCTTTTCCAGCATCGTCCCGTTTCATGACGACCTGTTCCCGGACCTGAACCATCCCACTGAAGGGACATGGCGCCCTCAACCCGATGCCGATGTGCTCGACGACATCGCTCGACAATTCCACGTTCTGGGCGGACCCGGCGCCATCGGAAGATGGCTCGGCGTCCTTTCAGGGGCTGAACCGTCGTTCGCAGAACGTCAGCCAGAGGTGAAAGCGCGCGCCCTCGAACAAACCCAGTGGTGGCTTGGTTGCCTGCTTCATGCATGGGCACCCCTGCTTTCTCCGGAAGATCGACACTTGCTCCAACGACCGACGGTGGGTTGCACGTCAGGTGCAGAGCTGCCGATGCCCGATGCGCCAACCTCGGGGATGGCCTGGCTTTCGTGGCTGGTGAGTTCCATCAACGTCGCTCGGTTTGAACAGCGTCGAGCACCGTTCGATGCCGGCATGGGGGCTCTTCAGCACCTCATCGAAGCCTTGAACGGCGTCAAGGAGCACCTCGGCCGGTTGAGTTTGCCCTTTGTGGACGAAGGCGCCGCTTTTGTTGACCTCCTCGACCACATCGGCGCTTCCACTGACCTGTCCCATCAGACCTCCCGGACCGATCGTGTGCAGGTGGTCACGCCCGACGACGCTCTGGGTTGCTCCGCCGATCTCATCTTGCTGGTCGGTTTGGACGTTGATGCATGGTCCATGCGCTCCTCCACCGTACCGTGGTTGGACGCCTCTGCACAACTTGAACTCGGTGTGTTTCAGACCGACCGACTGGTCCGACGTGGGCGACATCACCTTCGGCACCTGCTCAACGGCGCTGCCTTCGTGGTGGTGTTTGACTCATCGCCTGAGGAGGGCGGTGGTCCGAGCGCTCCGCTGGCGGAGTGGTTGACGGACGTGCAGCGTACCAATGCGTGGGAGGCCATGCGTGCACCACCCACGTTTCTCCCGTCATCGCTCTACGAGGGTGAAGGCTCCCCACGACCCTTTCGATGGGCGGTGCGGGAAGACGGTCACGGGAGTTGGATGACGCCGGTGATGAACACCAGCACCGCCACGGCTTCCGGTCGGCGAGAGGTTCGGTTTGGGTTCAGCGGTCGCGACCGCCGGCAGCAAATCGGTCTCGACCTGCGAACCGGTCTCACACCGTCCCGCGTTCCCAACCACGACCTCTCACTCATCCATGCGTTTGAAGGGGACATTCAAGCCGATCGTCGTCGCAGGCAACCGTTGGCCAAACACATCGACGAGCACAGCACCTTCGCTTGGGAACAGCGGGCTTACCTGGCCAGCGCCGACGCCGTTACGCTTCGACCCACTCGGGCCGCCATCAAGGTCAACGGCGTGGCTGCTGGCGTCTATCCTCACCTTGGGCACCGACAGGAAAAATCGGTGTCGCTGAGCGCCGACCCTCGCCCGCTTCCACCCTACGCTCCGTCAAACACGGGCATTGAGCACCGGTTCGGGGCCTTGGACACGCCGCTTGAACGGGAGGTGTGGTCCCCAAGCCGACTTGAAGCCTGGCTCAAATGTCCACGACAAGCATGGGTTAAACAGCAACTGCGTGCCGACGATGACGATGGCGTCAGCACCGAAGATGTCGACGTTCGCATTCGCGGCCAGGTGGTTCACGAAACCGAGGCAGCGATCCTTCGGGGTCATGGGGTACCGATGGGTGGTGAAATCACCGCAAGCCCCCAAGCGCTCCACCTTGGCCCAATGGGTGAAGGGCGTGCCGGATGGGATGCTGTGCTCGATTTCCTGCAGCGTGATGTCCACTGGCTGGGCCGCTACAACGCCGTTTCCGTTCATCGGACCAAGGACCTCATCGACGCCACTCCAGAAACCTGGCAGGCGCATCAGGACGGCGAACTCGAACTCGAGCCCCGAGGTCGTCTGGCTCGCCTTTTGGCGGCCGACCTCTCGCTTCACCATGCAGCTCCGGTTGCGATGGAGTGGTCCCCGGCCACCGATTCAGAACGCTCCGTACGGTTGGACACCGCACCCGACGATGCCGAGATGGGCTTCCGATTGTTTGGATACGCCGACCGCGTGGATGTTTTGGTGCTCCCGGACCACCTCAAAGACGACCTCGTCGAGCGAGGCGTGTTGGGCGATGAAGACCACGATGCTCCGTTCCCGCTTCACGGCTCGCCCCGTCAAGCGCAACGGTTGGTCATCGTCCGCGACCTCAAAACCGTTCGAGGGCCCGACGCCGATAACGCTGGGTTGCGGCACATGCGCTGTTTGTTCGAGGACCTGCAGTTGGCGTTGTACGCTCGAGCATGGGAGTTGCTTCACCCCAACGACCGCGTGGTTGGCGTGGGGGCGAGCGAAGTGGGGGAGTCGACGGTTCACTACGTGGAACTCGATGGCGACTTGGCGCATTTGGGAGAACACCTTCGCGTCGGTGAATTAACCGATGTGTTCGCACAGCATTTCCCCGCTGAGACGCAACACGCAGTCGCAACAACGCCGTTCCGAAGGTGGATGGCCGAACGCCTCACCGTTGCCCAACGGGCCGTGTCCGCAGCGCAACAAGGTCACGTGAATCCGACGCCTGGGAAGCATTGCAGCTACTGCACACTGGCTCACTCGTGCGATGTCTCTGAATACAGTGGAGGCGATTTCTGATGATTCGCTTCAACAACAGCCAGCGGCTGGGCTTGGACCTGGACCGGCACATCGCTCTCGATGCCGGTGCAGGTACGGGCAAAACGACGGTGATGGCCGAGCGGTACGTCCAACACCTGTTCGCCGCTGACCAGCGAGCAACTCACGTTACGCCCCCCGGACCACGCACGCCGCTGTCCGGTCATGGCGCCTTGCGAGCACCCAAACGAGAACGTACGGACCTACGGGCATGGCCCGGCCTGCTCCCGTCCGAAGTGGTGGCCATCACCTTCACGCGTAAGTCTGCGGCGGAATTGAAAGCCCGTATTCGCCACCGTCTTTCCCAAGCCCGAGCGCACTCACCGGGTCCGGAAGATCAGGACGGCGTTTTTGACCCGCGACTTCGCAACGACGGCGACGTTGAAATGCTCCTCTCGGGGCTGGACGAAGCGCCGATTTCCACCATCGACGCCTTCCTCAGTCAACTGGTCCAACCTTACGTCGACTTGGTTGCTCTCTACCCGTCCAATCAACAGGTGGCTGAAGAGCGAAAACCCCTGATGGTACAGGACACCCTTCACGCCGTGTGGCGCATCCGGTCCGTCGATGACGCCCGCGAAGCCGGTGTGCTCAACCATCACCAAGCCTTCCTCGATGCTCGGAATCGACTGGTGACCCGTTTGGGTGGGCAAGATCAAGCAGAGGTGGTCCTCGGCGGACTTCTCGATCGATCGCTGTTCGTTGAACAGTCCCACCGATCCATGATTCAGCGAGCGGAGGACATGGGTTTGTCGTGGAACGGGCGGGGCCCAGCGCCGGTGGACGTGTTGCTCAACACCATCGCTGAACCCGTGGAAGCCTTCCTCCCCGACTTCGTTCAAACGCTTCACCGCTTGCTCGGCGATTGGGTGCAGGAATTCCTGCCCTATCACAGCCAGTGCGTTCTTCCGGCTGAGGCGGAAACGAACTTGACCCGATTCAACCACTTGGTTCGTATCACTTCCCAACCCCCTCCCACCGAGGCCGGTGAGCAACTGTCGTGGGTGTGGAAGACCCTGCTCGGCATCGCCACGGCTTCAGGTCTGGTCAAACCCACCTGCACGTTTTTCCCGCGAAACGCGCTCCCAACCGGTGATGGATGGCCGTCCGGATTACTTTCGAAATCAGCGGTCAACGGGGTCCCTCCCGGTGAGAAGAACGACCTGTACGAACGAGCGAAGGCTCACGTTCCTGGCCTGCGTTCCCATCTCGGTTCAGCCAACGGGACCCTGATTCGCCTCCTCGCACGTTCCGCCTTCCTTCTCAACCCCATGGACGGGTTTGACGGCATGCCGCTCGACAGTGCGTTGCGACTGGACCCGCTGGCCGACCCCCTCCCCAGTGAGCCCGGCGACCGGGGCACGTACGTGACGGCGGATCTACAAGTTCAGGTCTTGAGCGACCTTCAGGTCATTCACACGGCCTGCCATCAAATTCTGGCCCGTCGGAAATCGCTGGACAACATGCACGATTTTGACGACATGCAGCGCTTTGCGGCCGATTTGCTTCTGGCGAGATGCCCTGATATTTGCCGCCACCGCTACCCGCCCGCCGTCATTGATGCGCTGGACGGGCTGGGCGACGAGCCGTGGACCGACGCCCACATCGCACGGGCGCTGACCTTGCTCAACGACCGCCCTCAACTTCTCGAGGACCTTCAGCGAAGGGTGGCGATCTTGGGCGAGCTTCGGCGACAGTACCGAGCGTTCATCATCGATGAATACCAGGACACCAACCCGTCCCACTACCGCCTGCTCGCAAGGTTGTGGGGGCGCCGTCGGCGACACCCCGATGACCCGGCTGGACCGCTGGGCGCTTGGGACCCGACGGTTTGCATCGTGGGTGACATGAAACAGAGCATCTACCGCTTCCGTCAAGCGGAGGTGTCGGTGATGCGACGAGCGGTCGAAGCCGTTCGGCGCTTCAACATCGATGAGGAAGGTGAGACTCGTCTTCACCACCTCCGTTCACCGGGCTGCGGACGCGACCCACGACCCGTCGGGGGTGGAGGTGAAACCGGTTCGTTCTCCAACCAACACACGGGTGAAACCTCGGCGCCCCACACCTTCGTTCGATTTGACGAAGAGGACCAGCCCGGCCTGGCCGCCATCGTTGGCCAACGCTTGTTGCGACGGTCCGAAGGGCACGTTGACCTGACGTCCAATCATCGCACACGGCACGACCTCATGGAGACCATGAACGACATGTTCGACGAAGTCTTCGACCCACGCTACCACGATTTGCCCGGGGACTGGCACGCTGAACCTCAACGCCTTCGGCCCGCCCGAGCCACCGAGATGGGCGGCGTGTTGGAATGGTTGCTTCCGGTGCCCGGAACCATCGCCGAGGTCCCCCTCGATTTGGACTTGGCCGTCAACACCTTCGCCGACCCCAACGCCTCCCAGGTTCATCTCGAACACGAATTGCTGGCCGACCGGCTTCACGCGCTTCTCCATCAGGCACCCACGCGTGTCCTGAACAGTGCTGACGCTTCATGGACCGAGGTTACCGACGAGGGACCCCCTGTGCGTCCTCAAGACATCATGATCCTCATCAACTCACGCAAACACCTGCCCGACCTGGTGGAGCGTCTTCGAGCGAGGAACATCCCGGTGATGGCCGACCGGCAGGGCCTCTTGCTGATGCAACCGGTTGTTCAGCCGCTGATGGCCTTGCTGGCGTTGATGGCGCGACCCACCATGCGCAAAGCAGCGGTTGAGTTGGCTCGCTCCGCCGTCGTGGGCATGACGGAGCAGCAAGTTCACGATGCCCTCGTTTCGCTGGAAGAGGGAGGCGAGGTGCTTCCGCATCTCGTGAATCATGCGCCCACTGAAGCGGTTCGGTCCCTGTTGGCTCGCCTGCATCAACTGATGGGGTGGGGAGCGATCTATGACGTGTTTGACGCCGTACTCGACCACTCCGACCTCCTGGTGGCCTACCCGGACGATGCTCAGCGCCAATTTGCCGAAGCTTGGACCGCCATCGTGCAGTCCATTGGCAACGAAACCGGCCACGATGCCGCCGCCGTCTATCGGCGCATGGTTGAGGTTCGTGAATTGGGTCGACAAGGGCCGCAAGCCATCACGCAACCTGACGCGTCGGCCGTTCAAATCATGACCATTCACGGTTCGAAGGGGCTCCAGGCGCCCGTGGTGGTCGTGTCCGGCCTGTTCGCCGCCGGAAAAGCCGACGCCAGCATGTCGGTTCAGGACAACATCCTCGTCACCCCGCAGGTGTTGGCCGGACGAATCCAACCGTGGCGGTCAAAAGATCGGCCCGAGGACGGATTGTGGGCCTTTGCCGCTGAGATGAACAAGGCCCAGGACAAGGCCGAGTTGCGTCGAAAATTCTACGTCGCTTTGACGCGAGTCAAGGACCGGCTCATCGTCACGGGCAGCCCCGGAAACCGGTCCACGTACGACGAATCAACCGGCACGCTATCGGTTCGGTTTGCGCCCGACCCTCGCACCATGGGTCGCATGTTCATCGAGGGGTTGCGTAGAGCCACGTGGTGCGCTGGCGGTGGAGCGCCTTGGGTGTCCGAGGCGGAACTTGAGGCCGACTCGCTCCCACCCTTCATCCCAAGCAAAAGCGAGACCGTTCTCAACCCGACCGCTTTGCTCAACGCTTCACCTCTGGGCGAGAACGGGCTCAGCGGTTTGCGTTTGTACCACCATCCACTGTGTTTTGACGTCGTGGACGCCCCCTCGCCCCTGGCACGGGCGCGAGCGCTGGCCGACCACCTCGACACCCTCAGCGTCGATGAACGTACCCAACCTTCGCCACTTCGTCTTCAAGAAAACGTGAAGGGTGCTGCTCACCACCTCGATGCCACCTTTGCGTGCCCTCGTCGGTATTGGCTCGAGCACGTCAAGGGCTGGCCGACCGAGCCCTTCCGTCTGCCTCAAGCCTCCTCGCAACCGCCACCCGCCAACCCGTGGCCGGAGCCCACGACCTTCGGTTTGATGATGCACCGTGTGTTGGAAATCGGGCTGCGAAACCCGAAGGCCTTGAGCGAACACACGCCGCCTCTGGACGCTGCTTGGATGCACGAAGCCAACGATGATCTGGCCTCGGTGAACACCGTGAAACGGGTCATGAACGAGTTCGGCTTCGGCGAAGAACAACCCCCGTCATCCCCCGAGGCGACGTGGCGAGACCGTTTGCTGCACCTCGGGAGTCTCATCGATCGCGGCCTGCTCGGTCAGTGGGTGCAAGGGGGCTCGATTCATGGCTGGGCGGTCGAGGCGGTCAGGACCGAGCTTCCGTTCTTCCATCGAGAACGTCTTGAACGTTCAACCTCCACGCCGTCAGCGAATGAAATCTGGGCGAATCAACCGGCCGTGGTGGACGCCGTGAACATGGATTTCAGCGGCCGTGCCGATCTCGTGTTGGCGTTGGTTAACGATGAGGGTCAAGGCGCCCTGAAGGTGGTGGACCTCAAGACCCGAGGGTGTTTGGGCAAGTTCAACCCGTCAGATTCGCTCAAAGGCCACCCGCTTCAGCGCGTGGGGCCAGAGGAGTTGACCACCACACCGCTCAGTGATGAAGAAGCCGAGATCCTGCACGAGCACCGGCTCCAACTCACGCTCTATTCCATGGCTTTGGAAGCCATCGAGGCAAAGAAGCCCAAAGACCAACGCCGCGTTGTTCTTCCTCCATCGCTGTTGCTGGGCGCCAACGGCCGCATGGTTCAACTCTCTGAAGGCGCTTTCAAGCAAGCCAAGGACGACTTGTTGGCTCATTTGAACTGGCGGGTTTCGGTCCATCTCGAAGAGGATTTGGAGGCGCCCGAACGTCTTCCTGCAGGCTCGAGCCTCTGCCAGCAGTGCCCCTTCTATCGCGGTGATTTACGTCGTTGTGCGCCGGCGGGCGAGCCTTTGGGTTTCGTTAACCGTCTCGGCGATTCGCCGTGAGGACGAGCGTCCCCGCCCAGTCCTCTTTGGCTCCAACCTGCATGGCGGTGATGTCCGTGAACCCTGCTTCCTTCAAGCCAGACGTCCAATCGTCCATGCTCAGGAGCGCCATGTGAACGTTGAGGGAAGGGCCCCAATCGTGACTCGCCGGGTTTTCCGTGTAGTGGTCCACGCCGATGACGAGCCGACCACCAGGTAACATCCACTCGTCGTGAAGCGTTTGAAGGAAGCCCAGTGGGTCCTCGAGGTAGTAGAGGCATTCCATGGTGTGAACGAGGTCGTACGGGGCTCCCGGTGTCCATTCGGGCAGCATCGCTTCGATGTAATCGCCGTCGGGGTCAATGGTTCTC
>MDTE01185637.1_pt1 | contig 19475 bp, 36 predicted proteins | sample 811231 | NCBI WGS metagenome assembly MDTE01 (sample SAMN05326651, study PRJNA326480) | marine metagenome | isolation source: seawater | place: Indian Ocean: Red Sea | collected 2010 | reverse complement strand
TATCCAAGTGGATTAAGTATTAACTCTTCTACAGGTGAAATTGATTTAGCTGCTTCTACTATTCAATCATATAAAATATTCTATGAAACAAGTGGTGCTGGATGTCCTAATTCGTCAACATTTGATTTATCTGTTACTGCTGCTGGAATTGCTAATAACTTTAGTATGAGTTTTGATTCTGCAAGTTCAGATTATATAGATGTAGGAACAACATTAACAGGTTTAGGTATATCAACAGAGTTTAGCATTAGTTGTTGGTTCAATTCTAATAATTTAACACAATACGAAACAATTGTAAATGCTCCTACAAGTGCTGTTTCTTGGGACTCTGGTTTTGGTTTGCAAATAATTGATTCTAAATTAAGATTCTGGATAAATAAATGGAATGATTCATTAAGTTTTGTAAATAGTAACACTTTGTCAACTAATACTTGGTATCACGCTGTAGCTACTTTTAGTAATACTTCAGGTATTAAATTGTATTTAGATGCTGGTACACCAATAACTAATACTCAAACAACCCTTGATGGTTTAACTAATCCAATAAATATTGGTGTTTCAATTAGCTCATATTTTTATGATGGTAAAATAGACGAAGTAGGTATCTGGAACACGAATTTATCAGCTTCACAAGTACAAAGCATTTACGATGCAACATCAACTAATTTAACTAAAGATTTAACCACAGTATCAGGTAGCAACTTGGTTTACTGGAATAGAATGGGAGATTAATATGAGTACACAGTTTATAAATAGACAATGGCGATTGCCTAACAATGAGAATAAAGACAAGCAAAGTAACTATTCTATGAGCTTTGATGGAGCAAGCACACAGTATATAGATACAAATTTTACAGGACTTAATAATGTATCAACTGCTACTATTTCAGCTTGGATGAACATACCTGTATTTACTAATTTATATGCTTTAGGGAACTTACAAATAGACAGCGGCACTTATAAAGGTATTGGGTTTAATCCAGGTACGTCTACAGCTTTAGTTTATGTAAACAATAATACAAGCGGTGCTGCAACTTTTACTTTTAATCCATCAAGTTATTATAGTGCTGGAAATTGGTTTAATATAGTTTTTGTTTTTGATGGTTCTGAAAGTGGAACTGATAGATTGAAGGTTTATATTGATAAAAATTTAGTAACAGGAACTTGGAGTGGAACTCCACTAAACGTGCTTGAAACATCAACATCTAACTTCTTAATAGGTAATGATGGACAACAAGCATCACCATATTTTACAGGAAAAATAGACGCAGTATGTATTTTTAATTACGCTCTTTCTTCAAGCCAAGTAACAACTCTTTATGGTTCAAGCTCTACTGGTATAGGTAATCCAATGAGTTTATCTCCAAAACCAGTTGCTATGTATAATTTAGGGGATAAATCAGCGTTTAATGGAGCAAATTATTTAGTTCCAAATATTGCAGCAGAAGAAGCTGATGGAGATATAGTTACAAGTTACTCTCCTTACGCATTAAATTTTGATGGAACAAATTATATTGGTTTAAGTAGTGGAATATCTACAAATAGTAGTTCTTTAAGTATATGGTTTAAGACAACTACAACATATGCTTATAAAGGATTATTTGGACTTAACAGCCCCTTTAGTTTTGATTACTATATAAGCTTATTAGAGACAGGATCAAACAAAATAAAATTTTATGACGGTAGCACAATGATTTCTCTTACACCTGTAATTAATGATGGTAATTGGCATAATTTGGTTTTAACTTATAATCACAGCTCAAGTTCTTTTAAAGCATATACAGATGGTTCAGAAACATATTCAGGAAGTTATTCTCAACCTTCTGGAATGGTTTTACAATATATTGGTTCTACATATGCCGTAAACAGAAAATGGGTCGGAGATTTATCTAATGCATCATTATGGAACGCTGCTTTAACATCTGCACAAGTAACAGAAATTTATAATGAGGGTGTTCCATCTAACCTTAATAATCATAGTGCATATTCAAACTTAGTAGGCTGGTGGCAGTTAGGAAGTAATAGTTCTTTTAATACTAACTGGACTGTATTAGATGAAAAAGGTAGTATCAATGGAATATCTGTGAATATGACTGAGGATGATATTGTAGATGGTGTTGGAAGTTATGCTAATGGTTTAAGTTCTGGAATGGGTGGAGATGAAGTTATTGGTGATGCACCTTATAGCACAGCAAATGCTCTTAGTGTAAACATGGATGTAGCAGATAGAGTTGAAGATACACCAAGTTAAAATTTTAAATAAATAAAAATGAGTGATAGAAAATACATAGTAATAGATTTAAGCAATAATGACAAAGTGCTTTTTTCTCAGGTAAATCAATCTTCTGCACAATCAGTTAGAAGAAATTTAGCTAATACACAGTGCTTACTTTCTTACAGTGTAGAACCATCTTTTATTACTGATGGTAGTTTACCTATTGTAGGTAGTGTAATGACACAAAGTGAAGCACTAACAATGTTAGCTGGAAGTGATTGGAGTGAGCCACTACCTGAAGAATGAGAACTTTAGTAGCTAAGATGGACAAGCCAAAAAAAAGGCGTAGAGGTGTGCATAGTAAAAATGCAAGTAAAGGGCAAGTAGGATATAAAACAGTCTATCGTGGACAGGGTAAATAATATAGAAATGGATGATCATAATATTTTAATGGCAGTAAGTGCTATGATAGGGGCTTTAGGTATAAAGGAAATTTGGGCTATTGTTCAAAAAAGAATGGATATTTCAGCGCAAAAAGGTGAAAGGAAAGATAACATATATGTTGAACAGATTAAAAATCTAACTGAAAAAATAGAACAGTTAGAAACAAAAATACAAACACTTATTGAAGAAAATACCCAACTATTGGTAAAGGTTGCAAGAATGGAAGAGAAGTTGATTACTAATGCTAAGCGCAGAGTACAAACTAGAAGAAAAAAAGATGAGAGAGATTAAAGAAATTCATATTCATTGTAGTGCAACTAGAGAAGGCCAAGCTATTACAGCAGATGAAATTAGAAAATGGCATAAGGCTAGAGGCTGGTCAGATATAGGTTACCATTATATAATAGGGTTTCAAGGTATTGAATTTGGTAGACCATTACACAGGATTCCAGCAAGTGCTAGAGGCCATAATAAATATGCAGCAGCAGTTTGTTATATAGGTGGTTTAGATGAAAATGGTAAAGCAAAAGACACTAGAACACCAAGACAAAAAGAACTTTTAATAAAGATTATAAAGCAATTAAAAGCAAAATATCCAAAGGCAAAAATTCATGGGCATAGGGATTTAAGTGTAGATAGAGATGGAGATGGAGTAGAGAAGCATGAGTTTATGAAAATGTGTCCATGTTTTGATGCCGAAGTAGAATACATGGATTTTCAACCAGAAGGATTTGTACCTAAAAGCAAAGTAGGAAAAGATGAAAAAGCTAAGAGAAACAAAGTTAGGGCAAGCTCTAAAAAGAGTAGCACCGCAAGTTCTTGATGTAGTAGGGGGGATTTTACCAGATCAAGGTGCTTTAGGCATTGTAAAAAATCTTATAGACAAAGATGAAACTATTGATCCAGCCACTAAACAAATGCTGCATGAACAAGTAGTAGAAACCTATAAACTAGAAGTAGAAGATAGAGATTCTGCAAGAAAAAGAGAAGTAGAAATACTTAAAACAGGTTCTAAAGACTGGATGATGAATGTTACAGGAATCATTGGTTTAGGAAGTTTTATATTTCTAATTTATGCAATAGTGTTTATTACAGTACCAGAACATAATAGTGAATTAATGATTCATACAACTGGAATAGTGGAAGGGATAGTTTTAAGTATAGTAGGATACTATTTTGGAAGTATAGCCAGAAACAAAGAATGAAACCATTTAAAGAAAGGTATTCAGATTCAGGAAATCCAAAGGTTAGACTGAACAAAGAAGAATACGAATTAATTTATAATTATAGAGAAAATAAAAAACCCACTGAAAGACGTATCTTGTGTATTGGCGACCTTCATTGTCCATTTGATTTAGAAGAATATCACCAACATTGTGTAGATACTTATAATAAATGGAATTGCAATCAAGTAATATTTATTGGTGATGTAATTGACAATCATTATAGTAGTTATCATGAAACAGATGCTGATGGAATGGGTGGAGCTGATGAATTAGATTTAGCTATAGATAGACTAAGAAGATATTATACGTCTTTTCCAAAAGCAGATGTAGTTATAGGAAATCATGACCGTATGATTATGCGTAAAGCACAAACATCTTCTATACCTACTAAATGGATCAAAGCCTACAAAGATGTCTTAGAAGTACCAAAATGGAATTTTACAGAGAGAGTAGAGTATGACCAAGTACAATACATACATGGAGAAGCTGGAACTGCTAGAACTAAAAGTAAAGCAGATATGCAAAGCACCGTTCAAGGTCATTTACATACACAATCTTATTGTGAATACACAGTAGGAAGAAACTTTAAAATTTTTGGATTACAAGTAGGCTGCGGAATTGACTTTAGCTCTTATGCTATGGCCTATGCTAAAGCTGGTAAAAAACCAGCAGTAGGTTGTGCTGTAGTCATTGGTGGTAAAACTGCCATAAATTGTATGATGGAGCTGTAAAACTGTACACAATAGAGTACACAATTAAAAAAATAAATCCGTAATCTATTGAATATTAATAAGTTACGGACAATAGTTGCAGAGAGGAAGGGACTATAACCTTTTTACACTTAACTTCCTTACTTTTGTATTTTATGGTAAAGTTACAGATTAATTTTTACTATTATTGTACTAAGTTTACACTTTTAATGTAAAACAAATACATAAAAACTGTACACAATACTGTACACAATGTACTTTTTTCTAAACAAACCATATAATAAAAAATCTGCCATTCGGCTAAGATATTATGTAAAATCTGAAAAACAAACTTTTGTTTATTCTACTGGTATTTCTATTGATCCAAAAAATTGGAATAAAGAGAACAGGATGCCAAAAGCTAAAGCTGGTGCTGCTGGTTTTGAATTGAAACAAATAACTAGCCAGTTAAATAGATATGTAGAAGAATTACATATATCTATAAATAATATAGAATTAGAGGATAAACCAGTAACTAGGGAAGAATTAAAAAAACGATTAAATCAACGTTTTAAGCATGTTTTTATCAAAAAAACAACACTTTTAGACCATTTAGACGCATTTATTGAAGAAAAAGTAAGTTTTGGAAAATATCAAAATAGAACTATAGACAAGTACAATGCCTTAAAAAATAAAATTATTTATTTCAAAAAAGATGCAAAACTGACTGACATCAATAAAAAGTTTATGATTGATTTTATTAACTTTTTAAGACTAAAACATAATATGACTGACATTACTTTAAATAGAAACATTGGCTATTTAAAGACGTTTTTAAAGTGGTGTAGGTATTCAGGTATAAAACTAGATGAAACCTACAATCAAGTAACAGTATCTACTAGAGATGCAGATCATGTTCACTTAACTAAAGAACAAGTACAAATTTTAGAAGATTTAAACCTTAATAAAACCTTAGATAAGTACAGAGATTTATTTTTAATTGGAGTTTATTCTGGGCAAAGATTTAGTGATTATACTGTATTTAAAAAGTCTGATGTTATTAATGGTAGAATTGAAAAAAGAGCTGAAAAAACAGATTATAAAAGTTACATTCCTATCTCTAAGAAGTTAGAAATATTATTAGACAAATGGGAGTGGAGATTGCCAAAAGTAAGTAATCAGAAGTTTAATAAGTATATTAAAGAAGTTTGTAGAGTAGCTGGATTTACAGATGAAGTTACTAAGACTACTTACATAGGAAATAAGAAAATAGAAGCAATAGAACCATTTTATAAAAGAGTTGGATCACATACAGCCAGACGTACTTTTATTACGTTAGCAGCAAATGCTAATGTGCCAGATCACGTAATTATGGCAATTTGTGGAATCAGAGATTCAAAGACTTTAAAAACGTATAAAAAATTTAACCCTAATGTACTAGAAGATTATGTAGATACTATATTTTAGATTTAGAAAACTCCTTTACTCCACCAAGTGCATAAAGCTTGTATTCTTCTATCCATTGATCCGTCAATATATCAAATTCTTCTTCTGTCATAGTGTCTTTATACTCTACAATTAGTTTTCTAAATTCATGTATATTCATAACAGGTACAATATACAAATTACAGAGTAATTTTTTTACGTTCTAAGGATAATTTTTAAAAAAAAAGTTTCTAAAAAAGGACTTTTTTTAGTGTGTACCGTTGCCGTTTTTTTCTTTCTTTTTTGCCTTAATAAGTTTTAAAGCATCTAAAAATTCTATAGAAGTAATTTTTTCATGAATATCTTCTATTTCTTTTTGTGTTTGTTCAAACTGACTTAGAAAGTTTTCCACTTTCATCATTGTTTTATTTACATTTTCTGCAAGTTCTGGTGATGGGATAATAGGCATAATTTTATCTAGCACTTGTTTAGCTGTTACTGTTAGATCATCTGAAGGTGTAGAAGCAGTAGTAAACATTGTACCTAATCCAGTTAGCAACCATTCTCTGTTTACTTGTGTAAACCTATTACATATTTTATTAATTGTAGGAGTAGATGGTTTCTTGTTATCGTCTATTATTCTCCAGATAGTTGCTGATGAAGGGTAGCCGCATTCTTTAGAAAACGAATTAATATTCATGCCTAATGAATCAATGAGCTGTTTTAGTCTTTGGGCGGGGTGTGCCATTGTTCAAATATTACCAAAATATAGTCATTTATTGTTAAAAGAACAAAAAACAAACAATATTTTATTAACAAATCTTATCTGTTGTATAAAGTTTTTTATACATTTTATTACTTAAAGTTTGTTGTTATTGTTATTTTGTATATATTTGTGAAGTATTAAAACAAAAATATGTATAAAGACAATATTAAAAACTTATATAACAAAGCTAACAATAAAAAGGAGTTGATACTTCTTTTAGCAGAATCTTTTGACATCACACCATTGTCAGTTAAGAATCATTGGCTTTCTGGATTTTATCAAGTGCCTGAAAAACATCAAAATAGATGTATTAGAATCATGCAAAATTTTATCAAAGTAGAACAATCACAATTAATAACCCACTAAAAAAATACTATGAGCAACTTAAAAAGATATGATTACAGAACAAGGTTCAAAAACATGAGCCTACAAGAATTAAAAGACATTTTACCACACTTGCAAGAAGATTATGATAAGTGGTTTATTTCATTAATGGATGATGAAATGATAAAGTCAAGAAGGACATTGTTTTATGTAAAAAGAAAAATAAATAAACTAACTAACGATGCAAGTAAGTAAAGAATTAATTAAGGAAGCTATTTCCGAATACTTCCAAGAAGAAAAGGATAAGACTACAGTTCTTACTGCTCATGAAGCAGCTAAGATGTTAAGGATCAACTACAGAACCTTTTTAAACAGAATCCATAGTGGTAAATACAAATTTACTGCTGATGGCTACCAATATAAAATCACCCTAAACCAACTAAAAAAATACCTATGAATCAAGTAGTAACACCCAAATTTAAAACAGTCAACATAAAAGGTAAAGATTATGTTGTTGTAAATGAAAGAGTAAAATACTTTAGAAATAAGTATCCTAATTTTTCTCTAACATCAGAAATTACACACCTTAATGAAAATGGTGTAGTAGTAAAAGCAAGTATTAAAAATAGAGATGGCTTTGAATTAGCCACAGGAATAGCTCATGAAACCAAAGGATCATCATTCATCAACAAAACAAGTTTTATAGAAAACTGTGAAACTTCTGCATGGGGTAGAGCATTAGGAAATTTAGGAATTGGAATAGACGATTCTATTGCTACAGCAGATGAAGTAGCTAATGCAATTAAAAATCAATGATTATGAGATATAGTAATAAAGTAAAAACTTGGTTAAAAGAAATAGATGCTCTTTGTATCAAGAAAAAAGAAATAGAAAAAAAGATGCGTGAAACAAAAATTGAAGATATAACGCAACAACAAATAAATGAATATTATGGGATACAGTAAAAGACAATACCAAGACATAACAGATGCACAGTTTGACAGTTACAGAGAAAACCAATATGGTGCATACTTAGATGAATTAGATGACATACCAACAGAGCTAATAGCTCAAAGAGAAATGAATCTTTGGCAACATTTTATTGAAAAGCAAGAAGATATGGTATGTAGCTTATTAGAAAAAGCAGAAGAAGGGGAAGAACTAGAATCTTATTGCACATTGAAACAATACAAAAAGTTAATTGAAGATGCTATTAAGCAAGTAGAACCAATGGCATTAGATAAATGTGAACAACATTCTCCTAATAATACACCATTTACAAATAATGGTTTTGAAATCCAGAAAAGAAATGGTGGTAGATACATAGACTTTTCTAATGTCCCTGAAGTAACAGAAAAGGAAAAAGAATTAAAAGGATACAAGGAGCAGATCAAACACGCTTTTGTAGGATTAGAAAAAGGTGCAACCATGCTAATGGATCAGCAAATGATTTTACACGATGGTGAAATGGTAAACCTTCCAGAATGGAAATATAGAAAGGATTCAATCACAGTAAAGAAATTATAAACTAAAGGGGAGCAGATGACCAAGCAGCTAAAGCTCCCCATAAAAAATTAATATGGAAACATTAATAAACTCTGACAATTTAGTTATTGGAATAAACGAAATAATTAACAAAAACAAATCAAAGGCACGATATAAAATGGTGCAAGAACTTAAATCAATAATAGCTATCGTAAGTAGTGTTACTGGTGTAGATATCAGAGAGAAGAAAAGAACAAGGGAGTGTACCAACGCAAGAATAGTTTATTGCTACATGGCTAGAAGATTTACGCATTGCACTTTTAATGAAATAGGAATGATTATCGAAAGAAATCACGCTACTATTTTACACTTGAATAAGCAATATGATGGCATCTATAAAACGGATCAAGACTTTAGAAAACTAGCTGATTCTTGTTTGTCAAGATACTTTAATGAACAAGGTACAGAACAACCAAAAGTAGAAGCTATAGAAGATATTAATAAAGAGTTGCTAAAGTGCGATTATAATAAACTTTTAAGAGTAAAAAATTATGTTGAAAAACTAATTGAATATGGCGGTTAATAAAAAATCATTTGTTGCTTATTGTGATTGGATAGAATCTTTTGAAGAACTTTCTGATGAAGAAGCTGGTAGACTTGTTAAACATTTATTTAGATATGTAAATGACCTTTATCCAGAAGACCCAGACAGACTTACCAAGATGTGTTTTATCCCTATTAAACAATCTTTAAAAAGAGATTTAAAGAAGTATGAAAACAGAGCTGAAAGAAGTAGAGAAAATGGTAAAAAAGGTGGTAGGCCAAAAACCCAGAAAACCCAGCAGGTTTTTTCAAAACCCAGAAAACCTGATAGTGTTAGTGTAAGTGATAGTGTTAATGATAATGATAATGTAAGTGTAACTAATAAAAGAAAAAAAGTAAAAAAAGAAAATTTAGTATTTCCATTTGATACAGATTCTTTTAAAAAACATTACAACATCTGGATACAATATAAAAAAGATCAGCACAGATTTAAGTACAAGTCTTTAGCAACAGAGCAAGCTTTACTAAAACAAATATCAAAAGATTTTAAAACAGAATATGAAGCTATTGAAGCAATAGAATATTCAATGGCTAATGGATACAAAGGAATATTTAAACCCCAAAAACCACTAAACAATGGAAACAGTTATGACAATACAAGAACAGCAACAACTTACTCCGACAGTTTCAAAAGAGAAATTCTTAATGACATACAGTCCGCAAAAGCTATTGAACAGTAGCCAAAGTGTAAAAACCTATGATGAAGTCTTTAACACTAAAGCACCATCTATAGCAAGAATTAAAAAAGAAATGGGAGCATCATTTACTACTGGATATATAAAAATCTGGCTAGTAGAACTAAATGAGATGTTAAACTTAAGAAGGCCAATGACAGAAAGTCAGATCACATTTGCAGCTCAGTTAATTACAGATGAGTTCTTTGGTTTAAAAATATCTGATTTACAATTATTATTTAGAAAAATATTATCTGGTGAGTATGGCGAATTGTACGAATCACTTAACCCACCTAAGATACTGACATTCTTTAGAAACTACTTAAATGAAAGAATGAATGTAGGTGCAGAGATGTCAATAAGAAAACACTTAGAATATAAACAACTATGAAAAGATTAGCAATAATAGGTGGACTTAGTTTAATGACTGCTGGAACTACCAACATACTATGGCACAAACAGCAATTAGATTTAAATCCAAATACAATTGCTATAGCTACAGGGGGGTTCTTTGTAGCAGTGGGAATAACCTACAAATTTTAAATAAATAAATAACAATGGATAAAACAACAATAAGAGGTAGAGTAGTTAAGATTAAAAAACTTGAAACTATTAAAACTAAAAAAGGAAATGATTTTACTAAACAAGAAATTGTAGTAGATCAAAATAAAAACTATAACTCAGAAGTATGTTTAGTATTTCTTGGAGATAATGTAGATCATGTTAGAAAAATAAATGAAGGAGAAGTTTATGAGTTCTACATTAATGTAAGCAGTAGAGAATATAATGAAAGACATTATTCTCAAATAGACTGCTGGCGTGCTGTACAGCTTAATCCAGAACTACCAACTAAAGAAGAAAAAGAAGAAAAAGGATTTGTTCCTGTAGGAGATGAACAATCTGATTTACCATTTTAGTTATGAAACAAATTGAAAAACTTAAAACTTGGAAAAAAGAACTTGCACTTGCTGAAACTTTTGAAGAAGTTAAAACACACGAATCTGCAGCAGCGGCAGCCGCAGAATTTGCAAAAAGAAATCAAATTGCATTTGAAAAACAAAGTGAAATTGGAAGATTTAGAATTGATATTGAAAGAAAAAAAGGTGCTTGGTTAGATGAAAACTACCCACAAGGTGGTGTGAGAGGCAATCAATATACAAGTGCCAAGGTTGAACAAAGTGACCTTGGCAAAATGCCTATTAATAAAAATGAATCTTCTAATGCACGTTTAATAAATAGAGAAGAAGAATTATCTAATCAAGTAATGGATGAGATAGAACAAAGAGGTGAAGTAATAACACCTAATAAAGTTCAATCAGAAATTAGAAAGATTATTAAACACGAACAAAAAAAGGAAATAATTATACAACCTGAATTTGATGAGAATATTTTAACTGAATATAAATGTCCAAGCTGTGGTTATGAATGGTAAACCAACAGTAATATCAACTTTTGCTGGATGTGGTGGTTCTTCACTTGGATATAAAATGGCGGGTTATAATGAGTTACTTGTAATAGAGTGGGAGAAAAATGCGGTAGATAATTTAAAAATAAATTTTCCTAATGTTCCGATATGGCAAAGAGATATTTCAACTGTAAATGGTAAAGAAATTTTAGATTTTACAGGATTAAAAAAAGGGGAGTTAGATGTTTTAGATGGCTCTCCACCATGTCAGGGATTTAGTACAGCAAAAGGAAAAAGAAATATAAATGACAATAGAAACGATTTGTCTTTTGATTTTATAAGGTTAATCAATGAACTACAACCTAAAACTTTTGTAATGGAAAATGTTTCAGGAATGGTTAAAGGAAAAATGAAGGGCAAATTTATTTCTATAATGAATAAATTAAAACAAACAGGTTATAATGTAAAATGTAAATTAATGAACTCTATGTATTATGAAGTCCCTCAATCAAGAGAAAGATTAATTTTTATTGGATCAAAAAACAAAACACCTTCTTTTCCAAAGCCAAGTAGTAAAATAATAAATGTTTCAGATGTATATAAGAATATAGTACAACAAAATAGAGGTCAATTTGATAAAGAATGGATTACTGCACACAGGCCATGCTATACAATTACTAAAACTGCTTCTTTATTATTTATGGAAAAAGATGGAACAGAAAGAAAACCTACAATAGATGAAATAAAAAAACTTTCATCATTTCCTAAAGATTTTAAACTACTAGGTTCTTACAATGAACAATGGGCTAGAATAGGAAATTCAGTCATGCCGAAATTTATGTATCATATTTCTAATCATATTAAATACAATTTACTATGAGTTATAATATTGAAAAAGAACTATTAATGGTGCAAAAATTAAATCGTTTGTGCGAAAATGAGTATGTTTTTTTTAATAAAGATTCACAAAACAAATACGACATAGATATTGAAACCAACGTCTGGATTAAGGACAAAGATAGTCAGTCAGGATTTAAACCATTTAAAAACCTTATAAAAATAGAACTTGAAGACACGCCTAAATGGAATAAAAATTTACTTCCTAATTATTATACAGAAGTATCTTTTTTAAAAAGAAAGTTGTTTGAATATTGTTTTAAACAAAATTCTTGGACAGATCAAATAAAAAAAGATTGTCATAAAACAATATATGTTAAACACAATAATTCTTTCTCAAATTGTTTTTTTATGCCTATGTGGGAAATTATACAAAATGGTAAAGAAAGTAAAAGAAGTGATGGTACAAGGCACAAAACTTATATAAGTTTTAATAAAAATGAAATTTTTAATAACAACCCTTTTTCATACTCTGGTTATAAAAATCTAAAATTTTTAATATATATGGAAATTGCAATTTCTTTAATGGAAAAATGTACACAAAGCGTTGATAATGGATCGGACATAATACTCTATGATGAAAATTTTAAGTATTTAGAAAATTGGACAAAGCAGTGTTTACCAGATTGTGAAGACTATCAAACGTTTATACAGTATTTGTTTGTACTCAAAAAATTAAAAAAAACAACACTTTAATGTTTACAATTTACGTTTGTTATATCATATCCCATTTACTAGCAATGGTGTTTGGGATATGTTTATTTAAAGTTTGGGAAGCTATTAAAAATTAAATGTTGAAAACAAAATAACAGATATTAACAGGATTGTTAATAATGTTATGATACATTAGTAATGCTTGGTCATCACCTTATAGTGATGGCATACTCGAAACAATACCAAAATAGGGGAAACAAATACAAGGCTATTAAGCAAAAGTTTAATGGCAGAACTTATCATTCTAAAAAAGAAGCTGCTTATGCAGCACAGCTAGAACTAAGAAAATTAGCTGGAGAAATAAAACACATCAAACCACAACATAAACTAGCACTCTATGTAGAAGGCAAACTTATCTGCAATTACTACATAGATTTTAAGGTAACACACTTTGATAACACTATTGAACTTATAGAAGTAAAAGGATTTGAAACTGATCTATGGCGCATGAAATGGAAGCTAACAGAAGCTCTATTATATGCTGGAAAGATAGAAGGAGAACATCCAGATGCTACTACTTTAATTCTGGTTAAATGAGTGATGAAGAAGTTTTAGATAAGTTATATAGGTATCATACTTCATGGATTATTATGGCAGAAAGATTAATGCCAGCTTATTATCCAATGACAGCAGAAGACATAGTTCAAGAAATTTATTTAAAAATTTATCAAGAATTAAGAATCAATAAGCTCTCTTTTACGAATGTAATAGTAGACGATCATCCCAACTATGCTATTATGTACACTAAAATTAGGAATGAGATAGCAGATATGATGCGTTCAGAGAAACCAAGTAGTCCAATTAAAACAGATATAACAGATGAAGAAGAAGAAAGTGCAGCAGCCTTTTATGAAAAGATTGATGGAGTTATTGAAAGCTTTCAATGGTTTCATAAAAAACTTTTCAAGCTATATAGTAAAGAATTTAGATCGATTAGAAAACTTTCTGAAGCTACAAAGATAAGCTACAAGACAGTATTTAAAACAGTTAAAGAATGTAAAGAAGAAATAAAAAAAAAGATCAATGGAAAGTAAAGGACTAGGAGATACTATAGATAAAATTACTACAGCTACAGGGATTAAGAAAGTAGTTAAATGGATAGCTGGTGAAGATTGTGGATGTGAAGAACGCAGAGAAAAATTAAATAAACTTTTTCCTTATTCAACTAATCAGAAATGTTTAAATGAAGAAGAGTACAATTGGCTAGATAGTTACATGTCTGAATATAGGTCAGTAATCAGCAGAGATGAACAACACAAAATGCTGGATATATACAACAGAGTGTTCCAAGCAAATAAACAACCATCTTCTTGTGGATCATGCGTAAGAGAATTATACAACACATTAAACAAATTATATAAAGCTTATGAACCAGAAAGTTAGAAAACAACCTCAAGCTAAACTATTGGAATACCTAACTAAACACGAACAGAAACTAAGTAAAATATTTAAAGACAATAAACAACATGGAAAACAATCTACTTAATCAAATATCATTCTTATGTGCAATAACTCCAAACGATCAAGATTTAGGAGCAAAGATAAGAGCAGCATACAGTTCTGCAATGGAAGAAATAGAAACACCAGAAAGAACTTGTGATATAGATGATGAAGATTGTATTAGCTGTGGAGCTTGAAACAGATTAAAGTCATATCAAAAGTATTGAATGGCAAACTTATTAGAAACAGAGCTAAAGTAAAACAAGCTATACAAAACTTTGAAGGAAAAGAAATAGAACTAATAGTGAGAAGAAAAACAAATCATAGAAGCAACCAACAAAACGCTTACTATTTTGGAGTTGTTATTCCTATGACTATACAAGCAATTGAGAATGAATGGGGAGAAGTATGGGACATAGACAAAGCACACAGCCTATACAAATCTATGTTTCTGTATGAAGAAAAAGTAAATCCAGAAACAAGTGAAGTTATTAAAGTGCCTATTTCAACTACAGAAAACACCACTACTAAACAGGAAGTATTTCACACACAATGTAGAAACTTTCTAAAGGAGTGGTTTAATATAGAAGTACCACTTCCAAACGAAGAAATAATATTTGATTAATCAATCTTTTTCAATTATGGACAATAGAAAAAACAATGGTGGAAAAAGAGAAGGAGCTGGTAGAAAACCAAAAGCAGATGAATTAGAGTTAATAGAAAAACTAACTCCTTTACATGATCTAGCAATGGATGCACTAAAGAAAGGTTTAGAGAATGGACAGTATCAATATGTACAATTGTACATGAGTTACTATTATGGTAAACCAAAAGAAACTAAAGATGTTACTGTTAATAGAGATTTGCCATTGTTTATTGATTAATGAAACCTAGAAGAACCACAGCAGTTAATAAACTAAGAGAACTAAAACAAAGAACTAAGATTGTAAGAGGGGGATCAAGTGCTGGTAAGACAATAGCAATTTTATGTATTCTAATAGACTATGCTTTAAGAAACGAGAACAAAGAAATAAGTATAGTAAGTGAATCTATTCCTCATTTGCGTAGAGGTGCTTTAAAAGACTTCTTAGGTATTATGAAAGGGTTAAGAAGGTACAGGGAAAAAGAATTTAATAGAAGTACTTTAAAATACGAATTTTGGACAGGATCATATATAGAGTTTTTTTCTACAGATCAGCCAGATAAACTAAGAGGAGCTAGAAGAACTGATCTATATATCAATGAGTGTAACAATGTACCATTTAGCAGTTATCAAGAATTATCTATAAGAACATCTGAGAATGTTTGGCTAGATTACAATCCAACTTCCTTATTCTGGGTAGATAAAGAACTAGTAGGACAACCAGATACTGACTTTATCACACTTACTTACAAAGACAATGAATCACTACCAGAATCAATAGTAAAAGAATTAGAGAAAGCTAGAGTAAAAGCAAAGACATCTAGCTACTGGAAGAATTGGTGTAGAGTGTATTTAGATGGGCAAATAGGAACACTTGAAGGTGCTTGCATACCAGACTGGAAAGAGATTGACATAATACCAGAAGAAGCAAGGTTGTTAGGTCATGGAATGGACTTTGGCTATAGTGTAGACAGCACATCTATAGTAGCACTATACAAATACAATGATAGCTACATCTTTGATGAAGTACTTTACAAAACAGGAATGTTAAATAGAGATATATCCAGCTTTATTAAAAACAATCATATAGAAGGTTACATCTATGCAGATTCAGCAGAACCTAAATCAATAGCAGAAATAAGATTAAGTGGAGTAGATATATTTCCAGTAACTAAGGGCAGAGATTCTATTGTATATGGTATTAACTTAATTAATCAGAATGAAGTATTTGTAACACACAGAAGTAAAAATCTAAAAAAAGAATTAGAGGGTTATATCTGGATGAAAGACAAACAAGGCAATAGTTTACAAAAGCCAAATCCAATGACAGGAGATCATGCTATTGATGCTGCTAGATATGTAATGATGATGGTTTTAGAGAATCCAAACAGAGGAACTTATTATTTATATTGAAAACGTGGATATCATTTTAACCTTTTTTACGAATTAATAATATGAAGCTAACATTAAGCATCCCAGAAACACTAAGCGAGGTTACTTTAGATCAATACCAAAGATGGTTGAAAGTCGCAGATGGTAAGGAGTTAGACAATTTCTTACAACAGAAAATGATAGAAATATTCTGTGGCATAACACTCAAACAAGTATTGATGCTAAAAGCAAAAGACATAGAAGCAATAGTAGCTGATATATCTAAGCTTTTTGAAACTAAGAATAGTAAGTTCATTGACAGATTTAGTTACCAGAAAAAAGAGTTTGGTTTTATCCCTAAGCTAGATGATATGACATTTGGAGAATATGTTGATTTAGATAACTACTTAGCAGATTGGCAGATTATGCACAAAGCAATGGGAGTATTATACAGGCCTATCACATTTAAGAAGAAAAATCAATACTTAATAGAAGAATATGAAACTGCTGATAAATATAATATGAAGCAAATAACCTTAGATGTAGTATTTGGATCGATTGTTTTTTTTTGGAATTTAAGGAACGAATTGCAGAAACATATCCTGAATTATTTGGCGAATCAAACGGAAGTTCCAATCTCTCAAGAACTGCAAACTTCTCTGCAAAATGGGGCTGGTATCAGTCAATTTACGCCTTATCCTCAAACAACATTTTAAATTTTGAAAAGGTAACTAAAGAGAAACTACACAAGTGCTTACAACATTTAGCTTTTGAGAAAGACAAATATGAACTTGAACAACATATACTGAAGAGCAAAACCAAATGACCAAAGGGGAAATTTTAGATATAATAATTGATGATGAAAACGATAAAGAACTAGAGTATATTCTATTGGCAGATGGGTTTGAAGAAGCATTTGTAGGAGTTACAGTTACTAGTCCTAAAAAAGTGATTTATGATTATTGGAAGTGTTTGGACTGTATTATAAAAAATGAAAAGATAGACTTTGATGATGCCATAGATTTTTTAGATGAATTTGTTCAAGAAGATTTAGGTAAGAACACACCAATATATATTAAGAAAATATGAAGAGTTTTTATAAAGTAATAGACAGCATACAAACTGTAGTAGATGCAGAACCATTTAATAACACAGTAACATTTGGAGATATAAGTGAAATAGATTTAAAGAAGCAAAGCTTGTTTCCTCTAGCTCATGTAATGGTAAACAACATGAATATAGAACAGCAGCACGTATCATTTAATGTAACATTATTTCTAATGGATTTAGTAGATGTAAGTAAAGAACCAGATACTACTTTGTTTCTAGGCAACGACAACACACAGGATGTACTAAATACACAAGCAGCTCTTGCTACTAGAGTTATAAGAGTATTACAAAAAAGCAATCTATATAAACAAGACTTTGAGATATTAGGAACTGCTAACTGTGAACCATTTACAGAAAGATTTGATAATGCTTTAGCTGGATGGGCTGTAACCTTTGATGTAAGTGCTAAAGATGAAATGACCTACTGCTAATGAGTGAGTTTAAAAAGGCAATGGAGAAGTATGCTAAGTACGTTGTACAGCAAGCAAGAAGTAATCTTAGCAAAGGCAAAAACAATGCTTCTAAGCAACTGTATAACAGCTTAAGTTATGAAGTAAAGCAAAATAGAACTTCTGGTGGTCAATTTGCAACAGGATACAATGCAGAGTTTTTTATGGAAGAATACGGAACTTATCAAGACTTAGGAGTTCATGGTGCTAAATCTAGCTATGTAGAAAACAGAAAATCACCATTTAGATATACTACTAAACAACCACCAACAAAAGCTTTTAATAAGTGGATAAAAATAAAAGGGATTAAAGGCAGAGATAAAAAAACAGGAAGGTTTATTACAGATCAATCCTTAAAATTTTTAATAGCAAGAAGTATTAAAAACAAAGGAATTAGAGCAAGTTTATTTTTTACAAAACCATTTGAAGCTGGCATTAATAAATATGGAGATGAAATAGCTGGAGGATTTGCAGATGACATATTAAAACAATTATAACATGAGTACAATAATTAGAACAAGATCACCATTTTTTATAAGAACACCACAAGTAACAGGAAGTGATTTAAACAACCTAAGCTACTTTCAAATAACTATCAGCATATTTAGTGGTTTAAGCACATCTTCAACTTCTTGTGATGATGTTGCAGTTTCTTATCAATTACAAAAAAAACCATTAGGAACAGAAGGTTCTGTAACTGTAGACATTAGTGAAATAGTAAATGATCAGATAGAGCAAATATTCACAGGTACTTATTCAGCATCTTCTGCAAAAGCTTCTGTATGGGTAACAATAACAACATCAGCAAGGCAATCAGATGGAACTATAATAGGATCAGCTACATCCAACACTTATCTGGCTCAAGAAGGCTTTAATAAGTTCAAAGAAGGTGTTAACTATACTACAGAACCTATTGCAATGATAAGCGGTTCTTATATTCAATACGATAGAAATGGAACAGCTACTATTCCAGTAAATGTAGAAAGAGTTGTTTCTGTGCAATGGAGAGATGGAACAAGTGTAAGAGAAACAGATACATTTTCAGATAATGGCAATTCTAATCAAAAAATACAATATGCACAATTTACAAATACAACATTATTAGATAATGCCTTAATAACTTACGATGGCGAACTAACTACATCAATAACATTAGAGCCAATTCAAGAATGTAAATTTCCAGTACATAAAATAACTTTTGTTAATAGGTGGGGTGCTATGCAAGATTTATTTTTCTTTAAAAAATCTACAGAAAGTTTAGAAGCAAGAAGAGAAAATTTTAATGCAAGTATATTTAAAGCAAGAAGTGTTTTTCTATCACCAGGCGAATCACCAGAAAGCCCTTGTGAAACTAATATAGTCTACAATACTTACTCAACAACAGCACACGCAAAGAAAACTTTTAATGCCAATGCAACAGAATCTATTCAACTAAACTCAGGTTTTGTTAACGAATTAATGAATCCATATTTTGAAGAGTTAATGGTTAGTGAGTTTGTATGGTTAACAGATTCCAGTAATGTAGTTTATCCAGTTAATTTAAAAGAAAGCTCATTTACTTTTAAAACAGGTTTAAATGACAGATTAATAAACTA
>MDTE01039337.1_pt1 | contig 19482 bp, 9 predicted proteins | sample 811231 | NCBI WGS metagenome assembly MDTE01 (sample SAMN05326651, study PRJNA326480) | marine metagenome | isolation source: seawater | place: Indian Ocean: Red Sea | collected 2010 | reverse complement strand
TGATCTCCTCCGCCGAAGCGGGCGCGGGAGACGTGAACCTCGAAAATTCTACCTCCTCCTCGTATACCGGCTCAGGCTCTGGTTCAGGTTCACGCTCTGGCTCAGGTTCACGCTCTTGCTCCGACTGCGGCGGTTGGGGTGCGTCCTCGAGGCTCATCCCCCGGAACATGTCCGCCGCCGGCGGCATCGCCGTGGGCGCGGGCCGCACCTCACTCCCCACGCATGCCGCCAGGAGCATCGCGTAACCCGGGTCCGTCTCGCCCCGCGTACCCGCCGCGCGAGTCACGGCGTCGCGCAGCGTCGTCCCCGCATCCACCGTCTCCGCTCCATCTGAACAGTGCACAGTCGTCCCTCGTGCACGCTCGTCCCGTCCCGGGCCGCGGGGAAACGCGTGCCCGAGCGCCTCCGCGCACCCTGCGGTGAAATCGTCCCCCCGGAGCGCGGCCAGATCCCGCGTCGATCCGACCGCGACGGGAACCGGCGCCGGCGCCGGCGCCGGGGGAGGGGATGGGGGAGCGGGCGCCTCTTCAAAGTCGGCGAAATCGCCAAACCCATCCTCGTCACCCTCTTCCGCGCGCACCGGCTCGGGTTGGGTCCCCGCCGCGGGCTGTGGAGGCTGCTCGGCGAAGTCTCCGAACTCGTCATCGGCGTCCTCCTGCGTCGGAGTGGCCGGGGCAGCCTCGAAGTCCGCGAAATCGTCGTCGTCTTCCACCCGATCGACAACGCTGTCGTCTCCCCCTTTAACGCCGCCCGTCCCTTCCCCTCGCGCCGTGGGGACATCCCGGGGATGATCCGCGGGATCCAACGCGGGAGTATGATCTGCCGCGGCCCCGAACGCTCCCCACTCGTCGTCTTCGTCCTGCATCACGCCCGCCTCTGCCGGGCGTCACCGCCTCTGTCAGCTCGGTTTTTACTCGGAACAGTGCCCGAGTTGACGCGAGCCGGGCGAGGGTTTCCTGGCCTAAAGTGTTCCTGGGTTCCCGTTTGGTTTTTTAGGTCACCCGAGCCCTCCACGCGTTCGGCACACACAACACTCCGGGCGACGACCGAAAGTCAGTCCCTGGATTCAAGCATCGACCAAGATGTCCGGTGGCGCCGTTGACGCCTGGCAAGTCTCCGCGGTGGCGTCGCTCGTGGAGGAGCTCGACAAGAAGATCCTCGTGGTGCTGCGGGACGGCTCGAAGATCATCGGCTTCCTGCGCAGCTTCGATCAGTTCGCGAACATCGTGCTGGAGAACGCGTGCGAGCGTATCATCGTGGGAACATCATTCAGCGATATCCCCCTCGGTCTGTACATCGTGAGGGGCGAGAACGTGGTGCTCATGGGGGACATCGACGAGACCATCGAGACGGAGGGGCTCACCGAGGTGAGCAACGAGGAGATCAAGCGCGAGAGGGAGGCGGAGAAGGCGGCCGACAAGTTCAAGGGCGAGATGCTCAAGCGCATGGATTTCCTTGAGGACTGAAAGGTGAGTTCATGGCACGTTTGCTGGCCGAATGCCCGCCATGATCCGTCCGGGGTTTCCGCGGACTGCGACGTCTCCCTGTCCCGCGAGCTTTTGGGAGTGATGTCATCATAACATGCTAATTTTGACGCGGTCTCCAACGGGAGATCGATGATGTTTGATCGATAGGACTGACCCTCGACTCGATACCGCGGGTTTTTGGTTGCGCACCCGGTCGGGAAGTTCGTGACGAATCGCGTCATCGCACCTTTGGTGAGAGCTTGCTTGGCGGCTTGCTCCGATGAATCCATCAAAATTAACTCCAATGGATCCTTCCGAAACTTGCCCGACTGGTGAACACGGCGGCACTCGGCCCGACCCCCACGACCCGAACACGGTCCTGATCTAACGTCCCCATCATCTTCGCAGGATCGCGCACCTCGGTGCCGCCAACTAGACCTCATAGCGCTCATAGACGTTAGTTATTTTCCAATCAAAACGGAGTTTTCATTACAATCGTTTGCCGGTGTTTTACAACAGAGCTTTGGGCGAATTCGCCAGAAAAAATCGGTTTAGTCTCCGCCGTTGGACTCCGCCAGCTTCTTGAGGAAGTCCATGCCCTTGTCGAGGAGCTCCTCGCCCTTCTCGAAGAGGGTGGGCTCGCCGAGTGGCGTGGTGCCAAGTTTTGTCGGGTACGAGGGCTGCATGGCGACGCCGCATTGGCCCTCGACGCCAGAGCCACCCTTGGCGATGCGAATGTACCCGTCCTCTCCCCAGGCCGGGCCCCAGGAGTTCTTGATCTTCCAGAAGTGCTTGTGCTTCTTGGACTTGGGGTCCATGCCGTAGCCAACCAGGAGGACGCCGTGGTCCAGCTCGGTGCCGCAGTCCTTCGCCGAGTACACGCCACCCGCGTACAGCTGGAAGGACTGGTGGTCAGCCTCGATGGCCACGGACACGGGCTGCTGGGAGACAGCCTTCATGAGCGAGTCCTCGTCGTTGGAGGGCACGTCCTTGAAGCCGTCGATGGCGACGGCGCGGTGGTGGCGGCGGAAGAACCCGCACTTCTCCTCCTTGGCGACGTACTCCCAACCGTCTTCGGTGTTGATGCCGCGGTTGTTGACGATCCACTCGAACCCGTTGTCCATCAAGCCTCCGTTGCATCCCATGTTGCCGTTCGTGGAGCACGAGATGAGCTCCTCTTCCGACAGAGAGATGAGCTTGCCGGTCTTGATGGCGTTGATGCCCTCGACGGCGCCGGTTGTGGAAAACGCCCAGCACGATCCGCACTGCTTCTGGTTCTTAACGGGGGTCACCGCGCCGCTGGCGACCCAGTCGATCTCCTCGGGCGGGGTCACGTCGGCGTATTCCCAGGTGGAGGCGTCGACGGGGGCGCGGGGCGCGCGGAGGGCGGCGTTGTACCCCAGCATCTTCTTGAACTCGTCCTTGGTCAGGTCCGCGAGGTGGTTCAAGCCGACAAAGTGGGTGTGCTCACCATTCTCGTACTCGGCGTTGTGCTTCTGGACGAACTCGTGGTTATCCGCGAAGATCTTCAGGCGGAGCTCCTTCTCCTCCTCGGAGTCGTACGTCTTGCCGTGCTTTTGCGTCCACTCGTGGAAGAGGTCGCTGAGCGATCCGACCTCCTTCGTAGCCTTCTCGCCGAGCGCAGCCTTGAGCTGGTTAATCTTGGCGGCGGCGGCGTGGCGCAGCTGCTTGAGCTGGAGGGTCTCCGAGGGGACGATGCGCGCCGCGGTCGCGCCTGGGAGGGCGACGAGCAGCAGCATGAGCGCGGCGAGGAAGAGGATCACGCGACGGGTCATCGTGACTTTAGGTTTGGAAATCATTGCCGTTGTTTATCCTGCGAGAAGCCGGGCCGCGGGAGAGGTGAGTCGGGCGACGCGAATTGAAACCGGCGGGTTCGGCAACACGATTCGGGTCTGCGAGGTGTCGCGACATCCGCGATGGCTCTGTACGTGCCCGGGCGCCTGCACGTGCGGCGCATGGGCGTCGAGTCCGGGAGAAGTCGCGAGTGACGTGGACGTGGACCAGATTTTCCCGGGAGATGATTCAAAAGGGACGCCGGAGATCGGGAGGCAGAGCCCCGTGCGAGCCACCGAGGCGCGCGTTCGAAGAGTTTGGGTGAGATGGTGGGGCGTGTGCGCACCTTGGATTTCGCCCCGCAATGTCACCGAGCGTCCGCCGTCTGCCGGGCGCTCTCTTGATGTGAGACTCCGGTGGAGAATCCTGCGGCTTTTTCGTGGTGAGTTTTCATTGGCCAAGACACATCGTTTGCGCGCGAGCGATCTCAACCCAGATCCCAAACCGAGAGCCGGGAGTGCTGCTGCTCGGAGTTTGTTTCGTGGATCTTCATCTTGTGTGTTTCCCAGTTGAGAGCGACACGCGATAGCGGCAAGGGAGATGGAGCGGAGGCGAGCGCCGTGCTGGCGATGGACCGGACTCGCGCTCCTCGTGATGTGTGTCGCCTCGGAGGTCACGGCCGTCACCGCCCGCGCGCAGACTGCGAAGGAGTGGCAGGTGCGGGGCGAGGTCGGGGACGCCGCGTGCAACGTCGAGGAGGTGGAGACCGCGAACGAGCAGCAACTGCACGAGATACTGGCGGAGCTGACCAACACCACGTACTTCAGGCTGTTCCCGGTCGACCTCAGCCGCAAGTGCAAGTTCTGGAACAAGCAAAAGGTGCGCGACGAGCCCGATGGACGACGTGCAAACGCGTGCCGTGATTAATTATTAATTCATCCCCCGCGGCCCCGACACCCGCTCATCCCCGCTCCTCCCGCCCGTTCCGAACGCAGGAGACCGACGAGGACAAGCACGAGCCCTCGTGCAGCGCAACCCCCGAGGAGGACCCGTCGAACCTGTTCGGCGGCGGCTCGTCCAACGCGTTCGCGCCCGCCGAGCAGGCCCCCACCGCGTGCTCGCTGGACCTCGCGAGCAAAGATCCCGGATCGATGAAGTGGGCGCCGGCGACGACGCCGGTGGACCGGCGCATCACCGAGCAGGAGCACGTCGCCATCGCCGCCAACGACGACGGCGCCAACGACTGTTCCGACGCGGACCTGCCCGAGTTCTGGATGGACATGTGCGGCTACGACGCCCCGCCGCCCGGGTCCAAGGGCGAGGGCAACCTTGAGTACGTCAACCTGCAGCTCAACCCGGAGCGATGGACCGGGTACAACGGCTCGCACGTCTGGTCCGCCATCTACGAGGAGAACTGTTTGAAGCAGAGTGGGAGCGTGGACGACATGTGCTACGAGGAGCGGGTGCTGTACAGGCTGCTATCCGGCATGCACGCCAGCGTCAACATCCACATCGCGCTCAAGGCTAAGACGCCGAAGAAGGGCGTGGTCGGGCGAGAGGATTGGTCCGCGGACCCGGCGAGGTTCGCGGCGCACTACGGGCAACACCCCGAGCGACTGCGCAACCTGCACTTCTCGTTCGTGGTGCTGCTCAGGGCGCTGCGCAAGGCTGCGCCCGCGCTCGGCGTGATGGACCTGTCGCTGGGTCAGGACAAGGCGGAGGACGCTCGGACGAGCGCGCTGATGCGTCGGCTGCTCGACACGCACATCCTGTCCTCGTGCAGCGGGGTGTTCGGGGCGTTCGACGAGAGCATGCTGTTCCGCGGTGGCGGGGTGAACGGGGAGGCGAGCTCGCCGGTCGCCGAGCTAAAGTCCCAGTTCAAGGGTGTGTTTCACAACATATCCGAGGTGATGGACTGCATCTCGTGCCAGAAGTGCAAGCTCCACGGGAAGCTGCAGCTCCTCGGGCTGGGCACCGCGCTCAAGGTATTGCTCCTCCCGGAGCACCTGCACGCCACCGCGCTGTCGCGATCGGAAGTCGTCGCCCTCGTCAACACGGTGGCCAAGTTTTCCCACGCCATCCTCGCCGCCCCCGAACTCGCGGCGGCGCACTCCCAGGCATCGACGCGAGCCGCATCCGCCGCGGCGCCCGTCCCGGACCTATCCTCCGCGGGCATCATGACGAGCAGGGACTGGACCCCGGCGACGACGAGAAGTTTGATGGACGCGGCGATCAGCGCCGTCGCCGCGCTCGCCTCCGACGGCGCGATCGGCGCCGCGGACGAGGATGCCCTCGTGGACGCCGCCGTCGCCGCGGACCCGAGGGTGCTCATACTCGCCAGGCACTACGGCGTCGGAGACCATTCCAAGTTTGCGCAACACGCGCTGCGGGCGGTGCGATCCGGCCCGTTCGTCGGGTACTCGTCGCCAACCGCGGCGTCGCCAGCTGTGTCGTCGTCGTCGTCGTCGTCGTCCGTGGTGGATGTTGTCGTGGTGGGCGGCGGCCTCGCGGGTCTCACCGCCGCGCTCACCGCGCTCGACCGCGGCGGCCGGGTGACGCTGGTGGAGAAGGAAGGGTACGTGGGGGGTAACTCGCAGTGGGCGTCGTCGGGGATCAACGGCGTCGACCTCGCGAACGCCACCAACCCCGACACGGTGAAGACGTTCGAGTCGGACTGCTGGCGGAGCAGCCTCGGGGGCGGCGCGGGGGCGGCGACGGGCGCCACGCTCGGGTGCGACGCGTCAAAGTCGAACGATTCAAAAAAGTCGGACGACTCGACGCCGAACGAAAACGAAAACGATTCGTGCTCCGCCCTCGGGGGACCGTCGCCGGAGAGCGTGGAGCACATCCCCACGCTCGCCGCCGGGTCCGTGGAGACGCTGACGTGGCTCCGCGACAGGGTCGGCGTCGACCTGTCGAGGGTCGGTCAGCTCGGCGGGCACTCGCACGCGCGGACGCACAGGCCCGCCGCGGGCATGGCGGGCTCCACCCTCGTGCTCGCGCTGCAGAAGCAGTGCGACGCGTACGCCAAGAGCGGGGCGCTGACGTGGCGCAAGAAGACCCGCGTGGACGAAGTCACCGTGGACTCGGCGACGGGCGCGGTGAGTGGGGTGAGGTGGATCGATAAGGATGGAAACGTCGGATTCGACTCGGCCAAGTCGGTGGTGCTCGCGACGGGCGGGTTCGCGAACGACCGCGAGGGCCCGGACTCTTTGCTCCGCAAACACGCCCCGGACTCCACCCGGTTCGCCACCACGAACACCAAGGGAACTACCGGGGACGGGCACAAGCTCGCGTTCGGGCTCGGCGCCCAGGGCGTGGACATGGCCAACGTGCAGATCCACCCCACCGGCTTTGTCGACCCGAATGATCCGAAGGCGTCGACCAAGACGCTCGCGGCGGAGATTCTTCGCGGCGCCGGGGGACTGCTCCTCACCCGCGACGGGCGCAGGTTCGCGGACGAGCTCGGGACCCGGGATTACGTCAGCGGGCGGATGCTCGCCGAGGCCAAGGCTGAGGCGGCCGCGGGAGGTCTCGAGGTTGGCGAGGACGTGTCGCTGGATTTCGCCCTCGTGCTCAACGACGCGGGCGCGAGGGAGGCGGACAAGCACGTGCCGCTGTACACCCAGAAGGGCCTTTTACGCGAGTTCGACACCGTCGAGGACCTTGCGGCGTGGCTCGACGACGAGCTGCGCGCCAAGGACACGGCACGGGCGCGCGGCGCGGACACCGTCGCCGCCGTCCGAGCGACGCTCGCGGCGTACGACGCCGTCGCCAAATCCGGCGGACCCGATCCGGAAACCAACAAGACGTTCTTCCACAACGCGCCCTTCCTGGTACCGTCGGGTAAGTTCTACGCCGGACGCGTCACCCCCGTGGTGCATTACACCATGGGAGGCGTCCGGGTGGATAACCTCGGGCGCGTCGTGCGCGAGGGGGGCGACGGGTCAGTCATCCCGGGGCTGTACGCCGCCGGGGAGTTGATCGGGGGCGTGCACGGGCGGAACCGGCTGGGCGGAAACGCGCTGACCGAGTGCGCGGTTTTCGGTCGCATCGTCGGCGGCGACGTGCCCGTGGCGTCGTCTTCGTCCGTCGACGCGGGCGGCGGGGCGGCGCCGACGGCGGCGGCACCCGCGCGGACGACCAGGAGGGACGTCACCCGAGAGGAGCTGTCGCGGCACAAGTCGGAGGAGAGCTGCTGGGTGGCGGTGTACGGCGAGGTTTACGATTTCACCGACTTTTTGGACGAGCATCCGGCGGGAGCGGAGGCTATCCTGAAGTATGGCGGAACCGACGGGACGGCGATATTCGACTCGGTACACAGCAGGGACATGCTGGACGACTTCGACGCCATCGGCCCCCTCGTGGATTGACGAAGTGTTAGTTGATTTTTTCCCATTCTTTCTGACGAGATCTCGCGTGGTGTTCGCCATAGTCTAGTAGGTAGCGATGGAGGGCGCGGCCTCGGCGGAGAAGAGGTCGGTGGAAGACTTTCGGGTGAGGGTCCACGGCGGGCCGCATCCGCTCCGCGCGGGGTCCGAGGGGGCCGCGACGACGTTCGGGAGGGACGACGCGGGTCGGGCGCCCCGACCGCCCGACGATGCGAACGCCTCCAGAAGGATCGTGGCGCACTTCGACGTGGACGCGTTCTACAGCCAGGTTGAGGAGCTCCGCGACCCTCGACTCCGGGGACGACCCATGGCGGTGACGCAAAAGTTCCTCATCGTCACCGCCAACTACGCCGCCAGGAGCGCGGGGTTGAAGAAGTTGATGAGCACGACAAAGGCGAAGGCGCTGTGCCCGGAGGTGGCGCTCATCAGCGGCGAGGACCTGACGCCGTACCGCGCGTGCGCCAAGAAGGTCCGCGCCGCGCTCGAAAGGTTCGGCACCTGCGAGAAGCTCGGCCTGGACGAGTGCTGGGTGGACCTGACCGCCGAGGTCGATCGGAGGATCGCCGCGGGCGGACCCGCGTCGGACCCGCCCCTCGTCGGTCACCGACATTCCTCCGAGCGCGTCGTGGAGTCTGACAACGCGCACAGGCCCATGGACATACGCGCGGTGGATCCGGAACGAACGAACGCCAGTCGCGGCGTCCATGCCCCCGTCCCCCCCGGGTGCGACGATGGAGCGGACCCGGTTGACGCGGACCCGGTTGACGCGGACACGGATGGAGCGGACCCGGTCGGAGTGAACCCGGCGCGGGACCGGCGGCTCAGGGTCGGCGCGGCGATCGCCGCGGAGGCCAGGGACGCGGTGCGGAGCGCGACCGGCCTTCGAATGTCCGCCGGCATCGCGCACAACAAGATGCTCGCCAAGCTGGTGTCGGGTCTGCACAAGCCGGACGATCAGACGACGCTGCCCGCGTCGCACGCGGCCGGGACGGTGTCGCCGCTTCCCGTCAGGGCCCTGCCGGGCGTCGGGCACGGCGCGGAGAGGGAGCTCGTCGAGCGCGGCGTTCGCACCGCGGCGGACCTTCGACGCGTCACCAGGTCCGAAGTGTGCGAGTGGCTCGGTCCCAGGGTTGGGCGCAAGGTTCACGACGCGGCGTGGGGCGTGGACAGGGAGGAGGTGGCGCCGAAACCCCCGCCGGCGTTTGTGACGTGCGAGGACTCGTTTCGCTCGTGCACGACGTGGGACGCGGTGGACGCGGTGCTTCGGGTCATCGCGCCGGACCTGGTGGTGCGAATGGACGAGGAGTACGAGGACGAGGTGGAGCGGACGGTCGCCGCCGGGGCGCTGATCCCGGCGGGTCGCGCGGCGCGGACGCTGACGGTGAAGTGGAGGGACGTCAAGGGCGGGAAAGGGACGGGGTGGTCGCGGTCGTCCGCCTCGACGACGATGCCGACGCTCGCCAACGACCGCTCCATCGATGCGACGAGGCGAGCGGACGCGCTGCGGGAGGCGGCGACGCGCGTGCTCCGCTCCGAGCTCGCGCGCGGCTTTGACCTCAGGGCGCTCAACGTCGGCGCCGGTAACTTTGAACCGAAGGCGGCGGACCCGCGCGAGCGACCCGGAGTCCAAGCGGGTTCGAGCGGGATCGACGTCGGCACCGATCGGGCTCACGGGAGCGCGTTCGCGGCTATGAACGCCAGGAGGGACTACGACCGACCGGGCGGGGGGCGGATGAGTAAGACGGAGGAACGCGCGTTGAGCGAGAGGGAGCGCGGGTTGGGCGGCGGCGGCGGCGTTTTTGGCGGGGGGTCGGGCGGCGGCGGCGGCGGCGAGTCATCCGACGTCTTCGCCGAGCCGCTTCGCGAACAGGACGAGGACGAGGAGGACGGAGACTCGTTCTACGCGGACCTCGCGGACGTTCAGCGATCGAGCGCGATGCCGTCGATCGGTAGGGTTCAGAGCTTGGTCCCTCGCAAGCGCGGGGCGGAGCAGGCCAGTCTGCTGTCGTTCTTCAAGGGGCCTTCGAAGAGGTAGGGTAGTTCATAGACTAGCTGGCTCGGGAATGACGAGACGTTACTCATCAGACTAAAACAGACTATCGGACTAAAAGACTATCGGACTAAAACAGTTTAAAACTTTCAGACTTGCGTCTTCACATAGGCGTCTTCAAGCGTCATTCATGTTCTTCACGGCCCGATTCAGTTTTTACGATGCGAGCGTTGAGTTCCTCAACTTGCTTTGAAAGGGCAACGATTAGAGCGTCTTTTGTTTCCGATTCTATTTTGAGTGCGAGATGATCGACATCAGTAGCTTTGTCAAGGAGCGAGTGAAGACGAATTACTTCGCCCTCTCTCGACGCAACTGCCGCTTTTGCTGCCGCAACTTCCTCGTGCATGCGCTTCAGCTCATGATCAGCATGTGCAAGGCGCTCCTGCAGTGCAGCTGCACGGTCGTCTGCACCAGAAATGAGGACGTTGACGTTCCTATGATTTTCGATGTTTGCTGTGTCGAGCATCGCGGTAAGCTCCATACGAGCCTGCGCATCCTGCTCAGTTGATACAACCTGGTAGTTGCCAGATTTGAGTCGACCCCGTATCTCGTCATGCAGTCTCTCGAATTGCACGTTACGCTGAATGGCCTGCTCTTTCCAAAACTTGAGCTCCGTAACACTCCTCTGAAGCTTACATGATTCAGCAAAGGCTCTGCGAAGTTTCTCGTCACATAATTCATCGTTGTGTATCAGTTGCAGGCGTAATTGACTATTTTCTTCCAGTAGGGCGGCATTTTCCTGTTTCAAAGTCATCAACTTTGCCTCCCAGTTATCCTGAGCTTTGCTCTGCTTCGTCAAGCGCAGCTTGAGCGACTTGTAACTGTTAGTGGCATTCAGCAGGTCATCAACGAGCTTCTCAGCGAGAGGGGCTGATTTGGGGTCTAAATCGCCGTCGTAATTCAGCGCCTCGAGTTTCCGCTTCACGCGAGCGAGTCGTTCAGAATCCATAGTGTTCCGACCCTCGTTACTTTCACCTCATCAAGCTGCAGAGAACCGTGTACCTTCTCGCAGAGGAGCAGTACCAAGGTGATGTAGGAGCTACGGAAGGGAGACAGTCGCGTCCGGGCTTGTCAGAAGAGCTCCGCGCGAACTGCAGTGAAGGACTTTGGTTCCCGTCAGGTGGAAATGAATAAATTCGAACGGTCGCTTGTGTCACGGCCATCAATTCGAGGATGAGGGTCTGTTTAAGGTCCACATACTTTCGATACCAGATTGTTTTCGATACCAGGAATTTACTTTTAGACCGTGGTTTCTTAAGTCACGACTCCATATCACCCCTCCACCAAACCACGGATTCCGATTTTTGGCAGCCAGAAAAAATTGGCATCGCGGGAACCTGTGGATGCTGAAAAAATCGACTGAAGGAAACGGTTTCAGAGGCTGCGGGAGCCTCGTTTCCCGCGATTTGATTGGATATCTGAACGACGCGAAACGATCGCTGGCCTCTGAAGCGGGGAACAGTCAGCGGTTGAGTGGCAAAAAGCGGAGATAGATCCGATTCACTTCTACACACACAGAACCAACTCCCAGTCAAAATGGCCGCCATCATGAACATCTCCGCCTCCGCGCGCGTCGCCCCCAAGGTGAGAGTCTGCCCGCTCGAGACCCCGAGGCGGATTGGGCGCGATCCGGGAGGTCGCCGCCTCCGCGGGCTGCTCCACTCGATTACACCGGGTTTTTTAGGTTCTATCCGGAACGGGCGAGTTCTCGGACGACGGGTCGGGGCGTACTCGCCGTCCCCGTCGATGCCACCCGAGCGGAACCGCCCCGTTCAGACGCGCGTTGAATCCTCGCGGGGTTCATCGTGCGTCGTGTGGCGTTTTCGAAGCGAACACGATCTCGCGGACCGCCGCGCGACGACGCACAGCGCGCTAACCCGCCTTCCCTTTTTCCCCCACCGCGATCGCCACAGGTGCAGCTCCGCTCCGCCTCCTCCAAGGCGCTCAAGGCCAAGCCCGCGTTCGTCGCCAAGGCTTCCTTCCGCGTCAACGCCGCCGCGGTGAGTCATCCATATCGAATCCGCGATCGAGACGGACGCGCGCGGGTCGCACGCAGTCGACCCGCGCGTCGTCCGGCTTCCCGTCACTGTCCGTCCCACGGGACAGGACGCGGGTCCACTCTCCACTGAATTTTCCCTCAAACGCTCATTTGGACGCCGCGCTGACTCTTACCTTCCTTTTCTCCTCGATCCAACAGTCCGACGACACCCTCGCCAAGGTCCGCACCATCATCTCCGAGCAGCTCGGCACCGACCTCGACGCCGTCGCCGCCGACGCCAAGTTCGTCGACCTCGGTGCCGACTCCCTTGACACCGTCGAGATCATGATGGCGCTTGAGGAGCAGTTCGAGATCACTCTCGACGAGGAGGGTGCGGAGAAGATCGCCACCGTCCAGGAGGCCGCCGACATGATCCAGGAGCAGATGGCCTAAGCGCGCAATAACGCACGTTCGTCGTAGTTGCTAGCAATCTGACAAACCTTGGAGTGATGAAATCATAACAGATTTTTTCGAATGGGCATACCCTCATAGATATCATCACAACGCGTACTCGCCACGATTCACTCTCCCCTCACACCGCGGGCGCGGGCGCGGGCTTCTTCTCTGGCGCGGGCTTCTTCTCTGGCGCGGGCTTCTTCTCCGGAGCGGGCTTCTTCTCCGGAGCGGGCTTCTTCTCCGGAGTGGGCTTCTTCTCCGGAGTGGGCTTCTTCTCCGGAGTGGGCTCCTTGTCCACCCTCAGGAACGGCCTCGGTCCCGTCGGCGTGTTCGACGCCGGCGTGGCTGGCGACTTTGGCAGCGTCCCCGGCGGCGTCCCCGGCAGCCCAGCCGCGGCGGACGGCGCCGGCGCCGGGGACTTGGCCGGCGATTGCGGGACGGGCGGGACGGTCTCGTCCTCGGGGTACCTCTCGCGGGTCATCTGCGAGAAGTCCACGGGCTTGGGCGAGGTCGCGGTGGGCGGCGACTTGACCCCAGCCTTGCCCGTCCACGACTGGAGCCACTTCTTCGTGCGGCCCAAGCCGTCGGCGATCTTGCGCACCGGCCCCGGGGGCTTGTACGGCTGCACGTACCCGACCACGGCGTCGAGCAGGTCCAGGGGCGGTAGGTTAGTCCCGCGGTGCACCACCAGCCGGTTGGAGATCAACCGGAGCATGACAATCTTCGACGCGGGAGCCGGGCCGGAGGGACCCGGTCGACCTCCGCGCTGCGCCGCGCTCGTCAACGTCCGGCTGAGCATGTACTTACACGGACCGTTCCTTCGCAAACTCACGCTCGCGCCGTGCTCCGCGAGCGTCTTCACGAACCTCTTCACCGCGCGGTCAACTTCCGCCTCGGACGTGAGCGCGTCCTTCACGCGCAGGTGCGCGGGGAGTCGCATGGGCTCCGCCGCGTTGTACCCCGATCGCAGGAGCGACTCGTATTTGGCGTACTCCCTCTTCTCCTTCTCGAGCTCCCGCTGCGCCTCGACTTGGTTGAGCGCGTCCGTGTACGAATCCCACGCGCTCCTCGCGTCCTGGAACCACTCCGGCCCGGGGTCCCGCCGCTCGCTCGCGGGTAAAACGGTGGAGGGCGCGTCCCACGGCTTCGGCCCGACGTCGCGAGGCTTGGGCGAGTTCCTGGCGCTGTAGGGCGATCCGCGAAAGAGCTCACGCGGGGGCGCGAAGGTTCCGCCCGTGTGCGTCTGTCGCAGCTGGTGGACGCTGCGAACCTTGATCGCGGATCCGTCGTCGGGGCGGGTGATCGTCTTTGCGTACGCGCCCGGGGAGTCGTACGTCGTCCTGCTGGTGGTGGAGTAGGAGGCGGACACCGACCCGGGCGCCGAGCCCCGAGGTTCGGCGGACGGACCGCGGGGCTTGAGGATGGAGGACCGGAGCGAATCCATGGACCTGGCAACCTCGGCCGCGGACATGGGCGCGTCGTCGCCGCCGTCGCCCTCGGCGGGAGGCGGGGGTAGGACACCGCCGAGGGCGCCCGGAGACGCGGGGGGCGATCCCTTGCCGAGGGAGCCCGAGAAGGCCATGGCCACCTGCCGCCACTTCTCCGTGTTGCTTCCGACGGGAACCTCCTCAGCCTTGACCCCGTCGCGGTTCAGCGCCGCGATGACGTCCTCGGACTCCTTCATCACGGACTCGACCGCCGCGGAGATTCCGCCGCTGCCGCCCGACGAGTCGAGCGACCCTCCCTGTCGGCGCAGGAACGCGTTGATCTTGCGAAGGTCGTCGCACTCCTTCTCCAGCGCCGTGGCCTTCTCCAGCCGCGAACGCAGCGCGTTCACCGCCGACGCGGTTACGGCGTCGTCGGAAGCCGGGGGACCCGCGTTGGGATCCGCGCGCCTCGCCGCGTCCGACTCCTTCCTCATCCGGGTAAACTCCTCGGTCACGACGGCGTCGAGCGGGGTCAGCTGTTTGAACCGTCTGTCGCGCTTGTCCAGATCCGTCTTGAGCTGCGCGATTTCAGCTCGGAGCTGACGGGCTCGGTTCTCGGAATCCTCCCTCGCGCCCTCCTCGGACTTGGCCTTGGCCAGGAGCATGGCGACGGCCTCGTCCCTCTCCTCGATTGCCTTTAGCGTCATGTTCGCCTGGTGCGTCACCTCCACGTTCAGCTTGTCGAACCTCGTCTGCAGGCGGGTGGTGTATCGCCGCGAGCGCTCCAGCTCGGTGCGCAGCTCGGACATGTCCATCATGGCGATGTCCTTCGCCATCGGGGACAGCGCCGACGCGCCCGGGGATTGAGCCTCCGACCGTTCCCAAGGTTGTTTCCACGTGTTGGACGCCCGGGGCGACGTCGGCGAGAGCGCGGCGGACCGCCCGATGCCGCCCATACCGAGCCCGCCGACTGAATCCTTCGAGAACCGCTGCTGCGCCTGAACCTGCGCGCGCAGCTCCTTCTTCTCGTCCGCGTTGACGCTGAGAAAGTGGTACAGCTTGCCGATGCACTCGTCGACGAGCTCGTTCGCGCCGCGGTCGTCGTTCGAGGCGACGAGTCGGGCGGCATCCGCCGACGCCGCGACGCTGCTCAGGTTGACGGACCCTCGACGATCATTTTCGCCGGCGATCCCTTCGCTCGATCCCTCGTCGGAGTCCTCGGCGGCGCGCATCGCCCGCATGAAATCGCGAATATCCCTGCTGTCGCCCATCACCGTGGACAGCCGAATCAGACCCGCTCGCATGGCGAGGGACGCCTCCTTGGATTCTCGGACCCTCTCCTCCGCGTCGCGCGCTCGTTTCATCGTCGCGTCGTACAAGGCCCTCTCCTCCGCCGTCTTGGCCTCCGCGTCCGCGATCTTCTTCGCAGCCTCGTCCACGGCCTTGGCCGCCTTGTCCTTCTCCTTCTCCATGTCCTCGAGGGCGCGATCGCGTTGGAGTTCAGCCTCCACCCTGGCCTTGCGCTCGTTGGTCGCGGAGCCCACCGCGGATGCGGCGGATTGATCAAACGCCTCAACCTGGTGTTGGAGCCGTTCCGCGCGCTCGCGCTCCTCCGTCGCCTTGGCGTCCGCCTGCGCGATCTTGGCATCCATCTCCTGCGTCTTAGCGTCGAGCTCGGCTTGAGCGGCGTTGGCCTTGTCCTCGGCGAGCTTAATCGTCACCCTGGCGTCTGCGAGAGAAGCGTCGAGCTTACCGATCTCGCCGCGAAGAATATGGAGCATCGCCGCATCCTGCGACGCGCGATGATCGGCATCGGATTCCGTGTTCGTGTTGAGCGCATCCTCGGGCTCGGCGGCCTTGGCGGCCTTGAGCTTCGCGAACTCCTCGCGCGCTTGGCGGCCCCGTTGACGCGCCTGAATTTTCTTCGCCGCGGCGATCTCCTCCTCGGTGCCCTCGAACGGGGGCTTTTCCGGCGCGGGGGGCGCGGGGGCCGGATCGGGGGCCTTCGCCGGCGCGGGGTCCGCCGCCGCCGACGCGGCGACGGCGGCTGCGACCTCCGCGGCCTCGTCGTTCGTCGCCGAGGCCTCAGGGACGGTCTCCACCGGGCCGGATTCTGTCGATTGGGGCTCGACGCCTCCCTCGTTTTCGGAGTCGTCGGAGTCGCCCATCTCGGAGTGCGACTTCTGCGACCCGGTCTCCGCGGCGTTCCCGGATTTCTTCGAGGACTTCTTCCCGGACTTCTTCTTCTTGCCGCCCATCGCGTCCGCGCAGTCAGACGGCGGTTGTGTGCGGGGCGACAGGGCGAATCGGCCATTTGACACAATTTCCACCTGATACGCCCCACCAGGCCGAAATTTTCAACCGGTATCGAGACTGGCGTTCGCCAATTTGACTCAAGGATCCACGGTTTAAAAATCGACCCGATCGGTATCCAAAAGTAGACCACGAGCGGGGTGCACATCGCAGCGCTGCACGTCCCCCGGCGAACGCGACCCTCCTTTGAATAAAAAACACGCGCCCGTATCAACAATCAGTGGTAGGGCACGGCGCGGAGAGAGACCGCGATGGCCGAGATTCCGCCCGGGGAAGCGGCGCTCCCCGCGGCGTCGAAAATCACGATCGATGATGAGTCCGACGACACCGAATCGGACGCCACCCCCGCCGAGATCAAGGCCAAGATCGAGCGGGATGTCGACGAGCTCTTCAAGACCAAGACGGTGGAGGAGATGGAAGAGATCGAGAAGAAGTTGCGCAGGGACGTGGAGACGGCGGACGCGGAGATCGCCCGGACCATCGGCGGGTCGTGGAAGGATTTCATGGAAAACTCGAAGGACATCGATCTGATCACGAGTAACCTCCAGGAGATCGTCGACGGCTTCGCGGTCGTCAGGGACACCCTCGAGGAGCTGCCCGAGATCATCAGGAAGAACAACGAAGCCATGGAGGCGCTCCGCGCGCCGCAGGAACCCGAGGAGTTCACGCCGGAGAGGGCCACGTTCGCCGCGGGGTCCCGGCTCAAGTACCTCGTGGACACCCCGGAGAAGGTGTGGGGCGCCCTGGACGAGCACGAGTACGCGGGCGCCGCGATGCGCTACGTCGCCGCGAGAGATTGCGTCGCCTCGTGCGTCGAGACGTCGGAGCCGCCGCACCTGACGCGCGACGAGGCGTTCAGAAAGTTCCCGGCTTTTAAACAGCAGACGCAGGCGCTGGACTCGTTGAGGGCGCAGATCGCGCGAGCGGCGCGGAAGGCGCTGGAGTCCCCGAAGGCGCCGCGCGCGACAATCGCATCCGCGCTCGCCGCCGCCGTCGTCGTCGAGGGGATGAGCGCGGAGCGCGCGCTCGTCTTGTACCTCCAGACGCGACGCGCGTGGATCCGCGCCACCCTGAGGCGGTGCGGCGACGCCGTGGGCGTCGATCGCGTCGCGGGGGCGCTCGCGAGGGTGTTGGCGGAGCCCGCGCGAGCGATCGCGGCGGCGAGGGCGTGCTTCCTCGGCGGCGAGCCGCCGGTCGGTGACGGTGACTCGCCCCCGCTCGTGTACGCGCGGCTGGACGAGGGATGGGACGAGACCGACGTCGCGAACGTGCTGTTCGCGGGGGTGGTGGACCCGCGACGCGAGGTGGAGGCGTGGCGACGCATCGTGAGTTCCGCTAAACCCTCGCGGCTGTCCCGCGCGAGGGTGACGGCGCTCTGCGAGGAGTGGCTCGCCGGCGTCGCGTCCGACGCCCTCGTCGCGACCGCGGAGAAGGGGTTCATGGGGGGAATACGAACCGTCGACGACCTCGTCAGGGTCGAGTCCGTCGCCAGAGCCAAGGCTGAGGCGGCGCGGTCGAGCGCGGACGAGGCGGCGTTTGTCGATGTACTCGGGCGCGCCGTGGACGCGTGGGCGACGCTGGCGGAGGAACCGACCAGTCACCGCGCGAGAGCGCTCCTCGCGGCGACGCTCGGGCACGGGGAATTACGAACGGCGGTGGACGCCGCGCTCGAGGCGGTGGAGCCCCCCGCGCCGCGAACGTCCGCGCTGTCGCCCCCGGCCGAGGCGTCGGCGATGTGGGGCGACCCGACGCGGGGCGACGAATCCGAGTCGGCGCGTTTAGGCGTCGCCCACGCGTCCAAGTCCCCGAGGAGCGCGCTCGACTTTGACCGCGGCGAGGCCTCGAGGGACGTCGCGCCGGCGATCGTCGCGGCGGCGCGTGCGCTCGCGGGACAGTTCGCCGCCGCGCTGGCCGCCGCGCGCCGCGACGCGCTCGCCGTCGGGACTCAAACCCACCAACAACCGGGAACGACGAGGCTCGGGCCCGCGCGGGACGCGCCGCGGGACGCGCCGAGGCTGGCGACGCTCGAGGCTTTCGTCCGCGGCGAGTGCCACGCGGGCGCGATGGCCACGGCGGACTATCTCTGGAAGACTCTGGAAGCTCACGAGAAGGACGCGGCGGCTGGTGACGACGTCGCCGCGGAGCGATGCCTCCTCGTCGCGCAGACGGCGCGGTTGGCGCGTCGGGAGGCGCGGGAGGAGCTCGGGGCGCTGATGGGGCCCGCGAGGGACTGGAACGCCGACGCGGCGACGCTCGCGAAGCAGCGGCGGCGAGCCGCGAGATCGTCCGCGAGATCAACTGCGAGGTTTCAACTGTTTGGTGGATCCGATCAAAACGCGTCGTCTGACAAAAATACCGCGGAGGATCCGAGGCTCGCCGAGTCGCTCGCGGCGCTCGCGCGGGTCGCCCATCGCGGCTTTCGCGCCTGGGCCGAGCGCTTCGCGAGGACCGTCGGCGTGGAGCTCTCCCGGGCGCTGCCCCAGGACGAGCGGCTGGGAAGCCAGGAGGTTCCCCGCGATTGGGAAGAAGAGGAAGCGGGCGGCGGCGGCGGCGGCGAGGTTTCGCTCCGGCTTCCCGCCTTGCCGTCGCCGTACGCGCTCGGGTGCCTGCACGCCGCCTCGTCGGAGGCGCTGCGATGCGGGGGTCATCTCATGTCCCGCGACGGGATCGCCGCGCTCGTGAGGGCGACGGCGAAGGAGTGCGGCGGCGCGTACGCGGACTTTGTCCAATCGGCGACGAGCACGTCGGACCGGCTGTCGGAGCGCGGGGTGCTGCAGGCGATGTTCGACTTGAGGTTCGTGATGGAGGCGCTGCTCGGGCCGGGGTGCATGGGCGGGCGGGGTAAGGCGGGCGGTGTGGTTGGCGACGCGAACGACGAGGGGGACGTGCTGGTCGCGGCGACCCGGGCGGAGAGGACGCTCGCCGCGCGCCTCGACCCCATCGACTGGGCCACGTACGAGAGCTTCCTCTGGCGCAACGAGCGCAGGGCGTACTCGAGGTGCGCCACGCTCCTCGGATTGCTCACGCAGTCGCACGGGGCGCCCGCGGGTGCCGAGAAGGTGCCGCCGGCGACGAGCTCGGACGCCAAAGCGACGACGCCCCCGCCGAGGTTCACCTACCTGCCCGTGTCCCTCCCGGCGGCGAGGGGTAAAGGGGGTGGGAAGGGCGACGGGAGCGTCGGAGCCGTGGATTGGTCCCTCGCGGGGTTCGACAGGTTCGGCGAGCCGGACGAGACTCGCGGCGCTGGGGACGAGGGCGGTCTGCTCGGAAAGATCGGGCAGGGACTCGGCGGGTGGGTCAGGGGCGTCGTTTGAGTGTAGCTCGCAAACCCTCGCAGACGCCGGCGGGACGCGTAGACTTAACTACTTTTACAAAGGTAAAAACTTTCCTCGGACCTCGTCTTGTCGTCGGCGTCAGTATCCCGTGTCGGTGGCTCGACACAGCGCGCACCCCAGGCAAAATTCCTGCCCGTGCGGAGGGTGGTCCACGCCGAGCGGGCAGGTCGCTTTCGTGCACGTCTTCGGTGGCGGCTGGGGCTTGAAATCCGGCCTCGTGACGTGACACCTCTCGCAGAAGTGCGTGGACCCGAAGCAAAAAAAAACCGCCG
>MDTE01031115.1_pt1 | contig 19482 bp, 13 predicted proteins | sample 811231 | NCBI WGS metagenome assembly MDTE01 (sample SAMN05326651, study PRJNA326480) | marine metagenome | isolation source: seawater | place: Indian Ocean: Red Sea | collected 2010 | reverse complement strand
CCCTCCACACCCTCGCGCGTGTCGCCCCGTTTCGGCGCCATCCCGCGCTCGAGTCCCGTCGTCCGTCGCGCTCTCGCGCGCGCATCAATCACGCACCCGCGCACGCATCCATTCAAAACCATCGGCGCTTCACGAGGGTGTGTGTTTTCGCGCCGCATTCGTGTTCCCATTTCATTCATGCATGCATGCATTCATTCGCGCGACTCGGTGACGCGCGAACGCGCGAGGGACCGAGGTCGCGCGCGCGTTCCGACATGGTGTCTCGCGCGGTGTCGCGCGCGTGCGCGCGAGGATGGACGCTCGCGCGAGGAATGACGTCGTCGTCGTCGAACGGCGTCGCGGTCGAGGGATGGCGCGCGTCGGGCGCGACGATGACGACGGCGATGACGACGCCGTACCGCCGTGGAACGCCGTTCGCGCGCGAGTACGCGGCGTATGATATCAATTCTCGATCGAAACCGCACCTGAACGTCGGGACGATCGGACACGTCGATCACGGGAAGACGACGCTCACGGCGGCGATCACCAAGGTGATGGCGGAGGAGGGCGGCGCGCGGGAGATCGCATTTGATCAAATCGATAAAGCGCCCGAGGAAAAGGCGCGAGGGATCACTATTTCGACCTCGCACGTTGAATACGAGACGGCGACGAGACATTACGCGCACGTGGATTGTCCGGGACACGCGGATTACGTGAAGAATATGATCACGGGGGCGGCGCAAATGGACGGCGGGATTCTCGTCGTGAGCGCGGCGGACGGACCGATGCCGCAGACGAGGGAACACATTTTGTTGGCGAGACAAGTCGGTGTGCCGTCGCTCGTGGTGTTCATGAATAAGGTTGACATGGTGGACGACGAGGAGTTGGTGGAGTTGGTGGAGATGGAACTTCGCGAGTTGTTGAGCTTTTATCAATTTCCGGGCGACGACATTCCCATCGTCAAGGGTTCGGCGTTGCACGCGCTCAAGGGGACGGAAGATAAGATTGGTCGCGACAAGATCATCGAACTCATGGCGGCGATCGATTCGTACATTCCGGAACCGACGCGGGCGTTGGATAAGCCCTTCTCCATGCCCGTCGAGGACGTGTTTAGCATTCAAGGTCGCGGCACCGTCGCCACGGGTCGCGTCGAGCAAGGCATCGTGCGCACGGGTGAAGAGGTGGATATCGTCGGTATCACGCCGACGAAGAAGACCACCGTCACCGGTGTCGAAATGTTCAAGAAGACGCTCAACGAGGGTCAAGCCGGGGATAACTGCGGGCTGTTGCTTCGCGGTTTAAAGCGCGACGAAGTCTTACGCGGACAACTCTTGTGCAAGCCCGGATCGGTGAAACCGCACGCCAAGTTTGAAGCCGAGGTGTACGTGTTGAAGAAGGAAGAGGGCGGACGTCACACCCCATTCTTCTCCAACTACCGTCCGCAATTCTTCATGCGCACCGCCGATATCACCGGTAACATCACGCTTCCGGAAGGCACGGAGATGGTCATGCCGGGCGACAACATCACCGCCGTCTTTGAGCTCATCGCCCCGGTGGCCATGGACCCCGGTTTGCGCTTCGCCCTTCGCGAGGGCGGTCGCACCGTCGGCGCGGGCGTCGTGTCTAAGGTGCTCGATTAGACGATCGCGCTCCTCGGTTCGGGAATTTTTGTAGTGTGAAATGGAACAAGAATCTTCAAATTATTACAGCGACGTGCGCGCTCGCGTCTTCTCGCGCGTCTTTCGCCGTCGCGCGTCTTTCGCGAGCCGACGACCGACGCGAACTGACCGACCGACTCAAAACCATCCGCGCCGCTTTTGATCATTTTCCCTCTGCGCGTCAATCATCTTCTGTTTCAGCGCCTCTCGACCCGTCAATCGTCCCTTTTTATCCGCCGCCGCGCGTCTCGCCCTGAACGCCTCCTTATTCGCCTTCTTCTGCGCCAACACGCTCCCCCCGCCCACGGGTTTAAATCGATTCTTCCCCACGTTACACGTCGGGCACCTGTACGATCTCGGCAACGCCGCGAAATCCCCCTTGAAGACGTATCCACAGTCCACGCACACGTACGCCCCGCTCGACGACGTCGTCTTGCCACCGCCACCGCCAAAGTTGAGAAACGCCGTCGCGATCGGTCGGTCCCGTCTCGACGCCGGTCTCGACACCGATCTCGACGACGACGACGACATCACCACCGTTCCTTTCGACCCTCGAACGGTCTCCGAACGCGCGAACGCGAACGCACGCATCGTCGTCGTCGTCGTCGTCGTCATCATCATCGTCGTCGTGGATATCGCGCACCGCTGAATGAATGGAACGCATGCATGGAGTCGACCCGGGTCGATCGATCGATCGATCGAGCATCCATCGACGTGTTTCTTTTTTTATGTCCAAAGTGTACGTATGACACGTACACAGGGGTATTTCACACACACTACGTGTTTCGACGAAAGGTCGGGAAAGGTCACGCGCACGCGCGAAAAAGCAACCGCGTCCACTCGATCGAGCCATCGATCGATCGATCGAAAAAGGAGGCGAAAGGCGCGAAAGGGGCGACCGGCCGTCGGCGCGGGTCGGCTCGTCGTTTCGAATGAATCGAATGGATCGAATGAATGAATCGCCGCCCGATCCGATCCGATCCGATCCGATCCGTTCGACGGATCCGTGCGACGACGCGTCGACGGCAGTGGACGACGCGACGAGGACGTCGACGACGAGACGCGCGCGCGATCGATCAGTCTCGATCGATACCAGAAGTGGACGAGGGATTTCAACGCGACGAGAGGGATGACGGGGGGATGCTCGACGTCGACGTCGACGATGCGGACGATCTCGGCGGCGGCGCGAATCGGTGGTGACGCGCGCGCGCGTCGAGCGTCGAGCGCGGTGACGCGGGAAAATGGAGCGATTCGAAGACGAGGACGCGCGTCGTCGTTCGTCGTGAAGGCGACGCGCGCGACCGAGGTTGGGATGACGATGACGACGACGAGGGACAAGAGAGGTTTGCGAGACGCCGTGACGACGCGCGCGGGGGGCGGGGCGACGGAGATTAACCCGAATGATCCGCCGGAGGAGGAGGTGTTCGACATGACGGCCGGTGGGCAAAAGAAGCGATGGGCGATGGTGTTCTCCTTGTTCGTCGCGTTCGTGTTGTGTAACCTCGACAAGGTGAACATGTCCGTCGCCATCGTCCCGATGGCGGAGTCGTTTGGCTGGACGGCGACGCAAAAGGGTTTAGTCTCGTCGGCGTTCTTCTGGGGATATTCGTTCACGCAGATCCCGGGAGGTTGGTTGGCGAGCAAGTACGGCGGTAAGGCTGTCTTGTTCTACGGCGTCATGCTCTGGTCGCTCGGTACTCTCATCGCGCCGTGGTGCGCGGCGCTCGGCATGCCGGCGCTCCTCGCGTCGAGGTTCTTGGTCGGTCTCGGCGAGGGCGTCGCCCCGGCGGCGGCGACCGGCGTCTTGGCGAAGGGCGTGCCGCCGAGCCAACGATCCAAGGCGGTGACCACCGCTTTCGGTGGTCTCGACGTCGGTTCTTTGAGCGGTTTGCTCATCGCTCCGCCGATCATCTTCCACCTCGGCGGCTGGCCCGCCGTCTTTTATCTCTTCGGCATTCTCGGCTTCTTCTGGGGCGCGTGGTGGTTCGTCTCCTTCATGCGCGATTCCTCCACGGACATGAAGGAGACCGCGGCCTCGGGCGAAAAGAAGGCTCTCAACATCCCGTGGGGCGCGTTCACTCGCAACCCGCAATTCTGGGCGCTCACCGTCGCGCACTTCACGTGGAACTACTTCTCGTACGGTTTGCTCGCGTGGTTGCCGTCCTTCTTGGCGAGCGCCATGGGCGTGACTCTGTCCAAGTCTTCCTTCCTCTCCATCCTTCCGTACTTATCCACCGTCATCATGACCGCTATCATCGCCCCGCTCGCGGGTAAGCTCGAGGCGGACAAGACGCTCACGCGTACGCAAATCCGCAAGGGTTCTCAAACGCTTTGCTTCGGCGTCGGCGCCGTGATGCTCACCGTCATCGGTTTCATCGTCAACGCCACTCCGGTCGAGGCGGTGACGAACCAAACCATTGGCTTGGTGGTCGGTCTCCTATCCATCACCTTTGGTTTCGCCGCCTTCATCCGTACCGGTTTGTTCTGCGGTCACCAAGATCTCTCTCCCAAGTACGCGTCCATCATGTTGGGCGTGACGAACACGGCGGCGGCCATCGCGTCCACGCTTTCCACCTTCTTCACCGGTCTCTTCCTCTCCCAGACCGGTGGTAACTGGGCCTACTCCTTGTTCTTCCCGATCGCGGCGCTCCAGTTGGTGTCCGTTTTCATCTTCCTCATCTGGAAGTCCGATCCGGTTGACTTTGACACCGCCACGGCGTAAATCGTGCAGACAAGCACTCACACAGCAAATGTTCCGGAGATTCCCGAACCTTGTTCTCATAGACAATACCTCACCGTTTGGTGGGGTAACGGCACCTCACGGTACCGTGTTCATTTTTTGCTCTAGTACTCACTTGCAATTGAACTAAGTTATTGCCAAAACCTTCTCGCCAAATTGCGTCTTTTGAAAAAGCGCGCGACACGAGACGCTTTGCGTCGCGCGCCACCGCGAACGAAACACGATGAAGAGATGACGGGCGTCGAACGCGATCGCATCGGGCGTCGCATCGCGTCGCGAACGAGCCGAGCGTGTGGGCAGGCGCGAATGAACGAAGGAAAAACGTACAGTAGAAAAAATAACTTTCCATGTGTATTGCGTAACTTAGAGAAGACTACGCAGACTCGGCAGCCTTGGCCTTGGCGGCGTTCTTTTGTTGCTTAAGGTAGAAGGTGTAGACGGTAGAGACAACGACGGCGATGAAACCGGCGATGTACTTCCAGTTGAGTTCCTTCGGGAAGAGCATGAAGGAGATGACGATGGAGAGCACCTTGCGGAGAGACTTCACGATCTCAGCCTCGGTCGCACCGAAGTATTTGATGAGGGAGAGGATGAAGGAGACGGAAGAGTAACCCATGACGGAGAAGCCCATGATCATCGGCACCACTTGCGGGTTCGCTTGGGAGAAAGCGAGCGCCGGGGCGAGACCGCCAGAGGCGATGAGCGGGATGAGACCGTACGCCGTGCCGATCAAAGAGGCGTAGCAGAGCACTTCTTGGGTCGTGGACGGGGTCTCACAACGGAAGAAGTTCTTCTCCTCAAAGTTGGCGCAGATGGCGTCGACGCACAAGGCACCGGCGATGAGGATAACACCGATCGGCGCGAACGCCGGGGAGGAGGCGACGTCGCCGAGGGTGAAGAGGACGATGCCGGCGACGAGAATCGCGGCGGACAACCACTCCTTCCAGTTGTACTTCTTACCGACGATCAAGACGGAGAAGGCCATCACCGGGATGATCTTCGCAGACTTGAACACGATACGAGTCGCGTAGTTCAAGTAGGACAACGCGTAGTTGGTCAACGCCATGCCCCCGTACGTGTACACGGAGAGGATGCCGTAGTTCCTCCACGAACCCTTACGAGAATCTTTCGTGAGCTTCATCTCGAGCGCACCGCACAAAAAGTACGTGAACGTCGTCAAGACGGTCATCCACGCGGAGAACTTGAAACCCGGGATGCGGAACACGCCCTCTTGAAGCGCCGCGAAACCGAGCGCCGAGCCGAGAGAACCCGCGGCGAGAATGGCGAAGGAGACGCCCTCACTCTCCGGAAGCGTCAAGCCGAACACCTTTTTCGGTTCACCCGGCGCCGCCTTGGCGACACCACCGGCCATGCTGCGCGCGAGCACATCAACGCGTTCACCGTCAGTCTCTCGTCTTTCTTCGCCCGTCGCCCGTCGGCGCCTCGCACACCTCATTCCGGGGTTCACGACCCTCCAATCACCCCCCCCACCCGGAGGCGACCGCACGGTGACGGATGAGTGACACATCCCTTTTTCGAGATGCATCTCCCCGTCCCCTCCGTCGTCCCCTCCGTCCCGTCCCGTCTCCCCGTTCGCGTCCCATCGCATCGGTCGCGCGCGCGCGCTCGCTCGTCACCACGCACGTCACCACCGAGCGTCGTCCACCGTGCACCCGCATCGTCGATCGCGCCCGCGCGATCGCGCCGCCGCGCGCGATCCCGGCGTCTTTGCTCGTCAATCGAACGACGTCGCTCGTCCCTCGAGTCCCGACGCACGCGCGCGCCGCGCTCGTCGCTCCGTGTCTCGACGCGTTCGCCGTCACCGGCCTCGCCGTCGTCGTCGTCGTCGTCCTCGTCGTCGTCGCGATCATTCCAATCGTTCGATCGAAGAAGTGACGACGACGAGGACGAGGACGAGGCCGACGAGGACGACGCGAGGCGGCGCGCGATCGAGCGTGTATGAAACACGCGTGGATCGGTCTCGAGGACGTGTGTGTATGGACTCGAGGATCGTAATGTAGTACAATACGTACACATGACTCGTAGTGTATCTCATAAAAGGTCGATCGAGTGTGTACACGCGGGGTTTGTTTAGAGAATGCATAGGACACTTCGGCGGGTGTGCATGCATGGAATGAATGAATGAATGAATGAATGAATGAATGAATGGTCGTCGTCGTCGTCGTGTCGCGGGAGAGACGGACGCGCGCGATGGTGAGCGCGCACGGGAACGCGCGCGATGCGTCCTCGTCGTCGACGACGAGCGAGGGAACGACGAGCGAGGGGACGACGACGACGAGGAACGCGACCGGGACGAGGACGAAGACGAGGACGACGACCGAGGAGACGCGCGTGCGCATCATCCTGAAGAGCGCGCGGGGTGGATGCGAGGACGTGACGCTGGAGAACGTGACGTGGGAACGCACGACGGTGTCGACGCTGAAGCGCGAACGAATCGCGGGGGCGCACGAGATGTGTCCGACGCGGGAGGAGGCGATGGCGTGCGCGTTGATTTACGGAGGGAAAGTGTTGAGGGACGAGGAGGTGTTGCGAGAGGCGTTGCGAAGAGGACGGGCGGGGGCGGAGGCGTACGCCAAGGCGTACGTCGAGGCGAGTGAGGGGGGAGGGGACGGTGCGAGCGGTGAGACGGAAAAGACGCGCGAGGTGGAGGAGTACGTCGTGCACGTCGTGGCGAGGAGGAGGGACGCCGAGGAGACGGAAAAGGCGGAGGACGCGCGGGAGGATGTGGGCTCGGGTGCGCGCGCGTCGAGCGCGTCGAGCGCGTCGATGTCGACGGGCGCGGTGTCGACGGGCGCGGGATCGACGGAGGTCGGGCGAACGGAGCCGTCTTCGGCGCTCGCGGCGCGCGCGCCGGCGACGCCGACGAACGCGCGCGATCCGGGAACGCCGAATGTGTTCGGATCGAGAGAGGCGAACGTCGCGGGAACGTTCGTCGACTCGACGCCGACGTCGTCGCCGACGCCGCCGACGCCGCGTTTCAATCAAGCGATCGACGTCGCGGCGTCGCCTCTGGTGAACGCGACGTACCGCGCGGCGTACCACGCGGCGTTCTCCGCACTTTCCCCCACGGGATCGCCGGGTCCCGGACCGCCTCCGCTCGCGGGGTTTACGAATTTTCTGAACACCGCGACGGGCGCGACGGGCGCGGGCGGTCAAAACGCCGGTCGGGACGCGACGGGCGCGGATGAGGGACGAGGATTTTTCCCGGCGCGGCGGCGAGACGTCGGCGTTCAAAACATTCGAAACGGTTTACCGCCGGATTTGAACATTCCACCCGGCGCGCGCGTGCGCGTGATTCACATTCGCATCGATCTCAAGCTCATCTTCAAGCTCGGCTTGATGGTGTTCTTTTTGTCCCAAGACGCGAGCGCGGCGCAGCTTGCGCTCTACGTCGTCGTCGCCGTCTTCGTGTACCTTCAACAGACGGGCGCGCTGGCCCCGATCGCGCAGTGGCTCACCGGTAACGAAAATATCGGTCGACCGCGCGATGGGAACGCGAACGGCGACCGAGGAAACGCGGGCGCGAACGCGAACGGTGACGGCGACGAATTCAACAGACCCGTCGTCATGCCCACTCGCGCGACGCACGCCGCCGGGTACACGGAGATGCCTCGATCGTACCTGGGTGAGGTTAAGATTTTCATGTACAGCCTCGTGGCATCCATCTTCCCGTCGTGGATCCCACCCCGACTCCGCGCCGCGCAGGCGGCGGCGCCAGGCGCGGGAAGACGAGAGCATCAGGACTGAGCGATGCGACGTCAGACCTTGTTTTCAAATCAATTCAACATTTGATTGCTTGTATTAAGACTGTAGCTACTTGAACCACGAATTACCGTGACTCAACAATAATATGCTAGTTTGAATGATATTTCGCGCTATTCACGTTGACGAAATCGTTGAATGCCGCCTTGGCGCGCGACCTCGGCGACGCCGAACTGTCGAGCGTGAGTTGCGAATCTTCGCGATGAATGATGCACGAATCTAGAGATTCAGGCGCCGCGTTTCCGGCGCTCGTCTTCTTTCCGCCGGTGTACTTTTCGTACGCGTACCACGCGACGCCGGCTGAATTCAAAAGAATCCCCACGACGTTCGTCAGACTGGTGTGCACGTGAAACGCGAACAAGCCGAAGAGTCCTTGCACGATTGACTTCGTTCGTCCCACCACGGATGTCGTCAACGCCTCGTTCAACTGCGTGCACAGGTACGTGGCGTAATTCAACACGAACGCGCTCGAACACGAGCACAAAAACGCGAGCACGAACCCGATGTGTGTCTTGTAAGGGAAATCCAAAATCTCTCGGTGCTCGCCGAAGAGGACGCAAATGGCGAAACTCAACGGCGCGCTCCACAACGAATTATACAGTAAAAGCGTGAACGAATCCAACTGTAATTCGTCCCCGATCTTACCAACGAGAACGACGTACAGAGCCGTACAAAACGCGCTCGCCAACGCAACTAAATAACCTAAAACCGTAAACTCAAGATCCCCCGATCCCGCGCACACGCCTCCGAGCGTCGTCAGCCACACCGCGGCTTGCACCCTCCTCGTCGCCACCTTGTACATCATCACGTAATCCAGCAGCATCACGAACGGCGTCGTGGACGATTTCAACACCCCATACATCGGTATATTGATCATCGACAGCGCCTTCATGTCCAACACGAGCTTCAACTGAAACACCGCGCTCACCGAGCCCACCCTCCGAAACGCCTTGGCGTCGAAGTTCCCACGAAACCCTTTCGCACCGCTCGGCGAGATGACGCCCAACTGCTCCAGGGCGACGATGGCGAACACCGTGAACACCGTCTGCGCCGTCACCAGGCTCGCGGGGTATCGAAACTTCCACACGGCGAATATCGCCTTGTTGAGAAACACGGTGGCGATGGAGGTGGCGCCGTAAAAGATGGCCGCCGTCGCGCCTCGTCGACGACGATTCGGCGTCTCGTGATGCGCCACCGGGAGCACCATGACGACGTTCGCGGTCACGGGCGCGCGCGAGAGTCGGTCCCGCGCCGCGCTCTCTCTCGCGCCGCATCGGCGTCGCCCGCCTATCCGAAGATTCTTTTCAGAAAGATGGACATATTCTTGAGTCATGACTCGTCGATTCAACGTTCATCCTTGTCGCGCGTGCCCGCCGATTCGCGCGCGAGACCGCGACGGGGCGCGCGCGAACGCGGCCATGGCGACGTCGACGCACCGCGCGCGACGGTACGCGTTAGACCTCGCGCGTGGTTTCGCGCGCGGGGTCTCGCTCGCGTCGCGCGCATCGTCGGCGTCGACGACGACGGTGTCGTCGTCATCGGGACGGCTCGAGGGCGCGCGCGCGATGATCGCGGCGCCGTCGACGCGGCGCGACGCGGACGCGCGGTCGAGACGGGCGTCCTCGTCCTCGTCCTCCTCGTCGTCGCCGGAGGACGTGCACATCGCGCACACGCGCACGCACGTCACGAAGGAGCTGTGGAGGGAACGCCTTCGAAAAGCCGAGAGCGGCAAGGCGGCGACGAAACTGAGCGAAAAACTCGTCGCACGCGCGCCGCAGACGCACACGGCGGTGTACGTGTGGGAGAGCGATGAGGAGATGCGAGAGATGTATCGACAGCACGGACGAGGAGCGGTGCGCATGGGACGAATATTGGAGGATTTGGACTCGTTGGCGGGGAACATCGCGTTTTTTCACGCCGACGATGACGACGATACGACCAAGACGCCGCAATTGGTGACGGCGAGCGTGGATAGGGTGCGGTTGAACAGGCCTTTGTCTTTGGATAAAAACGTAGTCATTCGGGGGGAGGTGGCGTTCGTGGGGACGTCGAGCATGGTGATTCGAATGGAGGCGGACGACGACGATTCGTCGACGCGAGACGCCACCGTGGACGACGAGCGCACGGAACCGGCGTTGGCGGCTGATTTCACGTTCGTCGCGAGAGATCCGGAAACGAACGCGGCGTGGCCGGTGAACCCGCTCATCTGCGAGACGAGAAAGCACAAGGAGCGATTTCAAGAGATTCAGGCGTCGATTTTACGCAGGCGTCTTCGCAAGAAGAAGGGCGACGCCGTGCTCAACGACGAACTCATAAAGCATCGCTCGGATTGGGTTCGAAAGACTCGCGAACGCGCGTGTTTGAACCAAGAGATGCCCGCGCTCACGGCTGGGTACAACGAAGTCTTGACGACGCAAACCATGGCTGAAAACATGTTCGTCGCGCAGCCGCAGCAACGCAACCTCTCGGGACGCGTCTTCGGAGGATTCCTCCTTCGTCGCGCCTACGAACTTGCGTACGCCAACTGCCAACTCTTTTCCGGCGGTCATCCAATGTTCGTGGAGATGAGCGACATCGACTTTATGCTTCCGGTGAGCATCGGTGATCTCGTGCGTTTCAAGTGTAAAGTCATGCACACCGTCAACGCCGAGGACGCACGATGCGGCAAGCCAAGCGTCTACCTCGAGGTGCGCGCCATCGTCACCAATCCTCACAAGGTGACCTCGGCGGTGGCGAACACGTTCTACTTCAAGTTCAACGTCGCTCCTTTCGAGGGAGAGGACGTGGAGGCGAGCGATGAAACATCCGTGCGTCTTCGCCGCGTGCTTCCAGAATCAAACGACGAGGGGCTTCAAATCTGGGACAAGTGCATTCGCCGCATGCTCTGCGACGACGCCGACTTTGACCTTCGCAACAACGTCTGCATCATGACGACTTGATTTATTTATCTTATCCGTACAGTATATTTTCTTCGCTTGTAGTACGAAATGAAGCGGTTGTAGAAGCGCGCGTCTGTTCGCGTCCCCGACGCCGACGTTGTTAGTCGAGACAGGTCACATCGCGTCGTGCGCCCGAGGACGACTCCAGACAGTCCGTCTCGCCACGCATGACCATCGTTCGACGCGCGAGCACCGGCGGCGCCTCGCTTCCCGGCGAAACGCCGCCCGCGTCGCTCGCCGAATCGCTCAGAAGACTGGACTTTTACGCCGTGGATTTGAGAGAGGGCTCGCGCGTGGGAGGATGCTTGTCCATCCTCACGACGATGACGATCGCGGTTCTGTTCATCATTCAAGTGTCAGCGCTGATGACGCCATCGTACGTCACGGACATCGTCGTCGATCACTCGCCGGACGCGCGCGTCGCCGTCAACGTACGAATCGATTTTCCACGGTGCGAGTGCGCGTACTTGGCTCTGGACGTGGTGGACGCCCTGGGCTGGCGGTCGAGCGTGAAGAACATCAGCGGGGAGAACATCTATAAACACCCGATCGGTGGACCGCTCAAGTACATGAATCTCGAGCACGTATCGCCCGCGGAGGAGGAGCTCGATTCGACGCGTCGCGCGGCGGATTACGGCGCGTGGACGACGGATTTCGATCACTACGGTAATCGACGAATCTCGTACGACGTCGTCGGCGAGGAAATGTTCGACAGAATGGTGCGGATGCACAAACTATTGTTGGTGAACTTCCACGCGCCGTGGTGCAGGCATTGTCAAGCGTTCGCGCCCATTTGGGAACACGCCGCCGAGATGACGAAATTAGAGTTGAGACGCGTCGGCAAACCGAGGCTGACGTTGGGCCTCGCGAGCGTCGACTGCACCGCGAGCGACAACGTCGCGTTGTGCGACAAATTGCACATTCAAGCGTACCCGAACGTGCGGATTTATCGCGCCGGATCGTTACATCCGTCGAAACGAGCGCACGCATCCGAAGACGCGCAATCCGAAGACTCGTTTCAATACGAGGTTTACCATGGCACACGGAACGCCGAATCGCTCGCAAAGTTCGCAGACTCGTTACTCCGAGAGATCGAATCCGCCGAAGACGATGGATCATTTTCGCCCAACGTCGGGCACGACGGCGACGGCGACGGGCGCGTCGACTCCGCGCTGCGGTCGCCTGGATGCTCTGTGAATGGAAATTTTCACGTCAACAGAGTGCCCGGGGCGTTCTATTTCGTCCCGCGCTCGCGCGCGCACTCCATCGCGGACGTGGACATGACGCACGTCATCAAGCATTTATCGTTCGGTCAACACGTTCCCGGACGTCCGAGTTTCGTGCCTCGGCATCTCAGCAAAGCGTGGCGGTTGGTCCCGCGAGACCTGGGCGGACGCTTCGCGAGCACGGGCATCGGCTTTACGCAGTTCAACGCGGACGAGACGCGACGCACCGCGTTCGAGCATTACATGCACGTCATTCCGCGAACGTTCGCGCCGATCGGAGAGTCCCCGATGCAGGTATACGAGTACACCTTTTCGAGCAATTCGTTTACAATACGCGACAACGCCGAGGAGCGAGAGACGATGTTTTACGAGAGCGACGGCGTGGATGATGAGTTTCGCCGACCGACGGGACCGGTGGTGAAATTTTCATACGACACGTCGCCGATGAGCGTCGTGACTCGAGAGACTCGCAAACCACTCTTGGAATGGCTTTTGGGATGCGCGGCGATTCTCGGCGGATTGCTCACGTGTAGCTGCGCCGCCGAGAAAATCTTCACCGCGGCGTCGCGCGAGTTCAAACGCCGAATCGGTAAATTCCACTAGCGCGGCTTTTGCGGCTCCCCCGGACCGTCCGGAATCGCGCGCAAGCACTGCACGAATTCGGCTCCGATGTGAGCGTTCGCGCACAGGACGCGCCTGGCGTACGGGTCGAACTCGCCCCCCGACGGATCGAGGACGACGCCTCCCGCCTCGCGCACGATGACCGCGCCGGCGACGCAATCCCAGGGTCCACCGAATCCAATCTCAAAGAAACCATCCAATCGTCCCATCGCCACTCCGCACATGTTCATCGCGCACGATCCCGAACACCGAACGCTCCTCGAATGCTCCACCAACGCGCGCACGCGTCCCATCACCGCGTCCACCGTCGCCGCGTCTCGATGCACGCCAATCTCCGTCCCGATCAACGATCGCCCCAACGCCTCCGTCTCACTGCACCGAATCACCTCCCCGTTCAAACGCGCCCCACCCCCTCTCACCGCGGTGAACATCTCGTTCGTCACCGGATTAAACACGACCCCCACCGCGTCGGCGCCGTCCGCGCGCAGCCCCACGCTCACGCAACTCCACGGAAACCCGTGCACGAAATTCGTCGTCCCATCCAACGGATCGACGTACCAACACCTCGACGACGTCGTTCGCGTCAATTCCCCCTCCCCACTCTTCGCGTGCGTCTCCTCACCGACGACGTCATCGTCCGGAAAGGCTTCCACGAGCGCCCCGATGACGATGTCTTCGCACTTTGTATCCGTCTCGGTGACTAAATCCACCGCCCCTTTGTACCCCACCTCGGCGGACGTCGAGCGAGTCCCCGAGCGGGGCCACGCGGCGAGGATCTCGGCGCCGGCGCGACGCGCGGCGTCGACGGCGACGGCGAGTTCGCGCTCGAACGACGTCATGACGACGACGAATGAATGAATGAATGAATGGGCCCGCGCGTCAGAGTCTGACGCGACCTTCGGGGACGGTGTCGGATGCGGGCGGACGCGAACGCGAACGCGAACGCGGACGCGGACGCGAACGCGGACGCGGACGCGCTTCCCGCGGTGAAGACGGAGGCGGCGTTCGCGCGCGCGTTGCGCGAACACCGAACGGGACTGTTGGTGGTGAACTACGGCGCGGCGTGGTGCACGCACTGCGCGAAATTATCGCCGACGCTGCGTCGGTTGAGGCGCGAGTACGAGGGTGGGGACGACGGCGCGCGCGTGTCGTCGAGCGGTGGCTCGGGGGGGGGCGGGGTGGCGTTCGTGGACGCGGACGTGGATGGGTTGCCGTTCACGGCGCGAGAGGTGCGGTGGACGCCGACGGTGGCGTTTTATAGAAAAGGAAGGTTGGTGGACGAGTGCGTGCGGGCGAGGCCGACGCAGGTGAGCGATAGGACGTGGTTACACGCGGTGGAGGATCCGGATGAGGCGGCGGGGTGGCGATAGCGAGCGACGCGCGGTAGGTAGTCTATAGCTCGGCGCGCGCGTTTCGATGATGAAATGTTCAATCAACGTCTTCCTTCTTTGATCACGACTGCTACGGTTTTAATACTCGGCGAGCGCGGTCGCGCGCTCGGATTCGGGCATCGCGTCGCCTCTGAAGGCGACGGCGACGACGTCTTTCCCCGCCTCGAGCGTCCACGTCTCGGGCGCGCCCGCGGGGAGGACGGCGAGGGAGTCGCCGCCCGACCAAAAATCCTTCAAGAGATCAGACGCGAACGTTTCGCTCATCTCCTCTCCCTCGTCCGAATCGAAGAGCTCGGCGGTGAAATCGGCGTTCACGTCGAATTCACTCTTCATCTTAGCGCACGATTCCTTGACGCCTTCCCGAGCCGCGATTTTGAAGGACGTCTCGCCGCGCTCGGTGAGCGACGCGACGGCGCGTTGCGTCGCCGTCATCGCCTCCAGGCGTTTCTTCTCTTGCTTCACCTGTTTCGTCAACTCGTATTTCGCCAACGTCTTTTGAATCGCGTTCTCAACCTTGATGAGGTACTCCATCGTGGCTGGAATGTTCGGGTTGCGATAGGATGTTTTTTGTTCCAACGTCGGAAGAATTTCCTTCGAGAGGACGTCGACAAACTTTTGACTCACGGGTCCCAGTCGATTCCCACCGCTTTGAAAGTCCTGCACGCTCTTCAGCGCTCTGCTCACGGGCGCGTGATACGTTTCGTTCATTTCGTGCACCTTCATCCAGTATTCTGGCGAAGGCTCGACGGCGCTCGCCCCCGTCGCCCGACGCTTGGCGGCGCGTTCGTCCTCATTGCTCCCATCCGCGTCCTGCGCCATCAGACCCGTGACGAAACCTTGCAACTCGGCTCGCGCCGCCTTATCCTTGGCGTCCTTGACGCGATTATCCTCCAAACGTTTCGTGAGATGTTTGAACAACCACACGTCCAAATGGTCTCGCAGTTTCTCCTTGTAAATCTGCTGCTTCTCCGCCGTCGAAGCCGCCACAAAGTCCACCGCGAGCTGCGACTTACCCGAATTATCCGTCAACCACTTCTTCAACACCTGCGACCGCAACTTATTTTGCTCCGCCCTGTCTTGAGCCTCGAAAAACTGTTTGCCCTCCTCGTACTCGGTTCCCGACGCCCCCGCCCCGACGTCCCGTCTCTCCTCCGCCTTCGGCGCCACCGGTTTCACCGGCGCCTGCGCCATGGTCAAACCCTGCGCCGCCATCGCCGCCTGCGCGCGATCCTTGATGATCTTCGCGCTCAGCGCCTCCACTTTATTCCGCAGTTTCGCCTCGTACGACTCTTTGTCCTTCGCCTTTGCGAAAATCTGTTGCTCCACGCTCCTCGCCACGATGGTCGCCTGTTTCAGCGTCGACTCATCGTACGGCGGGTCTCGCTTCATGAGCACCGTCGTCGACCTGCGCGCGTTCGTCGTCGTCAGTCGCGCGTCCCGTTCGCGCGTCATCCATCGAATAGATTTATGATCGATCCATCCATCCTCGTCGTCGCGTCGCGCACGCACAGTTCTTGCACCGCCGCGGTGCGGTCGATGCGCGCGCGCCAATCGTCATCCTCCGCCATCGCGCGCGTCGTCGCGTTCGTTCGTCGAGCGGCGCGACGACGAATGAAGGCGCGCGCATCGAATGCAGTCGGCGCGCCTCGCGGTATTACGCGTAATGCATTGATTGATTACTACAAGTGTGCGAGTGGATGATGCCGACGTCGCGTCGATCGAGCGCTCGAGCGAGGCGATCACACGACGACGTCGGTGGTGCCGGCGGAAGGGACGCCCTCGGCGACGACGGAGAGTTTTCCGGGAACGTCGGCGGAGACGTCGACGACGGCGGTTTGGTCCTCGTTGACGTCTCCTCGGAGAATGGCTTGCGCGACGGCGGTCTCGAGGAGACTCTGCACGGCGCGCTTGACGGGACGAGCGCCAAAGGCTGGATCGTAACCGGTGTCGGATAAGAGGGCGACCGCGGCGGCGGAGGTTCGAAGTCGAATCTTGCGGTCGGCGAGACGCTCGCCGACGCGTTTGATTTGTTGTTCGACGATGGCGGTGACTTGATCCTTGGCCAAGGGATCGAACACGATCCACTCGTCGACGCGATTGATGAATTCGGGTCTGAAGTGACCGCGAACAGCCTCCATGACGCGCTCGCGACGAGCCTCTTTCGTGCCGCCCTCCTCGCTCGTGTCGAGGACGAATTGACTGCCGATGTTCGACGTCATGATGAGAATGGTGTTTTTGAAGTTGATGAGCCTCCCTTGCGAATCCGTGACGCGGCCGTCGTCCAAAATTTGAAGCAAAACGTTGAACACGTCGCCGTGCGCCTTTTCCATCTCGTCGAAGAGAACCACGGAGTACGGTCGCCGACGCACCGCCTCGGTGAGTTGACCGCCCTCCTCAAAACCGACGTACCCCGGCGGCGCGCCGATGAGACGGCTCACCGAGTGTTTCTCCATGTATTCGCTCATATCGATGCGAATCATCGCCTCTTCGGTGTTGAACAAAAAGTTGGCGAGCGTCTTGCACAGTTCTGTCTTACCGACGCCCGTCGGACCGAGGAACATGAAGCTCGCGATTGGCCTGTTTGGGTCGGAGAGGCCCGCGCGAGAGCGTTGGATGGCTTCGCACACCGATTGCACCGCCTCGTCTTGACCCACGACGCGCTTGTGAAGCTCGGCGGGGAGATCGAGAAGTTTCTCGCGCTCGCCCTGTTGAAGCTTGGCGACGGGAATGCCGGTCCATTTCGATATGACGTCGGCGATGTCCGCCTCGGTGACTTCGTCGCGAAGCAACGTCGGTCCAGACGACGCGGCGAGTTCGAGAATTTCCTCCGCCTCCTCCAATTGACGCTGGAGTTTCATCAGCGTGCCGTACTTGAGCTCGGCCGCTTTGTTCAAATCGTACTCTCGCTCGGCGCGTTGAATGCTATTCGTCACCGAGTCGATTTCTTCCTTTAACGTTTGAATGGCGTTCAACTTGTTTTGTTCCGCTTGCCATTGGTCGTTAAGAACGGTTTGCTTCGCCGTGAGCGCGTTCAAATCTTGCTCCAACTTGTGGAGCTTGGACTCAATCGAACGCGCGTCGCGAGTCGCCCCCGGGCGCGACAGGGAAATCTTTTCCATTTGAAGTTTTAAGATTTCTCTGTCGATTTCGTCCAACACGGTGGGCTTGGACGTGATCTCCATCTTGAGCTTGGCGGCGGATTCATCGACGAGATCGATCGCCTTATCCGGCAAGAATCGATCGGCAATGTACCGATCACTCAGCGTCGCCGCCTCGACGAGCGCTGAATCCGAGATGGAGACGCCGTGGTGAAGTTCGTAGCGTTCGCGCAAGCCGCGCAAAATCGAAATCGTCGCCTCGACGCTCGGCTGCTCCACCAAGACTTGTTGAAACCGACGCTCGAGCGCGGGATCCTTCTCGATATACGTCCTGTACTCATCGAGCGTCGTCGCGCCGATGCATCGCAACTCACCCCGACCGAGCATGGGCTTGAGTAAATTACCCGCGTCCATGCCGTTGCCGCCGCCGCCGCCGCCTCCGCCGGCGCCGACGACGGTGTGAATCTCGTCGATGAAAAGAATCGTCTTACCCATGGAATCCGCCACCTCCTTCATCACCGCCTTAAGTCTGTCCTCAAACTCACCGCGATATTTCGCGCCGGCGATGAGCAAACCCATGTCCAGAGACATGATTTTCACGTCTTGCAGAGACGTCGGGACGTCGCCGCCGACGACACGTTGCGCCAATCCCTCCGCCACCGCCGTCTTCCCCACCCCGGGCTCACCGATCAACACCGGATTATTCTTCGACCGTCGACTCAAAATCTGAATCGCCCGTCGAATCTCATCGTCTCTGCCGATGACCGGGTCCAATTTACCAAGTCTCGCCTCTTCGGTCAAGTCGCGCGAGTACTTTTTCAACGCCTCGTATTTACCCTCGGCGTCTTGATCGTTGACGTTCTCCCCTCGTCGAAGCGTGATGATGGCCGCCTCCAGATTGGCGTACGTCACGCCTAAATCCACCATTAACCCTTTCCCGAACCTCTCGTCTCGCGCGAGCGCCAACAACAGGTGTTCGACCGCGACGAATTCATCCGACATCGCCTTGGAAATTTCGCGCGCGTCGTCCACCAACGATTCCAAAAACCTCCCCAACACCTGTTGCGACGTCCCGCTCACCTGCGGCTGCCCCCCGATAAAATCTCGCGTCTTCTCCACGACGAGTTTCAAATCTTTCACACCAGCCTGCGCGAACACGCGCATCGCAAAGGAATCTTTTTGCGTCGTCAGCGCCTCGCACACGTGCTCCGTCTCCACGATTTGTTGTTTATTCTGTTTCGCCACCTCGGGCGCGCGCACGATGGCGTCCCACGCGCGCGACGTGAACTCATTCTGCGAAATCTTCTTCCCGCTCTGCCCTCCTCCGTTTCCTCCTCCCGCGTTCGCGCGCGTCACCACCCGCGCGCGAGACGTCGGCACCGCGGGCGTTCGCGTCATCTCATCACCGACGCGTTCGCGCGCGCGACGGTCGCGCGTTCGCGTCACCGTCCCCACCGGCATCGCGCGCGTCCGCGTCCGCGTCGTCGTCGCCATCGCCGCCGACGCGCGCGCGCGCGAGGCGACGGTCGTCGTCATGGCGCTCGCGCGGCACTCTCTGGCGTCTCGCGCCCGAATGTCGACCGACGCCTCCCGTGGTCCTCGCGTGCGTCTGCGCCTCGACGAGACGCGAGCGATCGGTGAAACGAAACCGCCGGAGTCGGACGCGCGCGGGTCCGTCCCGCTCGAGTCGCCGCTCGAGACGTTGGAGGAGGATGAGCTCGTGGTTGAATGTGTCGGGCCGAGGCGCGTTCGAGTGCGCGCGCGCGTGTGCGCCGCGCGCGCGGAATGGGACGCGAGAGATTGGATCGAACGGAGCGTGGGAATGCGTGAGATTTTAAACGCGTCGCTCGTCGGGGACGGCGAGGCGTGGGCGGTGGACGCGGCGCCGGAACCGCCGGAGACGACGACGGGCTGCGCGCGAGACGTGGCCGAGCGCGCGCGCGAATTCGCGGCGAGCGGGTTCGTTCGGCCGCGCGCGGTCGAGGAAACGGATTTAGGGTTTTAGAAAGGCACGTTCCGTCGCATTCGTCGCGCGGAGCGGGTGGTG
>MDTE01101635.1_pt1 | contig 19484 bp, 20 predicted proteins | sample 811231 | NCBI WGS metagenome assembly MDTE01 (sample SAMN05326651, study PRJNA326480) | marine metagenome | isolation source: seawater | place: Indian Ocean: Red Sea | collected 2010 | reverse complement strand
GGTGTGCTAGAACCGCTTCAAGCAGGTCCAGTAATTATTGAAGATAATTGTTTTATCGGTGCACGATCTGAAATTGCTGAAGGTGTTTTAGTTGAAGAGGGTGCAGTGCTATCAATGGGAGTTTATATTGGCGCGTCAACAAAAATTGTGGATAGGAACTCTGGAGAAATACATTATGGTAAGGTACCTGCCTATTCAGTTGTAGTTCCTGGGAGTTTGCCAAACAAATCGAACCCGAATGGGCCTTCACTATATTGTGCAGTCATAGTTAAAAAAGTTGATGAGAAAACTAGAAGCAAAACATCTATTAACGACTTACTTAGAGACTGATGACTATAATTAACGAATTGCAATTGTCTAAAGATTTAATAAGGTTTCCAAGTGTTACACCTAAAGATGCAGGAGCAATTAAATTTCTTAGTAAAAAATTAAAAAGATTAGGATTTCATTGTAAAATATTAGAGTTCAGAGACAAAAAAAGTAAACCAATAAAGAATCTTTATGCTCGAATAGGTAGAAAGGGACCTAATCTCTGTTATGCAGGTCATACTGATGTGGTTCCTCCTGGAAATATAAAAGATTGGACTATAAATCCTTTTAAACCTTCAGTAAAAAAAAATTATTTAATTGGGAGAGGCGCTAATGATATGAAAAGTTCAATTGCTTGCTTTGTGTCAGCAGTAAGTAAATTTTTACAGAAAAACCATAAATTTAGTGGATCAATTAGTTTTTTAATAACCGGTGATGAAGAGGGATATGCAATAAATGGGACAAAAAAAGTCGTCGATTACTTGAAAAAAAGAGGAGAAAAAATTAATTTTTGTATTGTGGGAGAACCTACGAATCCTAACAGACTTGGAGAGATGATAAAAATTGGTAGAAGAGGAAGTCTTTCAGGAAAAATAGAAATCTCTGGTACACAAGGGCATATAGCATATCCACATCTATCAAATAATCCTATTAATACTTTGGTTTCTATATGTAAGAAGCTTAAAGAGAATAAACTTGATAAAGGTAATAAAAATTTTCAGCCCTCTAATTTGGAATTTACCTCAATAAATGTAGATAATGAGGCACATAACGTAATTCCGGCTAGGGCAAGAGCTCAATTTAACATAAGATATAATAATTTACATACTTCAAGTTCTCTTAAAAAAAAAGTTAGTTCAATTGTGAAAAAAATAAGTAAAAAAAATAATTGTAACTTTAAAATTGATTATATGGCAAACGGAGATGCTTTTTTAACAAAACCAGGAAAAACAGTATTAATGACTAAAAGAATTATAAAAAAAATAACAAAAATAAATCCTAAACTTTCAACAACTGGTGGGACATCTGATGCAAGATTTATTAGAAAAATTTCTCCATGTCTTGAATTTGGTCTAGTCAATAAAACGATGCACAGAGTGGATGAATGTGTATCTTTATCTGACTTAAAAAAACTGACTAAAATCTATAATGATATTTTAGTAGAGTATTTTAAGTGAAGCTATACAAAATTAAAAAATCAAAAATAGATAATAACGGTTTATACGCAAATTGTTACATCAAAAAAGGTACAAGAATTATTGAATACAAGGGAAAAATTATTTCAGTAAAAAAAAGTGAAGAAGATCCAAAATTTGATAATGATAAGGCCATATACCTTTTTAATATTAATAGAAAATATGATCTTGATGGCAATTTCAAATTTAACACAGCTAGATTGATAAACCACTCATGTAATCCGAATTGCGAGGTTTTTGGATCTGGAATGAAGGTTTGGGTTTATGCAATGAGGGATATTATAAAAGGAGAAGAATTGTCTTACGATTATGGTTTCAGTTTTGATAAAGATTATAAAAATTATCCTTGTAGATGTGGTTCAAGCAAATGTATAGGATATATTATTCGCGAAGGCTCAAGATGGAGAGTTAAAAAAAAATAAAAATTAATATTTAACATCAAACAAAAAAAGACCATGAGCTGGGGCGGGAGGTGCGCATTTTGATCTTTTTTTTGATTTTAAAACTGATTTAAATTCCTTAAAGGTCCAATCATTACAAGATAGCTTTACTAAACAACCTACCATTGATCTAACCTGATTTTGTAGAAATGATTTTGATTTAAATGTAATTTTGATTTTTTCACCATTTTTGGAAACCTTTACTGAATTAATTTTTCTTACAGGAGATTTTGCTGTACATGAAGAGGACCTGAATGCTGAAAAATCATGAGTTCCCTCTAATAATTTTCCCCCTTTCTTCAAAATATTTAAATCTATCTTTTTTTTTATATGCCAGGCCCTATTTTTGTCTAAAGATAACAAACTTTGCCTGTTAATTATATAATAGTTATAGACCCTTTCTTTCGCAAGAAATCTTGAGTGAAAATTTAAATTTTTAATTTTTATATCCGTCACTGATATCAGGTCGTTATTCAAGTAAAAATTTAAAGTTCCCAAAAATTTTTGTGTATTAATAATATTGTTCTTTACTTTAAAATTTGCATATTGACCATTGGCATGAACTCCTTTATCAGTGCGACCTGCACCAAATATTTTTGTTTTTGTCTTAAAAATTTTTTTAAGTGCTCTCTCAATTTTTTCCTGAATTGAAATTCCATTTTTTTGAAATTGCCAACCAACGAAGTTAGTTCCAACATATTCTATCTTGATCTGATAATTAGTCATTGTTGTTAATATTTGAACCAACTTTCAAATTATTTCCTTTTAAAAATTCTTTTGCAAGCATTGATTGTTTCCCTTCCTTTTTTAATTCTAGTATTTGAACGGCATTTTCAGAACAAGCAATTGTAAAATCATCATCTAAAACTTCCCCTGGATTTCCTTTGGCTTTAATCTCTATTGCCTTAATTGGCTTAATTCTTACTCCCTTGCAATTAAACCATGACCCGGGGTTGACGCATAAAGCGTTTATTTTAGCAACAATTTTTTTTGCTTGTTCATTCCAACTAATTTTGGCTTCAGATTTACTTATTTTTTTTGCATAAGTTGCTTCACTCTCGTTTTGAGGTAAAAATTTTTCTATTTTTTTTTCAATTAATTCCAAGGATTTAATGATCATTTTTGAACCTAATAATGATAATTGATTACTTAACATATTATAGTTCATATCCTTTGTTATAGTTATTTTTGAACTCATCATCACAGGTCCCGTGTCTAATTTTGGTTTGATTTTCATTATAGAAATTCCTGTTTCATTATCTTGATTCATAATTGCTCTTTGAATAGGCGCTGCTCCTCTCCATTTTGGAAGTAACGACGCATGAATATTGATAAATTTTATTTGTTTTAATTTCAAAAGTCTTTTGGGTAAAATCTTTCCATAAGCAACTACAACTATAATGTCAGGATTTAATTTGATGATATCTTTTATTATTTTTTCATCATCAATAGTCTCAGGATGTCTTACTTTTATTTGTAATTGATCTGCAAATTCATGAATAGGCGAAAGACTGATTTTACGACCTCTGCCTTTTTTTGCAGGTGGTTGAGTAAAAACCTCTAAAATTTGATGTTTTGACTCACTTATTGAACTTAATATCGGAACAGCAAAAACAGGTGTTCCCATAAAAATAATTTTTAACCCCATTAAACTTAAATCACCACTTTATCTATATTTTTTTTCTGCTTAATTAACTTCTTAATTATCATATCTTTTTTTAATTTTGATAAATAATCAATAAATAAAATTCCATTTAAATGATCAATCTCATGTTGAATGCATGTTGCGAGTAGTCCTTCTGCTTTTAGCTCTTTTTTTTTTCCAGAATAATCAATAAAACTCACAGAACATGCTGCCGGTCTCTCAATTTCGGCAAAATGGCCGGGTAAAGACAAACATCCTTCCTCATAAGTTGATTTTTTTTCAGATTTAAAAGTGATCTCTGGATTGATTAAAAAAAGTGGCTCCTTTTTTTTTTCTTCTTTTGAAATATCTATGACAACTAAACGTTTTAAAATGCCTACTTGCACTGCTGCTAAACCGATACCTGGAGCTGAATACATAGTTTCAAGCATATCATCTAAAAGTTTTCTTATTTCGATGTCTACCTTTTCTATAGGTTCACTTTTTTTTCTTAAAATAGTATCGGGTTCAATAACTATATTTCTCTTTGGCATTGATTGTTTATATTCTACTTAAACCCTTTGGGGTAGTGCAGAAATTAATACCTTATTTCTAATTTTAATTAAATCAGTCTTATTCAAAAGATTAGTAATGAAATAAATTGTCTCTGGATCAAGCTGGTTAGGTTCATCCTCACCAATTATTTCAACTATCTTAAGCGCTAGGAAAGCACTTTGGTTATTTTCTATAAGGTCAAGTAAATTTTTTGGTATATTGTACTTGGCTGTTAATTCTTTTTGATTAAAGTTATTTGGTATTTTAAAACCATCTTTAACTAGAGCTTCAACTAAAGCTAAATCTTTTGCTGAATAAAAATATTTTCTATTTTTGCTAATTCTTTTGAATATTTTATCAATGTCTTTCTGAATTTTTTTTTCTTGCTCTTTTTCAGTATAAAATTTGATTATCTTTGATTGGTGTAAAATTTTATCATTATATTTTACTTTTCCTGATTTAGTTTCTGCTTCAAACTTAATTCTACTTTCAGCTATTTCTTTGAAATTTTCAGGGACATTTTCTATTCCAATCTCATTTATTTTCTCTACAAGAAATTTTGAATATATATTTTTTAGTTTCTCTCTCTCAAATAATTCTTCTAGTAAAAATAGATACTCAATTTTTTTATCATCGCTTTCCGACAGTAAATATTTTTGGTAAACTAAAGCTCTTGCGTCACTATTATCAAAAGTTTGATAGATATTATTTGCGTTAATAAGATTATTAATTGTAAACGGTATGCTTTTATATATATCAAAAATTATTTTACTATCGACTTGACCAAGATTTGCTGCAACCTCAAGATCTTTTAATTTTTGTTTATCGGAAATATAATCTAAATTTATTAAATTTGCTGCATTTAAATATCTCCAAATTTCTTTTTTAGTTTTTTTGGTTGGCTGATATTTAAAATCTTTAATTGTGACACTCGAAAGATAGAAGTTAAGTAAGTTTTTTTCATTTACTTTTTTTGAAGATTTATCTGAAATTCCTAATAAATAATTTATTTTATCATCAAAAAAATTATCTGATTGTTTTTGTTCTCTTAAAAGATCTAATAAAAGTTGTGCTTCAGATTTTTTGTTATTAAAAACCAGACAATATATTCTAAATTTTTCTAAATAAGCGTCTTTAATTGTACTGTCGATAAATTCTATTTTTTTACAGCCCTCTTTGATATTTGCCTTGGCAATATTTTCATCTACCAGATATTGAACGGCTTTGCTTTTTCCATCAAATTCTTTGTTCTTCTTTAGAAAATTTTCTATAAGTTCTGAACGATTATTATCAATTAACCAATTTATTTTCAAACTCGCAAACTCTTTTTCATTCATTCCAAGAGGGGGGTAAGAAAAAGATAACAAAACATTTTCTAATATTTCATTTGAAGTTTGAGAAAGTTTGATTTTTTTTAATCTTTTGATACTTGCTCGAACATCTTCTGCTTTTGTGGATGACCACATATTTAAATTAAAATCATATTCAGCAGGATCATAGACACCGTAAATTTTTACATTATCAGATTCTATAGCGCTTCCCTCTTCAATTTTTACGATTTTATCTACACTTATTATTTGTTTATCGTTTGATATTTTCTTATTTTCAGTATCTTTTGAATTTTTATCAATGTCTTTTGTGGGATTGTTATCTTTTTTCCAAATATCTATTTTTTCATTACTAATAAGTGGGGTTGAAAAGATTAAAAAAATTAGTAAGCCTAATATATTTTTAAAGCTTTTTAATATCATTCGAAATATCTATGTCGTATTTTTTATTTGGACTTGGGAATTTTATCTTTTCTAAAAGAAATATTGAACAGATGAATAAAACAATCACAATTAATAATTTGATTAGAATTCTTATTAGCGTACTGCCAAAACTTTGCTGTCTATTGTATTTAAGTTGCATACTTTAAGAATTAATTTAAACTCAATAAATAAGACATATTTATGAAAAATCAAATTCTAAATCGGATATCAAATTGAAAAAAAACGTTGTTTTAACCGGAATGATGGGTGTGGGTAAATCTACAATTGGAAAAAGCCTCGCTCAAAAGCTCTCTTATAGGTTTTTTGATATTGATAGAGTTATTGAGACAAAAGAAGGGGTCTCGATAAATCGTATCTTCAAAAATAAAAGTGAAAATTACTTTAGAAAACTTGAAAATAATATTAGCCTTAAAAAATTAGATGAACGAAATTGCGTTATTTCACTTGGAGGCGGTGCCTTTCTTAATAGATCAATTAGAAGAGCGGTGAAAAACAATGCGGTAAGTTTTTGGTTAGATGTTGATATAAATGAATTGATAAATAGACTTAAAAAAAATAAAAAAAGACCACTTCTTTATAAAAAAAATTTAAACATAATGGTCAATAAAATTTACTTAGAAAGAAAGAAAACCTATAGTGAGGCTGACTATAGAATAAAATGTAGTTTTTTAAGACCTGAAAAAATTGTTGAAAAAATACTTAAACTTTATGAGAAACCAGGAAATTAAATTTAAAAATTTAACTCATAGTTACCCTGTAATTATAGGAAATAATTTACTTAGTTCTCTACCGAGTAAAATAAGATCTTTATGTCCAAAAACAAAAAAAATTGTGATTATTATAGATAAAAAGGTCCCAAATAAATTTAGAAAAATTTTAAAGAATAGGTTAAAAACTTTTAAAACCTTTTTTCTACCGTTCACTGCAAACGAAAAATCAAAGTCATTTAGAAGTGTAAATTATTACTTAGAAAAATTATTAAAAAAAAATATAAACCGTTCAGATTTAATTATTTCAGTAGGTGGTGGGATAACAGGAGACACGGTAGGTTTTATTGCAAGTATTTTTAAAAGGGGAATTAACTATATAAATATACCAACCACTTTGTTAGCTCAAGTCGATTCAGCTATTGGGGGTAAAACAGGTGTTAATTCAATTCACGGCAAGAATTTAATAGGAACATTCTATCAACCAAAATTAGTTTTAAGCGATACATCTTTTTTAAATTCTTTATCTAAAAAAGAAATCGTATGTGGATACGCTGAAATATTAAAACATGCAATAATTAAAGATAAAAATTTTTTTTATTGGTTAAAGAAAAATTCAAAACAAATTTTTAAAAAAGATACTAAGAAAATTATTTATGCAATTAAAAAGAGCTGTCAAATAAAAATGCACTTCGTAAAAAAAGATGTTAATGAAAAAGGCTTAAGAATGATCTTGAACTTTGGTCATACATTTGCGCATGCAATTGAAGCACAAAATAGTTTTTCAGGGAAAATAACTCATGGGGAAGCTGTGTTATGCGGAATGATGCTTGAAACAAAGCTGTCTGTATTGAAAAAGGTTTGTCATTTAGATGTGTTGAATAATCTTAAAGAAATTTACGATGAAAATAAACTATCTTACACTTATAAAAAATTTTTAGATCAAATAAAAATAAGCGCTCTTTTACCTTTTTTAATAAATGATAAAAAAAATAATGACAATAAGATAAATTTTATCTTGGTTAAAAATATCGGACAAACTACGTTGCCAAATAAATATAAAATATCTGTTGATACTCTTAGAAAAATATCAAAGGTTATGGTTCAATACTAATTTGAAGTGCGTGAATTTTTGAATTAAGATCATCTTTTAAAACTTTCATAATCAATTTTTGTGCGTTAACTCTAGAAATTGAACTTAGGTACAGAGATTTAACTTTTAAGTGTAAGTGAAATTTTTCCTCTGAAAAGAACTTATGACCTTTGTGTTTTTGTGAATTATCAATAATTTCAATGCTTTCTAATTTTATCTTATCAGAAATTTTTTTTTTTAAATGTTCAAAATAATTTTTCATTTTTTAGATTTTACTATATAGAATTGATTTATGAAAATTATTTGTGACTGGAAAAATTGTAAAGAAATTGGTTCTTACAAAGCGCCAATGGAAAGAGATAATAGTAAGAAATATCGCTTACTATGTTTAAACCACATTAAAGAATTTAATAAAAATTGGAATTATTTTGAGAATATGAATGATCAAGAAATTGAGTTTTTTATAAAATCTGACCTCACTTGGCATAAATCAACTAAAAAATTTGGTTCATCAGAAAATTTTTTTAATATTCTATGGAACAATGCTCTTGACGATAAACTCAATATTTTTAAAAGCTCGAATTTTAGAGATTTTAAAAAAACTAAGATTTCTCAAACGGATAAAGATGCTTTAAATGTTATGCAACTGAATGAGGATGTAAAATGGGAGCAAATTCACTCCAAATTTAAAGAACTTGTAAAAAAATATCATCCTGATAAAAACTTAGGTGATAAGAAATTTGAAGATAAATTGAAAAAAATTACACTTGCTTACAGTCAATTAAAAAAAACTTTAGGAAAAAAATGAATTCAGAACAGTTAGTGCAAAAACCCGATATAAAATTATCAGTTAAACAAACATTTGGATTTGATAGTGATATGAAGGTAGGGGCATTTTCAAAAAAAAATGACTACGTCCCAAAGATAGACCCGGATTACAAATTTGATAAGGACACTACATTAGCTATTCTCGCGGGTTTCTCTTTCAATAAACGTGTTTTGATACAGGGTTATCACGGAACAGGAAAATCTACACATATAGAACAAGTTGCAGCAAGATTAAATTGGCCATGTATAAGAGTTAACTTAGACAGCCATATAAGTAGAATTGATTTAATTGGAAAGGACTCTATTGTTTTAAAAGAAGGTAAGCAAATAACAGAATTTAAAGAGGGTATACTACCATGGTCAATTCAAAATCCTGTAGCTTTAGTTTTTGATGAATATGACGCTGGTAGACCAGATGTGATGTTCGTAATTCAAAGAGTTCTTGAAAGTGAGGGAAATTTTACTTTGTTAGATAAAAATAAAGTTCTAGAGCAACATGATTTTTTTAGAATATTTGCAACAACTAATACTGTTGGACTTGGAGATACTACAGGCCTATATCACGGAACCCAGCAAATAAATCAAGGTCAGATGGATAGATGGAACATTGTTTCTACTCTAAATTACTTACCATTTGATAAGGAGTTAGAAATAGTGCTGGCAAAAAATAAGATTTTTAATTCAAAAGAGGGTAAAGAAATATTATCAAACATGATAAAAGTTGCAGACTTGACTAGAAAAGGATTTATAAATGGGGACATATCAACTGTAATGAGTCCGAGGACTGTTTTACATTGGGCTGAGAATACTAATATTTTTAAAGATAAGGGGTATGCATTCAGGATAACATTCTTAAACAAATGTGATGATTTAGAAAAAAAAATAATATCGGAATACTTTCAACGATGTTTTGGTGAGGATTTGCCTGAGTCCTCGATTAATGTTTCGATATAACAGTGTATTATAAAAAAGAAAACTTAGAAGATTTTAAAACAGCAATTAGTTCCACTGTCAAATCCTTGTCAAACTCGCAAGAAATTGAAGTTTCATTTGGAAATCAAACAAATAAATCTGAACAAAACTCAATTAATTTACCTGAAATTAGTAATGTTAATAATAAAATTAATTATGAAGAAATCAGGGCAATAGCTGACTCTAAATCATTAAGACTAAGATTTTCTGACAAAAAAACTTTAAAAAGATATGAACCTAGAGGAAATATTTCCAAAAAGCTTTACAGTATTTCAGAAAAAATTAGATGTGAAAAAATTGGTACAAGCTATTTTAAAGGCGTGAAGAAAAATATAGAAAAATTTTATCATAAGAGATTGTCTGGTTTAGATTTAAAGAACAGTGAAGATAAAATTGTTGAGACGTTTGAAAATTATCTTAGAACAAAATTTTTAGACTTTAAAAACGAAGTTGCAATAGATAAAAAATTGAAATCTTACAAAAAAGACCTTAATAATCAATTTAAAAATAAAATTACTGAGTTAAAAGAGCTTACACTAAACCAAGAAAAATTTAATTCTCTTGTTTCTAAACTGATATCAGAATTGAGTCTCGATGAAAATATTGAAGAAGAAGAAAAAAGAGATGATGATAATACTAATGAGGACAATCAGTCAAAGCCTAAAAATCAAGAACAAAAAACTAAAAAAAAAGATGATGAACAAGAGGAAATGTCGATTAATAGTATTGTCCCTGATTTAGAGAATGAAGCTAAAGAGTCTGATAAATCGGAAGAGAATTTAGAAATAGAGGATAGCTCTAGGCCTGATCTTCAAAAAAAAAGAGAGGCTAATTTTGGTGATATAAAATACAAATCCTATACGGAGGAATTCGATGAGATAGTTAAAGCTGAAGAACTTGAAAGTATTGATGAACTTACAAGACTCAGAAAAAACTTAGATCAACAATTGTTGCAATTAAAAAATTTTATATCGAAATTGGCAAATAAATTACAAAGGAAATTACTAGCAAAACAAAATAGATCATGGAACTTTGATCTTGAAGAAGGTTTGTTAGATACTTCAAAATTGCCAAGAATTATTATTGATCCATTCAACTCACTCTCATTTAAAAAAGAAAAAGATATTGATTTCAAAGATACTCTGGTAACAATCCTAATAGACAACTCCGGGTCTATGAGAGGAAAGCCAATTTCAGTTGCAGCAATTTGTGCAGATATTCTATCCAGAACATTAGAAAGGTGTATGGTTAAAGTTGAAATATTAGGCTTCACAACAAAACATTGGAAAGGCGGATCTTCTAGAGAAAAATGGATGAAAAATAATAAACCAAATTATCCAGGAAGGCTAAATGATTTAAGACATATAATTTATAAGTCAGCTGATACTCAATGGAGACAGGCAAAAAATAATATGGGGCTGATGCTGAAAGAAGGTTTATTAAAAGAAAATATTGACGGTGAGGCTTTAAAATGGGCTTTTAACAAAATGAATAAAAGAAAAGAAGATAGAAAAATTTTAATGGTTATTTCTGATGGAGCACCAGTAGATGATTCAACACTATCAACTAACACAAGTGATTATTTAGAATCTAATTTAAAAAAAACTGTTAAATGGATTGAGAGCAAATCTAACATAGAGTTATTAGCAATCGGTATAGGTCACGACGTAACGAGATATTATAACAGAGCAGTTAAAATTACCGATGTTCAAGATTTAGGTGACGTAATGATAAATCAATTAACCGAGTTATTTAGTGAGAAAAGTAAAAAAACTTTACATTAAAATTTCACTTCGGAAATGGTATTGTTTGAATGATCTCTAATTTTTTTAAGTAAAAGTCTAAATGGTATAAGCATTAGCAATGTAACTAAAAATTTAACAAGTAAATCTCCTATAGCGAGTGTAACCCAAGGGATATCTGTTGAGTAAAATGCAATCGAAAAAAATAAAAAAGTATCAATTATGGATCCTATTGAAGATGAAAACAACGGTGCAATATACCAAGTTTTTTTTCTTAGCTTATCGAAAATTTGTACATCTAAATTTTGTGCTACAAAAAAAGCTGTGGCGGAACCGATTGCAATTCTTATAGAAATTACATCCGAGAAATTCGTTGATACAAATAACGTCAAAAATATTCCAATTATAAAACCAATATACACGACTTTTCTTGCAACAGTTTTCCCGTAAGCTCGATTAGCTAAATCAGTTATCAAAAATGTTATCGGGTAACTGAATGCTCCGTAGGTTAAAATCTCCTGTAAACCAAAATGATCTACTGGAAACTGGACCAAATAGTTTGAAATTAAAACTATAAAACCCATCAGAATTGATAGTTTGTAATACAAGTTCATTATTATAATTTTGAAGAAATAGATGCTTTAATTTTTTTTACTTTTTTTGACAGTTTTGCATTTTTAGCAGTTTTGAGAAATTTGTCTAAACCACCTTTATAATCAACAGTTCTTAAAGCTGCATTAGCAACATTAAGCCTAACATCTTTTTTTAGTATATCGCTTCTAAAGGTAACTTTTTTTAAATTCGGCAAAAATCTACGCTTTGTCTTATTCTTTGCATGACTTACGTTATGACCTTTCAAAGGTGATATTCCGGATAATTCGCATTTTTTCGACATAAATTTCAAATAGCTATATATTTAATGTGTTAAGAGTGGTCAAGCACTAATTCCTACAGCTTCACCTATATTTTTAATTTTTTCTTTTCGTAAAATTGAAATTAACTCTTTTTTAATCTCTCTAACTACTCCTGGGCCTTTGTAAACCATTCCTGTATATAATTGGATTGCATCAGCTCCAGCACATATTTTTTCAAAAGCTGTTAACCCTGAGTCTATACCTCCAACTCCTATAATTTGAATTTTTCCTCTAGTTTCTTTAAAAAATTTTTTTATTAAATTTGTTGAAAGGTCTTTAAGTGGTTGTCCTGATAAGCCCCCCTTTTCACTTTTTTTTACATCAGATAATTTTTCACGATTTCCATCTGTTGTATTAGATAGTATAATTCCGTTGATTTTATATTTAAGAATTAATTCCATTATCTTGCCTATTTCATTATCATTTATATCTGGTGAGATTTTTAAAGTAATTGGTTTTGAAATATTTTTATTTTTTTTTATTTTATTGATGCCTATAAGTAATTTTTCTAATTCATATTGATTATGAAAATCTCTTAATCCATCAGTATTAGGAGAAGAAATATTAATTGTAATATACCCTGCATAAGATGAAAGTTTAGACAAACAATCATAATAGTCTTCCTCTTTATTTGAAGTATCCTTATTTGGACCAATATTGATACCTAAAAAACCATGAGGTAAATTACTCCCTAATCTTTTTGATACTATTTCGGAACCGTGATTATTAAATCCAAGACGATTTATTAGTGCTTGATCTTTTTCTAATCTGAAAATTCTAGGCTTGGAATTACCTAACTGCCTTTTTGGTGTTACTGTTCCAACCTCCACAAAGCCATAACCAAGTCTAAATAAAGAATTGTAAACTTCTGCACTCTTATCAAAACCCGCAGCTAGCCCGATTGGATTAGGAAGTTTTTCATTGAATAAGATGGTTTCTAAACATTCTTCATTAGCAACGCTAAAAATGCTTTTAGGTAAAAAATTAAGTTTAAGAGACTTGATTGCTAAATCATGTGCAACCTCAGGGTCTAAAGAAAAAATATAAGGTTTGATAATTGAAAACATTATTTTATTTTATCATTAATTAATTGAATTGTTTGATTAAGTCCAAAAAAACTTATAAAAAATCCTATCCTTGGTCCATTCTCTTCTCCAAATGCAACTTCATAGATAAGTTTAAACCAATCTCTTAAATTTTTCTCATACCCATTTTCTTTTCCTACTGTATAGACATGTGTTTGAATTTCTTCTGGTTTTAATGATTGGTTCAGTTGTTTCAACTTTAATATCAAATTCTTAAGAGCTTGCTTTTCATTTTCATTAGGTTTCTTAAATTTCTTATTAGGCTCAACCTTGTCTTTAAAATAGTTGATTGCGTATTCGGTAAGTTGATTGAGAATCTTATATTCATTAGGATTAATCTCTTTATGAAACCTGTTAATAAATTTCCACAGTACTTTTTTATTGTTTGCATTACTTGAACCAACCAAATTTAAAAGCATAGAAAAAGGCATAACAACTTTTTCTTGAGGAGGTTTCCCGTTATGAACATGCCATACGGGATTTAATATTTGATCTTTATCTTCTTGGTTGGGAAACTTTTCAATATAAGATAAATATTCATCAACTGTTTTTGGTACTACTTCAGAATAAAGCTTCTTAGCTCTTTTAGGGTTGGGATACATGTAAAGAGCCAAACTTTCAGGTGATGCATATCTTAGCCATTGATCTATTGAAATTCCATTACCTTTTGATTTTGAAATTTTTTCTCCTTTTTCATCTAAAAAAAGTTCATAAGCAAAACCATTTGGCGGAGTTTTGCCAAGAATTTTACAAATCTTATTTGATAAAATTGCACTTTCAGTCAAGTCTTTTCCATACATTTCAAAATCAACATCAAAAGTAAACCACCGCATCGCCCAATCAACTTTCCATTGTAGTTTGCAGTTTCCATCAAAAATATTAGTTTCAATTTTCTCACCTTTATTATCAAAGATTATTTTACCAGTTTTTTGATCTTTACTTATCAATGGAATTTCTAGAACTTTTCCTGATTTTGGACAAATCGGTAAAAATGGGCAATAAGTTTTACGTCTCTCTTCCCTTAAAGTCGGGAGTATTACATTCATTATTTCTTCATATTTTTCAAGAACTCTTATTAAAGAGTTATTGAAAGTTCCTTTTTTGTAATTTTCAGTGGAACTTTTAAAATTGAAATTAAAACTAAATTTTTTTAAGAACTTTTTTAACATTTCATTATTATGTTCACCGAAACTTTTATATTTTTCAAAAGGATCAGGAATTGATGTTAAAGGTTTACCTAAATTTTCTTTCAATATTTGGTCATTAGGAATATTTTCTGGGACTTTTCTTAATCCATCCATGTCATCTGAGAAAGTTATTAGTTCGTGATCAATTTTTTGTATGTGATTAAGTGCATTGATCATCATTGAAGTTCTTGCTACCTCTCCAAATGTTCCTATGTGAGGTAGACCACTGGGTCCATATCCTGTTTGAAATGTAACTTTATTTTTTTTTCTAATTAATTCCTTTCTTTCTTTTAAAATTTTTCTAACTTCGACAAAGGGCCATGAAGAAGTAGATTGAATTAAGTTGTTATCAAGCATTACTAAGGTTTATTAAATTTTATACGCAAAATACAGATATAAATGTACGATATTAAGTTGAATTTTAAAGTTATTTAAATAATCTCAATTTTGATGACTACAAATAAAACGGTATTTTTTTTAATCGGTATTTTATTAATAGTTTTAGGAGCCTCAATGCTTGCTCCTTATATGCTTCAAATAATATATCAAGAGGGAAGTCATAGTTTTATATCTGCGTCATTTATATCTATTTTTGTAGGAATTTTATTTATATTAGCTAATCTGGAAAAAGATTTCAAACTCAACCTAAGGCAAACATTTTTATTTTCTTCTTTAGCTTGGATCATGGTAGCACTATTTGGAAGTTTACCTTTTCTATTATCGACACAAAATTTTAGTTTTAGTGATGCATTTTTCGAAAGTATGTCGGGAATTACAACTACAGGTGCTACAGTCATTTCTGATTTAGATAATAGCCCAAAGAGTATTTTATTATGGAGAGCAATTATGCAATGGCTCGGTGGCATAGGTATAGTTGTAATGGCTATTACAATTTTACCACTTTTAAAAGTAGGTGGAATGCAATTATTTAAAATGGAAGGACCCGACAGCACTGAAAAAATTCTTCCAAGAACTATCGAAGTTGCGGCAATAATTATTTCTACTTACGTCGCTCTTACTTTTTTTTGCGGATTACTCTATTGGTTTTTTGGTATGACAGTTTTTGATAGCATAAGTCATGCGATGACTACTATAGCAACTGGTGGTTTTTCAACTCATAACGATTCTATTGGTTTTTTTAAAAATTCCAATATCGAAATTATAGCAAGTATTTTTATAATTTTAGGTAGTATACCTTTTATATCTTATCTAAAATTTGCTCAAGGAAACCGAAAAATTTTTTTTCAAGATGTGCAAATAAAAGGGCTTATTTATCTTTTAATAATTTCTATTATAGTAATGTTTTTGTATTTATTATTTATTAATTATGACAGTGGTTTATTAGAAAAAATAAGAATTTCATCTTTTAATGTTATTTCAATTCTTTCTGGAACTGGATATGTAACCGATGACTTTGGTTTATGGGGAAAATTTTCTTTAGTTTTTTTCTTACTGTTAATGTTTATTGGTGGTTGCGCAGGCTCTACAGCATGTGGAATTAAAATATTTAGATTACAAATGCTTTTAATATTTCTCAAAAATCAAATTAGAAAGCTTATTTCTCCTAATAGTGTAATTATAACTAAATATAATAATCAAAAAATTTCAGATAATTTCATTAATTCTGTAATTATTTTTATTTTTACTTTTTTATTTATATTTCTTCTAATAGCTATGCTATTATCTATCAGTGGACTAGATTTTATTACTTCAATTTCAGGAGCTGCAAGCTCAATTTCAAATGTAGGGCCTGGTTTAGGAGAAGTTATAGGACCAAATGGTAATTACAAAGATATACCAGACATATCAAAATGGATTCTGTCAGCTGGAATGCTCTTAGGCAGGTTAGAGTTATTTGCAGTATTAGTGCTTTTTTTTCCTTCTTTTTGGAGAAGTTAAATAATGGAAATTTATAGAAAACAATCATTATCAGAAGCCTTCAAAGTCTATTTTGATCAAAGAATGTTAAAAATATTATTGCTAGGAGCTATAAGCGGTTTTCCTTGGGTTATAATTGGTAGTAGTTTAAGCCTTTGGCTAAAAGAAGACGGTTTAAGTAGAAGCACAATAGGCTGGGCTGGGTTAATATTTGCTGTGTATGCTTTTAATTACCTTTGGGCTCCCATAATTGATAGATTTAGGATTCCTTGGCTAACTCAAAAAGTTGGTCATAGGCGTGGCTGGATTATTTCTATGCAAGCTATAATCTTCTTAAGTTTAATCTTTTGGAGTTTTATAAATCCTACACTTAATCTGGCGCTTGTCATAAGTATTGGTCTTGTTATTGCGATTGCTTCCGCTACTCAGGATATAACAGTAGATGCGTTAAGAATTGAGCAAATTGGTGAGCACGAGGGAAAATCAATGCAAGCTGGTGCGGCTATGGCCGTGGTCGGATGGTGGACAGGATATAAATTAGGTGGCGTTGTCTCACTAAACGCTGCAGAATTCTTTCAACAGGCTGGTTTTGAAAACTATTGGCAAATAACCTTTCTGGTGCTTGGTGTAATAGTTATTGGATGTAACATAGGTCTAATGTTTATAAATGAGCCTAAACATAATGACAGACAGGAAAATCAAAGAATCACAGATAAAATGTTTGAGAATAAATTAGGGTCTTCAAATATTTTAACAAAATCATTTGCTTGGTTATCAAGCACGGTTATTGGTCCAATTATAAGTTTTTTCAATAGAAACAGCTTTAACATAGCTATTTCAATTTTATGTTTTGTTTTTCTTTTTAAAATTGGTGAAGCTTTCTTAGGGAGGATGTCTGTTATATTCTACAAAGAAATTGGTTTTACCAAGTCAGATATAGCACTGTATTCTAAGGGCCTTGGTTGGATTACAACAGTCATTTTCACTTTATTAGGTGGTTTATTTGCTATTCGCTCTGGTGTGATTAAGGCAATGTTTTTATCTGGAATACTAATGGCTTCAACAAATTTATTATTTTCTTTGTTAGCCTGGTATGGGAAATCCGAGTTATTATTTGCAATAGCAGTAATATTTGACGATATGGCGGCAGCATTTGCAACTGTTGCATTTGTTGCTTTTATTTCAATGCTTGTAGATAGAACCTACACTGCAACTCAATATGCTTTACTTTCATCAATAGGAACAGCGGGGAGAACCTCTCTTGCTGCTTCCTCTGGAGCTTTAGTAGACTGGTTAAATGGAGATTGGGGAATATTTTTTTTGATTACCGCATTAATAGTGATTCCATCGTTAATTTTTTTATATATTATTAAAGATCAAATTAAATTAAATGACTAAATACTTTACAAATAATTACCCTATGGTCAATCTTCACAAAAAACCACAAAAAAAATCAGAGATTGTGACTCAAATGATTTATGGTGATACATTTTCAGTTTTAAAAAAAAATAATAATTGGCTTAAAGTAAAAATTAGAGAAGACAAATATAAAGGTTACATTCAAAATAAAAGTTTTCCTTATTTTTTTAAACCAACTCATAAAGTGCATGTTCTAAAAGCAAATGTTTACAAATTTAATAGAAAAAAATTAAAAATTAATCAATTACCTTTTTGCTCAAAGATAAAAGTTGACGGAGCCAAAGGAAAATTTTTTAAATTTTCAAATGGTTGGATTAGAAAAAAAGATGTAAAAAAAATTTCTTTTAAAGAGAAGAATATTTTTAAAAAGATAGTTATGTTTAAAAATGTTAAGTATAAGTGGGGGGGGAAATCATTCAAAGGAATAGATTGTTCTGCGCTAATTCAAATATTTCTAAATTTTAATAATCAATTTTGTCCAAGAGATACAAAAGATCAGGAAAAATATTTTAAAAAAAATATTAAAAAAGAGCATATAAAAAAAAATGATATTATTTATTGGAAAGGACACGTTGCATTAGCTCTCTCAAATAAAAAACTAATACATGCTTATGGGCCTATGAAAAAAACAGTAATCATGGATATTGATAAAACAATTGAAAGAATTGAAAGAACAGCGAAATTGGGAGTGAAAAAAGTTTCAAGGTTATAAATAGCAAAGGCAGCTTCAGTCTCCCTCCGCTGCCCTTAAATAATATTTATCTGATTCTTAAAAAAAAAATAAGACTCTTTTTAGTTGATTGTGGATAGTTCGCTAGGATAAATCCTCAAATGATGCCAGTATCATTGGATATGGTTTGACTGAAAATTTTTTAATTTCTTTCAAACTATAGTTTTTTTTTATATTTAATGAAAAAAGTATCTTGATAGTAAAATAAATTTTTAAAAAAGCGCTAAAAATTTTGTTTTTACTTTTTTTTCTTTCTAGAAAATTAGGTTCATAGAAATATTTATAACCAATCTCTTTTAGAAAATTTAAAGATTTTGTAGAATTATCTTCAAATTCTTCTGGAAATTGTTCTATGGCAATTACAGGTTTTTGCGTTTTAATTATTCTGGTAAGCCCTTTTAGAACACGGTATTCAAACCCTTCTACATCAATTTTAATGAACTTTATATTTAATACTTTATTATCTTGAAAAAAATTATCTAAATTTCTAGTTTGAATTTTTTCTGATTTTGAGTTTTTGAATTTTTCCAAATTATCAACAATTTTGCTATGACCTGGATCGATATTAAAAGTTGATACAATATCTTTAATTTCATCTAAATCTGACGCTCCAAAGTTTAGTGCTTCAATGTTGTTTTTGTAAGTACAATTAATTTTTAACAATTCAAAGTTAATTTTTACTGGTTCAAAAGCATAAACTTTTGAAAAATAGTCTGAGAAGAATAGAGCATGATTTCCAATATTTGCACCAATATCTAGTGATGTGCTTGAACGAGAATTTATCTTATCGAATACGCAATACTTAAGAGTTTCTAATTCATTTATTTCAAATCTTCCAGCAAGTTTTATTTGCAAAGGAATTATATCAAAAACTCTGCCACAGATATTCGGATACAATTGAGAATATTTTTTAAATCTTTTTTTTAAAGTTTTATAAATAATATAATCAAGTAAATTATCTAAAATTACTGATAAATTTTTAAACATAATTAATTATATCAAATAAATTGCATAAAAAGTTTTTTTTTGTGGC
>MDTE01167145.1_pt1 | contig 19489 bp, 24 predicted proteins | sample 811231 | NCBI WGS metagenome assembly MDTE01 (sample SAMN05326651, study PRJNA326480) | marine metagenome | isolation source: seawater | place: Indian Ocean: Red Sea | collected 2010 | reverse complement strand
CCCATTGGAGCAATTATTCTTCTAAGTACATTCATTTTTTGTAAATCATTTTTATCAAACAATAATTCCTCTCTTCTTGTCCCTGATTTAGTGATATCTATTGCTGGATAAATTCTTTTGTCTGCAATTTTCCTATCAAGAACAGTTTCGCTATTACCCGTGCCTTTAAATTCTTCAAATATAACTTCATCCATTCTACTTCCTGTGTCGATCAAAGCTGTAGAGATAATTGTTAGAGACCCGCCTTCTTCAATATTTCTAGCTGCCCCAAAAAATCTTTTTGGTCTCTGTAAAGCATTAGCGTCAACACCACCAGTTAAGACTTTACCTGAACTTGGTATAACTGCATTATATGCTCTACCGAGTCTTGTTATCGAATCTAATAAAATAACAACATCCTTTTTATGTTCGGTCAATCTCTTAGCTTTTTCAATTACCATTTCAGCAACAGCTACGTGACGTTGTGCTGGCTCATCAAAAGTTGAGCTTATTACCTCCCCTTTAACAGTCCTCTGCATATCTGTGACCTCTTCAGGTCTCTCATCAATTAACAGAACAATTAAATAACATTCTGGATAATTTTTTGCTATTGAGTTAGCTATGCTCTGCAAAATCATTGTTTTACCAGCTTTAGGAGGTGAAATAATAATTGATCTTTGACCTTTACCAATGGGACTAACTAAATCTATAAGTCTTGGGGTTAAATCTTGTTTCTTGTCAGGTTTAATTTGTTCAACTTCCATAACAAGTTGCTTATCAGGATATAAAGGAGTTAAGTTATCAAATGCTATTTTATGTCTAGATTTATCAGGTTCTTCAAAATTTATTTTACTGACCTGCAATAATGCAAAATATCTTTCCCCTTCTTTTGGTGCTCTGACTGGCCCTTCAACTGTATCACCCGTTCGCAATCCAAATTTTCTGATCTGACTCGGGCTAACATAGATATCATCTGGACCTGGGAGATAATTTGACTCCATTGCTCTTAAAAAACCAAAACCATCTTGAAGTAATTGAAGCACCCCTGCCCCGGTTATTTCCTCTTTTTCCGCAACTTTTTTCAAAATAGCAAAAAGGATTTCTTGTTTTCTTAAAGTACTTGCATTTTCAATACCAAGCTCTTCTGCTTGAGTAATAAGTTGTTCAGATGATTTTAATTTTAGTTCTTGTATGTTCATGAGATAATTATTAAGGACTTAATAATAAGTCTAATATATATATAAATTATAATTATTCAACCCTAGATAGGTTTAAAAATTACAACAAAAATGATCAAAATTAGCAATAAAGTGGGAATTTCATTTATATATCTAAAAAATTTATGAGAATGACTGTTCATATCTATTTTAAATTGACCCAAAATTTTTCCAAGATAAAAATGGTATAAAGTTAAAATTACTACAAAAAATAATTTTAAAATCATCCATTTTTGCCCTAACTGACTAAAACCTATTTCATGAATTAGTAATAACCCAAATATCCAAGACAATGTCATTGCTGGAGTCATTATGTAAAAGAACAATTTTTTTTCCATAACTTTAAATACCTCTGATATTAATTGTTTGTCATTGTTTTGTGAATGATAAACAAAAATTCTTGGAAGGTATAAAAGACCAGCCATCCAAGAAATTACAGCTATTAAATGAAGAGATTTGAAAAGTAAATAGGTGTTCATTAATTATATGTTTTTTTGAATTAATGATTTTAAGAGTGCTATATGATCATCACTGTCATTTAAACACGGGACCATATCAAAATTTTCTCCGCCTGACTTTAGAAAACTTTCTTTACCCTGAATAAGTATTTCTTCTAAAGTTTCTACACAATCTGAGGAAAAGCCAGGACATATTGCCAGGACATTTTTTTTACCTTCACTTGGCAATTTCTCCAGGGTTTTGTCTGTATAAGGTTCAAGCCATTTTTGAGGACCAAACCTAGATTGAAAAGTTGTTTTAAGTTCTATGGAATTAAACTTTTCAGAGATTAATCGTGTAGTCTTTTGACAATAGCAATGATAAGGATCTCCTTGATCAAAGTATTTTTGGGGTATACCATGATAGGATACTAATATTAGGTCTGGCTCCCAATTTATTTCGTTTATCTTGTTGTTTAATGAGTTAACTAACGCGTCTATGTAAAGGGGGTGCGATTCATAGTGTGGTATTATTTTAATTGATGGTTGCCACCTCATTTTCATTAATGTCCTATAAACTTCATCGCAAACAGTGGCTGTTGTTGCAGCAGCATATTGCGGGTATAGTGGAAGTATAATTAAATTTTCACAACCTTTTTCCTGTAAATTTATTATTTTACTTTTAATACTTGGATTGCCGTATCTCATGGCATAATCTACAATTACATTTTTTTCAGATATTGAATTTGATAATTTATCTGCTTGCTTTCGAGTGAAATAGAGTAATGGTGAAATATTTTCCTCTTTCATCCAAATTTCTTTATAAGCTTTAGCAGTTTTTGATGGTCTTAAATTTAAAATAAAAACATTTAAAATAATTTGCCAAAGTAAAGGATTAACTTCTATAACTCTTTTGTCGGATAAAAATTCTTTCAAATATTTTCTGATATCGAGCCAACTTGTTGAGTCTGGTGTGCCTAAATTAATTATTAAAACACCTGTTTTACCAAACTTTACTGGTGGATGATTTAAGTCTTTTGTCATTAATAATTTTTTACAGTTTTAACTAAATATTCCATTAAATTCGGATCTGTTTCTGGCAAAACCCCGTGGCCTAAATTAAAAATATATGGATGATTTTTAAAAATATCTAAATATTTAAATACTTCCTTTTTTAAGTTTTCCTTATCAGTAAGTAAAATTTTTGGATCCATGCCTCCTTGAACGGGAATAGTTATTTCTTTTTCAATTTTAGACGGGCTAACGTCATAATCAATACAAATCACATCTGGTTTAACAATTTCACAATATTTTTTATAGTCTTTTACCCCTCTTGGAAAACATATTACTGGGATTTTTAAAGATTTAATAAATCTTACCAAAGTATGTGTGGGATTATAAACGTAAAAATCAAGATCTTTATCATCTAATAATCCTGCCCAACTGTCAAATATTTGGATTATTTCAGCTCCGTTATCAACTTGATTTTTAATATGAATCATCAAAAATTTTTCTATAATTTTTAATGTTTCTTGAATCAAGATCTTGTCTTTAAAAAAATTGTTATTGAGATTAAACTTTGGTGATTGTTTGTTAATCATATAAACTAACAATGTCCAGGGCGCCCCTACAAAACCTATAGTATTTTTATTTTCTGTAAGTTTATTATTTTTAACTAAATTAATTGCTTTATAAACTGGACTAATTTTGGAAGTAAACTCACTTTCAGTTACTTTAGATAGATCATCTAAATTTAAATCAGCAAGAATAGGACCAAAATTTTTTTTAAACTCAACTTTTTGTTTACAACCATAAGGCAATATCAAAATATCTGAAAATATAATTGCAGCGTCTAAATTAAATCTTTTTAAAGGCTGAAGTGTTATTTCAGCAGCTAATGTAGGGTTTAAACATAATTTTATAAAATCTGGATTAGATTTTCTTATTTCTCTAAATTCTGGTAAATATCTACCTGCTTGTCTCATAATCCAAATAGGATTTACTGAAGTTTTTTTATTAACTATTACTTCTTCAATTGGTGTCATATTAATAATTAAATATATTTAATTGTATTAGTATTATATGATGTGAATTTTGTTGATTAAATTTTATAAACATCTTTTAAACAATTTATTAACATTTAAATCTATTTATTTCTTAAATATATAAGAAAAATTGAAGCTTATTCATAACTTACGCAATTTTGTTAAAATTTTATACATATGTTTAATAATGTTAATAAAAGCCTGGTTTTACAACACAAATTTAAAAATATTAAAATTGATAAAATTAATTTAAATAATAAAAAGTTATTAACAGTTAATACATGACGAATACGTATCAAATTTATTTAATATCTGACTCAACAGGTGAAACACTAGATAGAATTTTTACAGCTATTAAAGCTCAATTTAAGAATATCGATTATAAAATTCATACCTACTCATTTACAAGAACAGAAAATCAAATATCTAAAATTTTAATAGATGCAGAAAAAAATTTAGATTCTATAATTTTATACTCAATAGTTGATAGTAGTTTAGCAAAGTATTTGGCAAAAATGAGTAATGATAAAAATATTCCATGTTTTGGAGTTTTGGGTGATCTGATATTGAGCTTTTCAAAGCTTTTAAATCAAAAAGCTTCACACGAACCAAGTGGTCAATATGCTTTGAACGATGAATATTATAAAAGAATTGCTGCAATACAATTCACAATGAATCATGATGACGGTAACTTAGTAAAGGAATTAAATAAATCAGATATCGTTTTACTTGGTGTTAGTAGGACAAGCAAAACACCTACCTCTATTTACTTAGCAAACAAAGGTTTTAAAACATCTAATATTCCTCTAGTGAATGAAAATTCAATTCCTAAATCTTTAAGGGAGAATCCAAAACTGGCATGTGTGATTGGTTTAAATACAGAACCTGAAAGACTGGTTGATATTAGAAAAAATAGAATGAGTTCACTTAAAGAAACTGAAAATAAAGCTTATACAGACATAGAAAAAATTAAAAAAGAGATAGAAGAAGCTAAAAATACTTTTAAGAAATATAAATGGCCAACAATTGATGTTACAAGAAAATCAGTTGAAGAAACTGCGGCTTCGATAATTAAAATATACGAAATATATAAACAGAATGGTTGATTTAATCCTTGCTTCTAAAAGCAAAGTAAGAAAAAAAATACTTGATGAAAATAATATATTTGTTCGAGTTGAGCCTTCAAATATTGATGAAGATATGTTTAAAAATAGTTTATTAAAAGAAAAAGCAACTCCAACAATTATTTCAAAAAGCTTGGCCGAATTAAAAGCTAACAAAATAAGTCAAAAATATAAAGATGCTTTTGTATTAGGGGCTGATAGTGTTATTGACCTAGGGGGTCAACTTATATCAAAACCAGTAAGCAGAGAGGAAGCTTTTGAAATTCTTAAAAAACTTAATGGGAATAAACATAATTTAGTTAGTTCTGTTTGTATTTCAAAAAATGGATCAATGATTTGGAATTATTCAGATAAAGCCACACTCGTTATGAAAAATTTTACCAATCAAGAATTAAAAGATTATTTGTCTAAGATTTCAAATGAAGCTTTATATGCTTATAATGTTTATCAGATAGAAGGAGAGGGTAGAAAATTGTTTTCAAGTATTGAAGGTGATGAAAATACAATAATGGGTCTTCCAATTAAGAAAATAAAAGAATATTTAAATAATTATAGATCAACATGAAAAAATATTTTGTATTAGGCAATCCTATAGAACACTCGCTATCGCCAAAATTGCATAATTATTGGATTAAAATTAATAAAATTAATGCTATTTATGAAAAAAAAAAATTAGATGAAAGTCAAATAAAGAATCTAATTCGCGAAGTTAAAAATAAAAAAATAAGTGGACTAAACGTTACAGTTCCGTTCAAGCAGAAAGTTATACCCTATTTAGATGAAATAACTCCGGAAGCAAAAGAGACACAATCAGTAAATACAATATATCTTGGGAGCAATGGGACAGTTGGAGATAATACTGATATTAATGGTTTTCAAGCAAGCCTTGTAGATATAGGTTTGGTAGGAAAATCTTCTTTTGATTTCAAAGAAAAAAATGTTTTTATATTAGGCGCTGGTGGAGTGGTGCCATCAATTATTTTTGCACTCAAAAGACTGAAGGCTAAGAGTATAACAATAAGTAATAGAACTAGACAAAAAGCTGAAAATTTAAAGAAAATTTTTCATCATATAAATATTGTAGATTGGGGAAAGATACCTAACTTTGATATGATTATAAATGCTACTAGCATTGGATTAAAAATTGAAGATAAGATTGATTTAGATTTTTCCAATATAAAAAATAAATTTTTTTATGATGTAATATATAATCCAAGCGAAACTAATTTTTTAAAAACTGGAAAAAAATTTGGGAATAAAATTTTCAACGGCAAATGGATGTTTATTTATCAGGCATATTACGCTTTTAAGATATGGCATAACTTTTTCCCAAAAATAGATGATGATGTAATTAAACTTTTAAACGATGATTAAAATTGGAATTTTAGGTGATATTGGATCCGGGAAAAGTTATGTGGCTCGTAGTTTTGGTTACCCAGTATTTGATGCTGATAAAGAAGTCAGTAAATTATATAAAACTAATAAAAAAATTTTTAAAAAATTAAAAAAAATTTTACCAAAATATTTTAAAGAATTTCCTATAGAAAAACATCAAGTTTTAAATGCAATTCTTGATAAAAAAGAGAATTTGTCAAAAATAGTTAAAATTATTCATAAAGAAGTAAAAGAAAAAATGAGGAGTTTTCTTAAAAAAAATACTCGTAAAAAAATTGTAATATTAGATATACCACTTTTATTAGAAAATAAGATTAATGATAAAAATTATATTCTCATTTTTGTTCAATCTAAAAAATCTGAAGTTTTAAAAAGACTGAAAAAAAGAAAAAATTTTAATCAAAATATTTTAGATAAATTTAAAAAAATTCAACTTCCACTTGATTATAAAAGAAAGAAATCAAAGTTTATTATCAAGAATGATTTTAGTAAAGTAAATGTTAAAAAACTTGTAAAGGATATTAAAAAACAAATTTCTTAATGAAGGAAATAGTATTAGATACTGAGACTACCGGACTATCTGTTAAAGATGGCCATAGAATTGTTGAGATTGGGTGTGTTGAATTAGATAATCTAATTCCAACAAAAAATAATTTCCATTGTTATCTGAATCCTGAAAGAAAAGTTTCTGAAAAAGCTCTTGGAGTTCATGGGTATACAGATGAATTTTTGTCAGACAAAAAAAAATTTAGCGAGATTGCTGATGAATTTTTGAATTTCATTAGAGATAAAAGACTTATCATTCATAATGCTGATTTTGACTTATCACATTTAAATAATGAGTTAAAAAAAATTGGTCATGAACCATTAAAAAATGAGATTGTTGATACCATAATTCTGGCTAGAGATAAATTTCCTGGTTCTCAAATTAGTTTAGATGCTCTCTGTAAAAGATATAAAATTGATAATTCAAAAAGAACTCGGCATACTGCTTTAATAGACTGTGAGTTATTAGCAAAAGTTTATATAAATTTAATTGATCAAAAAGAGCCAACCTTAGACTTCCAATCTCAAGAAAAAAATGCAAGTGATATTAATCGCAAAGATTATTTATATTTTAAAAAAATAGTTCAACTATCAGAGGATGAAAAATTGAATCATTCAGAATATTTAAAGAGAAGCTTGAAGAAAAATTTTTTTTAATTGAATCTTTGGTTGTAAAGTTTTTCAAAGTCGATTTTCTTTTCAAACTTTATCTCAGGATAGCCAGAATTATGTAGCAGATCTAAAAATGATTTTTCTAAATCTGGATAAATTTCTTTTTGAACATCACATAATATAATTTTTTCTAAATCTTTTTTTTCTTTAATCTGATCATTTATTCTAACAATAGTAGTAAAAATAATTTCGAAATGAGATTTTTTACTATTTTCATCTTTGTCTTCAAATTTAAGTGTAGTATTAATCTCAACCATTTTATTTTTTAATGCTTTTGAGTTTATATCGATATTTAGTTGGTACTTAGATATATAATCTTTTACAAAAAGAAATGTTTCTATGTCTGATGTTTCGCTAGACATGTCTTTTATGAATTTTCCTAAAATTTTATAATTTTCTTTCATTATCGTCTTCTATATCCTCAAACTCTCCATCTATATAATTTTTTTTTTGTGTTGATTTGTTTTTGAATTTTTTAGTTATTTTTAATAAAATTATCTTTCTAGTAAGAGGTAAAATTAATAAAAAACCTATTAAGTCAGTTGCAAATCCTGGAATGATTAAAAGAAATGCGGCAAACGTAATAGTAGCGCCTGAAATGATTTCATAAGCTGGAATCTCATTTTTTATCAGCTGACTAATACCTGATTTCAAAGTATTTAGCCCCTCATACCTTGCATAAAAAATCCCTGTTATTGCAGTTATAAATATGAGGGAAATTGTATTAAAAGCACCAATTTGAGAGCCAATTTTTATAAAAAGATAGATTTCAACAATTGGAACTAAAATAATTGTTAATAAAACTGTGTTCATTTGTCTTTAATCTAATTGCTAGTTGAAATTAATCAACATAGTAATTAAGTTAATGTAGTTTTTATGAATTATAGTTTCGAATATATTGACATCATATTACTAGCAATGATTGCTGGGTTTATTTTTTTAAGATTAAGAGGAATTTTGGGTAAAAGAACGGGTTTTGAGGGCAAAGCGGCACCTCAATTTGAGGAAATATTAAAAAATATAGATCCAGAAATTAAAACTAAAAAAAAGGAAAAATTTGATGATGAGGCTCAAAAGGAATTTTTAAATGGAGCTAAAATAGCATATGAAACTATAATTACAGATTTTAGTGATAATGATAATAAACTTATTAAAAGTAAGCCCCTTCTTAGTAAAAAAATTGAAGATCAGTTCAACGATGCTTTAAGAGAGAGAGGCGAAAGAGGACATTTTGCAGAAATTACATTTATTGGTGTTAATTCAGCAAACATTAAAGAACATAAAAAAAACAATAGTTTTCTCGAAGTAACAGTCGAATTCGTTGGTGAGGTAATTACTTGTATAAGAGATAAAAATAAAAAAATTATATCTGGCGACCCAGATAAAATAAAAAAGATATATGATACTTGGGTTTTTTCAAGAGATACAAAATCAAATAACCCTAATTGGTTATTAATAGATATTTTAACATAATTGATTAATAAAATTTCAGATAAAGATAAAAAAGATTGGGAAAATTTTTTATCTAATAAAGATAATCTACCTGATAAAGACTCTAAAGAAATATATAAAAATAAAATTAAAAATAGAATATTCGATTTACATGGATACTCATTAGATGAAGCTAATAAGAAAATAAAAGAAATAATAAATGATTCATATAATCAAAATTTTTCGAAGTTGACTATTGTCACTGGTAAAGGTCTTCATTCAGACAATGATAAAAATCCCTATGTTTCAAAAAAAATGAGCATTTTAAAATATTCAGTCCCAGAATATATTAAAAGTGATAACGAATTAATGAAGATGATTAATGAAATAAAAGATGCTAATGAGGAAGATGGCGGAGGCGGTGCTTTTTATATAATTCTTAAAAAAAATTTACAAAATAAATTTTGATAAATCAGTATCCTTAACAAGACTGTCTAAATTTTTATTAATATATTCTTTATTAATTATTATTTTTTCACCTGAACGATCAGTTGCTGTAAAGCTTATATCATCTAAAATTTTTTCAATGATTGTATGTAATCTTCTTGCTCCAATATTTTCAACTGTAGCATTAACTTCAGAAGCAATCTTAGCAATGGTATCAATGCCATCATCTGAAAACTCTAATTCGACATTTTCTGTGCCAAGCAATGCGACGTATTGTTTAATAAGGCTGTAGTCAGGCTCCTTCAAAATTCTTTTAAAATCATCGCTTGTTAATGCTTCCAATTCTACTCTTATAGGCAATCTTCCTTGTAACTCTGGAAGTAAATCAGAAGGTTTTGCAAGTTGGAAAGCTCCAGAAGCTATAAATAAAATATGATCAGTTTTGATTGGTCCATATTTTGTGTTTACAGTTGTACCTTCAATTAAGGGAAGTAAATCTCTTTGTACCCCTTCTCTTGAAACATCACCTCCAACTCTATCTGTTCTTCCAGAAATTTTATCGATTTCATCCAAAAATACTATTCCATTATTTTCTGTAGAGATTTTTGCAGCTTTAACAATTTTATCTTGCTCTATCAATTTATCTGACTCATCATTTATTAGTATTTCATGAGACTCTTTTACAGTCATTTTTCTCTTTTTTTCTTTGCTCCCCATTGATTTACCAAGCATTTCTCCAATATTGATCATGCCCACATTTGCACCAGGCATTCCTGGTATTTCAAAAGACGTACTTTTTCCTCCAGCATCACTTACAGCTATTTCAATTTCATTGTCATCTAAATCACCATTTCTCAGTCTTTTTCTAAAACTTTCTCTTGTAGCTAAACTTGCTTTTTTACCTACAAGCGCATCTAGAACTTTTTCCTCAGCAAGTTTTTGTGCTTTGGCTTGTACTTCTTTTCTTTTTTTAATTTTTTCCATCGAAATAGCTATTTCTATCAGATCTCTTACAATTTGCTCTACATCTCTTCCCACATATCCAACCTCTGTAAACCTTGTTGCTTCTACTTTTACAAATGGTGCTTCAGCAAGTTTAGATAGTCTTCTAGATATTTCAGTTTTTCCAACTCCAGTTGGTCCTATCATAAGAATATTCTTAGGCAGAACTTCATTTTTCATTTCACCTTTAAGAGCTTGTCTTCTCCATCTATTTCTGAGCGCAACTGCCACAGCTTTTTTAGCTTTATTTTGACCTACAACAAATCTATCTAATTCTGAAACTATTTCTCTAGGAGATAATGAGCTAACTAAGTTTTCATTATCCTTTGAATTTTTATCTTTTGGAACTAAAGGTGTGACGTTAGATTTTTCCATTATATTTTTTCAGTCTTAATATTATTATTTGTAAAAACACATATTTCTGATGCAACCTCAATAGCTTTTTTTGCCACTTCTTCTGCGCTCATTTCTGTACCCATTAAAACTTTTCCAGCTGCTAAAGCATAATTTCCACCTGATCCAATTCCAATCACATCACCCTCAGGCTCCAATACGTCTCCAGTACCAGAAATAATATAACTATTTTCTTTATCCCCAATGGCCATTAGTGCTTCTAATCTTCTTAAATATTTATCTGTTCGCCAATCTTTAGCTAATTCAACAGCTGCTCTTGATAAGTTTCCAGCATGCTTTTCTATCTTTGCTTCTAACCTTTCAAACAAGGTTAGAGCATCAGCTGTCGAGCCAGCAAAACCAGCTACTACATCTCTCTTCTCAATTTTTCTGACTTTTGAGGCCGTGCTTTTGACTACAGTGTTCCCCATACTAACTTGACCATCACCAGCAACCACTACTTCATTGTTTTTTCTTACTAATACTATTGTTGTCATATTCTATAAATGGATACTAAATTTAATAGTTCAAGCCCAGGTTTAGTATTATTGCCATATTTGAATAATATATGTATACCTATTTTTAATATGAAGCGAAAAGGGAAAGTAAGCAGAAAGACAAAAGAAACTAGTATCAGTGTTGATATAAATATTGATGGAAAAGGTAAATACAAAATTGAGACAGGCATAGGTTTTTTAAACCATATGCTTGAACAATTATCTAAGCACTCCTCGATTGATATGAATATTAAAGCCAAAGGTGATACTCATATTGATTTACATCACACCACTGAAGATACAGGGATAGCTATTGGTGAAGCCTTGAAAAAAGCTTTAAAAAAATCTGTTGGTATCAGAAGATATGCTCATGCGATGATACCTATGGACGAGACTCTATCACGTGTAGCAATTGATATTTCAAATAGACCTTATTTAATTTGGAAAGTTAATTTAAAAGTTGAGAAACTTGGGGAGATGGACACTGAACTTTTTAAAGAATGGTTTCAGGCATTTTCACAAGCAGCAGGAATTACTTTACATGTCGAAAATATTTATGGAGACAATAGTCACCACATTATTGAATCTTGTTATAAAGGATTGGCAAGATCCCTAAGAACAGCATTAGAAATAGACCCAAGGAACAAAAAAACAATTCCTTCTACAAAAGGTTCTTTATAAGTTTAATGAATGTTACAATTGTTGATTATAAATCAGGCAATATAAGCTCGGTAATAAATTCTTTTAAAGAAGTTGCTAAAGATAAAGTGTCTATCGAGGTTACTTCAGATTTAAATAAAATAAAATCATGCGATAAAGTGGTTTTGCCAGGGCAGGGCTCATTCAAAAGCTGTGTGGAAGCTTTGGACAAGATTAATGGGCTTAAAGATACACTTAATGAATTTGTAATAACTAATAAAAAACCCCTTCTTGGAATTTGTGTTGGTTTACAAATGTTCGCCGATATTGGTTATGAGGAGACTGAAACGAAAGGGTTAGGATGGATCTCAGGAAAAGTCTCAAAAATAGATAATCAAAATGGAAAATTTAAACTTCCTCATATTGGTTGGAACCAGATAGATATTACAAAAGAAAGCAAAATCTTTAAGGATGTAGAAAATAATTCTCATATGTACTTTGTACACAGCTATGAATTTATTCCAGAGGATAAAGGGGTGATTTCAGCAACTACAGATTATTCATCAAAAATTGTTTGTTCTGTTGAAAAAGAAAATATTTTTGGTACTCAATTTCACCCAGAAAAGAGTGATAGGATAGGGCTTAAAATGATTAATAATTTTATAAATTTGTAAAATGAAAATATTTCCAGCAATAGATATTAAAAATAAAAAATGTGTGAGGTTAGTAAAAGGAGATTTTGATAATAAAACTGAATATGAAATGTCTCCAGTTGAACAAGCTAGAAAATATAAGGATCATGGATTTAAAAATTTACACATAATTGATTTAGATGGTGCTTTAACTGGTGAAACAGTAAATTTAGATATTATTAAGGATATAATTATTAAATTTGATTTAAAGGTTGAGGTAGGTGGTGGTATTAGAAATTCTGATAGTATTCAAAAATATATCGATGCAGGTGTTGAGAAGGTAATTTTGGGGAGCGCTGCTATTAAAGATAAAAACTTCTTAAAAGGATCATGTGAAAAATTTCATAATCAAATTGCTCTAGGCTTAGATGCCAAAAATGAGTATTTGTTAATATCTGGATGGAAAGAGAGCTCTAATCAATTAACTTTAGATTATTTAAAAGAAATCAACGACTATGGTGTTAGTAGATTAATTTATACTGATATAAATAGAGATGGTACGAAACAAAGTCCAAATTTTAATGAAACAATGAAAGTTGCTGAGATGTCAAAGTGCCCCATAATTATATCAGGTGGTGTTTCATCAATAGATGACATTAAAAAAGCAAAAGATTTAAAAAATGTTGAGGGTATAATTGTTGGTAAAGCTATTTATGATGGTGACATAAAATTGCAAGAATTAGTAAAAGAAGATGCTTAAAAATAGAATAATACCATGTCTAGATGTAAAAAATGGTCGTGTTGTTAAGGGTATAAACTTTGTTGATCTTAAAGATGCAGGAGACCCTGTGGAACAAGCTAAAGTTTACAGCGACGGTGGAGCTGATGAAATTTGTTTTTTAGATATTACTGCTTCAAATGAAAATAGAGATATAATTTATGATGTTGTGGAGAAAACTGCAAAAAAATGTTTTGTGCCATTAACTGTAGGAGGTGGTGTTAGAAGTGTTGAAGATATCAACAAATTACTTAATTTTGGTGCTGACAAAGTTTCAATAAATACAGCCGCAGTTGAAAACTCAAAATTAGTTGTTGAAAGTTCAAAAAAATTTGGATCTCAATGTATTGTGGTTGCAATAGACGCAAAAAAAAATGGGGATAAGTGGGAAGTATTTACTCATGGAGGAAGAAATAACAGTGGTGTTAATGCACTGGAATATGCAAAACAAATGGAAGAAAATGGTGCAGGAGAGTTATTAGTAACATCTATGGATAGAGACGGTATGTTAGTTGGTTATGATATTGATTTAATATCTAAAATTTCATCTAAGGTAAACATTCCTGTAATTGCATCAGGAGGTGTAGGTAATTTAGATCATCTAGTAGACGGAATTAAACTAGGTAAAGCTAGTGCAGTTCTAGCTGCATCAATATTTCATTATGGAAAACATTCAATTAAAGAAGCTAAGGAGTATTTGGATTCAAAAGAAATACCTGTTAGAATTTAGTATGCTAAATACCTTAGAAAATTTATTTAATCTTGCTAAAGAGAGAAAAAAATCTCCTGTTGAAGGATCTTACACAAATAAACTTCTAAGTGACAAATCTTTTAGTAAAGAAAAAGTACAAGAAGAAATGAAAGAACTAATCGAAGCTGTAGAAAACAACTCAAACAAAATTCATGAGGCCGCAGACGTTTTTTATCATTTGATAATGTATCTTGAAGCAAACGATATAAATATAGAAGATGTTATGACTGAACTAAATAAAAGAAAAAAATGAGTTATGATGATAACAATATATTTGCAAAAATCTTAAGACGTGAAATTCCTTGTAAAAAAATTTATGAAGATAACTTTGTATTATCGTTTCATGATATTAACCCACAGAAAAAAATTCATGCGCTAGTAATCCCCAAAGGAAAATATATTGATCTTGATGATTTCAGTGAAAAAGCATCCGCAGAAGAAATTGTTGGCTTATTCAAAGGGATTAATATTGTTGCAAAAAAATTAGGTATATCAGTTGATACTGGTAAAGGATACAGGGCATTAGCAAATATTAGTGAACATGGTGGTCAAGAAGTACCACATTTACATTTTCACTTATTTGGTGGTGAAAAAGTTGGTAAAATGGTCGAGTGAAAAAAGAAATTGAAAGAAATTATTTAGAAATTTGTTCCATTAATGATTTAAATGATACTAATGTTTGTCCAGAAGGATATAGAGTCGAATTCGTAAATCCTACAAATTTTCAGATAAATAAATTTTTTTACAAAAATGTTGGAAAAAATCATCAATGGGTTGATCGTTTAGTCTGGACTGAAAAACAATGGATAAAATATACGTCTGATGGAAAAATAAGAACTTTTGTTTTAAAAAAAGGCGAGGATTTAGTTGGTTACTTTGAATTAATATCTCACTTAGATAAAAATGAAATTGAGATTGCATATCTTGGATTACTTGAGGAATATCAAAATAAAAAATTGGGTTCTTATTTGTTGTCTTCAGCGATAAAAAACTCATTTAATCAAAATCCGAAAAGAGTGTGGGTGCATACCTGCTCCCTCGATCACAAAAATGCTCTTAAAAACTATATTTCAAGAGGGATGAAAATTTTTAAAAAAGAGACTATTACAATTTAAAATTAATTTTGTGCAGGCAATTCAAACAAATTTTTATCAAGGATTTGATTTTTAATTATTGAATCTAAATAAGTAATATTTAAATTTTGATATATATCCAATGTTTGCCAACCAATTATATTATAATTTTTTCTGTCAAAAAATAAATTAATTTCATTATCATTTTGATTAAAACTAAAATGTATATATTTTTTATTTACAATTCTTTCTTTTGAATTGGAAATTTTTTTTAACAAGTAATTTTTATCAAGAATATAATTAAGAGAAGTTTTTTCCAGAGGATAGATATAATAACTTGTTAATGTTTTTACGACTAATGATTTTCCATTTGAAACTAAAATTTTATTATTTTTCAAATCATATTTACAAAAAATTTTCTTTGGATATTCTATTGCGCATTTCCCCCTTTCTTTCTTACCATTAATATTTTGTTCAAATTGAAATGTTAAGCTATTTATATCTTTCAAGTTATTAATTATATTTTCTTTAATAGCTCCAAATGCGTTTGTAGATATTATAAAAAAAATAAATGTAAAAAATTTTTTATTTAAGAACATCACGTTTTCCTACATGATTGGCTTTACTAACAATTCCATCAGCTTCCATCATATCAATTATTCTTGCAGCACGATTGTATCCAATTTGTAGTTTACGTTGTAAAAATGAAGTTGAGGCTTTTCCCTCAGATTTAATAATTTCAATCGCAGTTTGATAAAGTTCATCTCTATCATTCTGCTTCAAATTACTCTCATTTATCTCTTTTTCATCCGCAAAATTTAATATTTCATCTACATAATCTGGTTCAGCCTGTGATCTAAGATAGTTGTTTATTTTTTCAATTTCATCGTCTGAGACAAATGGAGCATGAATTCTAATAATACGATTGGCTGAGGACATGTACAACATATCACCCTTACCTAATAATTGTTCTGCGCCTTGCTCACCTAAAATAGTTCTACTGTCAATTTTAGAGGTAACCTGGAATGAAATTCTTGTAGGAAAATTAGCTTTAATTGTACCTGTAATAACATCAACACTAGGTCTTTGAGTTGCCATTATTATATGAATTCCTGCAGCTCGAGCCATTTGAGATAATTTTTGTATGTAATTCTCTATTTCTTTACCAGCAACTAACATTAAGTCGGACATTTCGTCTACTACAACAACAATGTATGGCATAGGAAGTTTATGTTTATTATTATAGCTATCTATATTTCTAACTCCCTCTTTGGTCATTAGTCTATATCTACTTTCCATTTCTTTGACGACCCAGCCTAATACTGATGCAGCTTTTTTCGCTTCAGTTATAACTGGACAGATTAAATGTGGGATACCTTCATATGTTGAAAGTTCTAACATTTTAGGATCAATTAAAATAAATTTACACTTTTCTGGAGAGTGACGGTACAATAAAGAGAGAATTATTGTATTAATACAAACTGATTTACCTGACCCAGTTGTGCCGGCAATTAATAAATGAGGCATTGAAGATAAATCTCCAATTATAGGTTCACCGGAGATATTTTTCCCTAAAGCGATTGGTAATTTTATTTCTTTTTTTTTAAAGTTTTGATAATTCAAAATTTCACTCAAATATACATTTTCCCTAGATGTATTTGGTAATTCGATGCCAATTGTATTACTTCCAGGGATTGTAGATATACGAGCAGACTCCGAACTTGTATTTCTTGCAATATCATCTGAAAGATTAATAATTTTTGAAACCTTAATTCCAGCAGCGGGTTCAAATTCATTTAGAGTAACGACAGGACCATGACTAACTTTTTTTATACTACCATTTACACCAAAATCTAAAAGGATTTTTTCTAAAAAAGCTGGATCATTCTCATTATTTTTGTTTAAGTTTTCCTTACCTTTTTTTGGTGGAAATTTTAGTAATTTTATTGATGGAAATTCAAAGCTTAATTTATTTGTTAGATTCTTCTCAGCTTTTATAAATGGTAGGTCCTCTTGAATGAGATTTTTAATTTCTTCTTGAGGTAAATATTCATTAATAATTTCATTTTCTTTAGTATAATTTCTCTCTTTAGTCTTAAAAAGATTAATTGAAAAAAGGTAAAAACTTTTTAAATTGAAATTGATACTTGCAAAAAATAAGATAATTGAACTTATAGATAAAAAGAAAAAGAAAAAATCCTCGTAAGAAAAAATTAAATTATTAAAAAATACTTGGTTTAGATAATTCCCTATAAACCCCCCATTTCCGTGAATATTCAATATAAACGAATTTTGATAAAAATAAGCTAAAAATAATGAACCCAACAGTGAATATAACACTACATAAAAATTTTTTTGAATAATTAAAAAAATATTTTTTTTTTTGAAGATAAAGAAACCTGTAAAAACGAATGACAGAGGCACTAAGTATGATACAAGACCTATTGATTGAAAAAAAAGGTCAGAGATGTAACTGCCTCTATATCCAACTAAATTTTTAATTTCTGTATTTTCGGGGAAGATAAAATTGGGATCCTCAGGAGAATATGATATTAAAGACAAAAAAAGAATAATCCCCAAAAGACAAAAAATAAAACCACATATTTCTACTAATTTTTGAATCAAAAAATTTGTTATAGAATTTGTTACTTTTTTTATTTCCATTACTGACGACTCACAATTTATACTTTTATCATCATATTTTTATTGTTAAAATTAAAAATATTATGAAAGTTTGCATTGTCGGAGATGGTCTAGTAAGTTTGGCGTTAGCCAAGGCTATAATTAATCAAGGTATTAAAGTAGACCTTATCTCAGATAGAAATTCAAAAAAGATTAATAAATTGAGAACAATTGGAATTTCTAAGCATAATATAGATTTTTTTAATAATAACATTCTGAATATTGAAAAAAACTTATGGAAAATAAATCAAATTGAAATTTACAGTGATAACTTAAAAAATGAAAAAGTATTAGATTTTAAAAAAAAGAAATGTCCTTTGTTTTCAATTATTCAAAATTATAAATTCTACGATATTTTATTAAAATCACTTAATAAAAGTAAGTTGTTTAAGAGAAAAATAGATAAATCAATTAGTTTTCATGAAAATTATAATCTAGTTATTAATTGTGATCCAAATAATTTTATTACAAAAAAATATTTCTCAAAAAAATTCTTTAAAGATTATTACAGTTTTGCTCACACAACTATTATTGAACATAAGAAAATATCTAATAACACTGCAGTACAGATTTTTACAAAACAGGGCCCTCTAGCTTTTTTGCCAATCTCAAATACAAAAACATCAATAGTTTATTCAATGAGGGGAGAAAAAAAAATCAATCTGGGTGATTTGATTAAAAATTATAATACCAAATATTCAGATATCAAAATAAATCAAGTTTCACATTTTAAATTGTCCTCAATGAATTTAAGAAATTATCAATTTAAAAAAATTTTAGCATTTGGTGAGTTACTGCACAAATTGCATCCTTTAGCAGGTCAAGGATTTAATATGTCAATAAGAGATATTAAGATTTTGTTAGATCTTATAAAAAAGAAATTAGAACTAGGAATTGACTTAGATAGCTCAATTTGCATAGAATTTGAAAAAAAAGTAAAACATAAAAATTTTATTTTCTCTCAAAGTATCGATTTAATCTATGAATTATTTAATATTGAAAGTAAAATAAATAATTCGTTAATTTCGAAATCGGTTCAATTTTTAGGAAAAAAAAATTATGTAAACAATTTTTTTTCTAAATATGCAAATATTGGAATAGATATCTAGAATTATTGTAATGTAGTATTGTTATATTGATCAAATACGTAAGTAGTTAATATCTCCGATATTTTTGCTTTTCTTTCACCTAAGCTTTTTGTTTCAAGTAATGCTTGTTTTTCCTCTAATGTGAAGGGAGAAGCCATTGCTAAGGCGTTTATTGTTTCGTCTAAACTTTGTTTTTCTAATTCTTTCCAATTTATTATAAATCCTTTTTTTTCAAATAATGTCCTTAAATTTTTAAAGATTAATTCTAAATCAGAGAATTTTAAATCTTCTTTTTTTTCGCTAAGATCTTCCATGTATTTTTCAAATGATATGTTAAATTGTCTGTATTTTTTATCTGAAAATATTTCGTCAATTATTTCAAATCTTATTACTCCCCTAAGCTCAATTAAAAATCTTGAGTCGCTTGTTTCCTTGAAACCGACTATTTTACCTAAACAACCAATTTTATGAAGTTCAATACCTTTTTCATTATCTTCAGTATTTTTTGGTTGGACCATACCGATTAACTTATTTGATTTCATACTATCATTTATCATATCAATATATCTTGGCTCGAATATATTCAAAGGAACTGATGTCTTTGGAAATATTATAAAGTTACTTAAAGGAAAAACTGGTATGTTATTTGGAAGATTCATAT
>MDTE01096505.1_pt1 | contig 19489 bp, 19 predicted proteins | sample 811231 | NCBI WGS metagenome assembly MDTE01 (sample SAMN05326651, study PRJNA326480) | marine metagenome | isolation source: seawater | place: Indian Ocean: Red Sea | collected 2010 | reverse complement strand
TCTCCATCAGGGCTCACCAAGCCAGCTCTCAATGATCGTTCCACATCATCGGGCACCATATTGAGAAGAATGATTGCATCAGCGACTAGACCTGGGTCTTCGATACTGCCATCTGCACCAAGGCCATACCCATTTTTCATAGCCAAACCTATGGCTTTTTGTTCGTCTCTTGTACCTGAGACAAAGCCGCCATCTCCATTGAAAATGCCACTGACCCTGGTCTGGACCTCATCACTCTCAGGAATCATTTCGAGAATGCGTCGAGCTTGAGCAGGTGTAAGGTCAAACGGGGACTCTTGACGTCCTGGCTCTGGCAGTCGTGAAAGGACTTCAGCTTTCAGCCCTTCAACACCGCTGACCATAAGTGTTGCACCTGGAACGGGTCCTGGAACTGTGAACTGTATATCTCCAGTTTCGTCATCAATCGTTGCTCTCATCACGCCAGCCTCAAACTGCATGGCCAAAACTGGCTGCAACGCAGACATATACTCGTCACGAATATCTGGCGGCACATCCAAGTCAAAGAAAAGGCTTTGCAATTCGCCAGCAAACCGGAAGTCTCCATTCTGCGTCATGGTTCGGACAGCTGGAATGAGCACACCCTTGACGCCCACTTCCAACCTTTCCTCATCCGAAAGCATCGGGTATCTGGATTTCAGGTCTTCGTCGATTTCAGCATACCGAGCCCCCAAATACAAACTACTGATTTGATCCTCAAGGTCTGAAGCGTCGGCATCAGTGTCCAGGTTGAGGTTGACCCCGCCGACTGAAATGTTTAGAGAATCAAAGTCACTCAGACTTCGTTCTCCCAGGGCAGATTGGAGCAGGCTGATTTCAGAGCCCATGTTGGCCATGTCCGCTCCCAGGCCTACTTGCATGTGAGTTGTATCGCTCAGCATCCTTTCTTCTAGCTGTGCCTGGTCACGTTGCAGCAAACCGGCGTACATACGGCGGGTGAAGGTGGAATTGAACCCTTCGCTATAACCGCTGGACATAGGCCCAGTGATATCTCCAGCCAGCTTCCTCAGCTCTGCCTGAACATCTTCCACGGGTCGAAGCAAGCCATCTTCGCCTCGAACCCGTAAGTCTGGCAACAATCCTTCGTCAACGTATTGCAGCTGCTCCATAGCCTGAAGAACTGCGTGGTCTGCTCCCAAGCCCTTATCAATCGAGTTGGACCGACTGATTGTGCGGAATGCAGAGGTTGAAGCTTGAGTCAGACTAGACAGCAGGTTGTTGAGCTGGCGAGCTTGCGTCAGCTGGGAGCTGCGTCCAATCATGCCCAGGGGCATCACGTTCGCGGGCGGTTGCGGAACGTTGGTAGCTCTAGCTCTCGCTCCCTGGTTGGCCAGGAGTCCTAATGCAGAAGTGTTGAGTTGACTCATGGTTGGTGGTCCTTAGGTGAATTTCGGTATGAACAATGGCTTTTGGGTAGAACCGAATATCCCAGCAGCAGAACGCCCAGCCTCTCCGCCGCTGAAGAAAATAGAACCTTCGACATTCCCGAAGGCTGCGGTTCCAGCTGCCTGGATGCCCATACCAGCACCGAAACCTTGCAGGGCTCCACTAGCTGCCGCCAGGAGTGGGTCCTGGACAGCTGCGTCATAGGCTTGCTTGGTTTGGTCCAAGCCAAACGTGAGATTCTGTTTCTGGAACATGAATTGGAAGTCCGCGTTTTCTCCCAAGACAGCCTGGTTGATTTCATAGTCTCGCTCCTGAGCTCCGATGATTTGAGCTCCTGATCCAGAACCGGATGTCCGGCCAGCTCCAGCTAGAGCTGCCATAGCTGCTCCCCTGGCCAACGTGGCCTGGCGAGCTGCTTCAGCTTGTTCTCTTTGCAGCTTGGTCGAGGTAGCTGCACCTTCAGCTTTGTATTTTTCCACCAGCTGCCGGTTGCGGACGACTGCCTGGTTGTACGCAGCTTTGTTTGCCGCCCTGGTCTGAGCGTACGAAACCCCCCCTCCAATAACAGCCATGGCGATTGGAATGGCGAATGATCCCATGCTGACTCCTTATTGACCCATTTGCTGGTTGGTTGAGTATGTGCCGTAGATTTCAAGGCTAGCGATGGTCATAGGTCTAGCCTCGACACTTGAAATCTTGATTCGTTGCTTCTGAGCGTCACCAGTCACGATGAACTGCTCACTCCTGGTAGAGCTGGTAGATGACGTCTTGATCTCCGTCCTGGTGGATGTTCCACCGACTTCTCGTTGCCCAACGTTCTCCAGGGGGGTGATCTCAGTCTTGATGTCACCGGTGTCCTTCAGGTCAACCATGAGCTTGTTCACCACGGTCTTACCCTCGGTTACAGGCTTCTGCTCACCATCTCTGAAGTATGGCTTGGAAAGCTCCACGAAGCTGTCATACTTTCGGCCCAGGACAACCGTTCCACCCTGGAACTCATTGGAGGCGTCGGCGATAGTAAATGACGCTCCACCATTCAAGGGAGTCACACTTCTCAGGATAGTTGGGCTACCCGAGTGAACCATGTGCGTGATTTTTGGATCTTTCAGCTGCACACCATCGACCGTTGGCATGGTGAACACCGTGTTCCCACTAGAGTCGCTTACCGAAACTGGGTTGGCGTCAACGTTACTGATCTTGTGATCCATAAAGACCTGCTCAGTAAAGTTGGTCAGGGTCGAGGTATCTGCCAGGGGAATCCGGTCCAGGCAAAGTCTCGGAGGTGAGGAAGTGTCTTCGCGGCGGAGGGTATACATATCGCTATCCACGATGATCCCATCCAGGACAGCATCAGCTCCCAGGGTCCACTTGCCCCAGGCGGATTGAGCTCTTTCTCTTCCCTCCGCATATTGCGTCCAGGTGTAAACCGTAGCTGTACCCGAAGATCCCAGGGAAACGTTGGGAGCCGTAGACAAATCAATGTCTGCATACACATCGGAGGTAACAATGCAGGTCTTACCAGCTGGTATGACAACAGTGTCGAAAGGTTGAGCGGATCGGCCCAGGGCCGCACCTCCGGCGGTGTTGAGGTCCCAGTTGGCAGCATCAATCCAGTTACCTGACGAACCAGTTGGGTTGAACACTGCCGTTGCACCAGCGACCTGGAGGATGTTCGGCGTCTCGAAAATGAAGAGCTTGTCCAGGGGAGTCGAGCTCACCATGCTCTGGATACTCGTCGGGATCAAGCCCTGAGCTTGCTTGCTGATGTCATTAGCTACGTTTCCGCCAGCTACATCATCGAAGTAATACTCGTAGCAAACGGTGTAACCCGAGGTCTTGCCCAGGAAGTAGAGCCGGTTACCAATCAGAACGGGCCTTACATCTTGGGTCTCGTATTTCGACCTGGAGGTAATTGAAGCGGTAGATGGGCTCAGCACATTGTTGGTTTCGTCCAGGATGAACTGACGCCCCTGCTTGGTAAACACCACCAGCTGGCCGTTGAAGTTGACAACGTGCTGGATAACGCTGACGTCCTCGGTAGAGAGCTGCAAGTCGATTGCATCCGAGTCGGCCAGGACAGCTGGCGTCTCAACGTAGAAGTCAAAGAGGTCATCTACCTGGCTAAATGCCAGGAACTCGTCGGAGCCCAGGAGAAGTCGGTTCTTGTAATACCCCAGCTCTACGACTGGCAGACCCAGGCGAATGAACTCTGGAGGGGGGTTTCGATCATTTGAGCCTCGAACGATGTCGAACACACCTCCGGCCAGGTCAAAGTTGACGGGTTCAATCAGCCTGGTGACGTCAATATCGCGGCTGAGCTGGATCAAAATATCTTTCCTGGGCAACGGACCACCGGTGCAAATGACCTTGCCGTCACCAATGTTCTCAATCTCCTCAAGCTTCTGGTCAACGCCAATACCCGCAGCCCCTTCGGTAAACCGGCTAGCCAGAGCATTGAATGGGAGCCTACCGTTGGGACTACTTGTGCTATTACCGCCAGGGGAAAGACTCCGAGGTGCAATAATCTCTTCATCAGCAGATGTCCGAAACGCCAGCTGAAAGCTGCCACCTGTAATGTTCTCATTTGCCTTGATGATCTGCTCGTAGAGAGGGCGGTCGTTGAAGTTGATGACGTCCAGGGTGAAAGTCAACGTGCCATCTGCAAAGGCTTGCGTCCTGGTCAGCTTGATCGGCATTGAGGTGTTGGTGATGCTTGACCCGTCTGCGCTAACCTCAGTAGCCACCTTTTTGTTGGCGATCAAGGTCGTGTCCGCGATGGTCAAAAACACGAAGTCGTCAACCGTGGGGTTGCCGGAGTTGAGATAGGTCTGAGCCTCTGCTGACTTGGTGATCGTGGCCTTGACCTTGTTGTTGAGGTCAACCACCTCCAGGACATTCTGCCCGTACACGATTGCGTACTCTTCCTGGTCATCCCGCTCGATCTTGAACAAACGGTACTTCTCACCGTTGATGCCACCAAAGAAGTGGTAATGCAGGTGGCTTCCAGGTCGCCTGGTTGCCCCGTCCACCACATCGAAATCGACGTTCTCAGCGTCTTCTACCTGGGTGGGGAAGCGAATCGTGTCTGCCTGCGTGCTAATCCCTGCAATTAGGGAGGGAACACGCTGACGGAACGGGAGACTAGCCACGCTCTTCGTCCTGCTGCGGTGCAGCTCCGAAGATGCCACCAGTGTTAGGGAACATGCGGTTCATCTTCTGGGGATTGTGCCGGATAGTCTTCCGATCCGCCATCATCATTTCCTGGGCAATAGCTTGGTCAGCTTGTGGGTTGCCCTGGATTCGACGTTGGAAGTCCTGCTTGGCGGTCTTGGTAATCAAGTCCTGGAGAGAGATGCTGCAATTATCAAAGTCGATCTCGGTCACCAGGTCAATGATTGCCGAGCCGGTGAGGACAGCCCCAGCGTTGACGTCGTAAAGCTCAGGGGAGCCACCATTGTCTCGAACGACGATGGTGCGGTGGGAATCTGCTCCAGCTGCCTGAGCTGCCAGGGCAGCGGAGCCAATTTGGTTAGAGGCCTTACTGACCGCGTAGGCGGTGTTCTCAGGCCATCCCATGGCTTGGATTCGGGTGCTTGCCCGCTCCAGGAACTTCATGGCCCGCTCTGCAATCGTGACTCCAGAGCTGGTAAGGCCACTTAGGGTGGAGATTGGAAACTCTCCCACCGATTCAAGAATCTCGTTGACGGCATCGAGAGCTCGTCCAGTGTTATCGCCAAGTGCCATATCTATCTCCGTGAGGTGTGTCTTGTTCGTCCGCGAACAGCGTTGGCCTCATCGCTGTCCAGGACGTTGAAGTCTGCTCGGTCGAGCTCCATACGTTTGAGCTCTCGATCTCGGTCCACCATTTCCATCGCCAGGGCTTGGTCCAGGGCTCCAGCTTGCTTGTAGCTGCGGTTGTAGTCCATGGCGGTCTTGACCACCAGGTACTCGATCACCTCCTCGGGGAGCTTGTCCAGGTCAACCAGGTAAACGATTGCCACCTCCAGGTCAGAGCTAAAAGTAAAGGTGTTGTCCTTCAGGTCGAACATTTTGCTGTTCTTGACCAGGACGTCTTTTCCCTTGGAGCTTGCTACTGCGTCGATGTTGAGGATCGTCGCCGTACCGGTTTGGCCTCCCACGGTGGTTGGGATAGGGATTTCACCAGACCCGTCGGGTGAAAGTTTTTTCACTTCTGTATTGAAGTGCCAGCCCCGCTGCTGGAGGATCTTGTTGTTCCTGGTCAAAAAGTCCAGGATCAGACCAGGCGTGCTGATCTTGCCCTCTTCATTATCTAGTTGTGCTTGATTGGTTTTGTGACCGCCAAGACGCATCAGGACGCGATTGACCGCATCCACCTGGGCAAGTGTAGTAGCCATGCTTAGAACTCCGGTGCAGCTGGGTTGAATACCAGGAAGTCAATGGTTGAGGTGGTCAAGTTGATTGGGAACTTGATCTTGCCCAGGCCAACAGCACCGTCCACGGTAAAGTCGATTTGCGAGTGCGTCAAAGCCGCCCAAGAGCCTATGGACTCGCCCGCTGCTTTGGTAGCGGAATCTGCGGTAACCATGGCAAAGGGGACGCTGGTGGTGCTGTTTGGCCCAGGACTAGCTTGGGCACCGGTGGTAAAGGTCACCGTGATAGTCCCTGCGGACACACTTGGGGTATTGCAGTTGAATGATCGTGAAAGTGAAGCAGCCGTAGCTGCGCCAGCTCCATCAGTAGTTACGGTCAATCGCCCGTAGGCCAGGCAAGCTGTTTGGGCCCAGAAGGGCCGAGTTACCTTGATACCGTTGGTGGCGGAGTTGTTTACCTCCAACACTTTCTGGTTCGCATTGTCATCAATCCCAGTGGACGCAAAGTCGCTGATCGTTCCACCGTTGATCTTGTCCCCTGAAAGCTCATCGTCGTCAAGGGTCACTTGGGCTCCAGTGAAGTCAGCTGTACCTTTGACTTCCAGGAGGCCGTTCACTTCAAGCTCTGCGCTATTTGCGATGTCAATTTTTGCGTTGGCAGGAAGCGTAAATACGTCAGACGCATCCCCCAGGGTCATGGCGGTGCCTGAGTTTGGAGAAATCTTGTCTACTTTGATCTCAGACATCTTCGCCTCCCAGCTCAGCTACTTTCGCAGCCAGGTCGTCTTGCCGCTTCTTGTCTCCAGGGCGGCGGAGCATGAGGCCACTGGCAAAAGTCAAGCCACTCACCAGGAGAGCTCCACCAGGGATAGTGCCAGCTTGGGTCTCCAGGGCTTGTAGGCCCATGTCCGTGACACTGCTCAGCATGGCAAACCGAGCTGAGGCATCCTCAATCTCAGTGGCAAACTTAGCAGACTCCCGCTCAACCCAGACTTGCCAGTCTTCCCAGGCGACCTGAGCTTCTTTGAGATTGCTGTCTGCTGAGACTCCAATGGCGTTGGCCACGGATGGAGGAATGTCCACCGAGACTTGCTTGCGGACGTCGCAGCCGGAGAGCCCTGCCAGGATGGAGATGCCAACCAGGCAACCAGCGATAACGTAGATGGGCGTCTTGTTCATGGGATCTTTCTACCTGTCTGTGAGCCATTCAACCGGAATGGCCTGGGGGATGCAGTAAGAGGAACACGGGTCCTCATGGGGTTGTTTCCTTTGAGAGCTCTAATAATCGTGAGCTGCTCGGTCGCGGTCTTGTACTTATTGAAGAACACAATCGGCAAGAATGCTTTCTGGGCAGTCGTATTTAGGAAAAACGAGATTGGGAAGTTGTCTTTGAGATGGTGGGTGAACTCAACAGCGGTGGGGGAGGTAGCCGTGTCCACACCGTCAGTGCCAGTCCCAGATCCGTTCATGGCAAAGAAGCCAGAGACCAAATCTTTCTTTCCAAGGGGGTCAGAGGTTGGGTTGATCCGGTCATCAGGGGCTGGGATGATTGAGCGGATTGTGCCGCCAAACTGGCCAGTTGTGTCTCTAAGCTTGACTCTTGGCCCAGTGCTGGCGTTGTCTATGGCAAACCCAACATTCTTGTTGCCGCTACCAAAATTCATACTTTTCTGGGAGTTGAACGGAGTGCCGAACCCCCCGAACATGGCAGCAAAGCCAAAGCCAGTGGTGACACTACTGTTGCTTTGATCCCCATTCAGGGCAGTGAGCCGACCAGTTTGAGTATCCAGGTCCATGTGAGCGTGCCACATACCTGTTGACCAGCTGCGTTTGTCTCCGTTTGATCCTTGCTTGCCTGTATGGGCTTCGATCAAAACCTGGGGCAAAGCGTCATCAAACTTGTTTGCCTGGGTTGCCAGGAAACCTGCGGTCCCAGCTGTTGTCAGGTCCATCTCTAGGGTCATGGCCTGACTGGTTGTTGAGTAAAGCTCGGCCACCTGGATTGAGCTCAAGCCACTAGGAAAGAAGCTGGCGTTGCCAATCTTCCCCTGGGTCAGGCATGGAGCCTCTGGAACCGGAGAGTTTCGGGTGAAGTTGCAACCTACCCTGGTGCTTTGGGAGGCAAAACCACCAATGTGGCCTACGTCAAAAGGCCCATCGTACTCTGTGCTTGACAGCTCCGCAGACGCAGTGCTCGGGAACGAGAATGATTCGTTCGATCCAGACGCATCCTTTCCCTCTCCTGATTCGTAATCTGCTACACGGATTCCGTTCCAATAGAGCCTCACGTTTGATGGTGAAAGAAAGACGCCGGTAATCATATGCCAGCGGTCGTGGTCCGCCGTTGGAGCTGTGGAGGTGTTCAGCGACCCACCTCGGAACTCATCGGCTCCCAGGATCTTAGTAGCTGTAAACAAAACATCACCCGCGACCCCAGTGCTTGCTTGCGCAGCTGACATCTCAAAAATACACGGGACCGTGTTCTTGTTGTTCTGGAACCCAATGCCTACTGCCTTCCATTGGCTTAGGTCTACGGTTCCATAAGGGGCGATTTTGGAAACGGCCATAACTGGGTGCACACCATTCAACCCGCCAGACTTGGAAGATAAGTCATCGACCTTGACCCAGGCGTTCATGGTGAACGGGTATTGACCACCGTTTGGGCTACCAAACACGGAAGAGCTCGAACCACTCTGATCTGAATACAGTCCGTCAGTACCAGAAAATATCTGGTAGTACCCACCGGTCGCCATTCCAGCTTGGTGCCATCCTCCCTGGTAGAGCGGGCCGTTTGGCCAGAACTGGTTGGTGGTCGCCGTAGCTGTAGCACCTGCACATGGATGATGCCTCAAGCGGTGGTGATTGGTATTGACGGCGGTGGTCAAGCTCGAAGAGCTGTGAGTCAGAGCTCTGGAGTAGAAAAGCCGGTCGGCACCTGAGCCAGTAACAGTCTCGAAGTCAAAGTGTGCGGAGCATCCCATCTCCAGGAGAGGGCCACTGAGTAGCTCCCGAGCATGGAGCATGTTTGGCAGCTCCACATCATGTGACTCTCCTGCCGGTGCGTCCAGGGTCTCTGCGTACAGGCAGAAGGCCCCTTCGTTCCGCATCTGGCCAATGAGGCGTTCCCGAATCATTTAGAAGAGGGAATAACCGAAGTTGCCCTTGGCGGAATTGTTGGCTGTGTCCAAGGATGGAAACACAACCAGGAGGTGTGTGGACCCTTCCAGGTCAACCGTCACCGTCGCAATAGAGTTTGCGGCATTTTGGGCGGCTGCTGAAGAGTTGTGACCCACAACCCGAATGCTGTCGTCACCCTCAACGAAGGTGATTTGGTCACCAAACTTATCGGTGTCCAGGAAGGTCCCGCCAGCTGTGCCAGCCTGGGTACCGATGGTCACATCCAGGGTGCAAATAAAGCTCGGAAGGTACTGAGTCTCAGCTCCGTTAGGAGAGTAGCCAAAGATTTTGACACGCAGATTGTTGTTTTCGGTGCCATTGTTAGGCTCAAAGAAGCAAAGCTTTGCCAGGTTGTGATCGTGGCAAGGGACGGCTTCGTAATTGGCCACGGCTTCTGGGTCAGCTACCAAGCCGATAGCTGCGGTTTGAGCGGTATCGACATCGGTGGCGTAACCTCTAAACCAATGCTTAGGGGGCGTTGACAGTTGAAATTGGGGCATATCTGATCCTGGCTTTCAATTCTTCCACATCCTCGCGGAGGCGGTCTTGTTCAGCCGCCAGGAGTTGCTGGCGTACTGCGATTTCAGTGAGGAGACGATCATGGGATTGGTAAGCAAAGAAGACGCTACCAATTATTGAGACCGTCAGGGTGATAAGACCCAGCCAATCTCTTTGTTGGAGGGTCACTTTGTTTGAGGGGGTGAGTGTCATCGTGTCTCCGCAAACAGGCCCCAGGGAGCCGAAGCTCCCCAGGGCCGAGAAAGGAGGAAGCGGAGAAAGTCTTAGTCGCGGTAAACACCGACGACACCTGCACACCATGGAGCAAGGACGTCAGCACCAACCAACATTTGAGACTTCATAAACTTGGTGTTACGCCGCTCGTCGTCCTGGAGGATCGACCGGAGGCCAGCGGACTGGACCATACCGATTGCAGCGGAACCTTCTTGGGCACCACACAATGCCAGGGCAGCTGGCTTAGCAGCAGCCTTAGCGGCAGCGGTGTCCGCACCACGACCAGTCACGTTGACCCGATACTTGGTCGGGGTAGACGTTCCCTGGAAGGTGCTAGACAGCGAGCTAGCGATACCTTCGACGGCACCAGCGGTGTAGTTACCGTTCGTTCCGAATTGACCAGGCATGTGGTTGGTCACGATGAGGTTGAAGCCTTCCAACACACCCAGGATACGACGGTTCAGGTCACCTGGAACTGAGGTCACATCCTTGCTGAATGGGTTGCCTTGACCTTGAATGGTCGTGGTGGCTCCGGAACCGGAAGCTGCTGCGGTTGTACCAACAGCCGCGTAGGTGCTAGCTTCGTGACGAAGGATCGTACGAATGTACGGAGGGATGAAGAGGTAACGACCGGTTTCTGGCACGTTGTCCTCGTCAAACTTCTGAGCGAGCTCAGCGATGTCATCGCGGAACCGGCCCGATCCCACCGAGCTGTTGGGGTAGGCGACCTTGATGTCGGCCTCTGCCCCAGAGGCAGCGGTCACACCATCGTCTCGGAAGATTTGCTTGCCACCGTTGTGAACAGCTGAGACAGCTGCGGTGCGGGCGGCGGACAAACCGATAAGACCGAGCTTCTTGTCCATGTCGATAGCCAAAGCACGACCGAGCTTGGTCGCGTAAGGGGCCAGGACGTCGAAGTGGCTGATCTCCATATCCTTGAACGGAACGTCAAGGTGGGAAACCAGGATCTCATCGACGGTGACAGTACCCTCGGTCATGGTTACCGCTTGGCCAAGAATCTCGTTACCTGGCGTGTGGTATTCGGGCTTCACACCGGAGTCATCACCGATGATGGGCCATTGAGCTGACTTGCCGGACTCCAGGACCTTGGTGGCCATGATGTTGCCGGTGTTGTCGTAGAAAACAGTTTTCTCACGGAAAGCCTCAAGGACAATGCCGCTAAAGACCTTCAGAGCGAGGTCAGTAGCTGTATTGGCACCTGATGGGTCCGTAAGGAATCGGACTGGCGAAGAGTTTGCCATTGGATTATTCCTTTAGGAAGGGGGGTTGCTAGTTACTACATAACCAGGCGTCAGGTGTCCTTCGCCGTCCAGGGCCGATTATTCGGGTGTCCCTTTCGACTTTGGGCTGGTTGCCTTGGTCTCAGTGGTTTTGGAGCGAGTAGAACGACTTCGCTCCTTCTTTGCGTCCTGGAGTTTGGCCAGCTCTGATTCGAGCTCGGCGATCCGTTCAGCCTGAGTCTTTGTTTGCATGACTGCTTCTGCCTGGGTAAGGGGCTTCTCAACCTCTCCTACGTCTGCCAGGCAGGCTACCAATGCGTAATGTTCGTTTTGTCCCTGTCTTTCGATCAAGGGTTTTCCGGTGTTGGAGTCAAAGAGAGTCGCGTAGGTCTTACCGTTCATGTAGTGGTAAGAAACTTTTGCTCCCATTTTTGCCAATGCAACAGCTTGATCCGGGGTTGCGTGTAATGCCATGTCAATTCACTCCTTGGATGAGGTGCATCGGGGTGTTGGCCAGGCGAGCCTTCTGCTCTTCCGTCAAAGCTCCGCGTGATCTCGCGTGCTCAAAGACGGCCAGGACCTCATCAACGGATGCGTACCCTGCGGTGTTTGTAACCGGTGCTTCACCTGCGTTGACCATACCTGGCTGGCCGATGCTCTGGCCGGTGGTCATCTTGTAGTCGTAAAGCATTTCCTTGATCGGTGCCTCGAACCGATTGGGATCTGCCAGGCTTTCGTTGAGCTCATCCAGCTTTGCGTCTGCATAGTGGGAGCTGGCCCATGCGAAAAGTTTTTCCAGGTTCTGCTCTCCACCAGCCATTTCCTGGGCCTTGGCGTGAGCTTGTTCCTGCTGAGCTACACCCTGGTCATAGATGGCTGACTGGCCATGCATGAAGGTGTCAACGACATCCCTGGAGTAGCCCTGCTGCTCTAGCTTCGCATATTGAACATCGCTAAGAGAGCCGGTATCCGCCCAGGTCTGGGCCAATGCTTCCCCCTTGAGCCCCGCAGCGTCCAGGAGTGAGGCCACATCAGGCGGGAGGTAGGAATTATCTTCCCCGATGCCGTCCTGATCTTGAGCCTGCTCCAGGTCGGGCTGTTGTCCGCGTTCACCAAGCTTGGCCTCCAGCTCTTTGTAGGCTTTCTCCAGGGCGTCTACGTCCTGGTACTTCCCTGCCAGAAGCTGCGCCTTTTGCGCTTCCTCAGCCTGGGCTTGCGTTTCCTCGTTAGTAGGGAAGCGAGCTTCAGCTGCGTTTTCCCCGACAATCTCGACGTTGGATGGGGCTTCAATGCCACCATCTTCTTGCATATTTTCCATGCGATTTATTCCTCTGCAATAGCCTGCTCTTCAATGATACGGCCACCGGACTGGATCATCTGCTGCGCGGCTTGCTGCTGGACGGCAGCTTGTTGCGCGGCTTGTTGTTCCTCTGCAATCTGCTCAGGCGTCTTGACGAGGCCTGGTTCGTGAATGCCCTGCTGTCGCATGAGAGTGTCGATCAATACGTCCATATTGACTCGGCTCATGGCTTCGGGGCCTAGTTGTCCCAGAACCTGGAGGATCTGGAGAATCTTGGATGAGTCGTTCTCGCTGGCCAGGGCAGCTACGCCGGTCAGTGTCTCGACCTCAATAGAGTCTTTGGGGAGCTTGGGAAGCAGCTGGTCACGCTCCATCATAAATCGCACCCGCTCCACCAGGGGCTGTTGCTGGGCGTCCGCGATCGGAGCGAAGATTCCACCCAGGGCACCTTCGAGCTCTTGAGCTACACGGCGTACCTGGAAAGCTGTAACACGCTCACCCGTGGGTGTAGCTTCGCCTTCCATCAGCATCACGCTTGCCAGGTCCCTGCGTACATTTTCCCTGGTCTGGGCGGTTACCTGGAAGTCGGCAACCTTCCCGGCCTGAACCATGGCGACGTCCAGGACAGCTCCGCTTTGCACCCGAGCCTGGATGACCGAGCCGGTTGGCTTGGCCAGGTCCTCAGCTCTGACCTGGCTGTTGTAATCCACGGCAAAGAGCTGTTTGGATGCTGTAGCTGAGAAGTCCAGGATGGCCATGGTTAGCTCATTCATGGATCTGATGTCACCCAGGTTCAGCTCAACCATGCCTCGTCCGTAGTGCTCACCAGGGGCGAGCTCGAAGGCGGTGCATAGGAACGGGCTGATCTCAGTCTCTTCCTGGTGGATCGTGTTCTCGTTGAGCTCCTGGGTAATCAACCAGGTATTGGACATAGGTTGCCAAGCACAACGGGTGTAGAGGTCCATCATGCGTTCAACACAATGGATCTGCATCAATTCACCCATGTCCAGGCCAGCCTCAAACAGGCGTTCTGGGTCCAGGGTTAGAGGGTCAATCTTCTCACGCACAATATGGTGCATGATCGAGCCGGAGCTGTCACGCTTGGTGACGTACTGATCTCGGCGGAACAGCTTGATTTGATAGTCGTCAGTGATCTGCTCCAGGACATCACCAGTCACCAGGAGTTGGGAGAGAGCAGCCCGCTTCGTCGATCTGAAACCGGTTCGACGCATGTTCCCCAGGCGTTGAGGCTTCTTCTCCAGCTGAGCCATAATCATGTGCTCGTGGAGTGAAAGAATGCTTTCAATCTGCTGGATTGTGTCGGGATCGGTGTCGGGACTGTAGAGGAGGGACGAAGCAGGCCGCAGCGAGAAGAAAGGTCTACCAGGGGGGTAGAGGGCCATGAGCAACCGGCCCTCCAGGTTGGTGATGCCGCGAGCTGCGAGCGACGAATACGGCTCAGGCAGCTTGTCATTGGCATCGTGGCCGTCAGGAGGCAGGATATGTGGCTTGGTCAGAGAAGCACAAAAGCGAGCGCGGTCAAGAATCCCTTGCCGAAGAGCGTTCTCCTGGACGTAAAGACTCTTGATTCCCTGCATCAGTAGCTCACCGATCCGCCAGATCCACCAGCTGAACCACGCCGGATGCGTAGCTTGGTGCGGCCACGCCGAGCTCTACGCTCCTTGGCCAGGGCACCAGATGTCTCAAACGGCTCGGACATTGGTGGGGGTGGTGGCACAGGTGGTGGTGGTGGTGCTTTCTTCTTGCGTCCCATTTCAGGCTCCTACGGGTTTGTTGGGGTCGTATGGGTTATCAATGAACTTACGAGCTCGGTACTCTGGTTTGCCTTTCACCTTGAGCCCAGTGCCACCCCTTCCATACTGACGAATCCTTTGACCCAAGGTCAAGCCCGATAGCATTTGGTTGGTGACCGTTCTTTTGGGACCGAACTGAGCACCCATTACCGTCTGTTGCTCGTGTTCATTGGGCCCGACGCGGTTCCTCCACCAGCTGTGGTGCCGGTGGTTGGGCCGCTGGGCTGTTGAGCCATCGGCCTTTGGTTGGGCCTGCGAATGTTCATCATGCCCTTGTTTTGATTTTTCATGCGGGCACGCTTTTGTGCAAAACGAAATCTACCTCGTCGTCCCATTACATACTTCCTCTCGTGCTTGGCCGGTCGATTCCCATTCGCTCAAAGCTGGCCTTCTGGATAGAAGTGCCACGCTCGTTGCGGCGGACAATTGGTTTACGAAGATCCTGGTTCCTGGCGGAACGGTTACGGTTTTTTCGACGCCGCATCAGCAGCATGGGCAACAAGCCCATAGGTCCCATAGCTCCCATACTTAGCTCCTTGGCAGTAGTCGGATTAGCTCATCAACGACCGAACGTCGGCCTATTTCATAGTTGAGCTGGTCCAAGTTTGATTGGTGGTAGGGGTTCGTCAGGTCTGGTCTTGCGATAATTTCGTCCAGCTCTCTAACGAGATCCTCGGATTTAGGAGGCAACCGGTGTGGTAGATCCCTGATTTCTGTATCCATTTCCTCATTCCGTTTGGGGTGATTATTCGTTGGGGGACGTCCACTCCAATATGGCGAAGACAATCCCGAATAACGTCAACGCAATCGCCGTCTTTTCGTTTGAGTCCGACAAGTTTCTTCCAAAGCTCCAGGTGTTCTACCTTGTTTGTGGGGGCAAAGTCGGAAAGGTCCACCTCTTCGTCACACTCGAAGGTGTGGTATCCATGCCAGGCACCCCGCTTCATGTAGGTCATAAAGGGCCAGAAAATACACCGGTCCCAAAACCGCTCCATAACGACGACGCCGTTGCTGACGGCCAGGTGCGAAGTCCGGCCACCACCAAACAGCTCGATCCAGAATCTATGCCAAAGGGGCCTATCGACCCTGGAATAGAACACAATGAGGCGTTGCCTGTTCGTTATCTCGGTATCAGTCATGGTGAAAAGAAGTAAGAGCTAGCCAGAACCTGGTTGATGTCGTAGGAACCCTTGTCAGGAGGGGGGTCCAGCAGTCCTGGATACTGGATACTCCACTCCTGGTAGAGCTTTTGCAGCAGATCCTCACGGTGCAGCTCGATGAATGACCGCCGGATCGCTCCCTGGAGCCGGTCAAAGTCCCCTGCATGAGTCCAGAATGAGTCGTGGACCGCTGCGAAGTGCACATCCAAGCGTTTACAGGCCAGGGCTACCAGCATCAAATGGCTGGCGTCCAGGCTGTGAACGTAGTTTGGAACCACCCCAGCTACCTGCCTTCCGACCAGGCAGGGGTGATCGTCCTGGCGGTAGGCCAGGGTCACCCTTTGCATCACGGTGTTGACCACACACTTGGTCATGTTCCGGTAGGGCTGAATCACTGGGAAGCCCAAAGGAGTTGTCCAGGAGACCGGCTCGTACGGAGCTGCCTTCATCATTCTCCTGGATGATTCCTCCAGCCAGTCAAAGATTGCCTTGCCAGCTGGGCAGCTGTCCGCGTTTGCCTGCAGGACTGCCTTGGATACATAGTCGCTCACCTTGAACAGCGATTCGTTTGGCACACCCAGGTCTTTGAGTACGCCTTTGACCTGGTTCCTGGCCCCGACTGGAGTGACCCCGTACACCCAGGTCATGGATGGCTGCTTGCAAACTGTCCGCCGATCCTTGCGTGATCCCAGGTATTTGGACGCCAGCTTGGCTTGCGGCTTCGAGCTGGCGTCATCTGCGATGACCTTGTGCAGGCAGTCAGAGACATCTGCGTAGTTGTCCTCCCTGGGATCGAAAGCTTCTGACGGCATCATGTTTACCGACTTGGCCCCATCTTCATCCCTGCCCAAAGCGGCCAGGTGTTGCTTTCCGTTGCATGTCCCGTCTGACTGAACGGGAACGCGGGCGGCGTACTCGGGGTAGGTCAGAGCTAGGCAGCTAGCCAAGAACTGCCAAGGCTCGTCCGCATCCATCCACCAGGTATGTTCGCAGGGGTTCTCAGCTGATCGCTCGATCAGAAGTCGGTGCGTGGCGTACCACTCGTTTCGTTTGGTCAAGCTTTCCTTGTCCAGGCCCCAGAAGCTAGCTGCCTGAACTCGATGCCAGAACATACCTCTGGCCCCTGGTTCAACCTCCTTGTCAAACATCAGCAACGACCTGGATAGATCGTCGCCGTGATGGTTGAGGTAGACGGGTATCGGGTAGAGCCTGGTGCGGAAGTCCAGCTGGTGCGGCATGTAGAACTTGCCACGATCCACGAACTCCCGAGCTGCCCATATCTTCTGAGCTGTCTCGATCCGAGCTCCAGCCAGCTTGTTGTTTGCGGTATGGACCTCGTGAGCTTTGGCCTTCCAGGCTTTTAGGCTGGCGGCGTTGCTTGAGATGTCCGCAGGCTTCTCAGGCATGACGTGGTTCTCACGCCCAGGCAGGCCAGCTACCCCTCCACCCTCATCCCAGAGCTGTTCAACCACCTCCAGGACCTTTCGGTTGATTGTCCAGGGCGTGGAGTTGACGTAGTTGAGGGCGTCGTAAACCTTTTGGCATCCGTCCCCAGCTACCTTGACCGCAGCTTCCTGCTCCCTGGTGATCTTGGAGACCAGGGGAGTCTTGATTCTCATGTACCCGCCTTCGTACTTGGAGCACCAAAGGCTTGGCGTTACCACCATGGGTGAGTACCTGGGACGGAGGTTCTGCCTGGCCAGGTGGCCATCCTCCACCAGCTCAAATATTTCTGGAGCTAGACGGACCACTCCCTTCTTCTGGTTATCTCTCCATTGACGCTCATGCTTGAATGCCAGCTTGAACCCCAGGTTGTAGTCCTGGGAGGAACAGCTTTCGATTGCCATCCACATCATGGTCACGCCGATATGGGTGCAGACCTTTCGGTTCCAGAGGTGGTCGTCCAGGGTGCGTTTGGCCCACCAGTTGACCCTGCTCGTGCTGAGCTTCTTGAACCTGCGATCCAGGTCTTTCAAGCTAGCCGAGTCTGACTTCCTGAGCATGTCATGGTGCAGCTCAGCGATGATCGAGGAGCCGATTGCGTATGCCAGGTTGACTACCAGGTCACCGGAAGGGCTTGCCAGGCACCGGCCCAGCATCTCGTGAAGAGTGCATACGACCAGTCGGTCAGTGTCCAGGGCGAGCAGGGCAGGTCCAGCGTGTGCTCGACCCTTGCCTGGCTTACCCTTCCGGATCTCTCTTCTCTCCTGGCGAACACGAGCCGCCATCGGCTCCATCCACCACACCATCAATCTTTCTACCGGCTTTAGGCCAGCAGCTTCACCACGCTCAACCGCCTCCCTGGCCAGCCTCCGGTACCTGGCTACCCCCTTCTGTATCGCCAGCAGCTCCAGGTCTACCTGGTCCTGGATCACTGAGTCCAGGGTCAGCTTCTCTTTCGTCAAGGCCTCGTCCATGAATCACCTCCACCGTCTCGAACCGCTTTCCTTTCTTTTTGACGACTTGCAATTCCAGGCGTCCGTACCTGGACCATAGCTTTTTGTTTCGTCTGAAGGCTGCGGTCTCGACTCCTTTCACATCAATGTAACTAGGGCACCTATCGGCCCAGACTACCAGGAAGTCAGGAACGTACACGTTTTCTCGGACCCCGAGCCATACCCTGGGCTGCTCTATGTAGTCCAGTATGAACTGTCCTCGTTCAAGCTGGGTATGCAACATGACCGCGTACTCCATCTCTGCTTTGGACGCATAGGTCTTCCCGTTCCAGGTTCGTGCTTCTGGTGCAGACACCCGATACTTGTTCATTTTTGCCATGCAGCTCTCCAGACCGTCTCAACGGTTTCTTTGGTAGCTCCGGAAGCCACCCACTCACGCAGGTCTTTTCCTTTGAGCGGCTCGATTGTCCGTACATCCAGGCAGCTGGACTTCAGATACTTCGCCAGCTTCACTGCTCCAGCTCGCCCGACATCATCCTTGTCTGCCACGATGCAAACATCTTTGCCCCGCAGCAGCTCCTCACACTCCTGGACTGAACCCAGGCAGCTCGGTCGGCCTACCGCCTGGAAGCCAATCTCCAGGGCAGCTAGGTGATCCGTAGGTCCTTCGACTACCAGCACCAGCTCACCCAGGTTGAGCTCTTCCCTGGGCAGGAAGACACCCTGGCGTGATCCAGTGATGGCAAACTTTTCACCACTGAGCTTCCGAAGCCTGACCCCTATCACCTGGCCAGATCCATTGTGCATCGGAAAAGACATAGCGTTCTGAGCTTTGCACCAGCCCGACCTGGCTTTCTTCAGGGTGTCCAGGGAAAATCCCATGGTCCTGGCTATCGACTCGCCGTCCATGCGATCAAGCTCTAGCTCCATCTGCAACACCGCATCGGACCAATCAACCGTAGGTCGGTGAGGCTTTTCAACCAGGACAGGACTGGCCATCGGGGCCGATCCTTCAGGTGCGAAGGTCGTCCCGCCGTTTATGTCTTGCTTGATGACTCGCCAGCCGTCCGCCTCGGTCACCCTCATGCAGCGGACGACCTCACCAGCTCTGCCGCACCAGTCAGGTTTGCCGCAGATCGGGCATGGATTCGCCTTGGTCACTGTCTCCCAGGAATACATCAGTACCCGACCCTGATTAGAAACGCCGGTGTGAACTCCCCGACGTACGCATCCAACACGTTGAACTCCACCCAATCTTGTGCCTCCTCACGGCTCATACCCTGGCTCATAAACGTTTGGATGGCCAGGTTCATGTCATAACACGCAACCGTACCCACCCCCTGGATACGAACGACACCCACGACTGCTGAGTCCATGTCGTCAAACAGAACCATGTCGGGGTTTATCTCTCTCAACACCTCACGCAACGCTTCAATGTTGCGGTGGTCGTCTTTATCTTTTCCAGCCATTTGCAGCTAACGAATCAATCGCTCGACTCGCCTCCTCTTTGGTCATGGATTCCGTTCGGTAACCATGCTTTTCCAGGAGAGCAGCCTGCTTTACGGTGCAGAGCCCGCGTTCCATGCGGCTCCTGATCTTTCCAATCATCCTACTGGCGTCTGATTTGTCCATCCCCCTGGCGTCAATTCCTTGCTTGGCCAGGAAAACCACCTGCTTGTCTGAAGCTGGTTCCTGGTAGCCGGAGGGCTGAACGCCCAGGGTGCTGTGAGGATCGGCGACGGTGAACTTAGCTTTGGCTACGACCTTCTGACGTTTGGCCAGGGCCAGCTTGCGTTGTTCTTCCTGCTCGTCAATCTCCTCCTGCTTGGCCAGCTCGATAGCTTCGGCGGTGTCTATGCCGCCGCTGTCCTGGACAATCTTCTTTGCCCTGGCTTTCACCGAGTCGCTCAGGT
>MDTE01155574.1_pt1 | contig 19490 bp, 16 predicted proteins | sample 811231 | NCBI WGS metagenome assembly MDTE01 (sample SAMN05326651, study PRJNA326480) | marine metagenome | isolation source: seawater | place: Indian Ocean: Red Sea | collected 2010 | reverse complement strand
AAGAACCAATCGCTGTATGAATATTTGCACTATCCCAGTCAAAATCTCCAACTTTTACAGTACAAGCATTTGCACTAAAAGAACCTAGGGAGAAAAATGAAAATAGAGATAGAACAAGAAATAATTTTTTAATAAATTTCATATTCTTTCCTCCTAATTATTTAAATTTTATATCGGTTATTTATACAGAAACAACTTTTATTTGAAAAAAATGACAGAATTATTAGATATTTTTAATTGTCATTTTTCCTTTCTCTATAAGCAATATAAATCCCACTGATAATTATAATTATAGCGCCTATTATAACAGATTTGCTTGGTATTTCATAAAAAAACAAGTACCCCATAATTCCTACAAATATGAATGAGGTATATTCAAAGGCAGAGGTAACAGCTACATCTGAATGTCTTGCTGCTTGAGACATGAAATAATGCCCTAAAGATCCCATAACTCCAAGGCTAAGTGCTAAAGTTAAATTAAAAGCATCTGGAATAATAAAATCTGCAGGGAAAAATACAATTGAAGTAAAAAGCAATGCAAAAGAATAATAAAATACTATTGCAGTGCTTGTTTCTGTATTCATTAAAGACCTTGTAGACAAATATACTGAAGCCATAAAAAGAGCAGAGCCAATTGGTAATAATGATTTAAGTTGAAACAAATCAGTTCCAGGTTTTACAATTATTAAAACCCCAATAAATCCTATAATAATTGCAAGAATTCTATGAATGCCAATTCTTTCTCCAAGAATTGGAACAGCTAGTAAAGCAGCAATTATCGGAGCACTGTGAGCTATAGCAATATTTTCTGAAAGTAAAAGATATTTTATTCCAAAAATATAAAGAACAACGCATCCAACAGCTGAGAAAGCTCTTACAAAATGCCTTATCGGTTTTTTTGTTTTTATTGAAACTATACCAGAACGATAGACTAAAAATATAGATATAACTGATCCACTAAATGCTCGAAAAAATACTGCTTCCCAAACTGGAAAGTTCATTGTTAGATTTTTATAAGTCATGTCATTAACACTAAGACTAAACATTCCAAGTGTCATTAACGATATCCCAAGTAAATTTTTGTTCATAAAAAAAAAGTTTTAAATAAAAATTAAATTTATGATAGCCAATAGTAAAGTTATTTTAAATGCAAGATAAATATAAAATAGTCAAAATTAATAAGAAAAAAAAATTCCTTGAAATAAATTGGGGCGATCATCATATAAGTAAATTTCATTTTCTTTGGCTTAGAGACAATTGCCCTACAGCATTTCATAAAGATACAAGGATGAGAAATTTTAATATTTTATCAGTTTCCAGAAATATAAAACCTCTATATATTGAACATTCAAAAAACAAATTAGATATTATTTGGTCTGAAAATAATCATATATCAAATTATAATTTAAAATGGCTTAGAAATAATTGCTATACAGAAAAAAATTTGAAATCTTATAAATCTCCATACAAACTATGGGATACAAAGTTTATAACGAAAATAAAAAAAGTGACATTTGATTATAATAAAATTATTTCCTGTGATAGAGAATTAAAAAAATGGTTATATGCGATATGTTCATTTGGTATAGCAATAGTTAAAAATTCACCTATTAAAGACAAATCTGCTTTTAAAATATTAAATCTAATTGGAGTACATAGGGAAACTTTTTTTCAAACACCATTTGAGGTGATAAATATACCAAAACCAAACAATCAAGCATATACAGCCGATGCTTTAGCAAATCACACTGATCTTCCATACTATGAATATGTACCAGGTTATCAATTTCTTCATTGTTTAGTTAATAATGCAGAAGGTGGTAGCTCAACTGCTGTAGATGGTTTTTCTGTTTCTAATTATTTAAAATTAAATCACATTAAAAAATTTAATTTACTAACTAAAAATGAAGTAGTCTTTAAAGATAATGATTACACTCAAAAAAATATAAGAATACAAAAATCCCCAATAATTAAAATTAATAAACAGAATGATTATGAGGAGATTAGAATTAATTTAGGAGCTATGGGCACTTTAGATTTAAGTCCTAAAATAATGCATGATTTTTACGAAGCTTATACTTTTTTTTATAAACAGCTTCATAATAAAAAATTTCAAATAGAATTTAAATTAAATGCTGGTGATATTTTTTGTTTTGATAATAGAAGAATATTACATGGAAGAACACAATTTGATCCAAATTCAGGAAATAGACATCTTCAAGGTTATTATATAGAAAGAGATGAAATTATATCTAAACTAAATTATTTAAATAATATTGATTTTTAAGTTATTTTTATCCAACTAGACTTAACTTGAAGATAATTTTCTAAAGCTTGATAGCCATTATCCCGGCCAATACCAGACTGTTTATAACCTCCAAGCGGTATTGTAGAATCAACACCTTCCTCGTAATTATTTATATAAATTGTTCCTGCCCGAATTTCTCTAGATGCTCTAATAGCTTTATTGATATCACTAGTCCATACACCGGCTGCAAGTCCGTATTGCGTATCATTAGCAATTGATATTGCTTCTTCAAATTTTGAGAAAGTAAGAGTAGTAAGAACAGGTCCAAAAATTTCTTCTTGAGCTATTTTCATATTATTTTTTACATTTTTAAATATTGTTGGTTCAAAATAACATCCTCCTGTTTCTTTCATTGTAATATTGCCACCAACCTCAAGAGAAGCACCCTCTTCCTTACCGATATTTACATATTTATTAATTTTTTTTAATTGTTCAGTATTTACTATTGCTCCCGCAAAAGACTTTGGATCAAGTGGGTCAGATGGTTGCATTTTTAGACTTATTTTAGCAATTTTATTTACAAAATCATTTTCAATCTCTTTTTGAACAATCAATCTAGAGCCTGCAGAACAAACCTCACCCTGGTTACCAAAGATTGCAAAAGCCGAAGCTTCTGCTGCTGCATCAAGATTATGACAATCTGCGAAAATAATATTTGGTGATTTACCTCCACACTCTAATTGAACTCTTTTCATATTTGATAGACCAGAATATTGTAAAACAAGTTTACCAACCTCTCCTGAACCAGTAAAAGCTACACAATCAATATCATTATGAAGACATAATGATTTACCTGTAATAGGCCCATCTCCAGGTAGGACAGAAAATACACCGTCTGGGACTCCGGCCTCTGAGAGCAAAGCTCCAATTTTTATTGCACTCATAGGAGATTGTTCTGCGGGTTTCAATATAACTGAATTGCCGGTTATAAGTGCTGGTGCAATTTTCCAGATTGCCATCCAAAGTGGATAATTCCAAGGAACTATTGCTGCAACTACCCCAATTGGCTCTTTAGTAATCAAACCCATATATTCTTTAGAAGATGGTGAAATATCATCAAACAATTTATCAATTATTTCAGAATACCATTCAATATTATCAATACTTGTTGGTAGATCAGAATTATAACTATCATTAATAGTTTTTCCCATATCAATAGTATCTAGTAGTGATAGCTCCAAACGATCTCTTTCTAAAAATGTAGCAAATTTTAAAAGTATTTTTTTTCTTTCACCTGGTGGTAAATTTGACCAATACCCTTTATTAAAAGCTTCTCTTGCTTTAAAAACTGCTAAATCTATATCCTCTTGCTGGGCAAAAAAAACTTTGTTTATTTTTTTACCGTTTATTGGTGAAATATTATCAAAAGATTTTTCAGAAATTGATTTTTGATACTTACCATTAATAAATAATTCTGAAGGATAATTTAAATTTGATTTTATTTTATTAATATTTTCGTAATTTAAACTCATTATTGATCGTATATACTATTATTTTTCTTTAGCATCCTTTTTAAAGCTGGCCATTCATGCTCACCTATTTTAAACTTAGGATCTTCATATTGACCTGCTGCAAATTCAAGTAAATTATCTGATGGTTTATTTATTTCTTTATTAGTTGATAATAAGTCAAGTTGAACACTACATGCTCTATCAAGATAATACATGAGCATGAATGCTTCTCCTATTGTTTTACCGGATGTTAAAAGTCCATGATTTCTTAATATCATGATATTATTTTCACCAAGATCTTTTGATATAGATTCACATTCTTCTGCGTTGGTCGACATTCCCTTCCAATCATGATAGCTTATTCTATTATAAAACATTGCTGAATCCTGAATTAATATTTCCAAACCTCTCTTCAAACAGGAAACAGCCAATCCTGATCTTGAATGAGAATGCATTACACAATGAAGATCTTTTCTATTATTATGAATTGCACCATGTATAACAAAACCAGTATAATTCATATTGCCCTCACCTTTTATAATATTTCCTTCTAAATCAATTTCTAAAAGATTTGATGCTGTTACTTCATCATACCTTAATCCAAATCTATTTATTAGAAATGTATTTTTTTTTGAAGATGTTTTACAAGTAATGTGATTCCAAATTATATCACTAAAACCATAAATATCAGCCAAATGATAAGCTGCAGCTAAATCTATTCTATTTTGAAATTCCTCATCATCAAAATTATTATTATTTTTCATAAAAAAAATGTATAAAATATATTTTATTAAAAGAGGAGTTTTTTTTTGAATATAAGTAATACAAAACTTGATATAGATTTTGTTAGGTCTCAATTTCCAGCATTTAAAGACCCAATCTGTAAGAATTGGTCTTTTGTTGAGAACGCTGGTGGCAGTTATGTACCTAAGCAAGTAATTGATCACTTAAATGAATTTATGATTTCAACAAAAGTCCAACCATATGCAAAATATGAAATGTCAAAAACTGCTGGTGAAAAAATGGATAAAGCAACAGAACTTTTTGCAAAAATGATTAATGCAAATAAAAAAGAGATTATAATTGGTGGATCAACATCAATAAATTTATACGTCTTATCTAATGCGCTAAAGTATTTTCTTCAACCAGGAGATGAGGTAATTATTACAAATCAAGATCATGAAGCCAATATAAGTCCATGGAAAAGATTATCTGAAGTTGGTGCAAATATAAAAGAATGGAAAATAAACCCAGATACTGCAGAATTAGAATTAGAGAGTTTACAAAAACTAATAACTAATAAAACAAAGATTGTTGCAGTTACACATTGCTCGAATATAGTTGGTAGCGTTAATGATCTAAAAACTATCTCAGAATTAGCTCATAAAAATAATGCCATTGTAATTGGAGATGGAGTCTCATATGCCCCTCACGGGTTTCCAGATGTTAAAGAATTAGGAGTTGATTTTTATACTTTTAGTTTATACAAAACTTACGGGCCACACTTAGCCTTACTATATGGCAGAGAGGAAATTTTAAAAAAACTTCCTAATCAAAATCATCAATTTTTAGAAGGAGAATATCCTTATACAATTAACCCAGGTGGTCCAAACCATGAAGAGCTCGTATCATTATTAGGTATTCATGAATATATGATGAATTTATATTCACATCACTTTAATGACGAAAATATATCAATTAGGCAAAAGATCAGTAAAGTAAATGATCTAATTGCGTTACATGAAGAATCAATAGCAAACCCAATAATTAAATATATTTATGATAATAATAAATTAAATTTGATTGGTAAAAATAAAATTAATAATAAAAATCGCGCACCTACAATTTCATTTACACACAAATATAAATCTTCAAAAGAGACAAGCGATATTTTGGTTTCTAATAAAATTGCTACTAGAAATGATAATTTTTATGCTTGGCGTTGTCTTAATTCTCTAAAAATCGATACTGATGATGGAGTTGTCAGATTGAGTTTGTGCCATTACAACAATGATGAAGATTTAAAAAATATTATGAATGGTTTAAGAAATATCATTACCTAATTTAATATTTCTAAAGTTAAAATATAATAAAAAATATATCAAACAAATAAATAAATATAATCCAGTTGAACTTATTGCGCCAAAATTCATAAAAACTATTAAACCTGTTATAGAAATTACAAAAGAAATAAATAATAGAACAGGAGTTATTAGTTTTTGATTTTTAATATATCTAAATAGTAAGTAATGTATGTGTTGTCTATCAGCAATAAAAGGGCTTTTTTTGTTAATTATTCTAAATAAAAAAACAGCTAAAAAATCCATTGTTACTAATGGCGCTACCCAAATAACAAGTAAAGGATCAAAATATCGAGAATTAGGCATAGTAAAATATATTAAAAAACATGCTGTCATGAAACCAAGAGAAGTACTCCCATTATCTCCTAAAAAAATTTTAGGAAATAAAAAACCAAAATTAGCAATCATAAAAAGTAAAATTATAAGAATTAAAAAGACAATAATATCTAAGTTCATTGTCATACCATTATACAAACTAAATATTAAAATACATATATAACATAGAATAATATAGCCTGAAGCGAGACCATCAAGACCATCTGAAAAATTTATAGCATTTGTAAAACCTAAAATAGTAAGTAAAGTGAGAATAGTTCCAAATCCCCCTAATTCAATTAATAAAAGTTTATTATCAAAAATATTTATAGTGCCTAGATCTACAATTCTTATATCAAAACCAATTACAAATAAAATTGCTAATATTTGTAAAAATAATCTTTCAGCTATACCCATATTAGCTATATCATCGTACAGACCTATAAAAAAAATAAAAATTGATGCAGTGAAAATAATTTTATGAATATATATAGTTTCAAAAAAAATAAAATAAAAGAAAATTACACTAAATAATACTATACCTCCAACAAGAGGGATGGAACCTGTATGCATCTTTCTATCATCTGGGTAATCAATTAATTTTATTTTTAATGCTAACTTAGAAAACAAAAATATTAAAAAAATTTCTAAAATTAAAAGGTAAGAAAAATTAAAATAAATTAAATCAATCATTTCTTTTATTTCTCATATTAAACATTAAAAAACCAAAAGGTAAAAAATATATTATATTTATCCAATTATTAAAAAAATTACCACTTGGTATAATAGGCCATAATGAAATAAAACAAGGAATTAAAAATAAGTTGAAAGGGGAATTATAATAATTATTAGTAAATAAATTTCTAAAAATAATTTTGGTTATTCTTATTAATATTACAAAAAACAAAATAAATATAAACATAAAACCAATAATACCAGTCTCAACTAAAAGCTGAAGATAAATGTTGTGAGGACTGGTACTGCAACCATCTTCAGATTTATCTAAATCATTTTTTGATTGATAATTTTTACAAACTACTCTAAAATTTTTAGGACCAATACCTCTAATCTTGTTATCAAGAAAAATCTTATAAGATGTTTCATATATCAACTGATGCTGAATACTAAAAATCTTAAGTGATCCTCCTTCATTTAATTGTTGAAAACTGAAGTTAACCATTCTTTTTCTTATATCAGCATTAAAGTTTATGAAAATAATAATAATAATTATAAATGAAGTAAAATAAGTAAATAATTTTTTTAAATTAATATCAATTATAAAAATAAATAGCACAAAAAACATCAATAAATTAATTAAAGCAGATCTTTCACCAGAAAATAAAATAATAACAGTGGATAATATTATTAAGATAAATGAGTAAAATATTTTATTATTAGATTGAATATTTTTATTAAAAAATAAAGCAATTATTATTGGAAGTATTCTTGATAAATAACTACCTAGAATGTATTCTTCATTAAAAAAACTACTTAATCTATTCCATTGATTATTATATTCAAAACCTAATAAATTAAAACCTACTATATATTGAAAATAGGAATCAAATAGGACAATGCTAAAACTTAATAATAAAGTAAAAAAAAAATATTTTAAAAAATTATTAATATTTTCTAAGCAATACCAAATTGAAAGTGAATAAATAAAAAAACGAAAATAAAAAAGACTACTCTCTAAAGATAAAAAAATATTTTCAGATAATAAAGAATTAATAAGCAAATATACATACCAGCAAATAAAAATAATTGTTAATCTATTAAAAAAAAATCTTTTAAAGTTATCTTTATTTAAAAGTAATAGAAAAATTATTGATGAAATTACTAAACTTAAATCAGATATAAATATACTGAAAGGTAAAGAAAATGGAGTAAGACATATAAAAAAAATTAAAAAAAAATTTATAAATTTATTTTCTTTATCTATATTAATGAACATTAATTAAACTACAATCTGAAATTAGAAAATTCTTTTTTAAACATAGACTTTATATCAAAAAACAATAAATTTTTCTTACCAAAAGATTTTATATTTTTATAACCAAGCGAGTAAAAATAATCATGTGGAACTGTAATTAAAATAACATCATAAAAGTTTTTTTTTGGTTTTTTTATTATTTTAAAATTTTTATTTTTTATTTTACCCCCGAAATATGGATCATATATTTCAACTTTAAAATTTTGTTTTACTAATAAATCACAAATATCTATGGATTTTGAATTTCTAATATCTGAACAATTTTCTTTAAACGTTATTCCTAAAATTAAAATTTTAATAAGTTTTTTTTTAAAATTTAATTTAATCTGTTTTTTTAGATTTTTAACTATAAATAAAGGCATAGAGTCATTAATTTCTCTTCCTTTATCAATTATTTTCGGTTCAATATTATTCTTCTTTGAAATATAACTTAAATAATAAGGATCTACACTTATACAATGCCCCCCTACCAAACCTGGTTTGAAATTAATAAAATTCCATTTTGATGAAGCTGCTTCCAAAACTTCATTTGTATCTATATTTAATTTATTAAATATCTTTGCTATTTCATTAATAAATGCAATATTGATATCTCTTTGTGCATTTTCAATAACTTTTGCTGACTCTGCAACTTTTATTGTATTAGTTGCAATAACTTTTGCTTTTATTATTTTTTTATATATTTTTTCTATTTTCTTTTTAGTTAACAAATTTGAGCCTGAAACTATTTTATTAATATTTTCTATTGTATATTTTTTATCACCAGGATTAATTCTCTCAGGACAGTAACCCATAAAAAAATCTTCATTAAATTTTAAATTTGTTATTTTTTCTATTAATGGAGCACAAAATTCCTCTGTAACACCAGGATAAACTGTAGACTCTAAGATTATAATATCATTTTTTTTGATAACATCTTTTAAATTCAATATTGCTTTTTTTAAATAATTTAAATTTGGTAATTTGTTTTTAAAAATTGGAGTAGGAACAGCAATTATTATATAATTGCAATCAATTAGATCTTTTGGATTAAAAGTAAATTCAAGTTTTTTTGAATTTTGAATCTTTTTTGATGAAATCTCTCCTAAAACATCTAAGTTTTTTTTTAATTCATCAATCCTTTCTTTGCTTTTGTCATAGCCTAGAACCTTAAATTTATATCCAAATTCAACAGCCAGGGGCAAACCAATATAACCAAGACCAACTATTCCAATTTTTATCATTTAATTATTTATAAGGTTTAAATATTTATCAATTACTATATTTTCATCATAATTTTCGATAACATATTTTCTTGCATTATATGACATTTTTGACCTAGTAGTAAGTGGTAAATCTAAAAATATTTTTATACAATCAACCAAACTTTTAATAGAGTTTGGTTGACATATTAATCCGTTAAATTGATTTTTTATAATAGAGCGACAGCCAGGAACATCAGTAACAATACTAGGTATACCTCTAATAGAAAATTCCAAAACTGATCTTGGCAATCCTTCCCTATATGAAGGCAGAATTAAACAATCAAAATTTTCTAAGGAATCAAAATTGAAATTATTTGAGTCTAAAAAATTAATATGATTGTATTTATTTTTTAAATGATTGTAATCATTAAAACCAAGAATGTCAAATTCAACATCCTTTTTCTCTAGACTAATAATTTTACTTGCTTCGCAATACTCATATATACCTTTTTCTCTTATTGTTCTGCCACAGAAAATAAAATTTGTTTTTTTAATATTAATATTTTTTGAATGAAAAGAATTAAAAAGTTTAGTATCAATTCCAGATCCAGGTAAAACATCAAAACTGTTATTTTTAATTAATTTTTTTTTTTTAAATAAGTTTAAGTCATCTTTATTTTGAAAGAAAACATAATGTGATTTTTTTAATAAAATTTTGTAGGATTGAATTATAAAATAATTAATAAAATTTTTATTAATAAATGTATTTCCAAGACCAGTAATATTAACTACAATTTTTAAATTTAAAAAATAAGCAAAAAAAAGAGAATAAAGATTAGGTTTAATTGTAAAAGAAAAAATATAATCAGGCCTTAACTTAAAAAAAATAATTAATAATCTAAAAAGAGTTAATAATTCATAAAAAATATTTTTACCTTTTTGTGATAAATTAAAATTAATAAATTTAAATCCTTCTTTAATTAATAATTCACTATATTTATCTTTAGTACCTAAAAAATAAACATCATTATTTTGATTTTTAATCTCTTTAACTAGATTTAATCTGAAATTATAAATATTCCAAGAATTATTTGAAAAGCATAAAATCTTCATTACAATCTTTTATTAAATTTATTATGGATAATAGCTAAGATTTCATAAATTATTAATTTCAAATCTGTAAAATCGATACTCCATAAAAATAATCCTTTACGATTTTTTTCAAATTTTGGAGTAATAACTTTAATTTTAGGATAATTTTTTTTCCATATTAATTTTGATCTTTTATTATGATATTTTGATGTTAAATATATTACATTTTTTAAATTGTTATTTTCCAAATACTCTGCAATTTTATTTATGCCTTTATAGGTACTATTAGGATATTCATTAAAAATAAATATATTCTCTATTTTTAATCCTTTATTCAGTAGGTAAGATTTCATAATATGAACTTCTTTAATTTTTTGCTCTTTACCAGAAATTAACAATATAAAATCTGAAAAACCTTTATCGTAAACTTCTTTTGCCTCTAAAACTCTGTTTAAATAACTTTGCTCATTAAATCTTGAATCATTGCCACTATAAACAACGATTGCGTCAGATTTAGCAATTTTATCATAATCATTTAAAAAATTTCCTATAGACCAAAAGAATGGTGACTGAAATATTAATAAATACAATAGAACAGAAAATGATATGGTTTTATAAAAAAAAATTCTTGATTTTTTATATAAAAATAGAAAGGAAAATTTTCTAATATTAATATTATCAATTTTTTTATTTAGCTCTTTATTTAAAATTAAATCAAGATATTTAAATCTTTCTAACCATGAATTTTTCTTTGCAATTATAATGCGTTCTTCAATTTTTATTTGGTTATTTTTTTTAACAGAATGAAGTAAAAGATTTTTAAATTCTATATGACTATTAGATATATATAATATGTTATTATTTTCATTAGAAAATATTAAATGTTCTTTAATGGAAGTTGAAACAACTGGCTTACCTATTGCTAAATATTCATTTAATTTACAACTGTATACACTGTCAGTAAATTCATTTACAATATATGGAACTATAGCTACATCGAATTTATTAATATAAGATGGTAATTCTGAATGTTTAACTTCACCAACATACAATACATTTTTAAAGTTTTTAATAATATTAAAATTTTTCTTATCATAAACTGGACCTATAAATACAAAATTGAAATTTTGTAAATTGCCTATTACAAATTTTAAAAGATTATAATCAATCGCATTTCCCAATGCGCCAATATAACCTACTAGAGGTTTAGCAGAATAATCAATTTTTGTTTTTATATTATAAATATTCTTTTTAAAAAAAATTTCATCAACTCCAGGCGAAACCTTATAAATATTTTTATTAAAATATTTTGCCCTATTGGTAATATCATCAGATATTGAAATAATAAAATCGCACCTTTTAAACATTAATTCTTCCCATTTTTTTAGAGGTAAGGAATGTTTAGACCCTTTAGACATATGATTAGCACAGTAATAAACAGTTAAACTTGTATCAATTTTATCTATTAAATTATGTATTAAAGGAGCTGGTAAAAAAGTAATTATTATTGGTCTTGAGGCATTAGATAATTTTATCCATTTATTGATTTTGCTAATTAAAATTTTTGAATTTAAGAAATTAAAAAATCTAGAATATGGGAAAGGGAAAATCATAGTTACTAAAATTGTCAAAAATTTTTTTGATTCTTTAAACCCTCCTGAAGAGCGAAACCATGATTTGATTTTAACTATTATTCTTTGAAAATCATTTAATTCTAACCTTCTTACGCCAGTATTTTCAATATATAATATATTATTATTTTGATTAATTAATGATTCAACTAATTGATGATGAAGTTGTTTATGAGTGCCCCAATCAATTGAAGAAAATATTATTATATCTTTATTATTTAACATCATTTTACTTTTTTTTTGCATCATCACTTATTTTATTCATTCTTTTTACTTCAGATTTAAATCTATGTTTTTGAAAATCTCTTTCTAAAAAATTATAATCTATATTTATTCTATAATCAAAATAGTTACAAAATCGCTGTGGGAAAAACCACTTATCACAGTATTGGAAAGGAAACATTTTGTAAGGTACCCAGAAAAATGAATATGCTCCAAAAATCATCCAAATTAAAAATAAAGAATGATAAATAAATACTATGCTAAGATAAAATATTTTTTGCAAATATTTTTTTTTAATTAATTCTAGAAATTTGCATAAAGTATAAATCTGAAGAACAATAATATAGAAATTAAACCTATCTACCAAAGTAGATGCAAAAAATACAAATGGCAATAAAATAAAAGTTACAATTGAATAAATACTAAAAATATTTTTTTCAACACTATTGTTGATTGTATTTTTAATATATTTAAAATAAATTATTGCACAAATAAAGCTAATAAGAATTCTTGGTATAGCTCCTTTGCTTGAAAAATAATTACCTGATCCTATATAAAAATATATTAACCTATTAATTTCATTATAATTAATTAAACAATAAAAAACCACGATTAATATCAAAAACCCAATAATGTATTTTAAATTTTTTGTATTTTTAATAATACTTAATATAAATATTGCAAAAAAAATGCCTGATGAATGACTAACTATTGATAAAAAAAGAAAAAATAAATAATTAATAAATTTTTTTTCTATCAAGCTTAAGATTCCTAATAAACCAAATGCAAAAGCAATAGATTGAGCTATATAACCCATAGCTCCTAGTATTATTACAGATTGGAATGAAACAAACAAACCTAAAGGAAAATTTTTAATAAAAGTTAAAAATTTGTTAAGACAAAATATAACTATTACAGTACTGATAATATTTACACCATAAATGCCTAAGTCCAAAATATCATATGATATAAGATAAATTAAGGATATTATAGTATCGTCCACTGACTTGTACGCTGATCCTAACCGACCAGCCTCTAAATATAACCACCAATCTCCTCCGCGTTCTTGTCTCAAACCAGCAAAAATACAAATTGAAAAAAGAATTAAAAATTTTAGAAATTTTTTATTTTTTTCTGAAATTTTGAAAGAATATAAAAATGGTAAAAAGTGAACAAAAATATATGATGTCATGAATAAATCCTATTATACCAATCACAGAAGATTATTGCGGGCCATAGCTTGTTTGATAAATTAACATTTCCATCACAATGTTGATCAAAAACTTTTACAATTTTATTACTATCAAAATAACTTTGATTTCTTACTTTAGAAGAAGTTATATTAAAATAAACCCATTCTTTTAAAGGGCCTTTAATCCAACTAGACAAAGGTACTCCAAATCCTTGCTTAGGATAATTTATTAATTCATTTGGTAAGTATTCAGAGAGCATTTTTTTTAGAAAGATTTTTCCTTTATTATCATATATTTTTTGATCCTTACTCATTGAATATGATAATGCTAATATATTTTTTGATAAAAGAGGTGCTCTAACTTCAAGTCCAACTGACATAGATGCCCTATCAACTTTTGTTAAAATATCATCAGGTAAATATGTAATACTATCAAAATACATCATATTTTCTTCAAAAGATAAATGAGAAATTTTTTTTGATTTAAATAAGGATGCATAATTGAGGGATGGAAAATTATCTAGTATTTCATTTAAATTCCATTCAGTTATAAAACTGATATACAAACTTTCAATTTCCTTACTATTTAAAAGTTTTGAAGAAAGTTTTTTTATTTTATCAGATAATAAATATATTTTTTTATTTTTAGGTGCAAAAGTATTGTAAGTATTTTCAATTAAATTAAAGAAAACAACTGGTGTATTAATTGCAATTTTTAAAAATATATTTCTTAAAGAATATGGGAATAACGATGCTATATTCCAAATATTTGTAGTATAAAAATACCTATTGTACCCGCCAAAAAGCTCATCTCCGCCATCACCTGATAATGCAACTTTAGAAAATTGTGACGCAAATTGACTTAATAAAAAGGTCGGGATTTGCGATGAGTCAGCAAAAGGCTCATCATAAATATTATTTATATCAGGTATAATATCAAGCATTTTTTTTTCATCTAAAATCAAAGTATTGTTCTTTAAACCTAAGTGATGTGCAATTTTTGACGCCTTCTTTGATTCATCATATTGATTCTCATCAAAACCAATCGTAAAAGTTTCGTATTTATTTTTGCTAATTTTTGAAATTATTGATGCAATCAAACTAGAGTCAATACCACCAGATAAAAAACATCCAAGTTTAGCATCAGATATCAATCTAGTTTCTACGATATTTTCAATTAAATTTTTTGAATCTGCAAAGCTATATTGTTTTTGCTTATTATTAATAACTTTTTCCATCGAAAACCACTGGATTTTTTTGAAAAAATTATTTCTTTTTTCAATATTATTCTGACAACCAGGTAAAACTTCAATTAGCTCACCGGGTCTAAGCTTAAAAATATCTTCATATATTGAATATGGATTAGCTATATAATTTAATTCAAATAAAGATGATATTGCAGTTCTATTAATATTATTTAAAAATCCAATACTTTTTTTTAATGCTTTTAATTCTGAAGCAAAATAAAAAATATTCTCCCCCCATCCATAATATAGAGGCTTCTCACCAAAAGCATCTCTTGCTAAATATAATTTTTTTTTATTTTTATCCCAAATAGCCATACAAAACATTCCATCAATATCATCTAGAGTTTTGTGAATTCCATAAAATTCAATATAATTAAGAATTGTTTCTGTATCTGAATTACTGTTCCAACTATTAAAGCTAAATTCTTTCTTTAAATTATCTCTTAAGTTAATATAATTATATATTTCACCATTAAATGAAATTAAATAATTTTTCCTATAAGAAGTCATAGGCTGATTACCTTTTGAGGACAAATCAATTATAGATAATCTTCTGTGTCCTAAAACAAGCTTATTATTTTTATCAATATAGTAACCTTCATTGTCAGGACCTCTGTGAGAGATAGATGATAGCATTGATTTAATATTATTTTCTATATTATTAGTAATATTAGAAGAATAAAAAAAACCAGCAATACCACACATTTATATAATATCCTTCCTGTAGTTAAAAGATATAAATTCTTTTTCACTTGTTATCGGAGAACTGCCTAATAGTATTTTGTTTTTATATAGCACATTTATAATATACAAAAAATTATGCTCCTTCTTATTATCTACATAATCATATTTTTTTTTCTTATTAAGAAAATTTAATAACTCTTTCCTAAATAAAAATACACCAATATCTCGTTCACCTTTTAAATGATTAATTTTTGATTTCCTTGATTCAATAATATTAGAAATGTTCCCTAAATTATCTCTAATAATATAAGTATAAGGTTTATTTGATTGCCCTGTAATTAATGAAAAAAAATAATTTTTTGATAAAAAAGTTGAAATTAAAGTATTTATACTTTTTTTATACAGAAAAGGTAAATCTCCCCATAAAAGTAGTATTTTAGAAGATGAGGTAAAGTATTTAGATTTTTTAAAATGTAATACAGCATCACCCATACCGTTAGCTTTTTTTTGTATTATAATCTCTGATTTTATTTTATATTTTTTAAGGCAATTTTTTACTAAAGTTCTCCCTTTTGGAGATACAACTATAGTTGGATTATTATCAATATGGTTAATTTTACGAATTATCCTTATCAAGATAGGAGTTTTATTAATTTTAAATAATGTTTTAGGATATGAAAGACCTGATCTTCTCCCTTCTCCAGCAGCTACAATTAAAACTTTTATATTACAGTTTTTTATGACCATCATAAATACTTTTAAAAAATATAAATTTATTATTAAATAAAAACTTTATTAAAAAAATCAAACCATTCCTTCTAAAAACTCTTACTAGAGTTACAAATATTATAATAAGATTTTTTAATAATTTAAATTTACTATATTTATTATTATTTATAATTGAATTTCTAAGAAGATAATAAATATTTTTTTCGGAAATCATTTTTTTACTTACACTTGGGTGATAGTGTCTAGAAGTGATTAATGTGTATAGTGGTCCATATTGCTTTAATCTATAAAAGTAATCAACTTCCTCACCATAAATTCGATAATTAATGTTAATATTGCCAATTTTTTTTAATACATTAACACTTATTAAGGCACCATTAAATAAATGAACATAAGGATAGAGACAATTATTAGACAATCTAGAAATTTCACTGACTTTTTTTATTTTAAAAATATAATCAAAAATATTTTTTTTATTAATCTTCGGCATACTAAATACTAATTCATTTTTATGATTTTCATTAATAACTAAAGATGAAATACAGGAGAGATTTTTAGTAAAGTTTTTGGTTAATAGGGAAAGTGAATCTTTTTCAGGATAACCATCATCATCCATTAACCAGATAAAATCAAAATCATTTTTAATAGCGTAATCAATAGCTCTATTCCAACCTGCTGCAGATCCATTATTATTTTGATTAATTATATTTAATTTTATGTTGCTATTAATATTTACTAAAATTTTGCCATGATTAACAATCAAAATCATATCTGGGGGCAGATTTTGATTATTGATATTTTTAATGCACCTTTTTAAAAGCTCAGTTCTATCACAAGTAACAATTCCACATAAAATTTTCATTTTATAAATTTATATACTTAAAAATTTTATTAGGATCATGTTGCCCATTAATTTTATCATTTTCAAAGTTATCTATTATGTATTTAATTTTTATTTTTTTTAGTTTTTTTGAGTCTAATTTTACATAATTTTTATTTTTTTTATCACTTTTATTAATAAATATAATATCTAAAATACTTAAATCATTAATAATTTTACTATTTTTTTTAAGATACTTTAGAGCTCCATTAATATAATCAGAAGCTTGATAAAATGGAGTCTCATAATCAGCTCCGATATTAGTAATCAAAATTTTTAATGCATTAGATTTTGATATATATTTTGAAAAATTTTTAGTTAAATAAGTCGGATAAAGTGATGAGTGCTGAGTACCTGGGCAAAAAATAATGTGAGTTGCATTTTTGAAAATAGTATCTAAATTTTTGTTTATTTTTGGAGGAGAATGTAAAGATTCTAAATATTTAATTTTGTCTTTTTTATTGAAATTCTTGATATGAGAATTTTGAACTTTATTTTTTAATAAATAAATATCTTCAATATTTTTATTTGATCTAATTTCAACAATTTCACTTTCGGATGATAATATTTCACCGTTAGATCTTATTGCATGTAAATAACGTAAAGAATTAGAATTAATAAAAACTTTATGTTTAATATCAAATAATTTTGATATATTGTTAATTGCTTTTTCTGTATTTTTTTTAAAAAAAATAATTGCACCAGCGTATAAACAATTTGTAATTGAACAATCAGTAAAATTAAAAAAAAGTTTATTTTTCTTTTCAATTTTGATCATTTCATTATAAAAAATATTTAAAAATTTATAGATTTTTTTTCCATTTTTTTTATCTAAATTGTTTAAATTTAAAATATTATTATTTTCGTATTTTAAAATTTTTTTTAAGTAACTTTTAGCTTCATAATTTGAAATATTAGAACTAAATCTGTAATCAAAAAATTTTTTAAATATTTTATAATTTTTATTTTGATTATCTAACAAAACTGATTGAACTTTTCTTATATCAGATGGCCCAAGAATTTTAAAAAAATCTCTAATTACTCCTGTTGATTTTCCATCATCATATGCATTTACAATTGAAGTTATTTCATATGATTTATTTTTTGTAAGGTATTTAATGATACTAGTGGCACCTCTGCCGCCATTAATTAATACTATTTTCATATTAAATCTTTGTATATTGATTTATATTGATGATTGGCATTTTTGATAGAAAATTTTTTACTTGCATAATTCTTGATGTTTTCTTTAGCTAAATTATCTAGATAATTTAAATTATTAATCAAATAATTTACTTCTTTTTTATTTTGAATGTCAATATTCATACCAATTTTAAATTCATTAAAATATATATCTAAATCTCCAATATTTTTATTACAAATAACAGGAATTCCTAATGCAAGTGACTCTGTAAATTTTATTGGACAGCCCGCCATTCTAGCTACACTATTTTTTAAAAAAAATAATGAAAAATTTGATTGAGATAAATAGATAGGAACTTCCGTATGTGTTAGATTTTTAATAATTATATTTTTTTTAGCATCATCAGAAACTGATTTATTTATTTCATCCATAACAATTTTGTTATGATTAGTTATTATTAAAAAATAATAATTATTTTTAAATTTGTTTATATTATTAAATAAAAATAACATTTCTTTAATTAAATAAATGCCTCCTAAAGAACCAAGATAGGTAATAATTTTAGAATTTTTGGGAATTTTTAATTCATTAAATATATCTATATTACTATTTTTTATTATCTTATTAAATTTATCAATTTCAACATAACATGGCATAACAAATACTTTTATATTTTTAAAAGTTTGATTATCTAAAATAGTTTTCTTAAATTTATTTGTTAGAACTATTAGAGAATAACATTTATTTATTGCCTTAGTTTCTAAATTTTTCAATAATTTATAAATTATTCTTCCTTTTAAAGAATTTATTTTTAGAGATCCGCTATCAATTCTCTCTTCAGCCCATAATCCTCTAAAATCAAAAATAAAATTAATATCATAAAAAAAACTAATAAAATAACAAATAAAAGCAGCCATATGACCTCTAGCATGAATAATTTTTATCTTATTTTTTTTCAAAAAATAAATTAAATACAAAAAGATTTTTATAAAATCAAAAATAACAAATATTACCTTAAATATTTTTCTTGTAGTAAAAAATAAAAAAAAATAATTAACATTTATGTCTTTTAATTTATTTTTTTGTAAATTTATTTTTGACAGATTAGTTTTTTTCTCTAAAGTTAAAACAAAAACATTGAAAAATTTATTTAAGATTTTAATATACGGAACGACTTGACTAGATGAAACTTGATCAGTAAGTCCATCAAAGCTTAAATAAAGAATTTTATTCTTCTTTTTCATTTTTTTTTAATACTAATAATAATCGATTACCATAAATTTTTTTTAAAAAAAATATTTTTGAAATAATAATTGATATTTTTGCGATTATATTTT
>MDTE01145890.1_pt1 | contig 19490 bp, 8 predicted proteins | sample 811231 | NCBI WGS metagenome assembly MDTE01 (sample SAMN05326651, study PRJNA326480) | marine metagenome | isolation source: seawater | place: Indian Ocean: Red Sea | collected 2010 | reverse complement strand
AGTTTTCCACTAAGAACTCCAAAAATCGCTGTCCCGCCAAATTCCCTCTTCTCATACAATCTTGCTATCAATCTCTCAACCGATGATTTTGACATTCTCTGCTCTTCAATTTCAAAAAACTTCCCGAACTTCCATTCAGACGCCTCCGAATATATCCGACCTAACATCGAATAGCTAGGTGCGAAAACTGCAACGTTACCTTTCGTATTTTTAATCACTGAGCGAACATGACTAATTATTGAGGAATAACTCTCTTCTCTTTCTGTAAATTTGCTCGTCACGTCACCAGCAATTAGAACGGGACGGTTGCCAAGGGGGAAATCGGAAGAGTACTCCTTGCATCTGCATTTATCCAATGGCAGGCCTAGAATATCTGAATACATCGAGGGAGGGAATAGTGTACCAGACATGAGTATGGATCCACCGCACTGCTCGAAAATCCCCTTACTCACTACGCTTGGGTCAAGCAAGTGACTTGTCACCCTGGGTTCTTCAAGCATGTTGTCAAAAATTAGGGCAAGTGCTGAACTATCCCTATAATCTAAGCATATCTCGAGCATTTCTGCCAATCTTGTGCAGTCATTCTGTTCATCCTCTCCCAAATCAGGATCTTCTTCCACAACAACCTTCTTCAAAAGACGAATCAGAGACCCTATTCTTTCTAAACCATCTTTTGCCTCTTCATGTCCAATTCCTTCTATCGCATCTGCGATGATATCAATAAACTCTTGAGTGTCCACTCGGATGTCATCTCCCTTGGAGGAAATATTTTCTGCACTCTTTTCTTCAAACCATCTGGTAATTGCATTGTCATCCCTTAGGGCTCTGATTTTGGCCTCAAGGGTTATTGCTTCTTTCAAAGAATTAGATTCGGGCATTTCCAAATTTCTTTCGGTTCTTTCTAAATTCTCTTTGTATTCTTCAATATCTGACAGGGCTCTCCTGAAAACGACTCGAGAAATTCTTCGTTCTAAACCACTTCTTATTCTGCCTGGTAGATTGTGCGCTTCATCGACAATAATTATCGTGTTCTCAAGATCGATGCCCATTGCTGGCAATGAACTCTCTCTCACAGCTTCAACGAAGATATGATTGTAATCGCATACCAATATGTGTGTGTCCTTAGCAGCATTTCTAGCTCCTGCCCATGGGCAAGTTTTCCATTTTCTTGCCACTTCGATGGTCTTGTTAACGTGGACGGGCTCTCTAAGGATGAAATCTTCTATCTTTCTTCTAATGGATTTCCTATCATTCTCCCTTGTCCCTTCCTCGCATGAGCATTTTCCAGTCACCTTGTCAACAACTTTGCACATACTTTCTCGGCCAACGATGTCTACGAGTCTGATCTTCGAAAAACCGTGAGGGATCCTATTGTTGATTTCTTTGACCGTCTCAACTACGATTCTGTGCTGGGATTGCCTTCCCGTCAAAAATAGAATTTTGGGAATAATCGGATTTGTATTGTATAGGTTTGTTACTGCTAGAGAGGAGGCCAGTGCTGCTGCAGTTTTCCCTATGCCGGTGGGGGCCGCTGCTAGGAGGAAACCCCTACCTTTCAGCATCTCAATTCCATCTGAAATCATTTCCTTCTGTGATTTCCTCATTTCGTCATGTGCAAAGAACAGGTCCTCATTGACCACTCTGGCACCGGACATAGGGCTCTGTCTGGAAATCGAACGACCAAGAAGATTGGCCTTATCTTACCACTATTGCTTCAGAGTCTCTACTGTCAAGTACTACTTTCAGAGGTCCTCCTAGAGAAACATGCCTCAAGCCCCCATCATCAATTTTCGACTCGTGCGAATCTAACCATTCCCAGTCAACTAGGTCATCTCCAACAATGGTGAGATACCCAATATTGAAGGTGACAATATTCTGGAAGAAGTGTGTCCCTTGGGAAGGATCAACATGGATGTCAGACATCGGGGCCTCAACAATTGTCTTCGCCCCCATAATCTGATTCCATTGAACCGGAATTCCTAGAGAAGGATCCGACGTCCCCCATCTCCCAGGGCCGATTAACAAATATGGCCTACCTTCCTCCCTTAGTTTAGCATCAATCTCCTCAATAAGTGGAACTAGATCAATCGTTTTCATTCGATCCATCCTACTTGGATGCACATAAACTACGTCCAAGATCCCATCAATTACTCCGTTTCCTAAAGATTTACTACTAATGCAGACCGCTTTGCTCCGATCTACTTCATTTAGATCGATATCTATGTCCACAGATTCGTCCATCAACTGCCTTACCTGGAGAATTGCAAACTTTTGTTTTCCCCCCTTCAAATCGACGTTTATGGCGAACTCCATTTCAATCGGTGAACCCAAAAACTCTTCACAAGTCTTCAGAACATGATCTAGAATCCGTGCCAGTGGAAATTTCTCATGCTTTAGCACTGGGGCGAAAGTGACCAATCTAGACCCCAAATTCTTTCCAATTGAATCAACAATCCTATCGTCAGATGAGATATATGTCGAACCCACAAGTCCTAGTCTACCATCCTCCTCCGCCTCTCTAAGGCCCAAGTGTAGGAGGTTTTCTTCTTCAGATGTTTTCACCTCGCCCCCTTCTTGGCAAATTGGAATCGCATAGAATCTACTCTGGGACGTTTCAATAATTGAGTTGGTACTGTAGAACTGGTGTATCCTTTGAGGTTGTCCAGGGCTAAATCTCAGACATTTCCCTCCCGATGAAACCTGTCTGCCCAATCCTATACAGACAGCAGCCAATCCGTCTTCCATCTTCAATGGGTCAACAGGGTAGTGATTTCGACTTCTAGCTGCTCCTGATATATCTGGATAGAAACGACCTGCAGTCTCTTTCCCGACAACCTCTTGGATTACTACGGCCATTCTCTCATCCTCAATTTTGTTTGCAGTTGCAGTAATGTAACTCTTGGCAGATTTGTGGAATATAGAAGCATAGACTAGTTTTATTCCCTGAAGTAAACGTCTCAGGCGAACTTCCAAGATTGGATGATCATTTGCCAGCATGTATGTCGCATAAACGCCTGCGAAGGGTTGGTGGCTCGAATCCTCCAATAGGCTGGACGATCGGACAGCAATTGGCCAGTTGGTTTTTTCCAGCATTTCTCTAATTTCTTCGATCTCATCGCCAAAATTACCTTCCAAGAAGGCTTGGTCAATTTCATCATCCCCATATTCTTCGTAAGCAAAGCGTTGAAGTTTGTTCCTTTCAATAAAATCGCCAAAAATCCCTGTTGCTATCACCACTGAATTAGGGACAACAAACTCGATTTGAGGGAAGTTTACGCCAAGTCCTAACTGATCCATCCTTGTATAGAAGAATGCCAGACCCCTTCCTTTTCCTCCAAGACTGCCCTTTCCAATCCTCTGGAAACCGCTATTCTCAGAATTCGAAGTGCGATCAATAATAGTACTCTTCCTAACTCTTTCGATGTGTGTTCTGATGGAATTAGAAATGTAGCTCCTAACGCCTTCCGAGTCTTCAAAATCTTCCAGCGACATGGGCCTTATTGAAGCGGCTAGGGTGAACTCCGTTCGTGCCCTCAGCCAGTGGGAGAAATCATTCCTCTTGGCATGGAATTCAATACTCTCTACCGGAACCTTGTCAACCAGTTCTGCTAGTTTTTCTAGACTCGAAGCACTTTCGAGTTTTCTCAAATTAGTCCTTCTGAAAATGAAGTCTCCAAAACTCATTTCTTGTTGCATAAATTCTTCAATCCTCTGGTATAGTTTAGGATCCTCCTTGTGGATGAAAGGGATCCCTATCTTTTCCGCCTCATCTTTTAGCTCGATGTTTTTCGACTGTAGCAAAATGGGCAGGTGCCTATGCCCACTCTGAGCATACTTGACTAACTCTATACCAGCAGTTTCTCTCTCCCCATCTTTGTTCGGGAACCTTCCATCTGTGAAAACGCCAATAATATTCCTTGAATACCTATCAATTATGCTCTTCGCCTGTTCCATATCGGTGGCAAGAAGAATCTTTGCTCTTGCTCTTAATCTAAGCAGATTCTCATGCAGGTTTCCACCTTCTCCAATTAGTCTACTTGTTTGGTTAACTAGTTGGGTGTAGAGAAGTGGGAGGTATGCCGAATAGAATCTCCTGCTATCCTCAACGAGTAGTATAACTTGCACATCACCTTCCTTGACATCGTTTTCTACATTTCTCTCATCTTCGATCAGCTTGCAGATTGACAGAAGAATTCTACTATCTCCGCTCCAGACAAAAATTCTGTCTATTTCATCCCCCGTGTCGAGAGTGGCCAGATCCCTGGTGTTCTGACTTAGCATCACTACTGGCAACGTTTTGTCGATCTCTTTCATCTGTCTAGCCAGTTCGAATACATCCATTTTTCCAACCTTAGACATAGTTATCGCCAAGTCGAAGCTTCTCGAAGAAACTAGTTCTATAGCATCATCAGCGTTTGGACTGTGAATAATTCTTGGAGCTTGGGACAATCTGAGGATTGAATACTCCTCTTGCAGAATCTCTGCCAGGTGGCCAGACTCTTCCAATACGTATCTGTCGAATTGGCTGGCAATTAGCAGTACTTCTCTAACACGAAACGGGGTGAGTCTCTCAAATCGGTTCCATTCATCTATGCTCCCGTCCATGATTTCGTACGCACGGTCGAAGGCATCGCATTTCAGACAAACGGAGGGTTGCCCCGCACTGAGTGCGGGACGGTGTGTGTGTAGAACTCATCTCAACTCGTTCGTTCTGCGAATCCTAGGTGCCTCATTAGGGGCGTATCCTACTGCATTACTAAGGTCTCTGGCTCTCTTTCTGATTCTCCTAAGTCCACTTCCAAAGCTATCCAGTTGTGAGGAATTGTGGTTGGGGGGGCGATTTTCTCGCCCCCCCGTTTTGTGTGTGTGCATCCCAACATCGCTCAATCTCTCTCACCTCAAGCGTTTGAATTCTCATCATGTCTTGAGCGCAATTCGTCCATGCGCCTCTTTAGTAGGCTAACCACTGTGTCGCCCTCAATCATCTCCTTGCGAATCATCTCTCTTGCCGATTGTCTAAGTACGACATCTGCCGTTTCCCCCACAATCTTGCAATAATCCCTCATATTGATTGTCAGATCAGGTCCTAAATCGACCTCAACTCTGTCACCTTTACCCGACAATGGAGTTGACAGCATCCTCCTAACTGCTTCTCTGATCACATCGGATCTGTTCCTCATCCCATCGAACCCTACTAGCCTGTCGAGCTCTAGCAAGTGATCTTCGGGAATTCTAAGTGAAACCATTGGACTGTTTCCGGGCATATTGTTCTTCTCCGGTCTGCGAGAGTAAGGGGTCGCATATAATTGTATTGCAATTGAATTTCAATTGTATTGCAATAGTGTTTTCAAAAAACAACATCTTCAACGAGCGATTCAAGTCGGGATGTCTCTTGGGAGGTTTGAGATCCAACATGAAAGTCATCAATGATGCAATACACGGGCAATTCAAACTTGAAGGAGTAGTGGAGGAACTTCTCTCAACACCAGAGATGAACAAACTAAGTCACATCAAACAACTTGGTTTAGCCCATCTAGTATTTCCCGGAGCCCACCATACTAGGTTTGAGCATTCACTAGGAGTGTCCCATATTGCAGGAAAAATGGCCGATTCACTTTCATTTGGGGAGCATGACAAGTCTACTCTCCAAGCAGCAGCAATGCTCCACGATGTTGGTCACGGCCCATACTCGCACACTCTAGAACATATTTTGTCCGATCGTGGTGGTATGGACCACATGTCTGTTACCAAAGGAATAATCTCAGGCGATTACGATGTAATAATCGAAGATGAGGAGAAATCCATTGGTGAAAGAAAGTCAATTCCAGATGTTCTCGAAAAATTCGGACTCGACCCAGATTTCGTCTCTTCATTAATCACTGGTCCCGATGCTTCAGGTACCGAGAGGTCTCTATTGAGTTGGACAGAAGGAAGCTCCGATTTCTCAGAAACAGACAAGACGATGGCACAATTGATCCATGGGCCAGTAGATTGTGATCAGTTGGACTACTTACTCAGGGACTCTCACTTTACAGGAGTAAAACATGGAGTTGTGGATCACCGTAGATTAATTGGTTGCCTCAGTAAGCAGAGCGGAGAAATCGCCGTCGAGCAAGGCGGACTTTCGGCATTAGAGGGAATGCTCGTGGCTAGAGGCCTCATGTACAGTGCTGTCTATTTCCATAGAGTAACCAGGGTGACAGAAGTGATGCTTTCCCGGGCCGTAGAGAGGGCAGGAGACAATCTCCCGGATTCCATTGATCTACAAAGAAGAGTCGATGCAGAAATTTGGGCTTCTTTACACAGAGCAGGAGGATTCTCAAGAGACATGATTACGAGGTTGAAGTATAGAAAATTGCTCAAAATTTGTCTGAGCCGAAGAAAGGAAGGCCTTACTCCCAATCAGATTGAACGACTAGTTTCAATATCAAAAGAGTCCAGAACGAGAATAGAATTGGAGGACGACATTGCACTTAGGGCTGGTCTAGATCCTGGTTATGTGGCGATCGATGTCCCCAGCGTAAAGCTACTTCTTTCTGAGCCTAGGATGTCCCAAGTGGACATCAGAATTCTGGGCAGTGATGGAAAAACAAGATGGTTGAAAGAGATGACCCCGATGGCTGATGCACTTAGGAAGAGGCAGGTTAGCCAAGAAGCAGTTTACGTCATGACTCTGCCCGGTCACGAGTCGAAGGTCGCCGAAATCGCCGAGAGAATATTGTTCCAATAAGTGAATTTTTGCAAACTCCAAATTTGGAACATTGAAAAGGGGAGCATTAGCAGGGGGGCATGCCCACATCAGGGACAAAAGGAATCGTTGGTGACCAAATGGACAATGCGATGAAATCAGTTTACGAGAGAGTGAAAGCAAGAGACCCGGACCAACCGGAGTTCCATCAGGCAGTAGAAGAGGTGCTTGAGAGCCTAGGTCCAGCAATTGAGGACAATCCTGACTACATGGACGTAGTTAATGGGATGGTCGAAGCAGAAAGGATAATTCAGTTCAGGGTTCCATGGTACGACGATGATGGACGACTTCATGTCAATCGAGGTTTCAGAGTGCAGTTTAATAGTGCAATTGGCCCATACAAAGGTGGCCTTAGGTTCCATCCTAGCGTAAACCTCTCGATACTGAAATTCCTTGGTTTCGAGCAGGTCTTCAAGAACAGTCTAACGGGCCTCCCAATGGGTGGCGGGAAAGGTGGTTCAGACTTTGACCCGAAAGGCAAATCAGACTCAGAGGTTATGAGATTCTGCCAGTCATTTATGAGTGAGCTATGGAGGCACATAGGAGCTAATCTAGACGTTCCTGCGGGGGACATAGGAGTAGGGGGTAGGGAGATAGGCTACCTTTTTGGAATGTATAGAAAACTTGCAAACGAGTTCACGGGAGTTCTTACTGGCAAGGGACTCCCTTATGGCGGCTCCTTAATCAGGCCAGAGGCAACTGGTTACGGATTGGTATATTTTGCCAGGGAGATGTTGTCAACTAAGGGCAAATCTTTCGATGGAGCAAAAGTTGCTATCAGTGGTTCAGGAAATGTCGCTCAGTTTGCATGTGAAAAGGTTCTGGATTTGGGAGGCAAGCCTGTAACAATGTCCGACAGTAGCGGGTACATTTTTGATTCAGCTGGAATAGATCGTGAAAAACTCTCTTGGATTATGGACCTGAAGAACAATAGGAGAGGGAGAATTAAGGAGTTCGCTGAGAAATTTGATGGCGTTGAATATACGGAGACAAAACCAGAGCCGAACCTGAACAAACTTTGGGGGACTGAAGTAGACGTTGCTCTTCCATGCGCCACTCAAAATGAGGTGAACGGTGAAGAAGCCAAGATGCTCGTCGAAAGTGGAGTAATGGCAGTTGCTGAAGGCGCAAACATGCCTTGTACTCCAGAAGCAGTCGAGGTCTTCCAGAATAATGGCGTCCTTTTCGCCCCTGGTAAGGCTAGTAATGCCGGAGGGGTGGCTACTTCAGGTCTGGAGATGAGTCAGAACAGTCTTAGGATGAGTTGGTCAAGAGAAGAGGTTGATCAGAAGCTAGAGGAAATAATGGTGAACATCCACAAAAATGCCTTCGAGACTTCCGAAAGGTATGGGATGGCAGGAAACTACGTTGCTGGAGCAAACATTGCCGGTTTCCTCAAGGTAGCAGAGGCAACATTGGCCCAAGGGATCGTCTGATTGACAATTCTTTTTTCTCATTCATTATATTCCCTAAAGAGAAAGAATCCACTTACAATTACAGCAACCAACATTGCAATAATTACCGGGACAGGAAGGGCACCTCCTCCATTCTCATCAGTGGCCTCGCTCCATGTCATTTCCGCACTCGAAATCGTTCCTCCACCGAATGACAACTCCTCCACAAGTTGCGTAGGTGTCAAAATTGTACAAGATAGGTGGTCTACACCCTCTACTGGGGATCGCCAACTGAATACAATTGACGCCTCTTCACCAGGTCCAACAATGGTATTGGGGAACGATGGGGAAATCTGTGCCGTGCTCCCTGAATTATTGCTGTCGCAATTAATTGCCAACGAAGCCGCAGCAGTTCCGGAATTTGAAATCACAGCCTCAAAGTTGACTGAATCCCCAATTTCTGCCTCGCTAATCGCCTCGCCGTCTTCTCCAATTGATGAAATTGAAACCCATCCAATCATCGGGGTTCCTGAGTCAACAACTACCGTCGACTCCCATAAAAGAGGAAATTTGCCCCCACCATAGTCTCCAATTCCCGAAGCCTCGGGGTTCCATGCTGTTCTGTAATCAGTAATTATCACTTCAGCTTGTTCTCTCCAGATTTCTGCTTCTTCCCATGTGTTGTCTTCAGACCATGCAATCTCTACGACTCGTTCTCTTCCACCATCCACGAATGACACGCCATCTTGGTCACTAAAGTTTGAATATCTGGGAATTCTGTGCATTCCTTCGATTTCGTATGATACAAAGCTAGAGTCGAAGGTCAGTCTCTGTCCTGATACCCTCCTCTCCCACTTATCTGTCAAACCCCCAGATCCACTAACATCCTCTGCCCATTCTATCGAAGAAAACGCTCTTGCCCTAATATCATGATCATCCGTGCTGTTGTAGAAAACCGTCTCCCCTGTCAACATAATGGATGAATCGTCATTTGTCAAGATAACCGGTCCGACCCTATTTAATGCAGAATCATTGATTGTGAGCGACCCGCTGGATGAAATCCGCCCGCCGAAAATCTCTGAGAACGAAGAAAATAGTTTTCCTTCGACAATAATTTCGAACCCTGGCGTCCCGAAAACCATCATATTTCGATGCTCAAAGTCAGCTGCATTAGTCGGGTATTTGCAATTCGGACAATCAAAACCACCACTATTTGCTCTTTTCACTGAAATCGTATCAATGGCTGGAGGGTGACAAAGCGGGCCAACAAGGTCAATCCACAATTCCCCCGAAGGGACCTCTTCAATTTCTAATGAATACTCTTGACCAGACATTTCTTCGGAAACGTTATCGAAGTACGCTGTAACTCCGTCAAAACTTGAAGGCTGTATCGAGGTCATAGTAACCAGAACAGCAGAATTCCCTGGCCATTCTATCTTCACTCCCGATCTATTGCTTTCGTCACAGTAACCATATCCGACCAATCCTCCTGGAGGATTTGAAGAAATCAACCTCGAGTTATCAATATTCAACGTTGAATCGGCATCGACAAAAATCTCTACGCCTTCTGCCAAGTTGACATCGGCATCAGAAAAACTCAACTCCCCCCCATTAACGATACGGACATTCTGTGAAACAGATAAATCATCTGTCCATGTCATATTCGACTCGATGACAATGTCATCACCTTCAGCAATTACGTTAGATGGGAAAAATGCTACTGAAAATAATAGAATTAGACAAATTAGAGTTGGCTTTCTTTCCTTCATTGTCATTCCGCCATACCACATGACCTTGAATTTCACCCCTCAGGCTCCCGGGAAAATCTTTTTTCGAAGTTCCTGTGAACGTGCGAAGGTTCATCCTCCAGATTTCACTGCACGGACCAATGACATCCGAGAATATTCCCTGGGAAGACCCGGTCATTGCTCCTCTCTTGGTGCTATGGCTCTACCTACCCGGATATTTATCGAATACTGCAGCAATGTTGGGGGGGAAGTGGATTCCGGAACTGACTGGAATTCCAATTTTTACAATTGACGGAGGCAGAGTCATGAGAGATGGCAATAGGATCCTAGGGGACGGAAAGACTTGGAACGGATTAGTTGGAGGAACTCTGGGAGGTGGACTGTTAGGAGTTTTAATCCATATTTTCGCAGAAGACAATCAAATTAGCAATGCTCCATTCTTGGATCCTATTGAGTCATATGGCACTAACTCTGTGGATATTTCCGAGGCTTGGTTCTATATTGGAGAAGGTTCCTATACTGCATTCTCATTGGGTTGTGTCTTAGGTCTCGGTTGCATGGTCGGCGACTCCCTCGGATCTTTTGTGAAGAGGAGGTTGGGGCACAAGAGAGAGGGGAAAATTAGCTCCCAAGCCCCTCTTCTGGATACCTTGCCCTTTGCCATTTCCACATTTTTATTCGGACAACTATTCCTCTCACCCACAGTTTTGGCAAGCTCCGAACTCCAATTCGGCATGGCGATACTTTTGCTAATCACTCCGATAATTCATAGATCGTTCAATATTCTCGGGTTTCGCTTGGGACTCAAGTCGGTTCCATACTAGCCAACTATTCAAGTGAATCATTATCACCCTAGTTACGAGCGAGAAACATGAGTGGGATGAATGTCTTATTGGTAGGTGGCGGGGGGAGGGAACACGCTATCGCTCTAGGCCTCTCGGAGAGCGAATCAGTTTCAACTTTGCACTGTTCCCCCGGAAATGCAGGGACATCAGTAATTGCAACAAATCACTCTGTTGAATCCACAGATGTCGAAGGAATAGTTGATCTTGCAAAATCTATCGATGCCTCACTGGTTGTTGTGGGCCCAGAAGCACCACTGGTTTTAGGCCTCTCAGAAATGCTTGCAGGAGAGTCAATACCATGCTTCGGACCCCACTCAAGTGGGGCTATGTTGGAGGGTTCCAAACTTCATGCTAAGAAGGTAATGGATTCCCTTGGCGTGCCATCCGGGAAGTACTCTCTGGTTGAGAAAATTGAATCAATTGACTCAGAACTTGACAATTTCGAACCGCCGTGGGTAATCAAGAGAGACGTACTGGCTGGAGGGAAGGGAGTGACCGTAACCTCATCTAGAGATGCGGCTCGAAACGCTCTCAGAGAAGGTATTGAATTGGATGGACTCGTATTATTAGAAGAGCATCTGGCCGGTGAGGAGGCATCAGTTTTGGTGATAATGGACGAATCAGGATACGTGCTACTTCCGACTAGTCAAGACCATAAGAGAGTTGGAGAGGGCGACTCTGGCCCCAACACTGGTGGAATGGGGGCTTACTCTCCAGCCCCTGTTGTAACTCCATCTGTGCTCAGTCGTACAAAAGAAGAGATTGTTGAGCCAATGCACCACTTACTGAGGAATTCGACTAATCCTTACAGAGGTTGTTTGTACATTGGATTAATGATAGATCAGGACGGTGGCCCAAATGTTATCGAATTCAACGTCAGGCTTGGGGATCCCGAAGCTCAAGTCACCATCCCATTGATTAAGACAGATCTTGGAAATCTGCTATTGGCCACTGCAGAGGGTAGATTGGCAGAAATGGAAGTTGAATTCAGACCATTGCACGCTGCAACTGTTGTACTAGCATCAGAGGGCTATCCTGGTGATGCTATTTCTGGAAGGATAGTTACGGGTTGGGAAACTAAAATTGATGAAGGCAACCTACAGGGTTTCACTCACTTGGCAGGAGCAAAACTCGGCAAAAGCGACTCCCTCATTTCTTCAGGGGGCAGAGTTCTTTCTGCAACTGGAATTGCCCCCAGTCTAGACCAGGCGCTGGCTATTTCTTATCAGATCATGGAAGGTATCGACCTGGAGGGTTCTCATTACAGAAAAGACATCGGTTTCCGAGCCCTCCCGCCACGAAAATCCTAACCATTCTTGCAGCCCTTTCCTCCAACCGTTCTACGAACGGTTAAAACAAGCATTCAGTTCGGGGCGCTGCTGAGTTATTGGCAAATAGGTCCGGTGGATGGGATGGATACTGAAAATGAAGCCACTAGTTCGGAACTTTTGACCAAGCAAATTGCACCACTTTCAGTAACTCTGGCCCTTCTCGCTCTTGTAACATTGGTCTCCCTTATTGAGGGAAGGGCGGTTAATGGAGAATTCTTGGTAGATGCTATTCTAATCTCGATGTCCGTAATGATACCTGGTTGCATCGGTCGTGCGGTTTCTAGAATCCCAATGCAATCTAGTACCTCCAGAGTAGCTATACTTTCAAGCGGGCTACTGGTCATTTCAATAATTGCAAATTTTGCGGATCCGAGCGTTTTCGACCACATGTTCATGTCCACTTTCGTAGTTGTTGGAATCATCTCTGCATCCCTTGATGAAGCCCGTAGATTCGAGGAATCTTCAATTTTCCTTTCCACTATACTTGGATTGAGACTGGCAGTATTCTACGCAGCGAGTCTCGGAATCGCAGAAAACACATCATCGGCACTAGTGGATGTGCAAAGAGCATCATTAGGGGCGGCCTTCTTCACCTTCTGGCTCACTTCGATTTCACTTGGTATCGTGGTGTTATTTGTGTCTAGGGGGATGGCTGATGAGAGAGGGGTTGGATCAATGTTTTCTGGAATCCCATACGTCAGGGAAAATAGAGATGTGCTGACATACTCTTCATTAGCATTCATTGGATTCCTCATCCCTCTAATTTGGTTGGGGCAATTGGAATCTCTCGGGAAATTTTCTGAAGGAAGCCATCTGGGGTTAGTTTGGGCGATTTTCTCAGCATTAGTTGTTTTCCTGCATGCATTTTTCAGATCAGAAGGATGGCATGTCTTGGGTTCCTTGTTGGCTGTAAATTGGTTCCTATACACGTTGGGCCATCTTCACGAAATTGGAAACGAACTCCCTTCTTTGTTTTCTGAAGATGGATTCATAGGCTCTTTCACATGGTTCTTCTTGGGTTTCTGGCTCAATTTCTTCGCCATCTTCTTCGCTTCTAGAGGTGTTTTCGGAGACATTTCCCCAAGGAGAGAAAAGAGTGGATTCAGAATTTGGTGGGAGTCAAATTCCTATTCCATTTTGGTCTTCTTCGCATTCATTGTTGCTTTAGTGGTTAGAACCGCTTGGAATGTTATTCCTGCGATGAACGCAAATGGAACGGGGTTGTGGGACATGACTGGAGGCTCTGACCCGTGGTACATGAAGAGAGTCGTTGACTATGTTATCTTGGAGAGAAGCCACCTCATTTTCGATCACGACCGCGCATATCCAATTGGCGGAATAAATCCGAGGCCACCTTTGTTCTCATGGTCTCTTGCGCTAGGTGCATTAGCACTATCGTGGGTAATTGAGATTGCACCGAACCAGGCAGTTTGGTGGTCAATGTCATCTCTACCTGCGATTTATGGAGCTCTCATTGTTCTCCCAATAGCAGGCATAGCCTCAAGGGCCCACAGCAGAAGGGCAGGAATTTTCGCTGCTTGGCTGATTGCTTTGATGCCCGGTCACATGAGTCGCTCAACCTTTGCGATGTCTGATCACGACTCATTTGCAATGTTATTCCTAGCGATTGCATTTTACTTCTGGATGAGGGCCCTAGAAGAAATAGAGCACAAGAAGGTCTTCCAAACAACTAGCACAAATCCACTTTACATAATAGCGGGAATGCGTGAAACTTGGAAGAATAACCCTGCTTTGATGGCAAACGCAACAATGTCCGGAATCGCTTTCTCCATCATGGCACTTGGCTGGAAGGGTTTCGTATATGGGCCAGGGATCCTATTCTTGGCATATTCGTTCCAAGTCGCAATAAATATCTTCCGAGGACGTGACAGCCTGCAATCTACCTCAGCGGCCCTTCAGATGATGCTAACTTCAATCATTATTCCAGCACCATTCTATGCTTGGCCAGGAATGAATCTGATTTTCGATCCCACGGGAATGCAACCAATGTTCTACATTATCGGATTTACATTTGCCGTTGGTTGGGTCTCTAGCTCGTTTAGGGATAAGCCGTGGCTACTTGTGGTAATGGGCGGTTCAGCTCTTTTCGGCTCAATTCTGGCAGCGCTTTTTATGCTTCAGAAAGCCCAAATCTACAATGGTTGGGATATACTTTTCACCGGCGGATTCTATTTCTCGAAGAATAAGATTTTCGGAACAATTGGTGAAGCCCAAGCACCCGATAGAGGTGTTCTATTTGCCTCATTCGGCCCATTAGTTTCACTTATTGCAATAGGGTGCTCCTTTGTTCTTCTATGGAGGGGAAGCCGAAAGAACAAGTCAGGCCTAACTCTGTTGGGATTGTGGACTCTTATTGCCACCTATATGGCATGGACTGCTGGTAGGTTCATCATTAACGCAACCCCTGCAATGGCGGTAGTTGGCGGAATAGGAATCACTATGCTCTGGTCCTCGGCCAACTTCTCAGGATTTAGCAAAGTTTGGAGAAATTCAGGGATCGGCACACCTAGGACTAGGTTCAGATCTATTTGGCCTGCTACAAAGGCTCGCCCTGGAGTTCCAGCGATGCTAATCGTGATTCTCCTAATGAGTTCCCAACATGCAACTTACGGAATCGACTCAGGAATTCCCAGAGGACAACAATCAGCTTACGAAGTGGATCAGGGGATTTACGATTTCGCTCCAGATATCCTAAGGCATGAATTCTTCGATTTATTCTCAATTTTGAACAGTAGGGCGTATGATCCTATTGACTCAGGCATGTGGTATATGGGGACATTCGGTCCAAGTTTCAACTCTCAGGGATGGAACGATGCCTATGAATGGCTTTCTCATCAAGACGATGAGACTCCGTTCAGTCAAAGGCCAGCCTTCGTCTCTTGGTGGGATTATGGATTCCAGGCCCTCTCATCGGGTCAGCATCCAACTGTCGCAGACAATTTCCAATCAGGAATCCCAAATAGCGGAGCAATGCTACTTTCTGCGGGACAGGAAGATACCCTGTCTCTTTTCATTGCCACATTGGCCACAGGTGACCGGAGAATCAATGATGGCCAATTTAGCGAAGAATTCAGCAGTGTCCTCGAGACTCATTTTTCGACTCCTCAGATCGATGAGTTTGAGGCAATATTTGGAAACGGAAATGTTGAATTTGTCAAGGACAGATCAATGGCGGTGGTGGCATCTTATGGTTCATCAGAGCTCCTGAAAGGGAAGATCCTCGATGAAAATGGACTCCCATTAGCAGACAACTTCTGGGTTGTCGTGAAGGATGGTGAGAATTTCGGTGATCAAATGCTGAATGAATCTGAAGCATTAGCGCTATTCGACGAGGCTAGAGGATCCTCATCTCCTTTCGAAATAGTTGACTCAGATGAGGCAAGCCATTTCGACATCGGAGGTTACAGGTATACTCGAGACCTGATTGACGACTATGACGACATCTCTACTGGACTTCACCGAACAAACGCGAAGTTTGGCCTAATCAGAGCATTCCTAACATCTGCATTTGAGCTTAGCGAACTAGTCGACATATACGATGGGATTTCTTCTATGGTGAATTACGAGGTCTCAAATTATGACGAAGCACATGGAATAACTACGACAAGAAACCACGAAATCAGGTACTTCGCAGTCGACAATCGTTTATACCCACTTGGAGGCAGTTACTACGGAGATTACCAGACCTATCATCGCGGACAAACGACCGGTATATTCCATGCCCCAACACACCTTTCTGGACTTGACATAGACACTTACATCAAAACGACTTATGAGACAAATCAGGGTTCAATGACTTCACAAGAATATCAGGATCGGTATTTGGAGGATATAAGGGCCCAGGCCTCTGGTTCTTCTACAGCAGAAGATATGATCACTATGACTGACATTGACTATCAGCACAGGGCCGATTTCTTCGAAACTATGGTCGCTAGGACATACGTAGGTTACGGCTCTTCATCCCTGGGTCTTCAATCGGTCGCGGGCCAAATTGGGGATGCCGATTCTCCTTCAACTTGGATTGCCCCTGGAGCTATTTCAGGAACGCCGGGCGGCTATCTGCAGGGCGCAATGTCATTACCCGGAGCCATGATGAACCACTTCGTCCTAGCAAACTGGTACGATCCTTCAGATGGCTCCCATTGCGAGCAGAACGAGACTGGCCAAAACATAGAGAAATATTGCGGGACAGTTTACGACTCTAACAGATTCGTCAAGATTCTCAAGTATTACAGCGGAGCCAACCTTGAAGGCACAGTAACACTTGATGGAATCGGACCAGTACCCAATGCTCGGATACTGATTGAGAGGGACGCCTTCAGTGGAGAAGAGGACTCCAATGAAGAGGGCCATGTTGTGGACAACGACTCTCGGACATACTGGATCCCAATTGGCACCACCCAAGCCGATCAAGAAGGCCGATTCTCATTCACAGTCCCGTCCGGCAAGATAAGGGTATCAGCATTCTCAGGAGAACCAGATCTAGAAATGGGCAGGAGCGTCATAATGTCAGGAGGGCTAACGATGTACGAACTCTTCTGCAATGGAGACGAACAATGGAACTCAATGTATGGCTGCCTCCCCCGGGAAGGGCCAAGGCAGGTCAACCCGGTGACCGGCATTCTAGGAAATGTGTATGGTTCCACGTGGCTTTCTGAGACAATTGTGAACGTTTCCGGCGCCGATGGCCATAGTAATGGCGAGTCAACTATATCGGCCCCAATTATTGTTTCACCATCCTCAGCTTCGGGAATCCTATCTTGGTCCGGCGAATCAGAATTCGATGGCAGCCCTGTTCTTGATGTGGATGTCATCCTAACTCCTTCATCCGAAGAAATTTCGGTCCAGCCCTACTTGACTCAGACATCCAATGGTTCAATGACAGGCGAGTCATTGTTCTTCAGTGGTTCCGGGGAAGTCACCTTTTATGGACAGGGGTCTGTAGAATCACAGGGCTCTGTGACAGTAAAGGAATTTACAGGCACACATTCTCAGGAAATTTACGATAATCATAGCATAACCGGAGAGGGCAAGTTTTCAGGCAGAGGATCCATAGCAGGTTCAATATCTGGAGATTTCCCGAGTTGCGTGAATGAAAGTGTACCAATCGGCTCGGAAGCATGTAGTGCTGGGGATGGTTTTTTCCTCATCAATGGCACAATTAATGGATCAGGGAAGTTCACTTCTCAAGGTACCAGCGAATACACTAGAGAGCTGTTCCAAGCCACTTTCATTGGCTCAGGGGTTTTCGTTACAAATACGTCCCACAATCTTGAATCACTCGGCACGATAAATGGTTCCGGCACCTTCTCCGGAGACGGGATATTCAGTGGGCAGATGGTAAGCCCTGGCTCTTTCCACATCATTGATGCCTTGCCCGGGGATTATACGCTATCAGTTGACTTTGGCGATGGAAATATTGTGGAGTTGCCTGAAGTATTCTCAATCCCACTGGAAGCCTCTGAGGAAAAGACAGAAATATCAATTTCTGGAGGAGCAATAAAGGGTACAGTTTCGCTTCACTCAGGGGAGCCTCTTTACAGCAATGTGGCAATTTTCCCCGTGGATGGATCATCCGAAGATGCAACAGTCGATTGCTTAGCCGTAGTTATCCCCCCATGTCTTGCTTCCCCAGACGAAGATGGCTCGTTCCAGTTGGGGCCAATACCACCAGGATCTTACATAGCCGAGGTTGACACCGATGAAGACGGATTCCCCGAGATTTCTCAAATTTACACCTTCGAACCCAATCAAGGTACGCTAGAAGCATTCCCATCGAAGGTACCTCTTACCTATGACATCTCTTTCTCACTCACCGATGGAGGCGAAATCGTAGAAGATTTGGATTTGCAATTGAGGCCTGAGAACATGTCCCTGCAGGAAGTTAACGCGGTCTATGATAACACCACCAAGATATACTATGCCGAGCTATTCCCGGGAGATTGGATCCTAAATTATACCTTGAATGATGAGAAGCAGGTTTGGCAGAGAGTAACCATTTCTGACCAAGATATTAGCGAATCATTTCAGTTCCTAGTAAGCCAAGTAGTGCAGGGTTCCGTAGTCGACGCTTCTGAAAAATCCGAATCCTCATTGAATCAAATCAGATCACCAGTACCTTTCCAGGAGGTGACTTTCCAATGGGACGGCTTTTCCCTCTCAGCAACCACAGATTCCTCAGGTAATTTCGAAGTAACGCTACCACAAGGGGTATTCGTTGACGCTACTGTGGAACGTGTTGTTGGAGCAGGTGGCTTCTTGTCCAATGGAACAAGATTTCAAGTAACTGAGGAAATGGGCAATATCACAATCAATCTCGTCGATTCAACTACAATACTAGGCAGCGTAAGTCTAAACCGTGAGGGTAACTCATACAATCAGGTCTTCCTAGGGTGGGAACCAGTACATGCAATAGCTAACAATTTGGACTGAACCACCGACTCAGTTTGGAGGGAGGAGGTAGATGAAATGGGGCGTTTCGAAATGCTTCTCCCTCTGGGTAACTGGTCCTTCACCCTGGATGCTGGCGACACTAGGGTAAGCTCAGTTACTAGAGAGTTAAACTCAACTAATGACCCCTCGGTGGAATTACTGCTACTTCCTGTGGAAAACAGCACTGTTTTGATCGATTTCTACATTGATCACCAAGGGGACAATAATCTCTCTAATGGCACTCTAGTTTCTTATCCATTCCAGATCAAGCCTCTAACGCAAAACGGTCGAGGCTTGGCCGTCTCTAGCGATGAAGGTGACGAGTGGCTGTCCACTGGAAGGGCCAAGATATCTTTGGAACCAGGAAAGTACAGGATAGTGGTCGAAAGGGCGAACAGGTCGGCTGACGATCCATTTGACACGCTCTATGACTTGAACAAGATTTTCGACGTAGGACTAGATTCTTCGACAATCGAGAGATCCGTAGGATTCGAGCCACTTTGGCTTACCAACATTACATTCAGGAATGAGAGCGGAGAACTATTGGTTAATCAAGAAGTGAGTATGGTGAATACTGAAAATGGATGGATCAGGACATTCAATACTGACAACGAAGGCCGTATAGTCGACTATGTCAGAGAAGGGAACTGGATTGTAGTTGTGGACGAGTTCGAGACGTTCTCAGATGTCTATGAGGGCCTTCGGAGGATAATTACAATTTCTCAGGAAACTGCAGCGGATAGGGTAAACTTCCAGACTTCACAATTGTCTACTGTCAGCATTAATATTCAGTCGAACTTCGATGTATCGGACCTTGAAGTTTTAGAACTCCATTTTACTTCACAAAATGGCTTGGGCTCATTCATTTCAACTTATTCAGGGTTCGCGGAGCCACTGATTGTCAGAACAACCCCCGGGTATTGGAATGTTGAAGTTAACCAAACAAACTCGGACGGAGTCAGGTTACTTGT
>MDTE01086344.1_pt1 | contig 19490 bp, 18 predicted proteins | sample 811231 | NCBI WGS metagenome assembly MDTE01 (sample SAMN05326651, study PRJNA326480) | marine metagenome | isolation source: seawater | place: Indian Ocean: Red Sea | collected 2010 | reverse complement strand
CGCTGGCTTGCGGCTGGGGGCAGCGCTAGCCTTTCTTAGTTTGGTGGCAGCTGAATTAACCGGTGCCTCGGCGGGTATTGGCTATAGGATAGACGAGGCTAGGCAGTACTTTCTAGTCGATCGCATGTTTGTCGGACTTGTCGAGCTAGGTATCCTTGGCGCTCTCCTCGACACCTTTTTTGTAATTATTGGGAAAAAGGTGCTTCACTGGGAATCTATCTGAGTGCGTTGTGTCAGGGATGCCATTTTGTTCGCGATTAGACTAGAAAATTTTGCTGCAGCTACAGAGAGCACTCTACCCTTAAGGTGTGCAAGATGGAGATTAATTACTGGTTGTTCACTGCCTTTAAAAGCTCGCGCGACAAGACCATCTGGGAGTTTTGTTACAAAAGCGTCTGCCTTTATTACAAAACTTATAACATCAGAAGATAACGTATAATTCACGAGAAACCCGATGCTGTTCACTTCTAGGACCGGGTTTATGGTAATTCCCTTGGCTTGCATAAAGTCATCGATTACGTCTCGTACCCCCATTTCCGGCGAAGGGAGTGCGACTTCAAATTCAGTGCAGTCCCCTGCAGAAACTTGGGCCGATTTTGCGAGAGGATGGTCTTTGCGCATGATAGCATCGATGGTCAAAGGCACGGCGTATATGGACTGGAGTACTCGCTGATCTAGAGGCCCCAGAAATATGCCCAAATCTGAACGGTAATCGATCAGGGAAGAATGGACTTCAGGCGGTTTTGCAAAATTTATGTCAAAAGTTACACCGGGGTGCTCTTTCCGGTAATTTATAATTTGTGAAGGTAGGACAGGGTCTAGTTGGACGCTTGTACTTATACTCACGTGTCCACGACGAACCCCAGAAAGATCGTCAATGGTTGACCGTACGCGATCAAAGTCAGAAAAATATTTTCTGATGTGGTCGATCATTACCTCGCCGGCAACGGTAAGTGCCACACCGTTAGGCTTTCTCTCAAAAAGTTTAACTCCCATTTCCTGCTCGAACGAAATTATCCGTCGGTTAAGCGCTGTAGACGTAATCGGCATCTTGTCCGCAGCCTTCCGAAACGAGCCATGCTGAACAACAGCCTCAATCAATCGATAGGTGCTGAGGAGTTTCATAAAATATTCACCAGGCTCTGTTTTGAAGGTCGCTTTGGAAACGTCTTTTCCGTGGCACCATAAGTTCGTGCAGAAAACTAGGTATGTCGGGCAATTAATTGCCTCACGTTTTCCTCATTCAAATGTTCAATACCCGAGGGGTTTTATGGGACTTTTCCGATCCATAGACGTAAGCCCCACTTTTTGATGGAGGTTCGGTTGTGACAGAAAAATTTATAAATTCTGATCCCTATCGTTGGCCCTACGACGGCGATTTTTCACCGCACAACACGGCGTTGGTAATAATAGATATGCAAACCGATTTTTGTGGTCGAGGTGGGTATGTGGACTCCATGGGTTATGACCTCTCTCTTACCCGGGCCCCTATCGAGCCGATTAAAGCTGTTCTCAGCAAGTGTAGGGAATTGGGGTTTCATGTCTTTCACACGAGGGAAGGGCATAGACCGGACTTAGCAGACCTTCCTCTTAATAAGAAGTGGCGTTCACAGCAAATTGGAGCGGGAATTGGAGATTCTGGGCCGTGTGGTCGAATACTGATACGGGGTGAGCCAGGATGGGAGATTATAACTGAATTGGCGCCAATTGAAGGCGAGCCGATAATCGATAAACCAGGAAAGGGCTCCTTTTATTCGACTGATCTCGACTTGCTGTTGAGGGGACGAGGCGTAAAAAATCTAATTTTGACCGGGATCACCACTGACGTTTGTGTTCACACAACGATAAGAGACGCGAATGATCGTGGGTATGAGTGTTTATTGTTAGAGGATTGTTGCGGTGCAACCGACTTGGGAAACCATAAGGCAGCAATAAAAATGATCAAAATGCAGGGCGGCGTATTCGGCGCAGTTAGTACCTCTCAGAGCTTAATATCCAGCTTGAACGCTGGCTGAATAATGGAGGTTTCACTAACCTTTCAGTCAGCTCCATATCCAGTTAAAGTTAATGGAAAAACCTTAGCATTAGTTGTTGTAGATATGCAACGTGATTTTTTAGAACCTGGCGGCTTCGGAGAGTCACTAGGAAATGATGTAGAGAGACTGAGGGATATAATCCCGAACATTTCAAATTTAATGCGAATTTTTCGCCGGGCCTCTTTGCGTATTGTTCACACCAAAGAGGGTCACAAACCAGATCTTTCTGATGTTCCTAAGCAAAAGTTGAGGCCGGCAAAAAATGGTTTGGCTATCGGCGACCCGGGCCCCATGGGTAGGCTTTTGATCAGCGGCGAGCCGGGAAATGATTTTATTTCCGAGGTCTGCCCGTTAAAGGGGGAAATAGTGATCACTAAGCCCGGCAAGGGGGCTTTTTATAAGACACGGCTCAATGAAATTCTCCGAGACCTAGATATCTCGACTTTACTATTTACCGGCGTAACTACGGAAGTGTGCGTTCAAACAAGTATGCGGGAGGCGGCGGACCGGGGCTTCCAAACGTTAATAGTGAATGACGCGACCGCGAGTTACTTTGACGAATTCCACTCGTCAACAATTGATATGATGACTTCACAAGGCGGTATCGTGGGGTGCTCGTTAACCACAGAACAAACTATCAATGCATTTGAAAGCGCCGGCCTGTGAGAGCGCCGAGGGCTTTGAACGATTTGTTTTTACCTCCGAAAAACCTTGCGATCCTGAATCGGCAGAGTTTCCGGCCCGGTGTGGAGGTAGCTAGGACATACAAGGGAGGCGATGGCAGCCTCGTATCTGCCTTCCTTCACTATGAAGCTGGCAGCTCGATCCCTTGGGATTGGCATCCGGCATGCGAGCATATCTTCGTACTGGAGAGAAGCCAGTATGATGAGAACGGCACATACTCTTCTGGCACAGTTTTAATCAACCCGCCGGGTTCAAGTCATATTGTTAGGAGCGGAGGCGGCTCCGTAGTCTTTACTATTTGGGAAAAACCCGTTGGCTTCAGTCGCTCATCCTACGAGGCTTATCGGCGGAAAAGGGAAGAGAAAAAAGTGCTACCAATCAACATTAATTCAGAAAAAAATGCATAGAACGCTCAGTATTGCCGAATTGAATACAGCCTACAGATTGGGGCAAACCACGCCATCAGAAGTAATTGACGGTGTACTGAAGGTGATCTTGGAACTTGATGATGAAAATACTTGGATTTATCGGGTACCTGACGAGGAGCTACGCGAAAGAGCGCGAGCGCTGGCTGACAAACATTCGAAAGATCTTCCACTTTACGGCATTCCATTCGCTGTAAAGGATAATATTGATGTCGCGGGCCTTCCAACGACCGCTGGCTGCCCCGGATTCTCTTACACGCCGCAAAAAAGCGCCTCCGTTGTCGAGTTATTAATTAAAGCGGGGGCAATACTGATAGGCAAAACAAATCTTGATCAATTCGCTACAGGACTTGTCGGAACTCGTTCGCCCTTTGGAGTTCCAAGAAATCCGGTTGCGCCGGACTATATCCCAGGAGGCTCCAGCTCCGGGTCGGCTGTCGCAGTTTCGTCCGGGATCGTAAGCTTTTCTCTGGGAACAGATACGGCTGGTTCTGGGAGGATTCCGGCAGGGTTTAATAACATCGTTGGTCTTAAACCGACAAAAGGCTTGTTAAGCATTGATGGCGTGGTGCCTGCATGCCGAACTTTGGATTGCGTTTCCATCTTTGCTCTAACAGCGTCTGATGCAGAGCTCGTGAGAAATTTATTGGCTGTTTGTAACCACGATGATCCTCTCTCTCGCGCAACACAAAGCGCAAATCTATTTGATGTCCGCGCTGGACTATCCAATTTACGCCTTGCCGTTCCAAATGAGGACGATCTGAAGTTTTTTGAGGATTATGGCTACCAGAAGGCTTATCAAAGATCGTGCGAACAAATTGTCGATGAGGGTGTTGAACTGGTCGAGATTGATTTCACACCCTTTGTCGAGGTTGCGAATTTACTTTACGACGGTCCCTGGGTTACAGAACGGTATGTAGGATTAAAAGAATTTATCTCCGCAGATCCTACCTCATTGCACGAGATTACTAGAAAAATAATTCTCGGCCGGAAACTGTTTAGTGCTGAGGATTTATTTGAGGCAATTTATCGTCTAGAAGATCTGTCGAATATATGTAGCGAGCTGTTAAAAGGCTGTGATGCCCTTCTCGTGCCAACTTCAGGAACGATGTACACAGTTAAGGAGGTTGATGCGGATCCCATCGAGCTCAATGCGAGGCTCGGTTACTATACGAATTTTGTAAATCTCCTGAACATGGCTGCCATTGCTGTTCCAGCAGGGTTTACAGAGGATGGCCGGCCATTTGGGATAACATTGATCAGTGAGGCTCACACCGACGCCTTTTTGTCGGGTCTCGGGTCCTCAATACATGATGCACTTGGGACGACAATTGGAGCGTCCAGTATAGCTGTGAGTTATGAGGCTCATGCGCCAGAAAAGATTTGTGACTCCGATGAAATAATTCTTGCTGTTTGTGGTGCCCACATGAGGGGTTTTCCGCTAAATCATCAGCTTGAAGAAATCGGTGCAACATTCATTCGTGAGGACAGGACTGCCGAAACTTATCAATTGATACACTTGGACAGAATGGAACCAACGCGACCCGGTTTGGTAAAGTGCGCTCCCGATGATGGAGGAGCTTCGATAGATATCGAATTATGGGCGGTCCCGGAGGTTACAATTGGTCGATTGATACAAAAGATAGATGCGCCTTTATGCATCGGTTCGATAGAGCTTGTTTCGGGAGAGAGTGTGAATGGCTTTCTTTGCGAGTCTACTGCTGTTTATGACGCCACGAACATTACAGTTTTTGGCGGGTGGCGGAAATTTTTGAACTCATTTTAATGTGACCCGTTAAAGCACGGGACTTTTAATTGTTATCCACTGGGCTACGTTGAAATTACTTTTTGTTTGAGCATGATTATTACAAGAACCAGAAGACAGCAGTGGCGAACAATAACGAGAAGGGCGCAGATTAGGGGAGCTTACTTTGTGGTTTAACACCATACTTTATAGTGCATATATAGACATCTGGGCGTAACTAACCCATCAAAAAAAGATAGTGTTAGTTTCAGAAACTGTACTTTGGGAGCAGGGGGGCGCGTGTTCGAATCTCTTCGTCCCGACCATTTTCTCGCAGGAGGTTTATGATGCGTCTGCAGGACGGGACGGCCTTTATCACCGGCGGCTCCAAGGGACTGGGGCGTGCCATAGCCGAACGTTTCGTCGAGGAGGGGGCGCGGGTCGTAATCGCCGATATCGATCAGCCGGCCCTCGATGCGTTTATGGCCGAAACGCATGTGGATAAGACTTGCGTGAGTCCGGTGGTTCTCGACGTGTCGGACTTTGATGCCGTGAAGGCCGCCATCGACGCGGCGATCGCGAATTTCGGTGTACTGGACATCCTAGTCAACAACGCCGGCTACTCGCCCAAGAAGAACTGGCTGGAATACGAGATCGCCGACTGGCAGCGCGTTCTAGACATCAATCTCTCCGGCGAGTTCTACGGCGCCCGTGCGGTTGCGGAACACATGATGGAACGCATGAGTGGCCGGATCATCAACCTTTCGTCGTCGGCTTGGCGCCATGGGGGTGTTGCGACGGGTGGCGGGCTCCCCTACACCTCGTCGAAGGCGGGGGTGATTGGGCTCACACGTGCGTTGTGTAAGGCGCTGGGGCCCTACAACATCACCGTTAATGCCATCGCGCCGGGCCCTACGCCCACGCCGATGACCTCGAGCTGGCTGTCTGACGCTGAGGCGGCGCTGAAGGAACAAATTCCACTGAAGCGTTTGGGCACGGCCCGCGATATTGCCAATGCCGCCCTCTTCCTAGCTTCCGATGAGGCCTCGTTCATCACAGGTGCCTGCCTCGACGTGAATGGCGGCCTGACTATGAGCTGAACCGATTCATGATGGCGCCTTGTCGTGCAGTCGATCCATGAGTTACAAATCTCCCATGAGGGCAAGAATTTTTCAGCCGGCGAAGACCGCCATGCAGTCCGGGCGCGCAAAAACCCGAAAATGGGTTCTCGAGTTCGAGCCGACCCGGCGCCAGCAGCTCGATCCGCTGATGGGCTGGCCGGGCAACGGTGACACCATGCAGCAGGTCCGCATGACCTTTGACACCCGCGCGGACGCAATCGCCCATGCGAAGCGCAAGGGACTAGATTTTGTGCTGCAAGAACCTCAGGAAAGTAAAATTAAGCCAAAGGCTTACGCGGATAATTTCGCGGTTGACCGCAGGATTCCGTGGAGCCACTGATCTGCGGTTAAATTTTGGGTTTCGCAATTTGGGTGAATCCGGCGATGCTGGCACTACCAAACGTTGAGTGGCGCCCGTAGCTCAGCTGGATAGAGCATCGGCCTTCTAAGCCGAATGTCGCAGGTTCGAATCCTGCCGGGCGCACCAATTCCCGTTTCCTTACTATGCAAACGGGCTTGCCGGGCGGTCAAGCCCGTAGTGGTCCCGCAATGTGGTGCCTTCATACGCCCTGCGGAAAAGCCCGCGCGCCTGAAGAATAGGCACTACTTCGTCCACGAAAATGTCGAGCATGGCGGGCAGTACAGGTGGCATCAGATTAAAACCATCCGCCGCCCCATCGGTGAACCAGTCCTCAATCAGGTCCGCGATCTGTTCGGGTGTGCCTGCAAACAGATAATGGCCGCCTATATGGGCGAAACGCGCTAGCAGTTCACGGAGGGTCATTTCCTCGCGTTGGATAAGATTTAGCACCATCGACGTGCGACTCTTGCTTGTTTCCATATTTTCCGGGTCAGGGAAGTCTTCCGGGCAGAGCTTCCGGTCAAGGGAAAGGTGGGAAAAATCGTGTCCGCCGAACCAAGTGCCGAGATATTGTACCGCGATATCGACATCCGCATATTCGCTGAGCTCCTGCAGTAGCCGCTTCGCTTCGGCCTCCGTCGATGCAATTGTCGGGCAGAGGCCGGGTAGAATCAGAACCTGTTCCGGCTGGCGGCCTTTTGCAGCCACTCGTTTCTTCATGTCGACGTAGAAGGTCTGGGCCGTAGCCTTCTCGATATGGGCGGTAAAAATCGCCTCGGCATGTTGGGCGGCAAAGCCTCGCCCGTCTTCTGATGATCCAGCCTGAACCAGCACAGGGCGACCCTGTGGCCCCCTAGGCAGGTTCAGGGGGCCAGCGACATTGAAATGCGTACCCTCAAAGTCGATAGGGCGGATACGGTCGGTATTGGCGTAAACCGCGTTGTCCCGATCGTCTATGATGGCGTCGTCGGCCCAGCTGTCCCATAGAGCCTTGACCACCTGTACATGTTCTTCGGCCAGCACATAGCGTTCGGCATGAGATAGTTGACCGGTGTCACCGAAATTCCGTGCCGCTGCGGCCATCCAAGATGTGACGATATTCCAGCCCACCCGGCCGTTGCTGATATGGTCGATGGACGCGAATTGGCGTGCGAGATTGAAAGGCTCGGTATAGGTGCTGGAGCCAGTCGCAATCAGGCCGATCCGGTCTGTGGCGACGGCAATCGCTGACAGCAAGGTTAAGGGCTCGAGCCAGACCTGTAGCGCTTTGGCGGATTTCGTCTGGGCCGTATTTGTTGCCAACTGATCGGCGAAGAAGATGGAATCGAACAACCCGGCTTCCGCGCGCTTTGCGAGGTCCTGATAATAGCGAATATCAGTTAGGCCAGCGGCCGATGATAATGGGTGTCGCCACGCGGCCTCGTGGCTGCCGCGTCCTTGGATAAACAAATTTAGATGTAGCTGTCGGTTCACAAGAGATTCGCAAAATTTCTGTGCCGTTAACCGATCCAAGCGCCGCCGTTCACGTCGAGCACTGCGCCCGTCGTGAAGCCTGCGCCAGGGGTGCAGAAATACCAGATGGCGTGGGCGAGTTCCTCGGGCGTGCCGATGCGACCGACCGGCGTAGACTTTGCGCGGGCGTCGAGCACCTCTTCCGCGTGCCGTAGGACGCGCGGAGTTAGCACAAGGCCGGGCGCGATGGCGTTGACCGTGATGCCGTCGCCTGCCAGTTCGGTCGCCAACCGGCGGCTCAGGCCGATAATCCCGGCCTCTGTCGTCGCATACTCGATAGCCCCGCCGCGCGCCGTGCGCCCGGCTACCGACGCTATGTTGACGATTCGGCCGTATTTCTTGGCCTTCATCGCCGGCACCAGCTCGCGGGTGATCAGGAACTTGGCGATCACGTTCCAGTCGTAGCTGTGGTGCATGTCATCGAGGGTGACGTCCTCGAGCGGCGGGGAGTCAATGAAACCTCCGGCGGTGTTCACGAGGATGTCGGCGCGCCCCCAGGTGTCGAGGATGGTTTTCGTGGCCGCCTTGACCTGGCTCTCGTCGGCACATTCTGCCTTGACGAACATGGCCTCGCCGCCGGCTTCCATGATGCGCTTGACGACCGCCTCGCCTTTCTCCGGCGTGCGGCCGATCACCGCGACCTTCGCGCCTTCGATTCCGAAGCGGATGGCGGCGGCCTCGCCCATGCCCGCAGTGCCGCCGGTGACGACGGCGACTTGGCCGGTGATGTCGGTTAGATCGCTCATGGGCGGCTAGGCTGCAATCGCGATAGTGCCGACTGCATCCATGATCAGCGGCGTATCCGTTACCGCCTGCACCTCGGCCGCGGTCAGGCCCGGCGCGACCTCGTCCAGCACGAGCCCGTCTTCGGTGACCGAGATTACAGCCATGTCCGTGAATATCCTCGTCACCACGCCGCCGGCGGTGAGGGGATAGGTTCGCTCGGCGACGATCTTGGCGGCGCCGTCGCGCGCCGTGTGGGTCATCATCGCAAAGACCCGCTTGGAGCCAGCGGCGATATCCATTGCGCCGCCGACGCTGCCCGATGTCTGGTTCGGCAGCCGCCAGTTGCAGAGATCGCCGTTCGCGGCCACCTGAAACGCTCCGAGCACCGCGCAATCGAGGCGCCCACCGCGTGCCACGGCAAAACTGTCGGCATGGTGGGTATAAGCACCGCCAGGGACCATGGTCACCAACCCCTTGCCGGCGCTTATCAGGTCTTGGTCGGCCTCGCCCTCGGCCGGGGGTGGGCCCATTCCGATGAGCCCGTTCTCCGAATGGAACATGACATCGCGCTTAGCCGGGATGAAGGTGGGGATCATGGTCGGCATGCCGATCCCGAGGTTGACTAGCCATCCGTCTTCCATGTCCTGAGCCGCGCGGGCAGCGATCTGCTCGCGGGTTAGCAGGTTGGTCTTTTGGTCGCTCATGATGGGTTGCGCTCCTTGCCGATCTCGTACCAGCCGGTGACATAGTAGGTATCCACGAAAACCCCAGGCGTCACAATGACTTCGGGGTCGAGAACGTCGATGGCCACGTCCTCCGCGACCTCGACGATGGTATGGGCGGCTGCCATCGCCATGATCGGGTTAAAGTTCCGCGCGGTCTTGCGATAGACCAGGTTGCCGCGCGGATCGGTCCGGTAGGCCTTGATCAGGGCGTAGTCGCCCGCCAGCGGTTTCTCTAGGACATATTCCTTGCCGTCCACGGTAATGGTTTCCTTGCCCTCGGCGAGATCGGTGCCTACGCCGGTCGGGGTGAGGAAGCCGCCGAGGCCTGCACCTGCTGTACGCATCCGCTCGGCCAACGTGCCCTGAGGCACGATTTCAAGTGCAATCTTACCCATGTCAAACATTTGCTTGAAAACAAAAGATTCTTTGGCCCACGGAAAGCTACAGATCAGCTTTGAAACACAGCCTTCCTCGATTAGGCGAGCGATCCCGCTGTGGCCGGTCCCGGCATTGTTGGTCACGATGGTGAGATCACGGCGTTTAAGATCGCAGACGCCATCGATCAGAACCTCGGGGACGCCGGGTTGGCCGAAGCCACCGACGAGCAGAGTCGCACCATCTGGGATCTGGCTTACAGCCGCTTCGAGGGTGTCGGCTTTCTTGTTCTTCATGGTTTGGGCTCAGGCAGGTTCAAAATAAGGGACAGGGCGCCCCTCGGGGCCGTCCTTGAAGGTCACTATTACTCGGTCTCCGACCGAAATATCGTCGTCTCCGCGCCCGTTGGCAATGACCCCGCCCATCATGCGGAAGCCCTCTTCGAGGTCGACCAGCACAATGGTATAGGGTACCCGGTCCGCGAATGCGTGCGGTGCGCGGTGGACGGTGGTGCAGGCATAGACGATCCCGGTGCCGGAAGACACGGCCCAAACCGGATCCGGGGCGCCGCATTTCGGGCATATCGAGCGGGGAAAGAAGATCGCCGCGCCACAGGATTTGCACCTGCGGTAGCGCAGTTCACCGGCGGCCACGCCCGCCCAATAGGGATCGGCGTCCGGATCGATGGGTGGTTTGTCGTCGGACATCGCTTACTCCAGCCCCAGTATACAAGTCGCATTCGAGGACAGGACGCCGCCGGTGCCGCTGATCAACGCGATCACCGCGTCGGCGACTTGGCGCACTTCGCATTCTCCGCGCAGCTGCCGGACCGCCTCGATGATCAGAAAGACCCCGTACTGGCCCGGATGGCAGTACGAGAGGCCACCTCCGTTGGTATTCAGCGGAAACTCGCCGCCGGGCCCGGTCCGGCCACCCTCGAGGAACGCGCCTCCTTCACCGGGTTTGCAGAAACCAAGAGATTCTAGGGTGAGTAGTACCGTGATCGTGAAACTGTCGTAGATTTCCGCCACGTTAACCTGATCGTGGGTGACGCCCGCCATAGCGAAGGCGCGCTTGCCGGATTGGGCTGCCGGGGTGATCGTGAGGTCAGGCATTTCGGAGATCTGCGCATGTGAGTGGGACTCGCCCTGCCCAAGCAACCAAACGGGAGGTTTGTCGAGGGTCTTTGCTATATCCGGGCTGACCACGACCACCGCGCCGCCTCCATCGGTAAACAGACAACAATCGAGCCGGTGCAATGGGCTGGCGATCAGACCTGACTTGAGAACCTCGTCACGGGTGAGGGGCTCGCGTCGATAGGCCTTCGGGTTGAGGCGCGCCCATTCGCGGGTAGCAACGGCCAGGTCGGCGAGCTGTTCGGAGGTGGTGCCGTATTCGGCGAAATGACGCGACGCCGCCAGCGCGTAGGCGCCGACTGGGGTCGGCAGGCCGTAGGGGGCCTCATACTGGTATCCGAGGTCGCTGCGAATCTGGAAGATGTACTTATCCCGCTTCGAGCGCTGGGTACTGCCATAGAGAATGACGGCAACCTTGCAAAGGCCGGCCTGTATAGCCGCCGCAACATGGCCGAGATGGAACTCGAAGGATGCGCCGCCGACGGACGTGCTGTCGGCGTAGGTTGGCTGTATCCCCAGATACTCGGCGATCTGCAGTTGGGGGAGCCGACCCCAGGCGCCGGAGACGAGCAGGCCGTCCACGTCGGACTTCTCTAGACCGGCGTCGGCGAGCGCCGCGGCAAAGGCCTCGGCCTGGAGCGTCAGCACGGTGGAATCCGAAACGATACCGAGCCTGGATTCGGCGACGCCGGCGATGGCGCATGCTTTCTTAAGACTCACAATCGTCCTCCCACCACGCGCCGTCTCGGAGTTCGATCTCCGTTTGCGCGTCGTCAAGGATTATCGCTAGTCGTTCGCGCATGTCCATGCAAATGGGTGTATGCGGAGGAGGTCTATTCGCCGGCGAGGTTCCGAACAAACTGTTTGGCTTCGGGGTCTCGCTCAGCGAGCGCGGGTATCCACCCCGGATACTGTTGGTCGTGATACTGCCGGTGCTCGCAGATGAGGCGGCCTATTTTCTTGCTGAGTGGTTACGCCGTCTGCGCTCCTGTTCGGCGTTCGTCTATAGTTTTGTCGCGGGCGTTGGCTTCGCGCTGATCCTGCTCCTGCTTCCCCTCGACAGCAGGCCGTTGATCTATTTTCCAATCCAGAAATCCGGTGAATGGCGGCTTGGCGAAGGAAGATTTCGGCTTAGGTTAACGGAAACCTAATAGGAGAACTCGCGATGGCGATGCTGGTTGACGGACAATGGGTCGAGGAAAACGAGGCCAAGAACAAGACCGATAAGTCGGGTGCCTTCAAACGCTCGGACTCGACGTTCCGCAACTGGGTGACCGAGGACGGTTCGCCCGGACCGACGGGGACTGGCGGCTTCATGCCCGAGCCGGGTCGCTATCATCTCTATATCGCCATGAACTGCCCCTGGGCTCACCGCACCCTGCTGACCCGCACCCTCAAGGGCCTCGTAGACATCATCACTCTGGACAAGACGGTGCCGCGTCGCAACGAACAGGGCTGGTACTTCGACGATGACCATGTGGACACGGTGCTGGGCACATCGGCGCTGCACGAGGTCTATACCGCGTCCGACCCGGACGCGACGACCCGGGTAACCGTTCCGGTTTTGTGGGATCGCAAAACCAAGAGCATCGTCAGTAACGAATCCGCCGAGATCATCCGCATGTTCGACGGCCCGTTCGAGGTATTCTCGAACAACGGGCTTGCCCTATATCCCGGCGACCTAGAAGACAAGATCAATTCGTGGAACGATCTCATCTATCACACGATCAACAACGGTGTTTATCGCGCAGGATTTTCGACCGCTCAGGATGCTTATGAGACCGCGGTACGCGATGTCTTTGCTACCCTCGACCGCCTCGAGACACATCTGGAGAACAATCGTTACCTATGCGGCGAACGGTTCACCGAGGCCGACGTCCGGCTGTTTCCGACCTTGATTCGCTTTGACGTTGCATATTACGGCGCGTTCAAGTGCAACCTGCGACGTTTGATCGACTACCCGAACCTCTGGGCCTATACGCGCGAGATCTACCAGATGCCCGGAATCGCAGACACAGTGGACCTCGATGTCTACAAACGGGGTTATTATTCCAGGAGCCCTCAGCGCAATCCTATCGGGATCGTGCCCCTTGGCCCCGCGATTGACCCGGCCGTTCCGCACGGCCGTGGATAGAGCGAGCCGGCCGATTGTTCAGCAGGTGTAGTTTATGCTGCCGTTTATTCCGCCGCCGCGGAGAGACGGTCGAGGCCAGCCTCTAGGTCCGCGATCAGATCATCGGGATGTTCAAGCCCGACATGCAAACGCAGCAAGGTCCCGCTCGCGCTCCACGTGGTCGCCGTGCGGATCGGCTTAGCCGGCAGGATCAGGGATTCATAACCGCCCCAGCTGGCACCCATGGCAAATAGCTCCATCCCGTCGAGCATCGCGGCGAGCGCCGCGTCGTCATGATGCCGGTCGAGCGTCAACCCGAACAGGCCGCACGCCCCCTCAAAGTCCCGTTGCCAAAGCTCATGACCCGGATCCTCGGACAGGGCAGGGAACAGTACGCGGGTGACCTCGGGGCGTGACTGTAGCCATTTGGCAACCTTAAGCGCGTTTTCCTGATGTTGACGCAGGCGTACGGCCATAGTGCGCAGCCCGCGCAGGGCGAGATAGCAATCGTCCGGCGCGGCGTGCTGTCCCCAGTAACGGAAGTTCATGAGGATTTTTTCGTAATGTTCGTCGGAGGTCACAATGATGCCCAGCATCGCATCGGAGTGGCCGACTATATACTTCGTGGCGGCGTGCACCGAAACGTCGACGCCCTTATCGAACGACCGGAAATTCAGGGGCGTACCCCAGGTGTTGTCATTTATGACAACGGCGCCGCGTGCGTGTGCCGCCTCTGAGATGGCCGGGATGTCCTGCACTTCGAAGGTCTGAGAGCCGGGTGCCTCCGTGAGTACGACCTTGGTGTTGTCCTGCAGAAGTTTGGCAATGCCGCTACCGATCAGCGGATCATAGTAGGTGGTCTCCACTCCGTATTTCGCCATCACGTTGTTGCAGAAATTCCGGGTCGGGAAGTAGGCACTGTCGGAGACAAGGATGTGATCGCCGCTCTCGACGAAGGCAGAGATCGCGGTCGTGATCGAAGCAAGGCCGGAGGAGACGGCAATCGCCTTGTCGCCGCCCTCGACGAGAGCGATGGCTTCCTCGAGCGACTTCTGCGTCGGCGTCCCCATGCGACCGTAGGTGATGTCCTTGGTAAAGTCGCGCTTACGCCACTCCGCCAGCGTCGGGCTGGTAACTGTGGATGCGTGGTAGACCGGCGGATTGACGATCCCGAAATTACGCTCCGGGTCGCGCCCGCCGCTGGCCAGCAGCGTTTCGGAGCGAACATTGTCCTTCTTGGTCATGCGCCACCTTTTGCTTTGGGTGTGTCGGCGTTCCCGCCCCATTCTGTCCATGAGCCGTCGTAGAGCGCCCAGTCGTCGCGGCCGATCAGATGCATCCCGAGCCCTAGGATGCAGGCGGTGACTCCTGAGCCGCAGGTGGTCGCGACCGTTCGCGAACCGTCGGCGCCGACACGGTCGAACGCAGTGCGTAGCGTGCTGGCGTCGTAGAAGGCACCGGCCTCGGCGTCTACGATTTCGGCATAAGGTAGGTTCACGGAGCCGGGGATGTGCCCCGGTTCGACGCCCTCTCGGGATTCGGGCGTGCTGCCATCAAACCGGTTTGCGGCCCGCGCGTCGAGGACGAGATCGGATCCGGCGTCGAGATTCGCGATGATCTGTTCGATCGAGCGGAGCTTGTTTGCATCCAACCTCGCGTCGAAGCGGGTAGGAGCAAAGGACGGGACATCGGCGGTGACGGGCCGGCCCTCTGTCTGCCAGTTGCGGAACCCGCCGGTCATCACGGCAACATTTGCGTGCCCAAAGACCCGGAACATCCACCAAACCCGCGGGGCGGAGAACAGGCCGTCGGCGTCATAGACGATAACCCGAGTGTCATTGGAGATGCCCATCGCTCCCACCGCGCTCTCAAAGTCCTCGGCACTGGGGAACATATGCGGTGACGGGGTCGGATTCGGGTCGCAAACGGTTTCGATATCGAAATGCAGCGCACCTGGGATGTGTGCGGCCGCATACTCTGCCCTGGCATCCCGGCCGGTAGCGGCAAGATGGTACGAGCCATCCAGAATGCGTACGTTGCAGTCATCCAGAAGGTCGGCCACCGAGGCGGTTTCGATCAGGGAATCAGCATTCTGGTAGCTCATGGGAAGTTCCCTAATCTGTTGAGTTAGTGTCGTTAAGAATAATCACGACCCGCCGGTTCTGCTTCCCCTTGTTCTCAATTTTGGTCACCGTAACCGGCCCGATCTCGGAAGTGTTCGCCACATGGGTGCCGCCACAGGGTTGCAGGTCCTGGCCCTCGATGCGAATCAGGCGAACCTGACCGGTGCCCGAGGGCGGCTTGACACTCATGGTCTTCACCAGGTCAGGCTGGGCATCGAGCTCGGCATCGGTAATCCAGTCCTGCGCAACCGGGTGATCTCCTGCGATCAGGTCGTTGAGTCGTTCTGTCAAGGCATCCTTGTCGAGGTTGCTCTCGGGAATGGCAAAATCGAGCCGTCCCTTGCCGTCACTCACCTGTCCTCCTGTGACAGGATAGTTAATCACCGCGGAAAGCAAGTGCAGGCACGTGTGGACGCGCATGAGCCTGTAGCGCCGCTCCCAGTCTATCTGGGCAGTGACGGCGGTTCCCGGTTCCAGAGCCGTCTGACCCTCGACGGGCACATGAACGATTATGTCGGGACCGCCGTCTTCCGATCGTCCCTTGACGGCCGTTGCGATTTCGACCGAGTGTCCGTCATTGCTCCGCAATACGCCGGAATCGCCCGGCTGCCCGCCGCCGGTCGGAAAGAAGACGGTCCGGTCGAGGATGATGCCACCGAGATCGTTCAGGGCAACAATGATTGCCTGGCAATTGCTGGCATATGCATTGTCGCTGAAGACAGCTTGCGTCGCGCTGGCGCTCACTTGTCGAGCCATTCCGGGAAGGGCAGACTCTTTTCCTTGAGGAATGCGGCGTTGAATATCTTAGATGCGTAACGATGCGCTCCGTCACAGAGGACCGTGACGATAGTGTGGCCCGGGCCGAGTTCCTTAGCCATGCGGATCGCACCGGCGACGTTGATACCGCTCGACGTACCGAGGCTGAGGCCTTCCTCGCGGATCAGGTTGTACATCACCGGCAGGGCTTCCTCGTCTGGGATCTGGAACGGCATGTCGACCGGTGCTCCCTCTAGATTTGCGGTAATTCGGCCTTGGCCGATGCCCTCGGTGATCGAGGAGCCCTCGGATTTCAGTTCGCCGTTGGCGTAGAAGTTGTAGATCGCGGCTCCCATGGGGTCGGCTAGACCGATCTTCACTTTCGTGGCGCGACTCTTTAAATACATGCCCACGCCGGCCAGCGTACCTCCGGTGCCGACGGCGCAGATGAAACCATCGAGCTTGCCCTCGGTCTGATTCCAGATTTCCGGGCCGGTCGTGTCGAAATGGCCCTGCCTGTTCGCGACATTGTCGAACTGATTGGCCCAGATTGCGCCGGCATCTTCCTTCTCAGCGAGCTCATCGGCGAGCCGACCGGACTGCTTGATGTAGTTGTTCGGGTCCTTGTAGGGGACAGCCGGAACTTCGATGAGCTCGGCGCCTGCGTGGCGCAACGCGTCTTTCTTCTCCCGTGTCTGGGTTTCCGGAATGACGATGACCGTCCGGTAACCCAGCGCATTGGCGACGTGGGCAAGTCCGATTCCGGTGTTGCCGGCGGTGCCTTCGACGATAACGCCGCCGGGCTTCATCAGACCCTTTGCCTCTGCATCCTTGACGATAGCGAGCGCCGCGCGGTCCTTGACGGAGCCGGCGGGGTTGAGAAACTCGGCCTTGCCCAGGATTGTGCATCCCGTCTCTTCGGAGGCCCGGCGTAACTTGATCAGCGGCGTATTGCCGACCGCTTCGATGAAACCGTCGCGAACGTTCATTTCACTGCCTTTTTGTGTGATATCGGGGACAACACGCTGCGCGCGAATGTAGCTTCGCACCCCGATGCCTGCAAGCGCATGGGGGCCTGTTTCACGGGTTTGTTACCGATGATCCGAGCTCATTTGTTGGGCCGGAGGCGGTGATTAACATTGCAATGGGCCGTCCCCGCCGGGGACGGCCGACGGACCTATGACGGCGTCAGGTTCGACTGATTGCTTCAGTGAAAGTTCCGCGACTTGATCGCGATGTGGGTGTTGCGCGGGTGACGCCAGAGTGACGGCTGAGCGAGCTTGCGGCCCTGGCTGACGGATTCGCGAGGATCAGGTCGGACGCCGTACTTGATCTCGTCGGCACGGGCCCAAGCGTTCTCGAATTCGCGCGGGCCTTCGGAATGGCCTTTGCCCCCGCCATCACCGAGTGCGTCGAGCTGGTCCGACAGATCGACGATCTCCTCGGCGATCAAGTGGATGACGATGCCCTCGCGCTGCAGCTTGCCGCGGATCTTCACCAGCCGCGCCGACAGCACCACCTTGCGGAACCGTGCGAAGACATCGGGCCAGACGATCACGTTGGCGACGCCGGTCTCGTCCTCTAGGGTCAGAAAGATCACGCCCTTCGCGGTGCCCGGGCGCTGGCGCACGAGGATCAGCCCGACCGTTGTCAGGCGCTCGTTATTCACCCGTTGGCGCAGATCACGCGCGGGCACGGCCCGGAATTCCTCGAGCCCCTCGCGCAGGAGCCCCACCGGGTGGTGGTTCAGGGACATGCGGATCGCGGTGTAGTCGTTGGCGACGACCTCGCCGGCGCTCTCGTCGGGCAGTTTGATAGCCCGCTCGGGAATGGCGTCACGAGCTTCTGCGGCCGCAAAGAGGGGCAGGGCGGCGGCGGTCTCGCGTCCGTTATGGCCCAGCGCCCGGATCGCCCACAGGGCTTCGCGCCGGGCGAGCCCGAGGGAGGCGAATCCGCCGGCCTCCGCGATGGCGACGAGGGCGGCCGTGTTGACCCCGGTGCGCCGCCAGACGTCCTCGACCGAGGCGTAACCTTCCTCGGGCCGTGCGTTGGCCACGGCCTCGGCGGCCTCGCGGTTCAGCGACTTGATCTGCCGGTAGCCGAGGCGCAGGGCGTATTGATCTGTTTTGGAGGAGCCAGGCCCCTCTCCCATGGGGAGAGGGTTTTGGGGTGAGGGGGTAATCTGTTTCCGTGGATGATCCGCGTCAGCGTAAACCCTCACCCGGCTCGCGTTGCTCGCCACCCTCTTCCTCAGGGAGAGGGTTGTTTCTTTTGGCTCCAGGCTGTTGTCCCAACGCGAGTGGTTCACGTCGGGGCCACGCACCTCGACCCCGTGCTCGCGCGCGTCGCGAACGATCTGGGCGGGGGCGTAGAAGCCCATGGGCTGGCTGTTGAGCAGGGACGTGGCGAAGACATCGGGATAGTGGCGCTTGATCCAAGACGAGACGTAGACCAGCAGGGCGAAGGAGGCGGCGTGGCTCTCGGGGAAGCCGTACTCGCCGAACCCCTCGATCTGGCGGAAGCAGCGCTCGGCAAAGTCCCGGTCATAGCCGCGTGCGGCCATGCCGTCGACCATCTTGGCGTGGAAGGTGTGGATGGTGCCGGTCTTGCGGAAGGTCGCCATGGCACGGCGCAGCTGGTCGGCCTCGCCGGGGGTGAAGCCGGCGGCGGTGATGGCGATCTGCATCGCCTGCTCCTGGAAGAGTGGAACGCCGAGGGTCTTGCCTAGCACCTCCTCGAGCTCTTCCGACGGGAATTCGACCTTTTCGAGCCCGTCGCGGCGGCGGATGTAGGGATGCACCATGTCGCCCTGGATGGGACCGGGGCGGATGATCGCCACCTCGATGACGAGGTCGTAGAAGCAGCGCGGCTTCATGCGCGGCAGGAAGGCCATCTGGGCCCGGCTCTCGATCTGGAACACGCCTAGGGAATCCGCTTGGCACAACATGTCGTAAACCGCCGGATCCTCGGGCGGAACCGTTGCTAGCTCCAGCGGCCGGTCGTAATGGTTCTCGAGCAGTTCGAAGGCCTTGCGGATGCAGGTGAGCATCCCGAGGGCCAGCACGTCGACCTTGAGGATGCCGAGCGCGTCGAGATCGTCCTTGTCCCACTCGATCACCGTGCGGTCCTCCATCGCTGCGTTCTCGATGGGGACGAGGGCATCGAGGCGCTCGCGGGTGATGATGAAACCGCCGACATGCTGGGACAGGTGGCGGGGGAAACCGATCAGCTCGCGCGCGAGGCGGAGCACGAGCCCCAGCCGGTTGTCAGCCGGATCGAGGCCGAGCGAGCGCACCACCTCGTCGGGCACGCCCTCGTTGGACCAGCCCCAGACCTGGCCCGACAGGGCCGCGACCGTGTCCTCGGTGAGGCTGAGGGCCTTGCCGACCTCGCGCAGGGCCGAGCGCGAGCGGTAGTTGATTACCGTGGCGGCGAGCCCGGCACGTTCGCGGCCGTACTTGGCGTAGATGTACTGCATCACCTCCTCGCGCCGCTCATGCTCGAAATCCACGTCGATGTCGGGCGGTTCGTTGCGTTCGGCGGAGATGAAGCGTTCGAACAGCAGATCGAGGCGGTCCGGGTCCACCGCGGTGATCCCGAGGCAGAAGCAGACCGCGGAGTTCGCCGCCGACCCGCGCCCCTGGCACAGGATG
>MDTE01151631.1_pt1 | contig 19491 bp, 32 predicted proteins | sample 811231 | NCBI WGS metagenome assembly MDTE01 (sample SAMN05326651, study PRJNA326480) | marine metagenome | isolation source: seawater | place: Indian Ocean: Red Sea | collected 2010 | reverse complement strand
CTGCATTACCAAAATCTTCCTCAATGGCGACTGTCACACCATCCTTATTTCTGATCTCAAATATCATCATTTCTCTCTCCACTTTCTATACTTATGCTATCATATACAGAAAGGTTTGTCAAGAGAAATCGTATTACGTAAGTCCTTGATATTAAACGAAAGTTAAAAAAAATAATTGTGGGGGGAATCTATATATCCATTTTTCCAGACGGATACATAGGTATTTAGACAAATGAAGTTTTTACCAACCTTTAGGTGCTCGTGTAATATTACGGCGTTTCATTTCCATTCTAACCCATTCTTTAGCTGTAGGGTTAGTTACTTTTTTCTTCAATAAGCCTCTAATTTGTTTTAAAACATCATTTAAGAGAGTTCCATCATCTGTTTTTATATTATTATTATCTACTATAATCAAATTTCCTTTAAAATGCTGGCTAAACTTACCAAGATTAGATTGTACTTCTTTCCACGATATAACTGCAACATCTTCTGGAACTGACCTTTCTCGTTCTGCATTACGTTGAAGTGCAACATCAAGAGAGGTATTGACAAATATCATATGCGTATCATAGCCAAGTTGTTTGAGTTGTATAGATTGTTTCGCAATCTTATCATAGTCTTTACCAGTTCCATCAATGATAAGTCCAATGCGACCTAAAACGTAATTCTTTTCACGTTTTTGGATTAATTCTTTTGCACGTTTACGAAGCACATCTCTTTTTTCTGCTTCACGCTCAGCCCTTTTGGTTCGCATATCCATATCAAGACCAGCATCTTTGAGGTACTTTTCAAAGATATCATCAGAATTAACTATTCTAAGACCAGTTCCGCCAGTGGTTTTCCTGACAACGAATGACTTACCGCTGCCAGGGCCACCAGCAAGAAAGAAGGCTTTAAATATATTGGGGTCTTGAATCCCCTCTTGTAATTCGGTGAAGTACTTCATTTTGTCCTTCCATTAACTCTTTTCGATTACCCATCAGTTGTATCATGTATTTATGTTCCTCAGAAATTGGTTCAAATTTACGTGCTTGTTTTTGAAAAGTCATTTTCTTAATTCTGTTTTTAGTATTTCCTTTAGCCATAGTTAGTATCCTTTCATATCTGTGAGTTATCATAACGAAAGAGTTACATGGTTTTTTTCTCCTTTATGTTATAGCTCCTAAATTGGATGTATAAAAATCATTGATAATATCTGCACTGCCCATTGGTTTTGGCTCATATACGCTATCATCAAATTCTAATTCTTCTGGTGATGAATCCCTAACACAAGTAAGTCCCATACTATGCTTTTTATTGCCCATATTAAAATCATGCCGTACTCTTGCCAAAAGAAATTTTCCTTTTAAAAATTTATCAGATTTATTTCTTTCATTAGATTTTACTTCAGCATGATATGGTATATCTATGGTTACTATATCTCCAGCAGATACTATAGTATTTCCATGTACACTAGTATTAATAGATATACCATTTTTAATACCCTCTATTTGAGAGATTCTTCTTTGCAACCATTTATCGGGATTTTTTGATGTAAATTCATATCTTCCACTGTCTGTTAGTTGGCTGCCATCCGTAGATTTTTTAACATCTTTAATTGATGTTGGCTCTAGAAAAACCCTTCCTGTAAAATCAGAAACTTTATTTTGTTTTTGATCTAATGGACTTCTTGAATAGAGAGGATAGCCATCATCTATATGTCTTTCATTTTCGTAATTATTTAAATAATTGTAAGTATGCTCACTGTAGGTTTTATTAAAAATATCATGAACTATAAGTTTCGACCCAAGAGCTCCTATAACAGTATCGCTCATTATATTGTTATGGTTCACATTGTATGTCAATAATGATTTTAGTTCATCCAATACTTTTAATTGCCCCCCTTTACCTACTTTCTTGCCTGGCCTAGTTGTAGTATAAGACCACACTGAATCCTGTGCATATAAGCTATCAAGACTTCTAAAGTGATATCCACCATCTAAAGTTTCATAGAATAAAAATGTTGGAGATGAATCTTCTGATGATATTGCTTCTCTTGTAGCCATTCTAATAATATCAAATGGTCTTAAATTTGGAGAGACTATCTTTTTTACTCCAGCTGATGGTTCGATATAGAGAGTTTTTTTACAATCCAGATGATCAGTCATTACTTTTTGAACTATATCAGAATATGTTCCTTCTAGAGTTCTTGATACTCTGGTTCTGAAATTTTTCATGGATTCTGAAGTTGTGAAAAATAAAGTTAAAGCCTCAGTTTTTTCTCCAGAATGTATTCTTGTACCTACACGATAGATATGAAATACGTTTTCTGTGAAATCCATAATATCTTCGGAAACTGTAACTGAGGAGGTTTTTATTTTAAGTTTAAGAAATTCTTGTCCAATAATTGGGCCTATATTTGAAAATGCAGCTGAGTTATGTAAAACAATAGTACCAGTTACTGCCCCCATCTGTATATCTTCATATAAAGTAATAGACATTACATTAGATGGATGTAGTTTAATCGGGACTCCATTAGAAGTTAAAATTTCTACAACTTCTAATTCAAAATCACCGCCAGCAGTAATTCCCTCATTAACGGCCATTAAAGTATGCTTTCATTCATTAAGGTATCAAATTCTGTAACAAACTGGTCTATATATACAGGATTAAGTAATCTAATTTTTCGCAATTCATCTTGACGATTTTCTTCGTATTCTCTGTTTGTGATTCGTATTGCAGCAGTATCTCCAATAGACGTTGCCTTAACTCCTAGAATATGCGATTCAGCACTACCACTAGTGAGTGATATACTGCCACCATTTTTTGTCTTTGACAGTCTCAATTTATTGGTGGTATCCTCTCCTAATAATACACCACTACCAGTTTCAAGTTGAACATTACTACCAATATCTCTTGTATGTGTATCACTACTTTCTGTTATAATATGATCTCCATCTTCTAGTGTTATTTTTCCACCAGCATTGGATGAGTTAGCATCCATACCATTTAAGAGTAGCCTTTCAAATTTAAGGTCAGTACCTTCTAAAACAATGTCCTCACTAATGTTCTTGACAAAATATACTCCACTTTCCTCTAATTGAGGTATTGATGTTCCACCATTCGCAGAGTATATAAGTTCATCATCTGTAGAAAGTGCATGGTTTGAAATTGTGATATACTCTCCAGATACCGCTGTTGATGCATTAAATGTTTTAGATGCACTAGCATAATCTGTAGAGACACTAGCAACTTCAATTTTAACTGAGGTATCACCAGATTTTTGATAGACTTCATAATGATGTATTGCATCTACATCATCATATTTGTCATCCATATATGCATTGAATTGTGGTGTACTCATCGGCCATTGGTGATAACGATCTGTTATATCATTTATCAATAAAATTATCCAATGAAGTTCTGGATCATCATACAACTTATCAGCAATACTTTCTGGTGTTTCACCTTCCTTTACCTCATACGTATCAAATAACAAAGTGTTAGCTTTAATTTTTGCTCTTAGTCCTACACGTTTTAAGAGATTAGTAACGATTTTTATATCTTCGTTACCAGACGAATCATATGTGATATAAGGAAATTGCGAAAAGTACATGATTAATATCCTTCGTTTATTCTTTCTCTTGTGATAATTTCCATTTCCTTGAAACTTAGAGTGAGTGTAGTTTTTTGTGGTGGATTTCCAGTACCATGAACACCGCTTGTAGTTTCGTAAGCAGTAAAACGATCTCCACCATAGGCAACTTGGACTCCACTACAAAAACACGTTGATATTTTATTGAGAAAATTATTTCTTGCTCCTCTGTACATATAATCAATATCAAACGTATCTGGAATAGTCATTGTTCTTCCTGTCATCCCTTCAAATTCTGGCATAGAGTGAAATTTAAACATATTGACAATTTCATCCACAACTTTTGCCTCCATCTCACTTTTAGGTAAAAAGTTAAAAGTATAACTAAATTCCCTTCTTCCAACTCCTTGAAAAGAAAGTTCCATTTTATTGCTGATAATTTTGCCTGCTTCTATTTGTGCAAGAGCTCGTATGCCTGGTGCAAAAGCATCCATAACATTTGCTGCACCCTTTTTAATTGCTTGTTCTGCGCCTTCTGTTCCTCGTTGTACCATTGCATCTGTTACTCTACCACCTGATGCAATAGCCATAACCATATCTTTAACAGCTGTCAATCCTTCTGCAATTCCGCCAATATCGACATCTGTATACTCTGGACTATATGATGTTTGTACTGATGGAGGCATATATAAAGCTATAGAAGTTGCAAGTCTAGTGGAACCTTCCATCATTTTTGTATATTTACTATCGTGTTTATTTCCTAATACTGCTGGTTTTTGACTTGCAGCCGTAGAACCCTGTCTTTTTAATCCTGTTGTAGCTGGCATAGTAAAAGCTATACCTGTACCTTCATTGTCTCCTTGATTAGTGAGCTTAGTAAACGCTTCTTTTAAATTATATTCTCTTTTTACTCTATCGTTTATTTTATTCATTGCAGGAGTCTTGGATTTTTTTAATTTTGGTTGTTTATTAACATTGATATTAAACAGAATATAATGACCTTGCTGTGGGTCATTATCTACACCCATAGGGTATTGAAGAACATTTGTTGTGTATTTTCCCCGACTTTGTGTTGCACCGCCTGGAGCACTAGAGCCTCCCTTATTACCTAATAAACCGCTTTTAACAGCAGAAAGTCCGCTATTAATAACCCTACCTAATTGTCCAGAAACAACTTGTCTTACTGCATTTACCATGTCTAAATAATCCTATCTAATAAGTATTTATATCATCATGTCATACAAAGGAAGATATACACCTATCAATCCCAAAAAATACAAGGGAAATCCAAGCAGAATTATATATCGTTCTCTATGGGAGCGAAAGTTTATGATATACTGTGATACCAATAATTCTGTGCTTGAATGGGGGAGTGAAGAAATCATCATACCTTATTTATCTCCTTGGGATAGTAGAATCCATCGTTATTTTCCAGATTTTTATATTAAAATAAAACAAAAAAATGGGTCTATTAAAAGAATGATTATAGAAATAAAACCTAAGAATCAATGCAAACCACCAACCAAAACTCCCAAAAAAAGAACTAAAAAATGGTATAAGGAAGTGAAAACTTGGGGAATCAATGAAGCAAAATGGAAATCTGCAACAAAATGGTGTGAAGACCAAGACATGGAATTTAAGATATTGAATGAGGATCATTTAGACATTCGATATAAATAACTATATGGCCGTAAGTAAATATATACAATCAGTAAAAGATGAAGCAAGAGGGCGTCCACGATCTACCGAATGGTATAGAGCAAAAATCAGAGAATTCGGTAAGCCTGGAGCTATGGATTTAATACGAGATGGTAAAAGAGCAAATAGGCCCTTTTATGGTAAATTAAATATGTTCATTTATGACCCAAAGTTTAAGAAAAAATTACCATACTATGATACATTCCCTCTTGTCTTACCCATTGAAAATTATAGTGATGGATTTTTAGGAATTAACTTACATTATCTTCCCATACCTCTAAGAATCAGATTACTTGATAGATTAGTAGACTATTCCAATAACACAAAATTTGATGAAAGCACTAGATTGGTTGTCAATTATCAGAAGTTAAAAAATGTTAAGTTAGTTAAACCCACTATTCATAAATATTTAAGTGGATATACAAAGTCACAATTTCGTAGAATAGATGCTGATGAATTTACAATTGCTACTCTTTTGCCAGTACAAAGATTTAAAAAGGCATCAGAAAAAGAAGTTTGGAAAGAATCTAGGAGTATGATCTAATGGCAGATTTTTTAGAAGCAGTTGGATTTGGTGTTCTAAATGATGTTTTAGGCTTAGTTCGTAGTGATGAAGGGTATGCTCAGCCAAATAGATATGAGGTTATAATTAACCCCCCTCAAGGACAGCAATTTTCTAATCTATTGTCATCAGTATTTGGCGGTGGCGGTAGCAGCATGAATGATACACGCAAATTAAAAAATTTAACAATACATTGCGAAAGTGTAAGCTTTCCAGGCGTAAATATTGCAACAACTGATGACTCAAATATATATGGCCCTGTTAGACAAGTTGCAGAAGCAGTAAATTATGGGGATAATATTCAATTAACTTTTCAAGCTAGCTCTGGATTACAGGAAAGAGAGTTTTTTGAAGATTGGCATAGAAAAATTTATAATGAGCAAAATTGGAATATGCAATACTACAATACATATATTGGTTCCCTTGAAATTTACCTACTAGACAAAGAAAGTACTAGAAGGTATGGAATTAAATGTTGGGAAGTATATCCTAAAACGATATCACCCATTGATCTGAATTACGGTACAAATAATGAAATTGCTAGAGTTACAGTAGATATGGTTTATAGATACTGGACAACTTTAAAAATATCAAGACAAGCACCAAACTTATTTGGAAATATCGCAGAAACAATTGTCGATACAGCAGAAAGAAGGCTTAGCGCTAACGTACCAAAAGTGATCAGCAAACTACTTTAGAATTATAGAGGATGAAAAATTATGGCACTACCTAAAATTCAAACGATGACGTATGAATTAGAATTACCGTCAACAGCAGAAAAGGTTAAATATAGACCTTTTCTGGTAAAAGAACAAAAAATTCTTATGCAAGCTCACGAATCAGAAGACCCTGACGATATAAACAATTCGCTTGCAACAATAATATCACAATGTACATTTAACAAGGTAGACCCTTGGAAATTGCCTTCATTTGATGCAGAATATCTTTTCTTAAAAATAAGAGGAAAATCTGTAGGGGATAAAGTAAAAGTAAGTGTAGTATGTCCAGATGATAATGAAACTAGAGTTGACATAGATGTAAATTTGGAAGACGTTAATGTAACAATGCCACTTGACCATAGTAATGAAATAGAATTACTTGAAGGTATTAAACTTGTAATGACGTATCCGACACTAAAAGATATAGGAGCAGTTGAAAAGGTAGAGGGTGAAACTGATCAACTATTTACTATGTTAAAGAGATGTATATTTCAAATTCATGAAGGAGACACAATACATCAGAATGTAGATATGGATCAAGATGAATTAGAAGAATTTATCAATAGTCTATCAACCGAACATTTGGAAAAAATAAACGAGTTCTTTGATACTATGCCTAAATTAACTCATGCAATAAAAGTTAAAAATCCAAATACTAAAAAAACAGGAGAAGTTTTAATAGAAGGCATTCAAAGTTTTTTCGACTAGCCCTCTCACATGAATCATTAACCACATATTATCAAACAAATTTTGCGTTGATGCAACATCACCGATATAGTTTATATGATATTGAAAATATGCTGCCGTGGGAGAGGGAAATTTACTTAGGATTATTAGTACAATTTCTTGAAGAAGAAAAGAAAGAAAGAGAAAAAGAGGAAGCTAAAGCAAGGAGAGGTTGATGGAAATACCCACACCAAATGCAGCTGCATTAGAAATAACCGAATTTCTTTTACCTTACATTGGTATGGTAATGATTGTTATCATAGGTTTCATGATAAAGGATTTTGCAACCAAATTAAGTAAGGGTATTGCATTTTCTATGAATAAACAATTTCAAGAGGGTGATAAGGTTCTCATTGATGGTGAAAGAGCTCTTATCGTTAAGATAGGTTTAACTCAATCAGTATTTGGTATCAGTAAGTCAAATGGTGAATTTGATGGTGATTATGTATGGCGATATGTGCCTAATGAAAAGATTGAAAATCTTAAAATTGAGAAGATCATTTTTGACCATCTACCCATAAATAATCAGATACAGATACGTGACAACAAAGAACAGATACAGGAGTTGAAAAATGGCTAAAGTGGTAGTGGTTCAAGAAGAAGAAAAAGAAGAAGATGCACCAGAGCCTAAAACTTGGTACAATAGTATATCATCTTCCCAAATAGACAAATGGAGGGTTTGGCCACGTTTGCTAATCACTCTCTATGGTGTTATGTTCTATAGAACAACTGAATGGTTCATGACTCTTCCCGACCCATCTAATGCTCAAAGTGCATTTATATCCGTTATCGTAGGTGCTGGTGCTGCATGGTTTGGACTCTATTGTGGTTCTGGTGGTAGTAAGGGTAAAAAATAATGGCTGATGACAATGGAATTGTTAAAGCAGTAGAAAAAAATACACAAACTTTAGCTACTTCACTTGCTGGAGTAACAAGTGCTCTTAATAATGCCGGCATAGTTGCAAAAGAAACAAATATTTCTCAAGAAGAACATATAAAAAATGAAAAACGAGTTGAGGCTGGTAAAAAAGCTTGGCAAACAAGAAGAGCTGCTTTAGAAGATGCAAGGGCAAGAGAAACAGCAGAACACCAAAAAAGAGTTGAGGGCGGTAGACAAGCTTGGCAAACAAGGCAAGAAAACGAGCAAAAAAAGCAAGGTGGTTTCTTTCAAAAATTACTTGGTTCCCAATTAACTCCAGCACAGCAAAAAGAAAAATCCAAAGATGAACAATCATGGATGAAAAATTTGCTAGGTAAACCTTTAGCTGCTATGCAATCTACTTTGGGGAGTTTAGCAAAAAATGTTGGTGGTAAAGCTAAAGCAGGATTAAAAGGTTTACTTGCAGCTGGTGCAATGATGGCACTTTTAGCATTTTTAAACAGTGATACTTGGAAAAAATGGAAAACAGAATTAATACCAAAATTAACAAAAGGATTAAATGGTTTAAGTGATGGAGTAAAATGGATTGGAAAAAAATTTGATGAATTTGGAAAATCATTAAAAGAATCATTTTCTGGTTCTTGGATAGAAGATGCTTTAAGAGCTATAGGTTTAGATTCAGTAGCAAATTTTTTATGCAACAATTTAGCCGGTGTAGCAGGAGTATTAAAGGGTCTTGCTATAGCCTTAGGAGTTGCCATATTATTTAAACCATTTGCTACTATGGGACTGATGGTGAAAGGTGGTGCATTTCTTTTTTCCAAAGCATTTGGGATAGCAAAACTTGGAGCAGCTTTTTTAGGAATAGGAAAAGGTGTTAATAGTGCAGCCGCAGACGTTACTGGAAAAACTAGTAAACACCTTGGCAAAAAGGGACTTTTATCAAAAGCATTTAGTGGACTATTTGGAGCTATAAAAGGAATTGGCCCTATGGTAGCTGGTCTTGCTGCATCAGCGACCGCTTCAGCCAAAAATATTTTGGACAGAGCTAAACAATCTCTTGGTTTGGGTAAAGATAAAACTACCACAACTACCAAACAACCTAAAATTGATACTTTTAAGTCAATGCCAAAAAAGCCAATTGGTGTACCAACATCAAAACCTAGTGCAGCACTTACTGAAAGATCACAAGTTAAGCCTTTGAAGCCTGTACGTACAAAAGTAAAGACTCTTACTAAAGCAGTTACTAGAGGTGCTACTAGTAAAGTTGGTAGTATAGGTTCTAAAATAGCAAAAATTTCTACTAAATTTCCTAAAATTGGAGCATTATTAAAATTTCCCGGCATAGGTATGGTGATTGGTGTTGCAGAATTAGCAGCACTTCTTTTGAGTGATAAGAGTAAGGATGAGAAAATTCAAGGTGTTGCTGGTATTCTTATGGGTATGGGCGGTGGTGCTCTTGGTGCATTAGCTGGGGGTATTATTGGTGGTGCTTTAGGGCCAATTGGTTCTATAGTTGGTGCAACTGCCGGCGGTATTGCTGGATATTTTGGTGGTGGAGTACTTGGAAAAGGATTAGCTCAATGGATGATGGGTGCTAAAGTTGATGCTTTTCCTAATGCTTGGTGGCTACCAGATATCAATGGATATTTAAATAAGGGTGGGCCTACCGAAATGAAAGCTCCTAAAGGGGGATTTGGAAAGGGAGGCATGGCACCAAAAGGTACTATGACTCCTGCAATGGCTAAATTAATGTCGCAAAATCCAAAAATGAGTAAGTCGTATATAGAAAAATTGAAAAGATTTTCTCCCGAAAAGTATGATCCTAATTTTGTAGCTACAGATGAGCAACATTATTTGCGAGCAATTAAGGCTGGCGGAGCTCCAAGAGGTATAAGGGGTGAAGGGGGCAACGTAGTAAATGCTCCATCAACTAATGTAAGTAAAGTCAGTAATACTAACATCACTCCTACTGAAGTAAAACAACCAGACCCTGCTTTACAGACAGCATTTGCTTTTTAATAAAAAACCCCCCATGTTTCCATGAGGGGTTTAAATAAACTATTTACTAAACTTTACCACTTTGCTGAAGATACTCTACGCTTTCGACTTGGCCAAGGTGTACCACCATCGCCATTCATCTTAATCTTTACTTCACCACACTTTCCACTGATAATATCATTAAGATTTGTCCAACCTTCACACTTTACTGTATTAGAGATATGTGGCTCATAAACTTCAAACCATTCTCTATTACGTCTTAAGCCAGGAAAATTTTTCTTATCAAATTTTTCATTAAAAGATTGCTTTCTTTTTCTTTCAATATCATTCCAAACAGATTGCTCTTCTCTATGAACATCTATCCAACTTTTCTTATAAGTAGATTCTCTATTTGGGCCAACATTTCTGATGGTTTCGCTTCCATTCTCATTTCTAGTTAAGGTTTCGCTTTCATCCTCATTTATAGCCATACTAAATCTTTCTTTAGGTATACTTCTGAGGTCAGCAATAATTCTGTTAACATTAGAATCGGGGCCTAATGTTATTCCAGAACCAAGAGTAGATTTTGCTAATTTAAAATCTTCACAGTTTATTGATAATGGATTAGTTAGTTTAATAGTTCCTCTTGAAACTGTGGGATCACAAACAAGAGTAATAGAGTCTGCACTGGCAGCAGTGCTTATCATGGTTGCTGCCAGTGCGGTCATAACAAGTTTTTTCATATATTAACCTTCTTCTGCAAGTTTTTCAAAGTATGACATAGTATCTTCATCTTCTTCTGTAACAGATACCGTAGGAGCAGGCTCCTCAGTTGTATCAACAACAACTGTTTCCTCTGGAGAGTCATCAAAAGATGTTGTCATATTAACTACATTACTAGTAGCAACCGTACCAGATAATACGGTATCCAAACGAGTCTTTAATTCATCGTATGATTTGAAATTAGTAGTAGCAGTAAATTCGGCAAGAGAATATTGCGACTTCCACAACTTCTCACGAGCATCATCATCTTTCAAAACAGCAGATTTGTTCTCAAACTCTGATTTATCATAGTTCCAGAAACCATCTACTTTACGAATCTTTAATTTGAAATTTGCACCTTTCCAAAGATCAAAAGGATTAATTGGTTCTTCATCATCAAATGCAGGCTGCATTGCCTCCATGATTTTATCAAAAATTTTCTTACCATAACGATAAAGAAAAACCTTACCTTCGTTCTCTGGATTTTTAGTATCCGTAACAACGTAGATATTAGAGAAGTATTGCAACTTACGCTTTTGCTTACGAGCAATCTCTTTGTCCGACTCAACACCAGAGTTCCATAAACGAGTGTTATGCTCTGATACTGGATCATTTTGACCGATGGTGGTTAAAGAATTTTCTATATACCACTGACCAGTTGGGCCTTGAAACGCATGGTTCCAGACCTTTACCCAAGGAAGTTCTTCACCTTCTGGTGCTGGAAGAAAACGAATAACTGCATAACCATTACCAGTTTTATCCAGTGATGGTTTCCATAACCGTTCATCAACGTATGACTTCTTTTCTTGCGGTTTGTTTTCTGTTTCTGCTTGTACAAGCAGTTTGTCTAAAGAATTAGACTTTTTCATTGCACTAAACGACATTTTTTTCTCCTTATGTAAATGTATGTTTTCGTATGTTAAAGTATGTTTAATTTATCACAAAGTTCTGTTTTTGTCAAGTACCCTACATTACTATGATTATAGCAAGGTGGAGTGTCGTATGCCCAGTCTACCCAATAGAATTGTGTGTCTGGAAACTCTTTAAAAACAGTTTTCAATTGGTTCATCCAATTAGCTGAATTAAACCCTTTTGTAGATGCAGGCAAATAATTGTCTGTACCTTTATAGATATTATTTAGGGGTTTGTCATATTCGCTCAAATCAAATCCCAATAGATATACTTCTTTTGCTTCTTGTTGACAAGCAAGATGTACTGCTGTATTTCCTGTTGACCAGCCAATGGGAAATTCAATATTTTTTACATTATCATTATCATCAACATAGGTAATCCAAACACCAACATCTTTTTCCATCTTGGTAACAAGGTCTTTCATATCTAGATGAGGATTCATTTGAATAGCAATTTCTATTTTTTCTTTTAATGTTACAGGGTCTTTGCCTGAAATTACACAACGACCAGTTTTATTTGAGCTCTTGTGTATAAGGATTTCTGGAATATCATACCCCATTAGCATTACATCTGCAACATCAGAAGGAAGAATAGACCAATAAGTAAACCAACATTGATTATCACGCCAGTAACCAGACTCATAGATTTCTTGCTGCATACTATAATCTACTGCAACTAAATTATCCACAGTGCCGTCACGATAAAGAGCATTACATCCCCAAGTCACTACATCTTTGTCTAGTATGGTTTGGTGGCATGGTTTAAACCACGATCTTGATTCACCATTACCTATAATTAAGTGTTTATTAGAGATTTGGAGTCTCCGTACAACCGATATGGTCAAGTCTGATTTTCCATCCATCTGCAAGCATTCCTTGGACAGTCTCGACTCCTTGTGTTCTAATAGCATCTTTCCAATTCTCTATAAATTCTACGCATGCCTTTTCTGTTTCAAAATGTCTGGATAAAATATGTATCTTTTCATCTCTATCTATACCACTAGGTTCTGTTACAGTAAAAGCTAGTAGTAACATAAAAGCATTAATCATGGATTCTATCCCTCAATTCTTTTATTCTATTTTCTATAACATCTACTGCTGTTATAATATGGCCAGTATCACTTTCTTTAACTCGACTTTTAAGAACAGCAACTTCTTCCATCAAAACCATAATTTTATCAACTGTAACTAAATTACTTTCATTTCTATAGTTCACGTAATGCCTCCCATGAGTTAGGAAATAGTTCTTTTGCAAGAACATCAATTTGATCTGCAACCATTTGGGTTTCTTTTTGTGCATCTGGTTTACATCGTAGGTTACATACACGAGCAAACGCATATAATGTACCACTCCAATACCATTCTGTATACATGGATTGTGGTAAGACCATTCTAGCCATTTCGGGTGCAATTCCAGCATTTAACATATTTTCATAAGTTTCTTTGCACCACATATGAGCAGAACTAATACTATATTTTACTGTTTCATCAGAAGAACCTTGTTTTTTATTCTCTGCTGCAAGTCTCCATTCAGTAGGTTCATAAAATTCTACTTCTGTATCTACATAACGTCTAGATACTTCATTCCATACCAAACCGACTTGGTGTTTGACTAATTGTCTTGCAACGAATACAGGAGCCTTGATATGGAATTGCATAGACGCATGACCAAAAGGACTCCAATGATTGTGTTTTGCAAGATATTTGATTAGACGTTCATCTTCGTATTTTAGGAAACCTTCAACATTTGCAGCTTCAGGCATTGAGTCCCATTCAGAGGTTTTCGCAAAGGACACACGGGCAGCGTTTACCACTGATAAATCGCTACCCATGTGATCAACAAGCGTTACTTTCACTTATCTTTCCTTGGGTTATATCGGCGAGGACGATAACCCTTTGGCCAAGCAGGTTGACGAGATGCGAGTTTCTTAACTCGTTCTGCCAACTCATCGGCGGTTCGCACCAACTCGGCATTGTCATATTGCAATGCCTTAATGGTATTCTCAAGAGTAGTAACTTTACTCTCAAAGAAACCTTCTTCCCTTACGGCAGGATTGCCATCAAGGTATACAGTAACTTCCATTAACTGGACTCCTCTATAAGTTTCAATAGTTTTATTCTATACTTATCTGTATTAATTGTCAAGAACCCTTTGTAATTATTCATAAGTTTTTTTACATCAGGCCAAACAAAATCATCCCAATCTAATTCCTTATCCCATCTTTTACTAAATTCAACAAGTTCATCAAGAACAATCATTGTTTCAATTGAAATACGTTTACCCAAATATTCTTTGAGTAATAAAGGATGTTGATTATCTTTTGATTCAAATAACGGATTAAAGTTTTTTACAAAAGGCTGTAATTCTTGACAGAAAATTTCATAGAACATTTTTCTCTTTTGTAGCCATTGATGATAATTCTGTTCATTGAAGTTTGCAATGTATCCATCACGATTTAAAATGAAATTTGCTATGAAATAATCTAGTACTTCACCATCTTCATATTTGTAACCAATTTTGACAAAGAAAATACGATCTTTTCTCTTAAAAAAAGAGTCTCGTTTAATCTTAGTTTGTCCACTAAACTTGTGATAATCATAATCACCTTTAAAGTGAGCTTTTAGAGCACAATACATCAAATATACGTCAGGAGCCCGCATCGTCTTTTTTAAATCCGTCTTCCTCAACTCTACGTTCTAGTTTATCTCCACTTATACTAGCTGCAATAAAACTTGCTGCTGCAAGCATAGGAATTACATATACCATCTTATCTGTTAAATATGCGGTTATATAAGTTGGTACAAGAACAATTGAAGCCTTGACCAAACCAATAGTTAATCCTTCTTTAATTTCCATAATATATAAGGTTCTCCACAATTTGAACCATTTGAATCACATACTTGTAAAGGCAAATTTTTTGCTTTTGGGTCTAAGGAAGTTTTACCTACATAATGCCATTCATATCCTTCATTCTTTTCTTTTTTAACAGTATCAAAAAATTCTTTATTATCTGATACAAATAGTGATCCCATCATTACTGAAACTACTAGTGCTACTATACCCATTTTAACTCCTATACTGGTAATTGTGCTTGTCTTGGAAGAAAGTTTAAATCTCTTGCGTTAGCTTCAATTTTTTCTTTAAGGCCCTTACTAATAAGGGAACTGACCGTATCTGGTTCAATCCCCTCTTTACTACAATACCAAAGTACTGCTTCCATATGTGTTATTTGTTTATTTTTTGCAATATTTTCAATTTCCATCGAAAAAGTTTTTGGTGTGTTTAGTGCCATATCCATTCCTTAATAAATGGGGGCTAACCGTGGCCCCTAGCGTGTTTATTAAGGAACAACCCTTCGATAGTTTGGTGGCCAGACCAAATGAATCCTTTGTATTATTGTAGTGAATACTGAGGCCTTGTACTGGACTATCTCTCCTTTTTGTTGTTACAACTCTATACTCGCCTTAGTGCGTTAGTAAAAGTGGGGGTTATTCTGTTACTAGGAAACCCCCGAAACCCTATCCGATTACGCAGCTAGTGCGAAATCTTGAGATGCAAAGTTATCGTTTGCATTTATAGTTTTGACCAATAACGGAGTCATCCGACAATTCTCCACTTCTCTATTCCACGCCAGTCGATCCTATTTCGCCCCCATCAAAAACCCACTCGGCCCTAAGTGGACTTTTGGTGGAGGCGTTGGGTACTGCCCCCAAGTCCTGTACGTCTTTCAATCCGTATCAACGAACTGTATCTTATTTATACCACCATACATTTAAATTGTCAAGTACTCTTGTTAGAAAAAGATTAGGTAAATGATACCACCCAAAAGTATAACGTCTGCACATATGCTCCAAGCAATGTAAGCTTTAAACATCCATTTCGTTGCTATTTGTACTAGAGGATTCTTCATCATCGTTCTGACCCTCTAAAAGTATTTTTAATAACATATCATTCCACCCTTTATGAAGAAGTACCACCTGTTATCGGTTCTACGTTTACTTTACCTTTGCCAGTAGATATAATACATAACAATCTTTGTTCAGCTGGCATTTGTTCCAAAAAGGTATATGAGCCTGTAGTAGTATTATATGTTAATGTTGACATAATTTTTATTAAACCTTTTCCTACAACTTCAGCATCCACTTCACCCATCATAATAGGAACTTCACCAAATCGTTCTTCCATTCTGCTAAGCATAATATCAATCCTACCACAAATAACAGGTTTATGGCTTGTTACAACTTGGCCAGGGGGAATTTCCACGCCTGCAAAAGGATTATATAACATAGAATCATTGTTGGGTTTTGTCACTTCTTTTTCTTTAGGAAGCTCCTTTTTCACTTCCTTTACAACCTCTGGCTTTGTTTCTGTTTCAGCCGATTGCGTTGTTTGACAACCCACTATTAGAAACATCGCCATCAGAATTGATAGATGTTTCATTTGATTTGCTCCATTGGTTTAAAGACTCTTCCAACATAGAAAGATAGTCTTGTTTATTTTTCACAAATTCTTGAACAGTGCCATCCTCTGTTACTACAAGAATAACAATTTGCTTTGTGTTTAGTCCTGTTCTTTCTTCAAACATCTCCGCATATGCAGAGGCTTGGATGTAATAGTTTTCATTCCAATCGTCAGTCCGTTCTTTTGAAGATGTTTTAAAGTCAATAATAGATAAGGTATTTTTATATTCTGCAATACAATCCACACGGCCTGCTACTTTATATTTATCACTATAAAGTCCACATTCTTGTGCATATATATTATTAATATTCTTTAAAGCTTGATCTCTTAGTTGTTTGAACAAACACCAAGGAAGAAATTTCTTTTCGTGTTCAGCAAATTTATCTGGAAAATCCATATGCATATTGTTTAGATAGTCTTCACACATATGATGAACAGCTGTTCCTCTTGCAGCTGAAGTACGAGCAACATAGTTGGCAACGTCATTACCAACACGTTTACGCCATTCCCATAGTCCTTCTTTTTTACGAGTTGAGAGAACAGTAGTTATAGAGGGATATTTATTTCCCTCTGGTGTTACATAAAATCTTTTACGATTTATTGTCTCTGTTTCCAGAGTCGGCAATGTTACCTGTTTGTGATTGAACATTATAATTTACCTTCACGTTATATTTTATGTTTGATACGTCTGCCCAAACATCATAATTTATTTTGCTTTTGTATTCTTTTAGGGGTGTTCCAGAAGAATATCCTTCAGGCACTTTTCCCCAACCTACTACTCTGTCCCATTGACGTTGAGTATACTTCATACGTTTCTCATTCTTTTCACCAATCGTTCTGCTCGATTAGTTACCTGTTTATACCAACGGCTATCTACCATTTCATCTGCAGCTGCATTCCAATCTCTTGCATCTACTCCACGTTTCATTCCCTTAAATTGCGATAGTCTAGGCCTACCCATATTAAACATCATATTCGCAATGATAAGTTGAACTTCCTCTGGTAAATCATCAAAATCATCATACAATTGATAGCAATCCATTAAAACTGCTTGTACATCATTATTAAAACAATGATTAACTCTTTCTTCTGATACTGGTGTTCCTACGTCTGCACCATATTCTTCATCTGTATCTATGATAAGATGGCCAATGCCAAAAGTAGCTAATCCCAAATGGTCTAGATACACTTCATAAACACAACCTTCATCAGCTGCAATTTCTTCTCGCAATTGTTCTATATTCATTATTCCATTCCTATTCCTAATTTGATTTTGTTGATAAGATAACTACGAACAAAACCAGAGCGCACTATATCACCCAATGTAAATTCCACACAATTAAATTCTTCCATTTCTTCTAGAATTCTTAGAAAATCATGTAAACCATTTCTTTCATTATTATTCATTAAATCGGTTTGGTCAAAATCTCCACAAAAAACAATTTTAGCATCTTGACCAACCCTTGTGATAATCGTATCCAATTCATGAAAGTTTAGGTTCTGACATTCATCCACTATAATGATGCTGTTGTCAAATGTCAATCCCCTTAGAAAAGAAGTTGACAGAAAGAACAAACTTCCTTGTCCCTTTAGTCTGTCGTATAATGTATTAAATTGCTGTTCGTTAGGTTGCTCAAACATAAACTGTACCATGTTCTGATAAGGAACTTGATACAATGCAGCTTTGTCTTCTTCATCGCCAGGAAGGAATCCAATCTCTCTTGTAGGTATAAGTGACCTAACCAACACCACTCTATCAAATTTTGTTTTTAAATCCATTACATCTTTTAAAGCAAGATATAATGATACAAAAGTTTTACCTGTACCAGCAGAACCAAAAGGAAATTGACATTTTCCTTTTTTCCAAGTATCAAAAACTGCTTTTTGATTATCTCCGATAGGTTTAATAGTAACTAAATTTGTATGATTGATTTCTTTATTTTTCTTTGCCATGATATATCCTATTTATAAAAAAGTGAGGGAAGGGAGGGGCGGCTCTCCCTTCCCTCTGGTGCATAGGCGGATTGACTTCCCAGCTTGCTATGACGCTGTGCGTCCTTTGCTGAAGTGTGATTTCTCGCCTGCACCATTTATTTATCCCTTTGTTGTTGGAGATTTATTTGCAGAAAACCCTTCCCTTCCTAATCCATGTTTTTTTAGAACATCCCTAGTTTTCATTTCTCTATGACTCATTCCATGGCCACCATATCTTTGTGCGAGAGGGGAGCCAGGATGTGCTTCTGCAATTCTTTGCATATTCTCTTTAAATCCAGCATCATTTTTGGGCCCAACTCCCATAACATGATCACCTACTACAGCTACAGGCGTATATACTTGGTTTACTTGTGGGTTTGTTTTTTTATATTTTTCTAACTCAGAAATAGACATAAATTCTTCATATTGCTCTTGAGTTACAGTATCATAAAAAGTATATGTTGGCATTATATATCAAGCTCCATTTGTTTAGTATTTACACCTAAACGCTCAATATATTTACGTAATTCAATTAATTCTTTTTGACATTCTTTTACAATACGCAATGCTGCATCTGTATCAGTTTCTTTTATTTTTCTATCTTCACGCATTTTCCGTAGTATGTATTGATCTCGACTTTCCCTTTGCATTTGTTTCCCCTGTAAACCAATCAGGCATTTTACGTTTACTCCATTTCGCAAAATCTGATTTCTCTACTATATAGTAGGTTTGATATGCTTTTACTGTTTCTTCACCTTTACAATAATCAGGCATACATTGTGGTGGTTCAGTAAATCCATAATGTATGTCTGTAAAATCTAGTCCATTAGGAACTTTAGCTAATGGTGCTAGTAATCTTTCGGATGCATGGTGTTTTCCATAACGATATGTGTATTCTTTACACAATGCACCAAATAAACGATTTAACCACACATAATTATCTGTACTACTTCTCGCCCATATTGTACAAGGGTGATTCTTATGAGCCATTTTATATAGACCACGCTCATCAGCATATTCATCACCATCAAGAACACGATGAGCAGTAGAAAGCATTTGAGCAGATTCCAGTATCATCTTAACAACGTGCTTGTCACAATGCATTTTAGCAGCAACATATGGATCACTATCTAAATAAAAGATGTTCATCTTTGAACATCCGGCTCATTTATCATGGTTCGTTCTCTATCTCTAGGAACTGTGTTTTTTGAATTAGTATTATGATATTGAATAACACCTTCTT
>MDTE01055791.1_pt1 | contig 19493 bp, 19 predicted proteins | sample 811231 | NCBI WGS metagenome assembly MDTE01 (sample SAMN05326651, study PRJNA326480) | marine metagenome | isolation source: seawater | place: Indian Ocean: Red Sea | collected 2010 | reverse complement strand
TATTTTTACATTGCCACTATCACTAATATCGATTCTTGCTCCAGATTTTTCAATTATATCTTTTATGGTTGCGCCACCTTTTCCAATAATTTCGCCTATATTATCTCTTTTGACTTTCATCATTTCAACTCTTGGTGTGTAAGGTCCAAGCTCAGTTCTTGGGGAGTCTAATGCTTTATTCATTTCACTTAAGATATAATTTCTTCCACCTTTAGCTTGATTGAGAGCTTTTTCCATAATCTCGTATGTGATTCCAGTGATTTTAATATCCATTTGCAATGATGTTACACCGTCTTTGGTGCCTGCTACTTTGAAATCCATGTCACCTAAGTGATCTTCATCTCCAAGAATGTCTGATAATACAGCAAAGTCATCGCCCTCTTTTATTAATCCCATTGCTATACCTGAAACAGAATTTTTAATTGGAACTCCTGCATCCATCAAAGCAAGCGAAGACCCACAAACAGTTGCCATGGATGATGAGCCGTTAGACTCTGTAATATCAGACACCAATCGGATTGTGTAATCAAAATCATCTTTATTTGGCAGTACAGCTTTCAATGCTCTCCAGGCTAGCTTGCCGTGGCCAATTTCTCTTCTTCCAGCGGAGCCCATTCTTCCAACTTCTCCAACAGAATATGGGGGGAAGTTATAATGAAGCATAAAATTCTCCTTATATGAACCCTGAAGTGCCTCTATTCTTTGCTCGTCTTCACCAAATCCAAGGGTTGCCACAACAATTGCTTGCGTTTCACCCCTAGTGAATAATGATGAGCCATGGGTTCTTGGCAGCCATGAAACTTCTGATGAAATATTTCTTACTTCATCAAGTTTACGCCCATCAATTCTAGATTTATCTTTCAAAATTTGAGATCTTACGACATCTTTTTCGATTTTTTTAAAATATGTCATGACTTCATTAATATTTTTATCTTCAGTTTCAGAGTATTTTTCCTCTAACTCAGATTTAATTTCGCTTATAGAGTTTTGTCTTTCCATTTTATCAACAATTGAATAACTTTTTCTGATTTGAACTTCATACTCACTCTTCAACTCGTTCATCAACTCATCATTAATGGAATACTCAAATTCCCATGGGTCTTTAGCACACTCCTCAGCAAGATTAATAATTATTTTTATGACCTCCTGCATCGATTCATGGCCAAATTTGACTGCCCCCAACATAATTTCCTCAGAAAGTTCTTTAGCTTCAGACTCTACCATTAGGACTGCATCTTGAGTTCCAGATACTACAAGGTCTAATTGAGATTCATCATTAATTTTTGGATTTAATATGTAATCTTTTCCATCATAACCAACTCTACATCCACCTATCGGTCCCATAAATGGTATGCCAGATAAAGTCAAAGCACTAGAAGCGGCTATCATTGCAACTATGTCAGGACTTGTTTCAGTGTCGTGTGATAATACAGTTAATATTACTTGAGTTTCATTTTTAAACCCCTCAGGAAATAGGGGCCTAATAGGCCTGTCAATTAAACGTGATGTTAATGTTTCATATTCTGTTGGCCTTCCTTCACGTTTAAAAAAACCACCAGGAATTTTACCTGCTGCGTAAAATTTTTCTTGATAGCTTACTGTAAGCGGGAAAAAATCAATATCGGGTTTAGCAGTCTTTGCTGCCACAACATTGGCCATAACAACAGTATCTCCTAAACTAACTATGGTTGAAGCTGTTGCCTGTTTTGCTACCTTCCCTGTTTCTATTTTTAATACTTGATCTCCCCAATTCATTTCTCTTGAAATAACTTTTGTCATATTTTTTCATTCCTCTAAAAATTTTAATTATCATTTATTTATTTTCTAATACCGAGTTTATCTATTAGTTTTTCGTAAGAGTCTTTATTACTTTTTTTTAAGTAAGCTAACAAACTTCTTCTCTGATTTATCAATCTCATAAGACCAGTTCTAGAGTGGTTGTCTTTTTTATGAGACTGAAAATGCTCTGTTAAGTTTGATATTCTTTCACTAAGTATTGCTATTTGCACTTCTGGAGAACCTGTATCTTTTTCAGATCTCGCATATTCATCAATTATTTTAGTCTTGTTATCTCTATTTATCGACATCACAAATCCTCTTATAAGTTAAACACCCTTACAGGTTTTATTTTACCATTCACAGCTTTACCTATACCAACAAACTTTTTCTCTGTTTCAATTAATAAGTAATCATTTACAGATTTTTTATTAAAGTATTCAAAGCTTAGACCATTTTGAAATTTAAGGCTTAATTCTTGATTGATCAGTACTGCTGGGATGTCGTCCAGTACGTCTCTAATTGAATGCATTACTTCAAAATGATCGCCAATATGTACCAATTCTTCAAATTTATCTAGTAAAATAATGTCTTTTTCTTCAATTTTACCTATTTTCACTCTTCTTAACTCAGATACATAGGCGTATGTTCCAAGCATTTTTCCCAAATCTCTCGCGATTGATCTAACGTATGTTCCAGAGGAGCATTCCAAAGTAAAACAATACTCTCTGTTATTTTTGATTTCTACACATTTTAAACTTTTAATAAATACATCTCTAGCTTTAATTGAAAATTTCTGATTATTTCTTGCAAGCTTATAAGCTCTTATACCATCAACTTTTACAGCAGAATATTGTGGTGGAACTTGAGAATGCTTACCAATGAAATTTTTTAGGCATTGGTCTATTTCTTTTTTGGTTGGAATAATATTTGATTTGTCAGTAGTTTTTCCGGTTATATCATCAGTATCTTTTAATTCCCCAAAGACTACATTAAATTTATATACTTTATTTGGATTAAAATAATTAATACTTTTAGTCGCTTCCCCAACTGCAATGGCAAGGATGCCTGTCGCAAAAGGGTCTAAGGTACCTGAGTGCCCTATTTTATTAAAGTTTAAAATTTTTCTAAGCCTTTGAATTACTTTAAATGAAGTTATGTTTTTTGGTTTATCTATAAATATCCATCCGTTCATATTTAATTTTTGTTTAAATCATTTAAAACTTTTTCTCCTCTAAGCACTTTTTCTATATTACTAATTTCATCGATACTTCTATCAATTCTAAAAATAAGTTTGGGAGTGAACTTTAAGTTTATTAAACTTGTCACTTCTCTTGAAAGATAATGCTTGCAGGACTTTAATTTTAATAAAATTTCACATTCTTTAATTTTTTCATGAGTAATTACATAGATGTAAGCAATCTTTAGATCTGAATTCATATCAACTTTGACTACGCTTACTGGAAATTTGAAAGGTTTATCTAGTGGCATTTCATTTCTTACAAGAACTTCGCTAATAGCTTTTCTAATAATTTCAGAAACTTTATGTGATCTGCTAGTATTTTCAGATTTTCTTTTTAAGATCACAACGTTTGCGCAATTTCCTGTATACTAAAGACCGCAATAGAATCACCTACTTCAAAGTCATTAAATTCTTTTAGACTAATTCCACATTCAGTTCCGGACTTTACTTCATTTACCTCATTTTTTTCTCTTTTAAGGCTTAAAATTTCCCCATCAAAAATTGTTTTATCATTTCTCATCACTTTAAATTTAGCATTTTTACTAATTGTTCCTTCTATTACTCTGCAACCTGCAATTGCACCAATTTTTGAAACTTTAAATATTTTTAGTACTTCAGCTTTACCAATAAAATTTTCTTTAATTGTTGGTTTAAGTTTACCACTAGCGATGTCAGATACAGACTCAATAAGCTCATAAATTATATTGAAGTTTTGAATAGTAATATTACTCAATTTTGCTTTAATTTTGGCCTCTTTAGTAGTAGTTGAGTTAAATGAAAGTAATAATGCATTCGAAGCTGATGCGAGAGCGACATCACTCTCATTAATAAAACCAACGCCTGAGTGAATAACTTTTATTAAGATTTTGTCACTCTTGATATTTTCTAATTGATGAACAATGGCCTCTGATGAGCCGCGTGTATCAGCTTTTAGAACAACTTCTAGTATTTCCTTATTAGCCTCTAAAGAACCGAAGGCTAATTCATTATCTATATTTTTAACTTTTTTTGGTAAAAATTTATTCTTTTTAATTTGACTTCTAATTTCACACAACTCTCTCGCCTTTTCCTCACTTTCTACAGTTACAAAACTGTCTCCAGCCTCTGGCGGCTCATTAAGGCCTAATACTTGGACAGGCATTGATGAAACTGCTTCCATTAAATTTTGACCCTTGTCATTAAGTATTGCTCTTACTTTTCCATATTCACTTCCAGCAACTGCTATATCTCCAACTTTTAATTTGCCATTTGTCACAATAATATTGCAGAGAGGGCCCCTTCCTTTATCGACATTTGCTTCAATAACTGTAGCCTCTGCAAAAGTTTCATTATTTGTTTTTAATTCTGATAGTTCGGCTTGTAACGCAATTGCATCTAATAACTTGTCGATATTAGCTTCAGTTTCTGCTGATACTTCGACCGCCTGAATCTCTCCTGATAACTCTTCAACTATTAAATCTTCAGATAGAAGTTGTTCTTTTATTTTTTGTGGATTGGAGTCAGGTTTGTCACATTTATTTATTGCTACTATTATTGGTACTTTAGCTGATTTCGCGTGAGATATAGCTTCTTTGGTTTGAGGCATTACTCCATCATCTGCGGCTACAATTAACACCACAATATCTGTAACATTTGCTCCTCTTGCCCTCATATCCGTGAAAGCTGCATGTCCAGGAGTATCAATAAAAGTAATTTTTTTATTATTATGTTCTACTTCATACGCGCCTATATGTTGAGTAATACCTCCACTCTCTCCTGATACTACGTTAGATCTTCTTATTTTATCTAACAGAGATGTTTTTCCGTGGTCAACATGACCCATTATCGTAACAATTGGAGATCTTGTCTCGTTTTTTTCTGCTTTGGTATCTTTTGAAATAAGATCTTTTTCGATATCTTCAATATTTTCTCTTTTGAAATTATGACCAAATTCTGTAACTAAAAGCTCTGCTGTATCAGCGTCGATTGACTCGTTTATTGTAGCCATCATTCCCATTTTCATAAGTGATTTAATTAGATCTCCAGATTTTTCTGTCATTCTATTTGCTAATTCCTTAACAGTTATAAATTCTGGAATATAAACATCCCTTACAATCTTTTTTGCAGGTTCTTGATCTAAATTAGATTTTTTTGTTTTTTGCTTTGCTCGCTTGTATGCAGCAAGACTTCTTGTTCTTTCATCAATATCACTCAAAGCTGTAACAATAGTAACTTTTCTTTCCCTTATTTTTTTTCTACCAAAAGTATTTTGTGGCTTCTTTCTATCTTCAACTTGATTCTCAGCTTGAAAATTTTTTTTCTTATCAGAGTCTTTTTTAACATCTCTATTATCATGATTTACATTTGCATCTGATTCTAATGATCTAGTTGTTTGATTTGATAAACCAGCTGATTTTCCAAGTCTAATTTTCTCTATTTCATCCTTTTTTTCTTTTTTTGTATCAGCTTTAAGAATTCTTTTTTGCTCATCTTTGGATAAAGGTTTAAGTAGTACACCGGATTTATTTTCATTATTATTTTTTTCACTGATACTTACTGTTTTCTCATCAAAAGAAGGGGTTTTTTCTCTGTTTTTTTTATTCTGTGTTTCTATCTCAGAACTTGATCCTCTCTTATACCTTTTCTTTTCAACAATAACTGTTTTGCCAGCCTCGATATTCTTTTTTGGTGCAATCATAGGCTTTATACCTAATTTCAAGCTCAAAGTTTTTTTCTTTTTTATTGGATCTTTGTTTTCAGACATCTTCAATTTTAGAAATATGGCTAATCAAGCCATATTTTTCTTGCCTCCATAATTAATTGATCGCCTTCTTCTCTTGTGAGGTTAAATTCCTCAAGTAACCCAGTCACTTTTGAGTTCTTGTCTCCTTTGACCTCTAGATAACCGATAAGATCGTCAGTTGTTAGACCAGCAAAATCATCCAGGGTCTTTATATCGCTTTCAGCAAGCTTTACTATCATTGCTTTTGACAGGAATTCAAACTGTGATAAATCCTCAGAAACTTTCAAAGTTTGTATTTTCAGTTTATTTTCCTCATCTTTATCGTCTATGTATTTTTTTGCTCTTTCTATTAACTCCGTCACAATCTCTTCATCAAACCCTTCTATAGACAAAAGTTCAGACTTATCTGTTTCAATTATTTCTTCAACACTACCAAATCCCTCACTTACTAAAAGTTGAGCAAGGGTTTCATCAACATCTAGCGATGAAACAAAAATATCAGTTTTATATGTAAAGTCTTCTTGTCTCTTAGACGATTCTTCATCTTCAGTTAAAATATCAATTTCGTATCCAGTTAATTCTGTAGCAAGTTTTACATTTTGCCCCCTTCTTCCAATTGCTAAACTTAAATGCTCTTCAGATACCACAACCTCAATTTTATTTTGGTCTTCATCTAATACAACCTTTAAGACTTCTGCGGGGGATAAAGATGCTATAGCAAGATTTGCAACATTATTTGACCAATTAATGATATCTATTTTCTCACCTTGCAGTTCATTAACTACTGCTTGAACTCTACTGCCTCTCATTCCAACACATGCACCAACTGGATCTATTGAGCCATCTTCAGTAAATACAGCAATTTTTGCTCTACTGCCTGGATCACGAGCGACACTTTTAATAGAAATGATGCCATCGTAAATCTCTGGCACCTCCTGAGTAAATAACTGCGCCATAAATTGTGGATGTGATCTAGATAAAAATATTTGCGGACCCTTTAATTCTGATCTTACATCATAAATATATGCTCTAACTCTATCGCCGTTTCGAAGATTTTCTCTTGGAATTGTTTGGTCTTTTCTTATAACTCCCTCAGCTTTTCCTAAATCTAATATGATATTACCGAACTCTGTTCTTTTGACTATGCCATTAACAATTTCGCCAACTCGATCTTTATACTCGTTATATTGTCTTTCTCTCTCAGCTTCTCTAACTTTAGAATTAATTACTTGTTTTGCAGATTGGGCAGCTATTCTTCCAAAATCTAATGGCGGCAATGGATCAAGAAGCTGGTCGCCTATCTGAGCTGCGACATTAATTTTTTTTGCTGCTTTAAGATTTATTTCAAGAAATTTATTTTTTACATCTTCCACAACAAGCATTTTTCTTGATATTGAAATATCTCCATTTTCTTGGTTAATTTCTACTATAACCTCATTTTCTTCTCCATAATTACTCTTAGCTGCTTTTGCGATAGCTTCTTCTAATGCGGCAATAACAATTGTTTTATCAATCATCTTTTCTTGAGCAACTGTTTCAGCAATTCTCAAAATTTCAATTTTGTTCGCACTGACCATATTTACCCCTTGACATAAAAAAAAAGTGGGCTGAACCCACTTTAGTTTGAATTAGCATATATTTGACATTTCTATACACCTGTCATGTTAATAAATCAAGGGTGTAAATATGTTAATTTTAAAATTTTAATAAGTAAATTTTTCGCCCTTTTTCTATTGCTTTCTTTTGGTACCGAGAAATTCCGTATAATTCATCATTTTTTGAAAGAGTAATTACTCTAAAATCTCCAAATAAATCGTTATTCTCAATAAGTAAACTTTTTGTATGATTAAGGTATGATACTGAGTCGGTTGTCATATAGATTGAATTTTTTGATTTAGTTATAGAAGTCATAAGATTAATTACATCATAAGAAATTAATCGTCTCTTTTTATGTCTTTTTTTTATCCAAGGGTCTGGGTTGATTATAAATATTTTATCTATGGTATTACTATGTATTGCCTTCAAAAAGTGAATACTATTTAAATTACTTAAAATTATATTTTCTAATTTAAAATCTATAATAGCTTTAAGAACTTTTGCAATCCCATTCGTGTAGACTTCAATACCAATAAATAATTCTTCTGGATTTGAAATTGCATTCTTTACTAAGAAATCTCCATTGCCAAATCCAATTTCAATATTAATTTTTTGATATTTCTTCGGAAAAAAAATTTTTTTTTTTAAGTTTTTATTTTGATGAAACTCAATAATACTTTCATCAAGAGAATATATATGATAGGATGATTTTATTAAATTTTTTTGTGATGGTGAAATTTTTTTGGAAATTTTTCTTCCCTGATAAAAATAATAATCGGGATATTTTTTTTTTAATAAAGACAATTAATTAAAGCTTATTAGCTAAGTCTATTTTTTCCCATGAAAAGGATCCATCGCTTTCGGGCTCTCTTCCAAAGTGTCCGTAAGCAGCACTTTTTTTATAAATTGGTTTGTGTAAATTAAGATGATCTCTGATACCTCTTGGACTAAGATCTATATTTGCTGTAATTTTATTTATTAGATCATTATCCGACATTTGAGAAGTGTTATGTGTATCAATATAAATTGAAAGAGGATCCGAGACTCCAATCGCGTAAGCCAACTGCAGAGTGCATTTGTCTGCAATACCTGATGCAACTACATTTTTAGCAATATATCTTGCAATATATGCAGCTGATCTATCAACTTTAGTCGGATCTTTTCCTGAAAATGCACCACCACCATGTGGAGCAGCACCTCCATAAGTATCGACTATTATTTTTCTGCCAGTTAGACCTGTATCTCCATCAGGACCACCTATAACAAATTTTCCAGTTGGGTTAATTAATATTTCAGTTTCATCACTGATCCACTTTTCTGGTATAATATTTTTTATAATTGGAATAATTATTTCACTCACTCCCTGCTGATCAAGATGTTCATCATGTTGAGTAGAAACAACAATCTTTGTACATTTTTCAGGAGAACCGTTTATATATTGGAGTGTAACTTGGCTTTTTGAGTCAGGCTGGATGCCTGGTGTTTCGCCTTTTTTTCTTTTAGTTGCCATGTCCTCAAGAATTTTATGTGAGTAGTAAATTGGAGCAGGCATTAATGAGGGTGTTTCTTTACAGGCATATCCAAACATAATTCCTTGATCACCAGCTCCTTGATCTTTATTTCCTGAGGCATCTACTCCCATGGCGATATCAGCAGATTGGCTATGAACACCTGAACAATCAAATGAGAATTTTTCCCAATGGAAACCCTCTTGTTCATAACCAATTTCCATAACAGCACTTCTTGCTAATTTTTCATAATTGCATTTATAGTTTTCTGGACCTCTTACCTCACCTGCCATTACTACTTTATTGGTTGTAACGAGAGTTTCCATTGCAACTCTTGAATTTTCTGGGTTCTCTTGAGATAGAAAATCATCGACTACTGAGTCTGAAATTATATCACAAACTTTATCTGGATGACCTTCAGAAACTGACTCACTTGTAAATAAATAATCTTTACTCATAACTTAATTTTTTTGAATGAATAGCATAGCCAATTATAAAAAATAAAACTATTAAAAAATACGTAAAACTATTTCCGTATTTTCGATAAAAGGTTGTTTTTAATTTTTCAGGGATTTTTACGTCTAAGTACGTATTTTTGCTTGAATCAGTAGAATTTAAGATTTCTCCAATTGGACTAATTAATCCAGAAATTCCCTTGTTTGATGATCTGACCATTGGAATACCAAGCTCGATAGATCTAAATTTTGCATGGACAAGGTGCTGTCTTGGGCCGCTGAAGTTTCCAAACCAACCATCATTACTTATATTCACTAATAAATTCGTATTTGCAGATAAACTTTTACGAACAAAATTTGGAAAAATCACCTCATAACAAATTAGCGGCAAAATATTTAGAGGAAATACTTGATCGTTACTCCCTTTAGTCAATTCTTGATTAGAAAATGGGTTTTCTGGAAAAAAAGTTTTAAGCATTTGAGAAAATGGAAAATATTCACCAAAAGGAACAAGAATTTTTTTATCATAAGTGTATCCCATATAACTAAGAGAATTAAAGTAATCATTTTTATCTTTTCTAATATAACCTGCTATCCAGTTTTTGGGTATATTGGGTCCAACTCCAAGTGAGGTCTCAGGAAAAACTGAAATAAGATTAGGTGATCCCATAGCAACCGTTTTATTTATTGACTGTTCACTCCACTTATCTTTTTGATCAAGATAAGTATGTACAATTCTTAATTCTTCATTTGAAAAGATAGTTTGATTATTATTAATTCTGACAGAACCAAATAAATATAAAGAGATTATTATGGTAATCGCAATAATTAAATTTAACTTATTTTTTTTGTAAGACAAAAACGAAAAGATACAAACGGAGCAAAAAACAGTTAGTAACCCTACGCCATAGATTCCTAAAATAGATACTGATTGTGAGTAAGCTAATGACCATGACCAACTATAAGCAAGTAAATTCCATGGAAGACCTGTAAATAAAATACTTCTTAAATATTCAAAAATCACCCAAAAAGAACTAAAATAAAATATTCTGGAATTTTTATCACTCCAGCAAAAACCATTAACTATTTGCATCAGTCCAAAAAAAATAGAGAGACAAAATGGAAAAACAATAAAAATTATTGGCGCAATAAAAAATAATTTAGGATCAAATTCTAATATTGAATTAGAAACCCAATACATGCTCAATAAAAAAAAGCCAAATCCAAAAAATAATCCATTAAAGAAAAATATTTTATAATGACTATCGAAATTTTTAAAAACATAATCATTATTTAAAAAATATAGGCCGATTACTATTAATGATAAAAACGGTACATTAAATGGCTCGAAACTGAAAGCGAATGTTAACCCCAAAATGAAATTGAGAATAAAAATATAAGATTTTTGAGGCGGAATAAATTCCAAAAAACTCATTTATCTTTTTGGAGTTGATACTTTAACTGACTTTATTTTCATGGGATCTGCATCCTTTATTTCAAATGTTGTTCCTGAACTATGCTTAATGATTTCTCCCCTTTGAGGAACCCTACCAGTGATAGAAAAAATTAATCCTCCTAAGGTATCAATATCATCGATTTCATTTAAATTAAGAAAATTTATGTTTGTTACTTTTTGAAGCTCGTCGATTTCAATCCTAGCACTAGCCTCAAAAGTATTTGTTGATGTTTTGATTAGCATTGGGTAATTTTTTTCATCATGTTCATCTTCAATTTCACCAGTAATCTCCTCTATTACATCCTCAATAGTAATTAGACCATCAGTGCAACCGTATTCATCTATTACAATTCCCATATGAAGCCTTGTCATTTGCATCTTTAAAAGCAAGTCAAGAACTGGCATTGAAGGCGGTATTTCAAGAATATCTCTTTTTAAATTTCTCAAAAAATCTACTTCAATTTTTTTTTGATTTTGGTAATTAACAAGATCCTTGATGTGAACCATTCCAATAATATTATCAAGGTTATTTTCATATACGGGTACCCTAGAGTGGGCTTCTTTAATAAAGACCTCGAGTACTTTTTGAAAACTATCATTAACTTCAACTGCGCCAATATCTGCTCTTGGTATCATTATGTCTGAGGATCTAATCCCATCAATTTTTAAGATATTCAAAAGCATTAGTCTTTCGTGTTTAGATATGCCTTCAGTGTCCTTGATGTCACCATCCAAAACAGTTTCTATACTTTCCTTTAATGAATTATTGGGGGATTTTTTTACAAAAAAATTTTTATTGAATATTTTATTAATCATAATTTTTGCTTGATCGTATTATATATTAATTTTTCGTATTTATTCATTTGTTTGAATTGTTTTTCTGTTTTGTGATCATAACCAAATAAATGAAGCATTCCATGTATTGTTATTCTGCACAAATAATCATACTTTGTAACTCTTTGGTCTGATGCCTCCTTCATGAGAGTTTGATTCGCCATCACTATGTCCCCCAAAAGGTACTTATTCAAGTAAGAAGATTGCATCGGAAATGATAGAATGTTTGTGGGTTTGTTTTTTTTCCTATATTTGTAATTTAATTCCTTTATTGTTTTGTTCGAGGTCAAAAAAAAAGTTACACAAATATTTTGACTAACCCCAACATCAATAACTTTAATTGTTTCATTTACTGTTTTTGAAATATACTTTTTAAAATAAGGAAAATTTTTTTTCCATCCCACCTCATCCACGTTGTAATTAATCTCGATCATTAATTATTTTTTTGATCAAAAAGATCCTTTATTTGGTCGTCGTATGAGTCGTATGCATTTATGATTTTAGTAACCATTTCATCTCGAACAATATCTTTCTGTCCGAAATTTATAATTGAGACACCCTCAATATCTGACAAAATTTTTATTGATCTAAGTAAGCCAGAATCACTTCTTTTAGTAAGGTCAGTTTGTGAAGGATCTCCAGTGACAACCATTCTTGAGTTCTTTCCACATCTAGTTAAAAACATCTTAATTTGATTATGAGTTGCATTCTGTGCCTCATCTAATATCACAAATGAATTATTAAGAGTCCTTCCTCTCATAAATGCTAAAGGCGCAATTTCAATTTCTGAAGATTGTATTTTTCTGGATGCAATGTCTGATGGCAATAAATCATACAATGAATCATAAAGTGGTCTTAAATATGGATCTACTTTTTCCTTTAAGTCTCCAGGCAAAAAACCTAATTTTTCACCCGCTTCAACCGCTGGTCTTGAAAGAATAATACGATCAAACTTATTTTCTAAAAGCTGAGAAACCGCCGCTGCAACAGCAAGAAAAGTTTTTCCTGTTCCTGCTGGTCCAATCGAAAATACTATTTGTTTTTTTTTTAGTATTTCTAAATAAGTATTTTGAAGTTTGCTTTTACCAATAACATCCAATTTAGTGGTTTTAGTAATATTTATATTTTTTATATCACTCGATATATGCATCTTTAAATTCTCCTGTATTGAATTAATACTGCTATTTTTTCTTTTGATTGTCTTTTTTTCACGTATTGTTTGCGCTATAGCACTTTTTAGAATGTTTATATTTTTCTTGTTACCTTGAATGGTTAACTGATTTCCTTTTTGGAAAATTTTTACAGGTAAACTCTTTTCGAAAAAATTTATGTTTTCATTATTTACTCCGAATATATCTAAGACTTCAGTATTATCTATGTTTATTGTTGTTGAACTTAAACCTTGTGCAGCAGGTTTTTTATAAGTGTTATCGGATAATTTATTTTTCAAACTTTTAAACAAAATTCATACTAATAACTAGCATATAAATTCTTATGATTGCAAGTTGAAATATTTACATTTATCACCTCACCTTGATTAATTTTTTGCGACTTTATATAAACTGATTGCATGAAAGGAGTTCTTCCAAAAAAGAATTCTGGATTACTAATGCTTTGATTTTCAACTAAAACATCAATATTTTTTCCACAAAAAGTTTTGTTGAATTTATATTGTATGTCTTTAAGTTCATTTTGAAGTATCGATAATCTCTCTTTTTTTATTCTCAGCGGTGTTCTATCTTCTTCTAGAGCTGATTTAGTTCCTGGCCTTGCGCTATAAATAAAAGAATACGATTGTGTGAATTTTATCTCGTTTACTAAATCAAGGGTTTTTTGAAAGTCATTATCAGTTTCACCAGGATATCCAATTATAAAATCTGATGATATTTCAATTTTTGGGTTAGCATTTTTTAGCTTTTCAATAATTTTTCTATACATATTTATATCATATTTTCTATTCATTTTTTTTAATATGCTTGACGAGCCTGATTGAACTGGTAGATGAATATAGGGCATAAGTTTAACATTAGTAGAATGAAGTTTTATCAGCTCATCACTCATATTTATCGGGTGTGACGTTGTATATCTAATTCTTTCCACATTTTTGTTATCACTTACCTCTTCAATTAAATCGGCAATAGTTATTTTTCGACCGTTATGGACAATATTATATGCATTCACATTTTGGCCTAATAGTACTATTTCTTTTGCCCCATTGTCCGTAAGTGACTGCACCTCACTAAGTAATGATATTAACGGACGGGAGTATTCAGGTCCTCTTGTATAAGGAACAACACAAAAAGAGCAAAATTTATCACAACCTTCTTGAATGGTTAAGTAGGATGAAACACCTTGCTTTCTTTTTTGTTCAGATAAGTAATCAAACTTCTCATTAATTATAAATTCTGTATTTAATTGTTTTGGATTTTTTTTTAAGTCATCAATCATTTTAGGTAATAAATGATAGCTTTGTGGACCTAATACTATATCGATTGATTTATTTTTATTAAACATTTCTTCATTTTCAGCCTGAGCAACACAGCCAACAACTGCAATAGTCTTATCTTTTTTATATTTATTTACTCTTCCTATATCTGAGTAAAGCTTGTGAGCTGCTTTCTCTCTTATATTGCAGGTATTGAAGACAACTAGATCAGCGCTTTCAACATCTTTATTTTGCTTTAAACCTATATTTTCTAGGATAGATGTTATTTTTTCACTATCGTACATATTCATCTGACATCCATAAGATTTAACAAAAAAAGTGGAATGTTTCATTTTAATTAATTTTTATCTGTTGATTTATGCCGCTTAATATTTTTCTCTCGCAGTAGACTGCCAGATCTTTTCTGTTCTCAAAATTATTAATACTCATAGTGTCATGAAAAATAATATCAACCGTAATCCTACCAGATCTCAGGAAATTTACCATGGCTGCAACCATGGAGGTATCTCCTACCCATGCAATATTACGTCTTAAATATATTCCCATAGGAATGTTATTTAACTTAGAATAACATATTGATATAGGCTGAATATTTATTTTATTGTTATCATCAAAAGCACACTCCAACATTGAAGATTTAAAACTAATAATTCCATTACCATCCGAAGTAGTTCCTTCTGGGAAAATAATAAAATTTTCGCCTTCTTGGAGTTTTTTTTGTATTGAATTATTATATTCTATAATTTTGTTCTTATTTTCATTATCTATAAAAAATGTATTACTAAGTTTTGCCAAAAATCCAAATATTCCCATTTTCGAAACTTCTTTTTTTGCAATAAACCTTGCATCGAGTAATGTTCCCAAACAAATAATGTCAAACCAAGATACATGGTTAGCTATATACAAGACACCTGAATTTTTTTTATCCAGTTTTGCTGAATCAAAGTTAATATTGATACCTGTGGATATTTTTATCATGCGATAAAAAAGTAAAGGATAAAGTTTTTTAAATCTGAAACCAATAAGGTTAAAAAAGAATTGTATTGGTATAGATATAAGTATTATTAAAATTAAAAATATTAGTATAAGAATAAGTCTTAAAAGAGACATCTAACCATTTTTTTTAATTTTTATTCCATAAAGTTCCAGTCTGTGATCAACAAGTTTATAACCTAGTGACTCAGCAACTTTACGTTGGATATTTTCAATTTCTTCATTCGTAAACTCATGTATATCTCCTGACTCAATGTCTATTAGATGATCATGATGGTGGTCCTCTATAGCTTCATATCTTGATCTACCATCTTTAAACTCGTGCTTTTCAATTGCTCCATACTCTTCAAATAATTTTACAGTTCTATAAACTGTTGCAATGCTGATATTTTTATCCTTCTCATTAGCTTTTAGAAAGATTTCATTTACATCTGGATGTCCATTTGTGCTCATTTCAGTGATAACGTCAGCAATAATATTTCTTTGCTCAGTCATTCTTAATCCTTTTTCCTTACACAATTTTTTTACATCAATCATTTTTTTGTCTCAATAATAGTTACTTATATATAGCGGTTTTGGATCTGGATTATCAATTGTATTTTTTAAAATAATTTCTTGTAATTCAAACAAGTTATAATCGATAAAATGAAAATTTTTTTTAATATCTTCTCCTATATTGTTTTCTAGTAATTCTTTAAACAAAATATTATCATAGATATAAGTCGTATTTTTGTTAAATTTGAATTTTTTATTGTCTAAGTCCATCAATTTTGCCTGATCTATTGCTTTATTATCTTTGAATTTTTGCACAAAAAACTGATTTTTTTTAAAATGTAAAAGAATACATCTGTTCTTAATCAATTTTGAATTAATTTTAAGATTGATTATTTCAAATTTAGATATTCCAAAAATACCTAGTTTTTTTATTATTTTTAAAGATTTAGCAAAAGTTAGAGCTGATCTGGTTCCAGTAAAGCTTCCAGGCCCTGTTATCACACCAATTGATTTAATATTTCTAAAATTTTTATTTGATTTTTTTAAAAATTTTTCAATCTCAATAATTAATATTTCGGATATATTTCTTTTTGTTTTTAATTCTTTGCTGATAATTTGATGATCACTAAATATTGCTAGTCGAAATGATTTGGTAAAATCTAAGATTAAAAACATATTATTGCTATTTTTTACATATAGACTAAAAATTAGCTGATATGAATTGTTTTTTTTTTACTAATTTTAGTAAAAGTTTCTTTTTATTACTTATCATTTTTTTTTCCACTACTTTTACGGCTTTCGCTGAACCGGGTGTTTCGGTATTTATGTATCATAGATTTGGTGAGGAAAAATATCCTTCGACCAATGTAACAGAGAAGCAATTTCTATCGCATTTAGAATATATTCTTAAAAATAATATTAAGATTTTAAGTTTAGATGAAGTAGTAGAAAAATTAGATAGAAATGAAAAATTTAATGAAAAAGCAATAGCATTTTCTGTTGATGATGCTTACAGCTCATTTTACGAAATAGCTTGGCCATTACTTAGAGACAATAATATTCCTGTCACTTTATTTGTTTCTACTGACATAATCGATAAAAAAACAAAAGGTTACATGACGTGGCTAGAAATTAAACAATTTATCGATGAGGGTGGAATTGTTGGTCAACACACAGCCGCACATTTGCACATGCCATTGAACAGTGTTTCAGATATAAAAAAAGATATTTTGAATTCGCATAAAAGTTGGATTAAGAATATTGGCTTTATACCAAAACTTTTTGCGTACCCATATGGCGAAACAAGTAATGAGGTGATTGGAATTTTAAAAGAGTTTGATATTTCTCACGCATTTGGTCAACACTCTGGCGTTGTTTCTAGCTTTGATAATCGTTACTATTTACCAAGATTTTCTCTAAACGAAAGGTTTGGTGAAAGGGATAGATTTGAGTTTGCAGTGAATGCCTATTCTCTAGATGTGAGGAACTTCTTGCCCACAGATATGTTTCTGGTTAAAGAGAGAAAGCCATCTATTGAATTCAGTATCATCAAAAACTTGAAAGGAAACTCAATTGATTGTTTTTCTAATCCTGGTGGTAAGTGGGATAAGCAAGAAACCATTAATATTAAAAAGGATAGAGTACAAATTAAATTAAATGAAGCTTACATAGAAGGAAGAGCTAGAATAAATTGCACAACAAAAGTAGGAGATGAATGGTATTGGTTTGGATATCAGTTTCTAATTAAATAATATCAGTAATTAGTGGAAGTTCTTTTTCTATATTTAAATTCTCAAAATCTTCAAATTCATTAATCTCAATAATATTCTTAATTTTATCAGTATAGTCATCCTCAATAGAATAACTTAATAAGTATTCAGCTAAATAAGATCCTCTTAAGGGTATGTTATTTGATCTTAGAACAAATCTATTAATACGAAACTCGTTGTAATGATGATTTGTATTCAAATTTTTCATATAAGACGCTACCGACTCACCTAAACTGTCAAATGATTTAATTTTATACTTTGCTTCAGATTCTCTGTTATAAGGTATAATTCCGTGATTAGTTGTGCCCCAAACGTATTGTCCAAAAAGTGCATTACCCTCGTATGCAAATCTTGAAGTTCCCCACCCACTTTCAATAACAGCTTGGGCAAGAGCTAGTGACACAGGTATTTTATCAACTTTTATTAACAAAGCATCTAAAGTGTCAGCTTTGTATTCAACCATTAATTTCTTCACCCATCTAGCCTCTTTTCGAGATACTTGATCAAAATTATTTTTTATTATTTTTATTTTTTTGTTTAAAGATGAAAGTTTTGCATTCTCTTGAACGATTAATGGCAATGTAATCTTAATAAAGAGCTCTTTTCTATTTTTAATAGATTTCATTTTTTTCAAATCCTTAGGAAGCTTCGCAATAATCAAATTGGGAATAATTTTAGTTTCTCTAACATTATCTATTTTAAAATCGTGAACAATTTTGTTTTGCTGTAAAGATTTAGCTGAATGTAGGCCTCCTATAAATGAAGTTACTAATTCTTTTTCATCAGTAATGACCGATGTACTTTTTGTAATAACTTTTTTTTGATAAAAATTATTAGTGAATATCAATGAAGTTAAGACTGATAATACAATTAGTAAAAAAATAAAGTAATATAATTTAAATAGAAATTGAATTTGTTTATTTTGAGTAATTAAGATATTCATATTTTAAAAACCTTCAAACTACCTGCTCAACATTTTTGACTTCAGGGATATGATGTTTGAGCATATTTTCAATTCCATTTTTCAGTGTAATTGTTGCACTTGGACAACCTGCGCAACTCCCTTTTAAGGAAAGATAGGCTGTTCCATTTTCGTATTTAATGAATTTTACATCCCCTCCATCTTGCATGATTGCTGGCCTGATCTTAGATGATAAAATACTATTAATCATATTTACTACCTTGAGATCATCTTCGTGAAAATTTACACCGTCTAGTTTGCTATGATTACTTTCTTCTTTTTCAATGAATGGTAAGCCAGAATTTATGTGATTTGAAATAACTTGCAATATCGAAGCTTTAAGTTGATCCCAGGTATATTCATTTTTATTAATTGAAATACAGTTCTTATTAAACAAAATATTGTCAATGCCTTTAATTTTAAAGAGCTCATCAGCTAACACTGAATGTTTATTCTCTTGCGATTTATTAAACTCAATAGGATTCTCGCAGAGCTCAAAATCCTCAAGAATGAATTTTAGAGAATTTGGATTTGGAGTTGATTCAGTTTGTATAAACATATGATTCTAAATTTATATAGACAGATTCATAATATTTTAAAGTTTAGATACAGTTATTTGTTAAGTTACTGAAATTTTTACGAATTTTAATCCGATCTTGATGCAAGATCATCTATTATTTCCTCGGAAAGCCCTTGTGGAATAATTACTATGGGAACAGGTAATTTTCCGGATTTTTGCCCTGCCAAAAGAGATACAAGAGGGCCTGGTTGATCAGCTTCAGCCGCAGCTAGAACAAGAAACCTTACAGCATTGTCTTCTTCAAGTGTCTCAATAATTTTTTCACTTATGACTCCCTCCTTAACCATTAATTCTGGGACGACTCCTGTGAGATCATTTATTACTTTAGACCATTTTTGCAGTTTTTCTTGCGCTTTCTCCCTCGCTTCTTGGAGAATTATATCTTCAATTGACTGCCATTGTTGAGGATCAAATTGTTCTATAACATTCAATAAAATAACTCCTCCCTTAGTGCTTAATGCGCGCTTTGCGGCAAACCTAACCGCCACATCCAATTCTTTAGAGTCATCTATTATTACTAAAAATTTTGACCTATGTTTCATTTCTTAATAATCCTACTATATCATGTACATCATTTATTGTTTTTTGCGCAACTTGATTTGCTTTATTTTGGCCATCTAACAAGATTTCTGAAAGATAGCCTATGTCTTGCATCAGCT
>MDTE01087163.1_pt1 | contig 19494 bp, 16 predicted proteins | sample 811231 | NCBI WGS metagenome assembly MDTE01 (sample SAMN05326651, study PRJNA326480) | marine metagenome | isolation source: seawater | place: Indian Ocean: Red Sea | collected 2010 | reverse complement strand
TATCTGTTGAGCAGTAGACCAATGATCCTGCCCGGCACCACCGAATAAATTCCCAAATTCACCGAAAAAAGGAAATTCGCTAAACGGGTTTTCATTTTCCATGATTCTCCACCTGTGTATTCAAAAGTGAATCATCTCTATCCTACAAACTCAAATACCGTAAATCAGAAAAACTTGCTTACTCTTGGCCTGATTTAACACTGCTATTAGGGGCAGACGGATATAAATTTGACAAAAAGTCGTGTCAAGTGAATGTTTCCGCTATGGTTTCTCCTCGACCTTAGATTTTCGAGCGACAACAGAAACCCTATTTATATAGACTCGAGGGAGGCTATGGAAACGCTTATCGTCACAGGTGCAGCTGGCTCTATTGGGACAAGAGTATGCAGAACACTCGCCGAAACCGACGGGGTTCGAGCAGTTCTGGCTATTGATACAAGACCAGAAATGCTAAATCATCGACGCGTCTACCATCATCAAATGGATCTCCAAATTGACGACCTAAAACCTGTTTTTGAAGGAGCTGACTGCCTCGTACATCTCGCTACTTCATTCGGACCAAGTAGTGATGGAATTGATGCTGGTGGTGCTGAAATCAACGCCACCAGGAAGGTTTTTGAAGCTGCGTCAAGTGTAGGAATCAAAAGAATCATCATTCTTTCCTCAGCGATGGTATACGGAGCATGGGAGCACAATCCGATACCTATCACCGAAGAAGCAGAGATAGATCCCAACCCTGATTTTTCATTCGCGTCTGTGAAAACAGAAATAGAAAGCCTTGCTACAGAGTGGAATCTCAATCACCCAAATGCTGAAGTGGTTATCCTGCGACCAGCAACAGCTCTTGCCAAAGGACAAATTAGTTGGGTTGCCCGAACATTGAAAGCTTCAGCAATTATTGATGCTGGAGATAATGATCCTCCTGTGCAGTTCCTGCACCTTGATGACTTAGCTGCAGCTGTTTCACTTGCTAGTCAAGGAGGTATGGTCGGTGTCTACAATGTCGCTCCAGATGGGTACATAGAAGCCGAGGTATGTCGAGAACTAAGTGGCAGGTTCCCGCGACTACGTTTAAAAGAAGAAATGGCTGATCGGCTTGGACGGTTCAGTTGGCGGTACCGAATTGCTCCTACACCACCCGGTTTAACTCCATATACTGTCCACCCGTGGATCGTTTCTAACGACAGGCTTCGAGCAGCAGGATGGGCACCGGAATATACGAATGCTGAAGCATACATTGATGGGACTCCGGCCAAACCCTGGTCAAATATGAATGCAAAGCAACGGCAACGAGCTTCGCTACTAGGAGCGATTGTTCTCGGCGGGTTCCTCACGTATTTAATTTCACGCATGCTAAGAAGAATACGCGAATAACTTTTATGGTAATAAACTGAGAATCTCGTCACCCCAAAGCAAGAGAACACCTAAACAGATAGCTAATTTACCTACTAATCGTAAGTGACGAGCTGATCGGTTAACCCGCTTCAACAGCCCAACTTCTGCCGGGTGTCTCCATAACCGGTCCTCCATCAATGGAGGTACACGGAAATCGGCATCTTCCTCTTCCCCGTCTAAGCCCACGTAAATATTTTAGTAGATAACAATTGAAAATAATTCGCGAGAGCCATGAAGTTGTTAGAAAGCGAATCATCTAAGGAGCAGAGACAACACAACGCCTCTAGCATGGAATTATGCAACCGCCAACAGATTCAAAAACATGGGTTGGTTTAAGCCAAGAAGCTCTCCCTGTACAAGAAGCTAGCCAGTGGGTTATTGACCCGACGTGTGGAGCATCAGTAACCTTCAACGGTGTCGCTCGGGATCATTCTTCAGGCAGGCAGAATGTAACACTTTTAGAATATGAAGCCTATGAGGAGCAAGTAATTCCAAGGCTTGAAGCAATAGCTGAAAAAGCGAGAGATTTATGGCCAGATGTGGAAAAAGTTGCTTTGCTTCACAGGACAGGGGAGGTCAAGATTGGGGATTCAGCAGTAGTTATTGCGGTTAGTTCTGGGCATAGAGATCACGCTTTCCAAGCATCACGGTTCTGCATAGATACGTTAAAGGCAACCGTCCCCATATGGAAACGGGAAATCTGGGAGAGTGGTGAAAGTTGGGGCCTTGAACCCCAACACATCCAAGAGATTGATGAGATATTGATTAATGGACCTCAAGAGAAAGGAGAAGTCCTCCATTGAATCCACTAATTTTCCTTGGCGCTGCCGCTGCGATCTTTTTTTTCGTGACTGTTGTTATGTGGCTTTTCCAGCGAGAGCGCAAAAAAAGCTTTAATTCCTCTATAGAAGAATTTCGCGCGAGTCTTGATGCAATAGCCCCAGATGATAAAAGGAGAAGGCGCTAAAGATGGCTCGTGATCTTGCAATTGATCTTGGTACAGCGAACACACTCGTGTACTCGCGTGGACGAGGAATCGTTTTAAATGAACCATCCGTCATAGCGCTTAACGAAAACACGAATGAAGTGCTTGCTATGGGAGAAGAAGCCTGGCAAATGATTGGAAGGACACCCGGATATATAGTTGCCGTACGTCCGTTGCGTCATGGAGCGATCACAGATTTCGATGTTACGCAGAGAATGATTCGCCTCTTATTAGAAAGAGTAGGGGTATCAAGGTTCAATAGACCTAGAGTCGTGATTTGTGTCCCGTCGGCTATCACAGCTGTTGAACGACGAGCTGTAACAGAAGCCGCACGAAGGGCTGGAGCTGCCGATGCACGTTTAATTGAACAACCTTTAGCTGCCGCAATAGGTTCAGGACTTCCCATAAATGAACCAATGGGGAACCTTATTGTTGATGTAGGAGGGGGCACAACAGAAACCGCTCTTATTTCAATGGGAGGGGTAGTAGCGTTAGAAGCAGTAAGAGTTGGGTCTTTTGATATTGATGCCGCCATCCAAAGTTTTGTGAAAAGTGAGTATGGTGTGGCGATTGGTGAGCGAACAGCAGAAGAAATAAAACTAACAATAGGTTCAGCGGCTCCCTATGAAGGTGAGTTGCGGGCTGAAGTTCGGGGAAGGCATATAGCGAGTGGTTTGCCAGAAGTTATTGTTGTCTCACCCAGTGAAATCCGCTCAGCGATCGATGAAGCAGTCTCAGCAATGATTGATTCAGCTACGTCATGCTTATCTCAGGCTCCTCCCGAACTAGCTCAGGACATCATTGTCCAAGGAATCAACCTTGTTGGAGGAGGTTCTTTATTAAAAGGGTTTGATAAGCGCCTTAGCGAAGAGACAGATGTTCCGGTTAATATCGTCCCGAATGCGTTAGAGGCCGTAGTTCTGGGCGCCGGACGGTGCATTGAGTCCTTTGAATCTGTAAGAGCGATGTTTATGGATGACCCGTCAATACGTCAAAGACGCTAATCATTGAAACTTATCAGTAAATCTTCAGCAGCTTGCCGCACCTGCCAATCCCTATCCTCTAATGCTTTTTCCAAAGCTTCTTTTGTCTTCAAACCATCGAAAGGAGCTAGGGCCAGAATAGCCCTACGCCGTACCGTAGCAATATCAGCTGTTGCGGTAAGGATACTTTCTAGGCCTTCACTACTCCCGATGGCTCCCAATGCTGCTACAGCTGCTTCTCTACAAAGAGGATCTTCGTGATTTTCCACGATATTACACAGAATAGAAACAACTCCGTCGTCTAGATCTCCTCGCTCTCCCGCGGCCCAGCAAGACATTTCCACAACTGAGAAATCAACATCTTCAAATAGTACATCAATAGGAATATTTAAGACCCTCCCAGCAGATCTCGCTGCTGACATTCGAACAAATGGGTGGGGATCTTCTACTATTCTCGCACCGATAGTGTCATCTATCAGCCCATTATCAGCGAGTACTTCTATTGAGGTAGCACGAACTCTTGGATCCTGATTATCTAATCCTTTGAGCGCTTGAGAATGATCCCCAGCAAGAGATGACTCAATTATCTCCTTTCGTAAACGTATACCCACCCCATGAAAATTCTTACTGTTGAGTTCTCTTTGTGGCACATCAACTCACGATTGCATCTAATAGCAGTCTGGCAGTAAGCACTAACAATCCCGCTCCCAAAGCAAGTAGAACACCAAGAACAGCAACGACAACCAGAAGACCAATTAAACTTAGAATTCTTTGCCACCAGCGAACTCTGGCTTTTAAACCTGTTATAGCTTTGTGTTGGAGAAGGCGCTCAGTCATTCCGAATGGATTGCTGAACGGCCGCCTAAGCGGTTCAGTCACCAACGCCTCCTCTACAGATATTCTCTACAGATTGCATAATAGAAGAAACTTCAATGAAAAAGCTCCCATTATTGCAATAGGCCCTGATTCTAGATATTGAATCAATCATGACAAACTAGAGAATTCTCAAACGTAGAATAAACACTTTATCTACTAGTGATGAGCAAAGCCTATGACTGAACTTCCAAACCATAGTAAAGAAACAGCCGATAGAAAGAGGCAACCCATGGGGAGAAACGAGAAGGTTCTGTTGGGACTCATAATCTTCGTTCTTTCTGTCGTTCTCTTCGTCCGTTTCGTTCCGGTTGCATTCCTAGGAGTGGACGTAGTTGCTCTTTCACCTGGAAGCGCTCCATCAACAATTGAGAAGATACAAGTACAAGGAACAGAAACTTATATCCCTAAAGGTGAAGTCAAGTTCACTACGGTGACCATCGAATCAGATTCGCTGACTATTTGGGAGTGGTTTCAAGCAAAAAACGATGAAACAAAAGAGTTGCGGAGTCGAAAAGACTTTTATGGTGAGAAAACCAAAACCGAAACAAGGAAGATAAATGCCTTCATGATGCAGCAATCACAAAATACTGCTGCCTTAGTTGCTGCAAATTTTCTTGGATATGAGATTGTTCCTGAAATTGATGGGGCGTATGTGATAGAGATCGTTACAGATAGTCCGGCGGATAACTTTCTAGAACTAGGTGATTTGATCGTTCAGGTGGATGACTTAGATGTTAGAAGCCCCACAGATCTCGGTAACGCAATACAGTCTAAAAAACCAGGTGACTTGGTAACCATTGGGTTTAGGAGAGCGGATGGCTCGTTTGAAGCTCCTTCCATAGAGAACGAAATTCTTGAGGAGCAAATCCGACTTACCGACCACCCGACGATTGATGATACGGGATTTCTTGGCGTGGTAATCCAGACTCCTTTTAAAGCTGACATTCCCTTTGAAATCATTATTGATGTAGGGAGAGTTGGTGGGCCATCAGCAGGCCTTGCCTTCGCCCTTTCAATAGTTGACTATCTCACTGAGGGTGAATTAACAGGCGGAATCTCTGTAGCGACAACGGGAACGATTGATCAATACGGAAATATAGGATCTGTCGGAGCATACCCGCAGAAAGCCGAGGCAGCCGCACGTGAAAGAGTTGACCTATTCCTAGTCCCTCCCGGCGGATATGGAAAAGTGCTACAAATAGCAGACAATAGGTTTGAAGTCCGTTGCGTCAGTACCTTTGATGATGCCATCATCCAGCTTGAAACTTTCGGTGGGAATGGGACAGAAGTCGCGACACGATTAGGGGTTCCGACAGCGACTTCTTCTCTGGACACCATTGACGATAACGACGGCTTTCTTACTTGCGCTGAAGCTGAAGCTGAAGCAGATGACAATTGAACCAAGCACCTTTGGTCACGGTAGGATTAAGACATGGAACAGTCCGCAAATTTAGCTGCTAGGGATTAAATTTATGTCTGATATAAGTGGAGTCCCTACACCGTCGCGGCCAAGACGTAGCTCACGGCGATTTCGGTACATAATTGGAATATCAATTGCCGCCATTATTATCCTTCTTGTTTCGCTGAGGGGGATCGCCAGTTTTTACACGGATTACCTCTGGTTTAAATCTCTAGGATTTACTTCTGTATGGCGTGGTGTTCTGTTTACAAAAATCGGACTCGCTTTGATCTTCATAAGCTTCACATTCTTGCTCTTCTGGATAAATCTCTTTATAGCTGACCGGATCGCTCCCCGAACGAGGCCGCAAGGCCCTGAAGAGGATTTTGTCAGCCGTTATCATGAAACTATCGGGCGACGAGCCGGTCTTGTCCGTGTCGCTATCGCCGCTTTATTCTCGTTATTCCTTGGAGTGGGTACTGCTAGTCAATGGCAAGACTGGATACTCTTCAGAAATCGCCAAGATTTCGGAGTCAAAGATCCACAATTTAACATAGATATCGGTTTCTACGTATTCCAACTTCCGTTTATTAAATTCCTTATAAATTGGATGTTCACTGCTTTCATAGTTGTCCTAATCATTACAGCGGCGGCACATTATCTAAACGGGGGCATACGAGTAAATACGCCAGGAAATCGAGTGACGGCACCAGTTAAGGGACACTTATCGGTTCTCTTAGCAATTCTGGCCCTCATTAAAGCCGTCGACTACTGGTACCAACGCTACTCGCTAAACTTCTCAGGAAGAGGCGTAGTAGATGGAGCGAGTTACACAGATGTCAATGCGCAACTGCCAGCTATAAAGCTCCTAATTCTCATTTCCCTCGCAGCGGTGGTTCTCCTCATTATTAATATTTGGAGGCGAGGATGGGTACTCCCAGTCGTTGCTGTAGGGCTTTGGGCCTTTGTTACGATAGCAATCGGAAGTATCTACCCCGCGATCTACCAAAGGTTTGTCGTAGAGCCATCAGAGTCTTCCCGAGAAGCTGAATACATAGAAAGAAATATTGAAGCTACTCGAACGGCATATGGGCTACGAGTAGAATCTGAGAGCGAAACTTCAGGGGATATCATTGAACGAACATTCACTCCAAATGTTGAAGACGCATTATCAATTGAGATACTCCAAAGAAACGCCGGAACATTAAACAATCTTCGTCTTCTAGATCCAGCGATCGTTTCCCCAACTTTTCAGGCTTTGGAAGTAGAGAGAGAACAGTTCCGATTCGCTTCTGACCTTGACGTAGACCGTTATGAAGTGGATGGGGATATCCGAACTGTTGTTATAGCAGGTCGAGAACTCAACTTAGAAGGCGTGAATTCAGGTTGGGAGAATCAGCACGTTGCATTTACACACGGATATGGGCTCGCATTAGCACCGGCGAACACTGTCACCGCTCAGGGCGAACCGGACTTTGTCATAGGTGGACTTCCCACAACTGTAAATAAAGAAAGAATAGACATTGAGCTAACACAGCCAAGAATCTATATCGGTGAGGAATTAGATGGCTATGCGATAGTTGACACGGATCGCTGCGAAATTGATTTTGCATTGACAGGTTCAGAAAATATTCAACAGCTGACGTCATCAGAGGAAAGCGGCTGTGAAGGAAGTGATGGGTCAGGAGAGAATCTTCTTTTCAAATACGAAGGCAATGATGGAGTTAAAGCAGGTAGTTTCTTCCGCCGTCTAGCATTCGCCCTTCGGTTCGGGGACCTAAATCCCATCTTCTCCGGATTGATTAATAACAATTCAAAATTTCTCTTTAATCGAGACGTCAGCAAAAGGGCCAAAGAACTAGCCCCCTTCCTTGAATACGACGCCGACTCATACCCAGTAATCATCGATGGGAAAATCAAATTTATACTAGATGCCTACACAGTTACAAATAACTACCCCTATTCACAGGGCGCTGATTTAAACTCTGTCCCGAGAGACAGTGGCCTCTCAGCTGACTTCAACTATGTTAGAAATTCAGTGAAGGTCGTCATTGACGCCTATGACGGTGATGTAACTTTTTACGTTGTTGACGACCAGGATCCGATTATAAGGGCCTATATGCAGGCGTTTCCAAATCTCTTCACTGTAGCATTTCCAAATGATGGATCATCTGAGAGGATGCCTGAGGAAATCGCCAAACATCTCCGCTACCCCGAGGACTTATTTAAAGTACAGACAAACATGTGGGGCCGCTACCACCTAGATGACCCTAATGACTTCTATGAAGCAGCTGGTGCTTGGGTTGTTTCGTTAGATCCAGGAGATGACTTAGAGAATGCGCCTACAGCTATCGTTTCCAGTACCGGATTCGTAACCTTTGCTTCAGGCAAGAGAATGGATCCTTACTATGTGCAGATGAAGATTCCTGAAGAAAATCAGCAGGATTTCATCCTTATCCGGCCCTTCGTTCCACGATCAAGTGATGACAGTAGACAACAACTCGAAGCGTTTATGGTTGCCCAAATTAACGAAAAAGGTCAAGGGAATTTAATCTCGTACACCGTTCCGGGCTTAAAGGTTGATGGTCCAGTTATCGCCAACAGAAGTATGCTCGCTGACCCAATAGTCGCGGAAACAACGACACTACTTGGGCAACGTGGATCAGGTGTGAAATTAGGGAACATGCTTCTTGTACCCCTTGAAGGCGGTAACGAAGAAGACGTTCTGCTGTATCTGCGCCCCTTATACGTAGAAGCAAGTGGAAGTCAGCCAGCCGTACAACAAATTATCGCAGCATACGGAGAACGTGTCCGCATCTGCGCATCCGTGGAACTCGTTCTTGGTGCTTTATTAGTACCGGATAGTGAAGTCGGCGACGACTGTAAGAACGTTACCCCCGTTGACCTAGGGGTTGTTTATTCTCCTGCTACCTCAACTGAAGGGGAAGCCTCCCAACCAGCTCCCGTCACGCCCGATGAACCAGAAGAGGATGAGCAATCCGAACCGGCACCTAACCCTCCGACGGATAATCAATTGCAAGAACTTCTAGAGCAAGCCCGGCAAGCTTTCGAATCGGCTGATCAAGCACTTGAAAACGGAAATCTGGGGCGTTATCAAGAACTAATAGAGCAAGGACAGGAATTAGTACAACGAGCGTCAGATTTACTCGCGAACAGTTGAAAGAATTAAACTTTTAAACTAGTCAGCTTGGGTTAGGGCCATCAGTTGCTGGGCCCGCAAAAGCCTGCGCAATAGTCATCCACTCGCGGGCTGCTAGACCATCAACGGCCAACTCAGTATCAGTTAAGTTTCTTCGCTGTGTCGTAACAAGGCAGAAATCACTGGCAGTCCCTGTAATTGATTCAACTGCATCCCCCTCACCAAATTCCCAAATATCTCCAGAAGGGCTAGTAAGAAGAACCCTCACCGGAACCACCGATGGTTCCAAACCCCGATTTATATATGACCAAGAGCGGGTGATGAAACCAAGCTGCGCTATGTGCTTTAATCTTTCCGTTGATTCCCTTGTCATACCGACAGCATCAATAATGTCCTGCCCATGAGCCCAGACTTCCATTAATCGAGCAGTAAGAAATGATTTCGATCCCATTGACGGCCCATACCAAACAACACGATCATTGTCTTTTAGGGAGGAAGCCGCTTCAGCGAGTTTTTGTCTACCTTCTCTCCAAGCTTGAAGCAACTGGGAATGATCCATTTCGCGGTACATCGCGAGAGTGAAATTCTCAGCCTGTGTTGCGTCACCGATCATTGAAAGAAGCTCGGAAACAAGATTCTGGAAATTCTCAGGATCTTTGATAGCAGTGACAGCAGTACTATCAAAATAAGTTAAGTGCGCTATCTGATCCGCCACAGACCATCGCGGGCTAGGAGTTTGCTTAAGCCATTCATCGGATCCAAAACCTGAAACAATTACGTCAAGCGCATCTTGCTCATCAAGCAGGTCCGAACGAACTTGGTCTACGTTCACTGACTCAGAATATCACCTCAGAAATATAAAAAATACTGATAAGACACTTAGAAACCCAAGAGCTTTCACTCCGCATTAGAAGGGAACTCAACTCGCTGATAGTTTTGCATCCAGAGAGAAACAATAATTAAGGACCCAAGGGGGAACTAATGGCTGAGGCGAATGTTTTGCGAAGCCGATTAGATACGCGCTCAGAAGAATACCTAGAGAATCGTAGAGAAATGGAAGCGCTTTGGGATCAGGTATCCCAGGAATTGCTAAAGGTGCCCACTGTAGGGGGACAAAGGTACGTTGATCGTCACCGTAGAAGAGGAAAGATGCTTGTACGGGAGCGAGTAGAAGCTCTCATTGACCGAAACTCTCCACTCCTTGAACTCAGCCCTCTTGCGGGATGGGGTACAGAAGATCCTGTTGGGGTAGGGGTATTTACAGGCATTGGTGTTGTAGAGGGAGTTGAGTGCGCAATCTCTGGCTCGGACATGACATATCGGGGAGGTGCAGGAAACCCGACGACTTGGAATAAAACCAGACGACTTTTTGAAATTGTCAGAGAAAATCGCCTTCCCTTAATTATTCTCAATGAGTCAGCAGGAGCTGATCTCCCGCGTCAAGCTGACATCTTTGTACAAGGTGGAGAGCAGTTCAGAAATCTTACCCAGCTTTCAAAACTCGGTATACCTTCAGTTTGTATCGCTTTCGGACCCAATACCGCTGGTGGAGCTTATGTCCCAGCAATGAGTGATTACACGATTTTCGTGAAGGAAAGAGGAACCGCTTATCTTGGAGGTCCACCCCTTGTGAAAATGGCGATAAATGAGATCGTTGATGAGGAAACGCTCGGGGGGGCAGAAATGCACGCCCAGGTAAGTGGGCTCGCAGATTATTTAGCGTTGGATGAAATGGATGGGCTTCGAATCGCTCGCCAAATCGTCAAACACCTCAACTGGGAAAAGCTCGGACCCGGCCCCACGCAAACATACGACGAACCTCTCTACGACTCTTCTGAGCTTATAGGTTGCGCAATGGCAAATGTACGAATCCCATTTGACATTAAAGAAATCCATGCTCGAATCCTTGATGGAAGCCAGTTTGAAGAATTCAAACCTTTATACGGAAGCACATTAGTTTGCGGCTGGGGAAGCATATGCGGCTTTCCAGTCGGGATACTTGCCAACAATGGAATACTTTTTTCAGAGGAAGCAGGGAAAGGAGCGCAATTTATCCAATTATGCAACAAAAGGAATATCCCCCTTTTGTTTATGCATAACATAACCGGGTTCATGGTCGGGTCTGAAGCAGAACGGGGAGGCATAATCCGTAACGGGGCAAAATTAATTAATGCTGTTTCCAATTCAACCGTACCCCACCTCAATCTGATGGTTGGAGCTAGTTACGGCGCAGGCAACTATGGAATGGCAGGAAAATCCTATAACCCTCGGTTTATCTTTACATGGCCGAACCATCGGATAGCAGTAATGGGTCCGGAACCGCTCGCGGGAGTCATGGACATTATCGCTAGGAACGCAGCAGCAGGGAGGGGAGAGCAAGTAGATGAAGAACAACTCACAAAAAGACGCCAAGCTCTTGAGAACCAAATAGAAAATGAATCAACGGCACTCTTCTCAACCGGCCGCCTCTGGGATGACGGAATCATCCACCCCAAAGACACAAGAACAGTCCTCGGGCTAGCACTATCCGCCTGTCACAGTAATGAAATCGTAGGGGCCACCGAATACGGAGTCTGGAGGCACTAGTTATGGGCGCCATAAATCGGCTACTTATTGCTAACCGGGGAGAGATAGCTGTCCGAATCGCAAAAACAGCTAGCAAGTTAGGTATTGAGACTGTCGGGATTTACGCTGAGAATGACCTTTCCGCACTCCATACCGAATTGATGGATATTTCAATTCACCTTCCAGGAACAACCCTCCAAGACACATATCTCAATAGCGAAAAAATTATAGAGGAAGCTCTTCGAACCAATTCGGATGCAGTGCACCCAGGTTACGGATTCCTCTCAGAAAACCCTGATTTTGCTCAAGCAGTGCAGGATGCCGGACTTCTTTGGGTTGGGCCAACACCCAACCAGATACGTAACCTTGGAGACAAAATAATTGCTAAAAAAACAGCAATAGAAGCTGGAGTTGAAACAACACCATCGTACGAAGTGATACCTGATGGTGATATCCCCAAAATCACAATGCCAGTAATAGTAAAAGCATCTGCCGGTGGTGGTGGAAGAGGGATGCGAGTTGTTAAAAACAAAAAACAACTTAAGCAAGCAATAGCAGATGCATCACGAGAGGCACAGTCAAGCTTTAATGACGGGCGCGTTTTCATTGAACCGTTCTTTACCAATGGAAGACATGTCGAAGTACAAATTTTCGGTGATGATTTCGGAAACGTCATACATCTTGGAGAAAGAGAGTGCTCTGTTCAGAGAAGAAATCAGAAAATCATTGAGGAAACCCCGTCACCAGGTCTCACACAAGAAACGCGAGAACAAATCTGCCAGTATGCGGTTTCATTAGCCAAGCATGTCAATTACCTAAATGCCGGCACGGTTGAATTCCTTGTATCAGACAACGGCCAAGTGACTTTTCTTGAAGTTAATACACGTTTACAAGTTGAACACCCAATCACTGAAGCAGTAACTGGACTTGACCTCGTAGAAATCCAACTGAAAGTTGCTGAAGGTAAACCCCTCCCAATCCAACAAAACGATGTTCATTTCAATGGGCACGCTATTGAAGTGAGAGTCGTCGCAGAGGACCCAGCTACAAATTGGTTACCATCAACTGGTACGATTACCGCATTTTATCCAGATGATCAAATGCGAGTAGACACCGGCATTCGTAAAGGAAGCATCATCACGCCGGATTATGATTCTCTTATCGCAAAGATGGTTACTTGGCGAACATCACGGAGTCAGGCAATAAGACATATGGAGCGCTCCTTGCGAAGGACGCTCATAACTGGAGTCAATACAAACATCCCAATGCTTATAGCAACCCTTAATGAAAAAGACTTCCAGAAAGGGGAAACACAAACTTCCTATCTAGCAGATCACCCAGAGTTAGTAGAAGGATTCAAATCTGAAAGCGAAGAAGAAAAAGTGCTCCTTATAGCTTCGGTATTTGCCCTTGAATATTTTGATTCATCAGCACTACCACATCAGGGGATACCTTCTGGATGGAGGAACCTTAGAACCCAAGGGCAACGACAAATATGGAAATCAAATCAAGAACTCCATCATGTAGAGTTTTTCCTGAACAATGACACCGCTACCGTATTACTCGGACCATGGCCTAAACCTGAAGAAGACGGCTCTCTTTCACCCGATGAAAGAAGCACCCACACAGTTCGGCTCATTAATCGGACCGCTACGAGTCAAATCATTGAAGTCGATGGCAGGCAGCAAACCGTAGACGTTCATATTGACCATGAAATAGTTCATGCCCAAAGTAGAACCGGATCCGCTACATGGGAAATGCAACCGTTATTTACATTCCGAGATTCAGAACAAATCGGAGATGGGCCAGTCAGTCCTCTTCCAGGAACAGTGATCTCCGTACATGTCAAAGAAGGTCAAGTAGTTCAAGAAGGAGACCTTCTGATGGTTGTAGAAGCAATGAAAATGGAGCACAAAATAATCGCAATAGGGAGTGCAAAAGTCACAACCGTTCACTTCCAAGAGAATGACCGAGTCAACACAGGGGAGCTTCTCGTTACGTTAGAAAAGGAAAATTAGGTGTGAAAAAGGAACCAATTCGCATAGCGAACTGCTCAGGGTTCTTTGGTGACCGACCTTCAGCTGCCCTAGAAATGGTCACTGGTGGGCCAATAGATGTCCTAACCGGTGATTGGTTAGCAGAATTGACCATGCTTATCCTCCGTCGGATAAAAGACAAAAATGAACAATCAGGTTACGCCAGAACTTTCATATCTCAGATGAACGAAGTCATGGGAATTTGTCTAGAGAAAGGGATTAAAATCGTTTCAAACGCAGGAGGTTTGAATCCTCAAGCATGTGCTGAAGCAGTCAGTGATATTGCAGCCTCACAAGGGATTGCGCCTTCGATTGCGTACATAAATGGTGATGATCTAATGAATAGCCTTCCGGATCTCATAACATCTCAAGAGCTCACTGCCTTCACGGATAATGAGCATCTAGACAACGCTGATCTTTATATGACCGCCAACGCGTACCTCGGATGCTGGGGAATAGTTGAAGCATTGAAAGCAGAAGCAGACATCATCATCACCGGAAGGGTCACTGACGCTGCCGTTGTTTGCGGTCCCGCAGCCTGGCATCACGGATGGAGAGAATCTGATTTTGACCAACTAGCTGGTGCAGTAGTAGCTGGGCACATCATTGAATGCGGAACACAAGCAACAGGAGGAAACTATTCGTTCTTTTATGAAATACCGGGGCGCGAAGAAATAGGTTCAACAGCGCGTTTCGGATTCCCATGGGCAGAAATAGCATCAGATGGATCCAGTGTTATTGGAAAACACGACAACACTGGCGGCATAGTTAACAAAGAAACCGTCATTAGCCAATTACTTTATGAAATAGGCGGGCCGGAATATTTCGGTCCAGATGTCACCGCCCGCTTTGATACCGTTGCTGTTAAAGAAATCGGGGAAAACCTAGTAGAAGTTACTGGCGCTAAGGGTCAAGCTCCTCCTCGAACACTTAAAGTAGCGATGAACAAACATGGAGGCTACAGAAATTCGTTTAGTGTAGCTTTAACAGGATTAGACATTGAACAGAAAGCGAAATTCGCCGAAGCCACATTCTGGGATGCATGCCCTTCAAAACCTGAAGATTTCGAATCAATCAGCAGCAAAGTTATTCGTACTGACAAAACAGACCCAGAGACACAGGAAGAAGCAACAGCAATTTGGAGATTGACAGTTAAAGACAAAGACGAAAGAAAAGTAGGTAGGGCTTTTTCAGACGCTATGATCCATACCGCTTTAGCAGGAATACCAGGGATGTATGGAATCGGTGGCGGCCCTTCTCCGGCTACACCTTTTGGCATCTACCAACCTGCTCTCATTTTAAATGAACTAGTACCTCAATACGTCCATATTCTTGGAGCGGAAACGACCATAATAGAATCTGTAGTTCACCAAGAAACATCTCTTAATATTCCAATTATTCCCACTCCTGCTGCCCCAGAGGGTCCAACAATGAATATTCCAATAGGGGAGTTTGTTGGAACCCGATCAGGTGATAAAGGTGGAAACGCAAATCTAGGCGTATACGCCAGAAACGAAATTGGGTGGGCATGGCTTGACAACGTTTTAACCACAGACCAGTTACAAGAATTACTCCCTGAAACTAGAAATTTAATGATCGAACGCTATCGATTCCCAAAAATACGCGCTATTAATTTTCTAATACATGGAATACTTGAGGAAGGGGTAGCTGCTTCAACAAGGCAGGACGCACAAGCAAAAGCACTTGGAGAATGGCTCCGCGCACGAGTCATGCAAGTGCCCATATCCGTGAAAAAAGCGACGTAGGAGATCAAATGAAAAACACAGTTACTGAAACTTTTAACATTGACGTACCGATATTCGCTTTTAGCCATTGCCGAGATGTAGTAGCAGCAGTATCAAAAGCAGGAGGATTCGGAGTGCTCGGGGCAGTTGGACACACCCCAAACGGTCTTGAGATAGACCTCAAGTGGATTGAAGACGAGATAGGAGACCATCCATACGGAGTAGATCTTATCGTGCCCGCAAAATATGCCGGATCAGACGCAGGAGGATTGACTGTAAGCCAAATCGTGGAAATGATCCCAAAGGAACATCTGGACTATGTCAACAACATACTTACGAAATATGACGTTCCTGAACTAGAGGAGATAAAAACTGGACAATTCAGCATGAAAAATGATGGTGCCGCGCCTATGTCAGCCGGGACAGCTGGACCACAGCTCGAAATAGCCCTCGCATACAAACCCAGTCTCGTTGTCAATGCATTGGGACCACCTCCGCAATTCATGATTGATAAAGTAAAGGAAGCTGGGCGTAAAGTGGGGGCTCTAGCGGGAAAGGCCCAGCATGCGCAACGCCACGTGAATGCTGGAGTAGACCTCATCATTGCCCAAGGATACGAAGCAGGTGGTCACACAGGCGAAATTGGTTCAATGGTTCTTATTCCCGAGATCGTCGATGCTGTTGGAGAAGTACCTGTTTTAGGAGCAGGTGGAATCGGACGAGGAAGGCAGATGGCAGCAGCAATGGCCTTAGGTGCGCAAGGAGTATGGTGCGGGTCAGTTTGGCTAACAACAGAAGAAGCGGAAACACATCCAGTGGTAAAGGAAAAAATGTTAGGAGCTACTTCATCTGACACCATCCGCTCCAAGTCACGGACAGGTAAACCAGCGCGACAACTTAAATCAGCATGGACAGATGAATGGGAAAACCCTGAAACACCAATGCCATTAGGAATGCCACTGCAACCCGTCCTCATTAACGAAGCTATTGCCCGAATCGATAGAAGCGCTCACCGAGCTGGATCAGGAGCAGAAAGACTAGCGAACTACTTTGTTGGCCAAATCGTTGGAACCATGAATAAGTCAAAACCAACAGCACAGGTCGTCTACGAAATGATGGAAGAATTTATTGAGGCAACTCAAGCAATTGCATCACAACTAGAAGACTAAACGCGAGAGAAAAGATACAATAAAGGTACACACCTGATATCAAGAAAGGAAAACATGAGTTATTCCCCTTCAACATACGTTCCTGTAGCCGCGCTTCAGGAAAGTGACCGGATTGCCTTCATGGTTAAGGTCTATAGGCACCTAGGTTTAGCCATAGGAGCTTTTATGGGTTTCGAATACCTTCTTTTCACAGCAGGAGTTGCTGAGAGTCTCTGGGACATGCTCGCAGGTAGTGGAGGGGCATGGCTTCTGTTTCTCGGGCTATTCATGCTCGGATCATGGATCGGGACACAAGCAAGTTATGACTTAACAAATGTTGGAAGACAATACAGTGGTTTATTTGGTATCGCTGCAGTTGAAGCAATTATTTTCGCTCCATTTCTCTACTACGCCTTCAACGTGAAGCAGGCAGCTGGCGATGTTTGGGTCGCAGCGGTAATCACTGCACTAGGTTTTGCCGGCTTATCATTTACGGCCTGGACAACCCGACGAGACCTTTCTTTCCTTCGACCTATCCTTATGTGGGTAGGAGTAGCAGCGATGGTACTCATAGTCGCGGCGTTACTCTTTGGAATGAATATTGGAACGTGGTTTTCAGTTGCTATGGTCGCCCTAATGGGAGCCTCTATTCTCTATAACACCCAAAAAATCCTCCATTCATACCCTGAACAGGCCTATGTAGGAGCATCGGTTACCCTCTTTGCTTCACTTATGACAATGTTCTGGTACATATTACAGATTGTGATGGATCGATAGAATACGTCACTGGGCAGAGGTATCTCTCCACCCTTTGACAATATGCTCCAACCACCAGTTAGGAGCGTTATCAAGAAGATTCCCAAGGTGGGAATAATCGTGCCAACGACAAATCAAACCTTTGCGGACTTCCATAACTGAAGTAAAGGGATGGTCAATCGTCTCGCCAGTGTGGAATTCCCACTGCTCCACATGCTCAGTGACAACTAAATCCCCCTCACAAATCATATTTTTCGGGAAATGCAAATAACCAGACAAGGGCTGAATACCTAAACGTAACCGCAGGATAATTTCTTCGGGTCCGGTAGCTCCTACTGCATCTAAACCTACATCCGTATAATGCGCGTCTTCAGAAAAAAAAGCAGCCATTTCATCCCATTTACGCTCAAAGTGGACATCCCAGTAACGCTCTACAATTTCTCTATTACTCATATCAAAAACCTCCAATAGGACTTACAGCATTAGAGCGCGCATGAACATTTGGCGCAAATAAGCCGCTTGGCATATGGTGCAACCATGAAACTCGGCTCAGCACAGATGACAGATTTTGGTTTGGGCGAATACATAACCCAATACCCTTCACAACGTTACCCCATCTACACTCGAGGCAATGCTGGAGAGGTATGGCCAGAAGTTGCATATCCGTTAACCATCACACTTACCAGAATCGTAGGGGAAGAAGCATCTGCTCGGGCAGCCATTAACGCAGGAATCATCTCAAAGAAAGACATCGTTGAAGGCCCATCATGCTTTGGAGGAGTTTTCGCCGGATACATGTACCTAAATCTTTCTTTCGGAAGAATGATCGCTGTTCGAACACCAGGAACAACTATTGAAAAAAGTGACGCTACATATTACGGGTCCGAGCAACAAGCGCCGCAATATGTCCCTCATAAAGATGATAAAAGCCCAGTAGCGACCCTAAAGGTCATCCGATACGGATGGAGAATGCTCAACACGGCAGAGATACCTTTCCTTAAAACCGATAGAGAACTAGTACAGAAATGGCATGAACGACTCCCAGAGATTCTTCAATCAGACAACCAAAAACTAGTAGCTGCCCTCCGAGAAATCATGGAACCGGCTATGAACCTGTTTACCAATCATCTTGATGTCACCGGGCAAGCGGGGGGAGCAGTTCAACTACTTTCAACAATTTGCGAAGAGCGACTCAACGACAGATCTCTTGCTTTGACACTCCTTGGAAGCATCGGAGATGTTGATAGCGCTGAGCCCTCCTTCAAACTATGGGAACTCGGTAGATTTGTGAAGAACAGTCCAATCCTCACATCACTATTTGAACAGGGAATTACAGGATTAGAAGATCGACTTCGAAACTCCGTTGAGTGTCAACCTTTCGTAGAGAGATTTGATGCTTTTCTTCAGGAATTTGGAAGCCGTGGACCTAATGAATGGGAAACCGCATGCGAAACATGGGGTACAAAGCATTCCACAGTATTGACCCTCATAGATAGGATGCGGTTAGCAGATGCAGACAAATCACCGCTCCTTAGAGCTGAGAAACTCAAAGAAAACCGCCAAGAAGCTTTAATGCGAGCAAGATCCCAGTTAAAGGGTTTAGGACTGTGGCTATTTAATAAAGCTTTCCATGCTTCCGTTCTCTTCTCTCGGTCAAGAGAAAGGTCAAAGACAACAATAATTGATCTAATCCACGTCGCCCGACTAATTTCCCGTGAACTCGGGGAAAGAACAGCGTTACAACGACAGAATGGTGAACTAATTGACTTATGGTTCATACTTGAGTCAGAGCTAGATGAATTTATAACAAACCCATCAGCTTTTGATAAGAAGATTGCAGAGAGAAAACAGGTAAGAGATAAGCTCGCCGAAAGAATCCCCCCCTTTGTTTTTGAAGGTGAGTTACCGGACCCTACAACTTGGCCACTCCGAAACAATATAAACCCCAAAGAATATCCGACTCTATCAATAGGAGAAACCTTAGAAGGTTTCGGAGGTTGCCCCGGAATTACTGAAGGAACAGCACGAATAGTTAGAGACCCTTCGGAACCAGGGGAATTAGGACCAGGGGATATCCTTATCGCACCATTAACTGACCCCTCATGGACACCTTTATTTGTCCCCGCTGAAGCCGTTGTCGTTGAGGTAGGGGGACAAATGAGCCACGCGGTGATCGTTTCCCGTGAATTAGGAATGCCTTGCGTTGTAGCAGTTGCTGACGCTACCCAGATAATCAAAGAAGGGTCCCTAATTCGAGTAAATGGATCCTCCGGTGAGATAACGCTTTTAGAACACCCAGAAGAGTAAATTCCTACCATCAATTACTTTAAAAGTTGTGGGTATCGATTTCCGTCGGCATAATTAATGTCTCAGCGCGGGGTGGAGCAGTTTGGTAGCTCGTCGGGCTCATAACCCGAAGGTCGCAGGTTCAAATCCTGCCCCCGCC